>Ga0137418_10006128_pt1 | contig 11059 bp, 9 predicted proteins | sample CZODoug3_1_2_16f_FD_122242 | JGI IMG/M metagenome (GOLD analysis project Ga0137418, IMG submission 122242) | Vadose zone soil fungal communities from Angelo Coast Range Reserve, California, USA - CZODoug3_1_2_16fungal (Hybrid Assembly) | ecosystem: Environmental > Terrestrial > Soil > Vadose... | reverse complement strand
CCCGCCGATCCAGCCTCCGATACTAAACCGCCTCGCCGAGATGCTTCGGCTCGAGCCCGGCCGCACCGTCTAGATCCGCCACGGTTCGCGCGATCTTGAGAATGCGATGATACGCGCGCGCCGATAACCCCAGGCGCGTGATCGCGGTCTTGAGCAATGCGTCGGCGCCATCCGAGACCCGGCAGTGGGCGCGAATGTCGCGCGGCGCCATGTGCGCGTTGGCGTACACGCCGGGCCGGTGCGCGAACCGCTCCCGCTGCACGACACGCGCCCGATCCACCCGGTCCCGCACCGCCGCGCTCGGCTCGCCGCTGCTCTCACCCGACAGCGCGCGGTACTTCACGGCGGGGACCTCGAGGTGCAAGTCGATCCGGTCGAGCAACGGGCCCGATACGCGGGCGAGATACCTCTGCACGCCCACGGGTGCGCACGCGCACGCATGATGCGGGTCGCCGAACCAGCCGCACGGGCACGGATTCATCGCGGCAGCCAACATGAAACGCGCCGGATACGACAGGCTCATCGCCGCGCGCGCGATCGTCACCACGCCGTCTTCCATCGGCTGGCGCAACACTTCGAGCACGTTCTTGCGGAATTCGGGCAGTTCGTCGAGAAACAACACGCCCCCGTGCGCGAGGCTCACCTCGCCGGGACGCGGATACGACCCTCCGCCGATCAACCCCGCATCGGAGATCGTGTGATGCGGCGCGCGGAACGGCCGCCGCGCCACCAGCGATTCCCCGAGCGGCAACGTCCCCGCCACCGAGTGGATCTTCGTGGTCTCGAGCGCTTCATCGAGACTCATCTGCGGCAGGATCGTCGGCAGGCGCCGCGCCAACATCGTTTTCCCCGACCCGGGCGGGCCCACCATGAGGATGTTGTGCCCGCCCGCGGCGGCCACCTCGAGGGCGCGCTTGGCGTGCGCCTGGCCTTTCACCTCCGCGAAGTCGACGTCGTCCTGCGCGCGCTCGGCGAAGAGCCGCGCCACATCCACCGCCGCACCCGGGAGCTCGGCTTTCCCTTCCAGATACTCGGCGATCTCGGCGAGGCAGCCGGCGCCGAGCACGCGAAGACCCTCGACGACGCCCGCCTCAGGGAGGTTCTCGCGCGGCAGGATCAGCGCCTCGAGACCCGCGGCGCGCGCCGCGAGCGCCACCGGGAGCGCGCCGCGCACCGGACGTACGGCGCCCTCCAGGCCCAGCTCCCCCAGCACGGCCACTCGGCCCAATTTCGCGCCATCGACCTGTTCGGTCGCGGCGAGGATTCCCAGGGCGATCGGCAGGTCGAACGCCGAGCCCTCTTTGCGAATGTCAGCAGGCGCGAGATTGACGGTGATGCGCTTGAGCGGAAAAGTGAAACCGGTATTGGCGAGGGCGGCGGACACGCGGTCGCGGCCTTCCTTGACCGCACCCTGCGGCAATCCGACCGTCACGAACGTGGGCAGCCCGTTGGCGATGTCGGTCTCGACGTCGACCAGGTAGGCGTCGATGCCGAGCACGGCGGCGGAACGGACACGGGCGAGCACCAAGCGACAGTACTGAAGAGACTCGCCCACGTGATAGGCAAAAAGCCGCGCCGAGGGTCTAGGGACCGCGGGCGATTCCCGCCATCAGGTGCGCGACGAACGCCTCGACATCCTCGTCGCTACTCTGCCCCGGCTCGTAATCCATCCGCACCTTGAAGTAGGTCCCCCGCATCGAAAAGAGATAGAAGTGCGTCACCCCTGACCGCCGCTGTTTCACCATGAGCATCGCGAGGTGCCCACCGGGCCCGTCCGTCGAGACGCCGGAGTACGTGGCCGTGGTATCCCGCACGATGGTGAGCGAGTCGTAGTAGCCGCGCTCGAGGAACGCCGGGATCGCGGCTCTGAAGTTGGCGACCTCGGAGGCCACGGCGTCGCGGGCGCAGGCGTCGACACACGCCCCGACCCGCGAGGGGATCGGGTAGACGTACAGATCGGCCACCATGCGGTTCGGACCGAGGAATCGGTATCCGACACCGGCGCTGGCCGGCTTGAACACCGTCGTTTCGGCAATGGCATAGGTCCCCACATGTTCGGGGACTGTGATGCCCGCCTGCAGCGGTTCGGGTGTCGGGGACGAAGCCGGAGACGGGGGGCGGCAGGCGGCCGCCACAACGACCACTGCCACGATCCAGCGTGGGTTCCTCATTGGAGCCTCCCTAAGCACCACGTGGAGACCGGGGTGTGCGTATTGGAAGCTAGCGCCAAGTGGTGTCGGCGGCGCAACTTGTCCGTTACCCTAACTTCGATTGGTGACTCGGCCCGTGGCGTTCCTCTTTAGCCCTCGCTGGCTGGTGGTTTGCGCCGCCCTCCCGGCTGCCGCCTGTTCCTCCCGGCAGGGGGGGCAGGCGCCCAAGGTGCCCGTCAGCGTCGCTCGAGTGGAACAGCGCGCCGTGCCCTACCAGATCGGGGCGACCGGCACGGTCGAGCCGATGCGGACGGTGGACGTCACGTCCCAGGTCAGCGGCGCCCTGCTGCGGGTGCACTTCTCCGAGGGCGACGAGGTAGGCGCGGGCCAGGTGCTGTTCGAGATCGACCCCCGGCCATACCAGGCCACCCTGCAACAGACCGAAGCGGCGCTACTGCGGGACGCGACCCAGGCGCAGAATGCCGCGCGGGAGGCCGAGCGCTATCGCGTCCTGGCAACGACCAACACGGTCACAAAGGAAGACTACGAGCAGCGTCAGGCGACGGCCGATGCGCTGGCGGCGACCGTGCGGGCCGACTCCGCCGCCGTGGCCGTCGCGCGGCTGAACGTCGAGTACGCGACGATCCGCGCGCCCATCAACGGCCGCACGGGCCGGCTGGAGCTGCACGAGGGAAACATCGTGCGGGCGACCGGTACCTCGTTGGTGACGATCAATCAGCTGCGCCCGATCCTCGTGCGCTTCTCCGTCCCCGCAGCGCAGATCCCGGATCTGCGGCGCCGCGCCGGGCACGAGCTTCCGGCGTTCGCGCGGGCGTCTCGCGACGGCGCCGTCCCCGCCCAAGGCGTCTTGTCGTTCATGGACAACGAAGTCGATACGACGACGGGCACCGTGTTGCTCAAGGCCCGCTTCCCGAACCGCGACGGTGCGTTGTGGCCCGGCGAGTTCGTGGAGGTGACACTGATCCTCGACGTCCAGAACGATGCGGTCGTGATCCCCGCGCAGGCGGTGATGACGGGCCAGCAAGGCACCTACATCTTCGTGATCACCGCTGAGGGAACCGCACAGCAGGTTCCGGTGACAGTGACGCGCACCGTCGACAGTGTAGCGGTGCTCGCCGACCGCATCCCCGCGGGCACGCTGGTCGTGACCGACGGCCAGCTGCGCCTGACCGCGGACGCCCGCGTCGAGATCCGGGGCGGTCCGAAGACCGAGGCGGCCCAGCAGTGAGTATCTCGGGTCTCTTCATCCGGCGGCCCGTCACCACGACACTCGTGATGTTGGGCATTCTGTTTTTCGGCCTGATGGCGTACCGCTTGCTGCCCGTCAGCGACTTGCCGAACGTGGACTACCCGACGATTTCGGTGTCGGCGGGATTGTCGGGCGCCAGCCCGGAGACGATGGCGTCCGCCGTGGCCACGCCGCTGGAGAAGCAGTTCTCGACGATCGCCGGCATCGACGCGATGACATCGTCGTCGAACCAGGGCGGGACGAACATCACGCTGCAGTTCAACCTGTCGCGCAACATCGACGCGGCCGCGCAGGACGTGCAGGCCGCGATCTCCAAAACGCTGCGCCAGCTCCCCCCGGGGATTCAACCGCCGTCCTACAACAAGGCGAACCCCGCCGCTTCGCCGATCCTGTTTTACGCTCTCACGTCGAAGACGATGCCCCTCTCGACGCTCGACGAGTACGCCGAGACGTTCATGGCGCAGCGCCTGTCGCAGGTAACGGGTGTCGCGCAGGTGCAGGTCTTCGGCGCCGCCAAGTACGCCGTCCGGATACAAATCGACCCGACGGCCCTCGCCGCGCGCGGCATCGGGCTCGACGAAGTGAGCGACGCCATCCAGTCAGGGAATCCCAATCTGCCCACCGGGATCCTGTGGGGCCCGCACCGCGCCTACACGGTACGCGCCGACGGGCAGATCGAGAGCGCCCCTGAGTTCCGCACGCTGGTCATCGCGTATCGCAACGGGGCCCCGGTGCGGCTGCAGGACGTGGCCCGCGTGCTCGACGACATTCAGGACAACAAGAACGCCAGCTGGTTCGACGGCTCGCGCGCGATCACGCTCGCGATCCAGCGCCAGCCGGGCACGAACACGGTCGAGGTGGCGGACGCCGTGAAGCGCCAGATGACGGCGCTGATTCCACAGCTGCCGGCGTCGGTCGTCGTGAACACGCTGTACGACCGGTCGTTGTCGATCCGTCAGTCGGTGGACGATGTGAAGGTGACGTTGTTCATCACGCTCGTCCTGGTGGTGATGGTCATCTTCCTGTTCCTACGCAATCTCTCGGCGACGGTCATTCCAAGCCTGGCCCTACCGCTGTCGATCGTCGGGACCTTTGCGGTCATGTACATGCTGAACTACAGCCTCGACAACCTGTCGTTGATGGCGCTGACCTTGTGCGTCGGGTTCGTCGTGGACGACGCCATCGTGATGCTCGAAAACATCGTGCGACACATGGAAATGGGGAAACCGGCCATGCAGGCGGCGCTCGACGGCGCCCGCGAGATCGGATTCACGATCGTGTCGATGACGCTGTCGCTCACGGCCGTATTCATTCCCGTGCTCTTCATGGGCGGCCTCATCGGCCGCCTCTTCAACGAGTTTGCCGTCACGATCGGCATTGCGATCCTCGTCTCCGGGTTTGTGTCCCTCACGCTCACGCCGATGCTGTGCAGTCGCTTCCTGCGCCCCTCGCGCGACGAGCGGCATGGGCGGTTCTATGAGGTGATCGAGCGCATCTACCAGCGCGTCCTTGGCGCCTACGAGCGGAGCCTGGTGTGGGTCATGAACCACCGGCCCGCCAGCCTCGCGTTCTCGCTCGCGATTCTGCTCGGCACCCTCGGTCTCTACGGCCTCGTGGGGAAGGGCTTCCTCCCCAACGAGGACACGGGCACGATCCGGGGCCAGACGGAGACGCTGGAGGGCAGCTCGTACGACGCGATGGTCGAGCATCAACTCGCCGTGGCAGACGTCATCGGCCGGAATCCGTACGTCGATCACTACATGTCGCGGGTCGGGCAAGGCACGACGAATCAGGGGCAGATCACGCTGCGACTGAAGCCGCGCAGCCAGCGCCCCTCCGCGGATGAGATCGTGAGGCAACTCAAGCCCCAGCTCGACGCAATTCCTGGGATCAAGACCTCCCTGCAGGTGCCGCCCGTGATCCAGATCGGCGGGCGCAATGCCAAGGCGCCGTATCAGTTCACGATGCAGGGCGCCGACATCGCGGAGCTGTACGCGAGCGCGGCGCGACTCGAGACGAGGCTGCGCGCGGTACCGATGCTCCAGGAGGTCGGTACCGACCTGCAGATCAGGAATCCGCAAGTGCAGGTGCAGATCGATCGGGATCGCGCCAGCCGGCTCGGCGTGACCGTCCAACAGATCGAGGAAGCACTGTACGACGCCTACGGCTCACGCCAGGTCTCGACGATCTACACCGACAACAACCAGTACTGGGTGATTCAGGAGCTGCTCCCCGAGTATCAGCGTGACGTCGCCGCGTTGCGCCTCCTCTATATCCGCTCCCGCCAAGGGACGCTCATCCCGCTCACGTCTGTCGCCACGGTGTCCCCGGGCATCGGCCCGCTCAGCGTGAACCACAGCGGCCAGCTGCCCTCGGTGACGCTGTCATTCAACCTGGCGCCGAATGTTTCGCTCGGCGACGGCGTGAGCTTGGTGCAGCGCACGGCAGGGGAGATTCTTCCGTCGACGATCAGCACAGGATTCTCCGGGACCGCGCAGGCGTTCCAGGCGAGCCAGCAGGGTATGGTGTTCCTGTTGATCCTGGCCATCGCCGTGATCTACATCGTGCTCGGGATTCTGTACGAGAGCTTCATTCATCCTATCACGATTCTCTCAGGCCTTCCCTTCGCCGGCTTTGGCGCCCTGCTCACGCTGCTGGTGTTTGGGACGGACCTGAGCATGTACGCGTTCGTCGGGATCATCATGCTGGTCGGGTTGGTCAAGAAGAATGCGATCATGATGATCGACTTCGCCCTCGAGGCGGAGCGACGCGAAGGCAAGTCGGCGCGCGACGCGATCCTCGAAGCGTGCAGCGTGCGGTTCCGGCCCATCATGATGACGACGATGGCGGCGTTGATGGGGACGATCCCGATCGCGATCGGATGGGGCTCGGGGGCCGAGTCGCGCCGCCCGCTCGGCCTTGCCGTGGTCGGCGGGCTCGCGTTCTCGCAGCTGGTGACGCTCTATGTAACGCCGGTGTTCTACACGTACCTCGATGCCCTGCAGCACCGCTTGAACCGCCGCTTCGCGTCCGCGCCGGTCCCCGCGCCCGTCTCGGCGGATTAGCGAATCGAGAACGACACACCGACCTGATAGACGAGCATCCGGACCGGCGTCTCCACCCGCTGCACCGTAAAGCTGCCGTCGGAGTTCTCCGTAATCCCGCCCGCGGGCACGTACTGCACGCGATCGTGCCGCACATCCCGCACGCCCAGGTCGAGCGCGACCGCCGTGCGGCGACGGGACAGGTTGATCAGCAAGCCGGTGCCGAGTTGCGTCACCGTCGTGAAGCGGCCGTTCAGCACGAAGACGTTGCTGTCGTAGCAGCCGCAGTAGTTGGCGTCGCTGACGGATGACCAGAACATCGAAGCGCCCACGGTGGCGAAGCCGTACGGCCGGATCGGGCCCTGCCCCAACGTGACCTGCGGACCGAGCGCGAGCGAGCCGATCGACGACGTCGTCGAGATGCCGTATCCCCGATAGTTCGAGTCGTAGATCAAGTACTGCCCATCGATGCGCATCCCGAGGCCCGCCATGCCGCCGAACCCCACCACCACGAAGCCGGTCAATCCGGCGGCGACGTCGCCGTTGCGACGAAACTCGCCGAGCGGCTGCGCGACGACCAACGTCAGCCCCGCGCTGCCCGCGTTGCCCTCGTTGCGCACCTCGCGCAGTGCCGAGCGCTGAGCGAAGAGCGGGCAGGTCACAGTCGCCAGCGTGAGCGCCAATCCGATGATGCGCCGCATAAAGCCGTCCGGGTGTAGGGTGGTGGAACTGGGCCACGCTAAGGCAACGGCTGTGCCATCCGCCCGCGGAGGCTGAAAAGCCCGGCCGGCGCTACGTTTCCGGCGGATTCACCGCCGGGCAGGCCCGGCTTCGTCTGACCTCAAAAGGGGACATCCAGAAGGGGGGGGCAGTGGCGCAGATCACATACGACGACTTCGCGAAGGTCGACATCCGCGTGGGCCGAATCGTCCAGGTGGACGAATTCCCGCAGGCGCGGAAGCCCGCCTACAAACTGCGGATTGATTTCGGGTCGGAGCTTGGCGTGAAGACGTCGAGCGCCCAGATCACGAAGTACTATGACGTGAGCGCGCTGCAAGGCCGGCTGGTGCTGGCGGTGGTCAACTTCCCGCCGCGTCAGATCGCGACCTACTTCTCCGAAGTGCTAACGCTCGGAGTCATTCTCGGGGATGGCGACATCGTGCTGGTTGAGCCCGATCGCGACGTCGCGCTCGGCACGCGGATCGCGTAGCGATACGGCATCTCAGTATCGCCGATGCCACCGCGGGACGAGGCTGCCGACCCTCCCGCCAACGATCCAGCCCGCCAGGCCAGCGAGCAAGCCGTCGGCCAGCATAGTTGTCGTGCAATCGCTCGACGGTCCGCATGACGTGGACTGCGACCCCACATAGGCGCCGGCCCCAAACGCGAGCAGAGATCCCACAATCGAACTGCTTCGAGCCGCCGTGCCACGTTCCCAGATGCCCTCGATGGCATCGAGGGCGAGCGGTCCCTCCGGGGCGTTCGCGCCACCCACCGGCGCAATCATGACGCGCCGGAAACCAACCCGTACGACGTAGCCGGCGAGATCGGGACCCGCGGAGAAGCGAAGGTTGACGAGCGCACTGGGCCGGGCGCGCAACAGCACCAACGCGCGAGCGTCCGGTTCCGTGGACGCGTCCCGCGATTCGAGGATCACCTGTCGTCCCGTCGAGGGTGCCGCATACGCCGAATGTCCGCGCGGATGGAGCCGCTGCCAGTCCGCGTTCCCCGATCCGATGAGCGCGCCGATCAGCCCACCGGCCAGCAGACCAGCCGCCGCACTCGTGACCGCGCCCTGGGTGCACGGTCTGATCCAACCCGCGCGTGGACACAACGAGCCTGACGTCGACCCGAGGACGAGGCCAAGCCCGAGCCCCGAGATGCCGCCATAGATCGCGCCGCGCCGCGTCGTGTTGCCGCGCAACCACAGAGTGTCGATCGACCGAATTGGGACGAACGTGTCTTGTTCCGCGTAACCCATGTAGGGGCCGAGCAAGACCGCCAGGGAGTTCCACCGCCGCACCGGACCGGCGGCGCGCCCTCCATCGCTGAGGCGCAGGCGAATGATCTTGCCGATCGGTACGCGACCGACGGCGGCCTGGCGATCCTCAAGGTCGAAGGTAGAGCCGAGCTGAGCAGGCAGCGTCGCTGGGAGAACGATGCCCAGCGTCGCGACAACGAGAAGAGCGTCAGCGATCCGCGTTTGCGGGAGTCCGAGCGCCATAGCGTGCCTCCACGTAGTCGGCCAGGATCCTCAGAAAATCCGCGATAATAGTGTCGCCCTTGAGCGTGACCTTCAAGGCGCCGTCGACATACACCGGTGCCCGAGGCTCTTCCGCGGTTCCAGGAAGCGAAATGCCGATGTCGGCATGCTTCGACTCACCGGGACCATTCACCACGCACCCCATCACCGCGACGCGCAGCTCCTCGGAGCCGGGATAGCGCGCCTTCCACACCGGGCGCTGCTCGCGCAGGTACGTCTGGATCTGCTCCGCCATTTCCTGAAAGAACGTGGAAGTGGTGCGCCCGCACCCAGGGCACGCGGTCACCTGGGCCGTGAAGCTCCGCAGCCCGAGCGACTGGAGGACCTGTTGTGCGACCTGGACCTCCTCGGTGCGGTCGCCCTGGGGCCGCGGCGTGAGCGACACGCGGATCGTGTCGCCGATCCCCTGCTGCAACAGGATCGACAGACCCGCGGTGCTCGCGATGACTCCCTTGGTTCCCATCCCCGCTTCGGTGAGTCCCAGGTGCAGCGGGTAATCGGACAGCGCGGCGAGCTTGCGATACACGTCCACAAGGTCCTGCACGCCCGACACCTTTGCCGAGAGGATGATGCGGTCGTGCGGCAAACCGACCTCCTCCGCGAGCTCCGCCGAGCGGGTCGCGCTCGCGACCATGGCATCCATCGTCACGTCGCGCGCATCGAGGGGCTCCGGGAGCGCGGCGTTCGCATCCATCATCTCGGTCAGCAACTGCTGGTCGAGGCTTCCCCAGTTGACCCCGATGCGAACGGGCTTCCCCTCGTCGACCGCGACCTGGACGATCGTGCGGAAGTTGTCATCGCGCCGCTTGGCGCCGACGTTGCCGGGATTGATGCGGTACTTCGCGAGGGCCCGCGCGCAGGCGGGGTACTTCGTCAGCAGCAGGTGGCCGTTGTAATGGAAGTCCCCGATCACGGGGACGTCGACCTGGTCGACGATGTCGGGGACGGCGCGGGCCGCGGCGTCGTTGTTGACGGTCACGCGGACCAGCTCACTGCCCGCCTGGTGCAGGGCCCGCACCTGGGCCACCGTCGCCGCCACGTCGGCGGTATCGGTGTTGGTCATGGACTGGACGACGATCGGATGGGTGCTTCCCACCAACACGCCGCCCACGGAGACTGTTATGGTGGAGCGCCGGTTACTCACGGGGAGAGAATATACAGCCGGCGCCGCTAGAAGATCTTGTCCTGCATGACCACGCGGAGCTGCAGCGAGGTCAGCCCCATTTTGCCGATGAGGGGTCCGGCGTTGGGGTTGGTGCCGGTGGCCGCGATGCGGATCCACAGCGTATCCCGCGTAAACACGGAGTTCACGCTCGAGCTGAAATCTCCCGTGATCACGACAGGTACGGTCCCGGGCCCGGGAATCGTCGTCGCCGGGATGCTGAGCGCGAGCGCCGCGGGAAGGTGCGTGCCCGCCGAGTCGCCGGCCACATACAGGCTGAGACCGATCGAGCCGGCACCATTGCTCGTGACCAGATTGGCGCCGCCGCTGGCAATGCGCACCGAGTCCACGATCGAACTGCCAAACCCTCCCGGCAGAATGATCCGCTGCACGGTGAACGAATCCACCGATGAGGCCGGCGGCACGGCGTACGGCACCGTGTCGTTGCCGGACCCCGCCAGGAAACTGTAGACGTCTACGTTGAAGATGGCATGCCCTGCACCGCAGGCCGCCGAGAGCAGGGCGGCCGCAAGGATGAGGGCAAAGGCTGTCGCTTTCATACGCATTCCCTAGTAGAGCGAGATGGACGTGGCCATCGTGATGGCCCGTTTGTCGGCGAACGAATTACTGTGCGTCCAGAAGCCTACGTCGAAGCCGAACGGACCGAGGCGCAGCCCGCCGCCGAACCCGAACTGCATCTTCTTTCTCTGGTCGCGCGAAACGCCGCCACGGAGCGCAAGCATGCCGACGCGCTGCTCCCCGCCGATGTGAATCACCGTGCCCCGGCCGGTATTGACGACGTCGCCACCGACCGTCGTGCCGGTGCCCATGCGGATGGCGGCGTTGGCGATGTAGCTGACCGGCAGATCGGTCGTCGACTGCACGTGGTTCCGGACCGTGGTTGTGACGAGCGAGTCGCCGACGTTGTCGAAGAACGTACTGTCGACGCGCGTGTCCTTCCACGTCAACTTGGCCCCGATGTCGTTCACGCCGACGCCGACTTCCAGGGGGCCCGAGATCATGACGACGCCGACGTCGCCGCCAAACCCGCGGCCGAATGATTTCGTGGTGCCGTTGTCCCGATAGGTCAGCGCCTGGAGCTGCGGGGTCACCGGATTGGAACCCGCGAACAGCGTGTCGCCCGTGGTGAATCCGCCGGACCCGTCCGCG
>Ga0137418_10006127_pt1 | contig 11060 bp, 8 predicted proteins | sample CZODoug3_1_2_16f_FD_122242 | JGI IMG/M metagenome (GOLD analysis project Ga0137418, IMG submission 122242) | Vadose zone soil fungal communities from Angelo Coast Range Reserve, California, USA - CZODoug3_1_2_16fungal (Hybrid Assembly) | ecosystem: Environmental > Terrestrial > Soil > Vadose... | reverse complement strand
CCCGAGCGCGCCGATGCTGCGGCCGATCGACTGCGCAAGCTCCAGCCGGGCCTCGCCCATAACGTGCACATGCCATCGCACATCGATATCCGTCGCGGCCGTTGGCACGAGGCGATCGCTGCGAACGTTAAGGCGGTCGAAGCCGATAAACGTTACCGCGCCGCGACGGGCAATCGGCCGCTCGGTCTATTCCCCATGTATGCCGCGCACAACCAACACATGCTCGCTTACGCCGCGCTCATGACGGGCCAAAGCAAACTTGCGATGCGTTACGTGCGCGAAATTATAAAAGATCTGCCGGCAGAGTTCGTGAGAGAAACCACAGCCTTGGTAGAGGCCTTCGGCGCGGTACCGATGGAAGTGATGATGCGCTTCGGAAAGTGGGATGACATTCTTGCCGAGCCGGAAAATTATCCTGACTACATGCCGTTCGCTCGCGCGTTTCATCATGGGGCGCGCGCGATCGCCTTCGCCGCCAAGAGCGACACCGAGAAGGCACGGAAGGAGCAGGCGATTTCCGCGAACTTGTCCAACGCGTTCCAAAAGAAACGGCAGTCAGTAACAACACTGCTGAGTCAATCACCGCAGTAGCCAATCACATGATTAAAGGCGAACTACTGATAGCCGAAGGGAAACTTGACCCAAGGCTCGAAGAATTGCGTGCCACGCTCACATTGGAAGACGCCCTGAAGTACGACGAGCCTCCGCCGTGGATGATTCCGTTGCGGCATACTATCGGGGCAAACCTGATGCACGCCGGCCGATTCGCCGAGGCCGAGCAAGTCTATCGCGATGATCTGAAGCGTCTGCCCGAGAACGGGTGGTCTCTGTTCGGGTTGTCCCAAGCGCTCGCTGCGCAGGAAAAAGACGGCGCAGAACTTGAAGCAACGCGTGCCCGGTTCAACAAAGTATGGGCCAAGGCGGACGTAAAAATCACGAGCTCCTGTCTATGTCGACCGGCCACAGTGGAAAGATGTAAATTCAACAGCAGCCAATCTTCGCGCGTTTTATTCGACTAAAGCGCCAAACTCTCCTGCTTCGGAGCCGAAGCCACATTTGAGAGGCCGCGGAATTTCTTCACTAGTTCATCGAGCTTGGCGACATAGTAATCGACGTTTTCGTCGCGATTTTCGGGATCGAACTCGCTGGCGAGCTTGGCGGCTTCGTAGGCGGGAACTTTTTTCGGTGTCGCTTTGATGTAATAGCTGATTTGGTCGCCGGGTTTGTAATTGCGGCCGCTTGCCAGGGCGAGTTCGTACGCGGCAGCGCGGTTGCGCGCCGAGCCGGCAATCTTGGCGCGATATTTATCGAGCGAATCTTGCAGCGTGTCGGTCTTCATTAGCATGTCGATTTTCCACTCACGGTTCCGGATTTTTCGCTCGAATTCATCCCGAAGATTCGTAATCGCTTCAGGTTTTCCCTCCATGATCAGCTTGATCATTTCTTCAAGAAAAACGCGCTGGAATTTTTCGAGTCCACGCGATTTAAGAGCGCCGCCCCTGATGATGACATCGCCATCTTTCGTAAGGAGCGCGTAGTTCTTCGCTTTGTAGCTGAACATGGCGTCGAATTGTTCGTCGAACTCGATTTCAATTCCATCGGGCAGCTCCTTCGCCAGACCTTCGCGTAATTCGTCGATTTCGATTTTACCTGAGGGCACGAAATAGATTCCGTCGGTATCGACTTCGATGACCTTCGCGTCGTGCGCGCCTAACCAGTCGATCATCTTCGTGAGCAAATCGCGTCCGATCTGAGTCACACGCGCTGCAGCGTCGAAATCGGCGAAATGCCCCTGCGCAAAGCCGAGATACCCGTAGAAGCTGTTCAGCAGAATCTTGAACGTGTTCTGCAGAGCCTGGAAGTGATGCTGCTTCGCGGGATCTTTCTCCGCGCGCATTTCGGCTTTCGCTTCCAATCGGAACGTGCGCAGATTAGTGAGCAAGTGGCGAAAGATTTGCAGCTGATCGGTCACCGGAAAACAATCGAACTTCAACATGATCGACGGATAGAGCGAAGCGACGTCACAGTGCCAGACGTTGTGCGCAACCCCTGAGAAGAAGATGTCGGTGTAACCGCCTTCGAACGCGCGCACCATCGGCAACTCGGGAATGGAATGGCGTTGCCGGAAATATTCACGCAGAAACAGCGCATTGATCCGCGTTGCATTGCCTCGGACGATCACATCCTGATAGTTGTAGGGAAAAATCTGGGCCTGGATGAAGTAACTCGCGCTTAACAGTTCCGATAATGCCCGTGTCTCGCGGACGCCGCAAAGTGCGCGTCTTCGAAATGTCTCCGAATTCTCCAGGTACACACGTTGCAATTCCTTACCTGTAAGCGCGGAAATCTGTTCGCTGTCGCAAAGATCAAAATGCCGGGCGACATCGGTCCGTTCGAAACCGGCAAGGGAACGCATGCCGATGTCATAAAATTGTGCGAGCAAAAAAGTATCAACGAAATGACGGCCACCGATTGTGAACTTCGGATAATCGATTGTTTTTTCGGCGATTTGGAGTCGTGACGGCCGCGAGCGCAGGAATCCATCACTGCGTCCCCAGTCGAGTTTCGTCTTTGCCTTCTTCGCGCGTGCGACAAGATACGGGAGATCAAAACGGAAGAGATCGTGGCCTTCGATTACATCCGGATCCCGTTCTTTGATCATCGCGGTCAGTCGCTTCAATGCCGCGTGTTCTGATTCCTCCACATTTTTGGAGTCGACAACCAGTAGTTCTTCCCAACCGGTGTTATCCGACAGTGCGATGCTCATGATGTGATCGTTGTTGTAGTCGCGGTCGCCGGCCGCGACGCTCGGGTCAGCGACCCCGGCTACAGAAAGCACCTCGACCTGCATGCGTTTCAGTTCTTCAAACGGCAGGTCTTTAAACAATGTGCGCCCGGTCGCAGTGAGGTAATGCTGGACGGGATCAGTGAATGCGAAGAAATCGCGCCCGGCGCTTTTAAGCCCGTTGCGTAATGCGATGAGTTCCTTCCAGCTATCGACCGTGACTAGCCAGCCGTACTTGAGCTCGCTCTCGAGCTTTTCAGATTCGATACCAAGATCGACAACGTCCGAGTCGCACCAGACAAATGGGTGGAAAGGCTCAACGTCGGCAACGGTCGATCCGTCCGCTTCCCGGCGATAAACCTTAACCGTTCCCGTTTCGCCAAGTTCAATGGCGACAATTCGTGGCGTTGGGTCAGCGCCGAAGAGCAGTGTATTCTTCTCGAATTCCATGAGTCATCCAACTTTCTGTCATTTCGAGTGAAGTCGAGAAATCTCTCGCAGTGATTGCACCGAATAGGAATTCAGAGATGCTTCGACTCCGCTAGCATGACAAAATGAAAATTCGCTACTTTGTGCTTGCATTCATGTTCGTTCTCCTGCCGGCGCTTTCTCTTTTTGCGCAGCAAACGCCGCAGTCGCTCGCTGATGCGGAGCTGCCCTCTTTGCTGGCGATTTACAAAGACATTCACAGTCACCCCGAGTTATCCGGGCACGAGGAGCGGACTGCCGCGTTAATCGCAAAGGAATTGCGCGCGACGGGCTGTCAGGTCACCGAGCACCTTGGCAAATATGAAAACTCCAAGCTCAAAGGTTACGGCGTCGTTGGCGTGATGAAGAATGGTGATGGGCCAACTGTGCTTGTACGCACGGATATGGATGCGTTGCCCGTGCATGAAGAGACTGGTTTGCCTTATGCCAGCACGGTCACCACGAATAACGATGACGGCAAAGAGGTGCCGGTGATGCACGCGTGTGGCCACGACGCGCACATGTCGATGTTCATCGGCGTGGCACGCGCTCTCGTGAAACTGAAAGATCAATGGCACGGCACGATTCTGTTCGTCGCGCAACCGGCGGAGGAAACCGGGAACGGTGCGCGCGCATTGCTGAACGCCGGTCTTTACGAAAAATTCGGTAAACCGGATTTCGCGCTGGGGTTCCATGACAAGGCCGATATGCAAACCGGCCACATCGGCGTCACTGAAGGTTACACGTATGCGAATGTCGATTCAGTGGACGTGACGGTGCGCGGCGTAGGTGGGCACGGCGCGTATCCGCACAAAACCAAGGACCCGATCGTGCTCGCGGCGGAGATGATCAACGCGTGGCAAACCATCGCGAGCCGGGAAAATAATCCGCTCGACCCAATCGTTGTTACGGTGGGTTCCATCCACGGCGGGACAAAGCACAACATTATTCCGGACGAAGTCAAAATGCAGTTGACCGTGCGCACCTACAAAGCTGAGACGCGCGAGCGTGTATTGGCCGCGATTGAAAGGATCGCCAAGGGAATCGTTGCCGCAGGCGGAGTCTCGCCCGATCGCGCGCCGATTGTTAGCGTCGCCAAAGATCAATTTACGCCCGCAACTTACAACAATCCTGAGCTAACGAAACGTCTCGTTGGCGTGTGGAAGAAGTCTTTAGGCAACGAAAACGTGGAGATTGTCGATCCAACAATGGGTGGTGAAGACTTCTCCGAATACAGTTTGCCGGATCATTCGATTCCCGCTGTGGATTTTCACATCGGCGCAGTCGAGCCGGCGAAGATCGCGGAGTACAAGCAGGCAGGAAAAGAATTGCCAACCTTGCATTCGAGCAAGTTCGCGCCAGTCCCCGAGCCAACAATCCGCGTCGGCATCGTGGCCATGACAGCAGCCCTGCTGGAGTTGATGAAGTGATAATGGCGCCCGGGGGACCGCTACCTCCAGATGCTGTACAAAAATTCAGCGTAAGGATCCTCGGCGACGGTGGTGAGAGTGTAGATGAACGTTTGCTCGTCTAGATTCATCGCCGCAGCAGCGGCCTTCAAAGTGTGGGCTGCAGCCTTGTGCGCTTTAGTTTTGGCGGATTTTTTGTACTCCTCCAGTAACGTGGAAGCTTCTTGGGCTCCCCTAAGCGAAAACGGATATAACTTCTCGACGTCTCGAAAATAAACCCACAGCAATGCTTGGCTGATCGAATCAATAACGAAATTCAAGTCCCGGTTTGTCCGGATAGTCAGATCAATCGGATTCGACCATGCGAGTTCCGCGATCGTCGTAATTCCTTCGTCGAGAAAGCGCTCGGCGTTCGAACGACCCATGGACTGGAGTTTTTCCAATTCCAACTTCCCTTCCTCTTCCTTTTCCCCGAGGTTCAGGTTCTTGCTCACGAGTCTCCTGGAAAACTTGAAGAGTGTTGTCGTTGGAAAAGCGGCCAGAAGAAAGGCGATGGCTACTCCTACGGTGGCCTCGTTCCCCGTGAATTTGGCAAGGCTCACCCCTAACGGAACCGCGATTAAGAAGCGATAAATGCCGGCGTAAAGGTCATAGGGCGTGAAATCGCCGGTGCGGAAGCGGGCGAACTGATCGTACAACACCCAAGCGTAGGCGCCGAGAAAAGCGCTGATGACGATCGCCGGTAACGGCTTGGCCTCGCTGTTCCAACCCACCGATGCCTGAAGCGAGCCGGCCGTCATCCACAAGCCGATGCCGGAGAGGATCGCCAACAAGAGAAACGGCAAGATGTAGTATCGCCTTCCGTAGGCGCGGTCGAAGTCGCGCGTGAATTGCTTTTCCTTGTCACAAGGAAAAAACTGTTTGTAATACAGCCGAATGGCGTTCTTTTTCGAAAAGCGATCAAGCAGACCTTTTCGCCGCATCGTCCAGGTGACGAATAGATAGAACAACGCCGGGAGAAGCAAAACGAGCCAGGCAACGAAACACGTCAAGGTGATCGTATTGAAACTGATGTCGAGCGCGTTCACTGGCGGAGATCTTTGCGCATTCGCAATGCATCACTACCAGGACTGTAGTAATGCTTCAAGACTGCTTCGATCTCGTAGCCAAATTCAAAATAGAACGCCCGCGCCGACCGGTTGCTCGTCCTTACCTCCAGCGTGATCGAGCGCGACTTTCTTTTCTCCGCCTCCTTTTCGAACGCTTGCAACATGAGCGAGCCGACCCGTTTCCGCCGCCAATTCGACAAGACCCCCATCGAGTAGAGTTTCGCGATCCGATTTTTTGACCCGTGATAAATAATCCCGGCAATGTAACCGACCACTTCCTGCGACCCCTCCGCGACGAGAAGAATGGACGACCGGTTACGCAGATGATATTCAAAATCGGCTCGGCGGAACCGATGCGCTCGAAAACAACGATTTTCGATCACGACCAATCGATTGAGATCGGCCGGCTTTGCCTGCCTAATGACAAATTTTCCTCGGGCCGACATTTATCCGAACGCCAGCCTCCGCATAGATGAATCCGGAAAGCAAAACATCGACACGGCATTAGGCCGATTATTTTACGCGGATTTTCTTTCGCAGATAGGTCGGGACGTCGAGGTCTTCGCCCTCGACAATCGTTGGCTCACTTTTTTCGAAGCGACCGCGGTTGACTGGCTCGAACTGCAGGACCTCCTGCTTGGCTTGCGTGGATTTTTCAGTGGATGGTTTTTCCTCCTTTGGAGGCACAGGCTTTCTACGCGGTGTGGTCACGGGCGGCTCAGAAGTCTCGACAACGTCAAACGTGTTCGAGACTGATTCGACAGACGGCGGCGGCGCAGTTTCAACCTCATGGAGAATCGGTTCTTCAATAGGAATCGGCTCTGCCGGCTGAAAATCTTCGATCGGTGCCGGCTCGGGCTCGACCTCAATCTTCGGCGGAGTTTCCCGAGGCTGTTCCCACACTGGCGGCATTGGCGGCGCGCTGCTCAGCGGAGGTTGAGTCTGCGGCAAACCTTCGTCCGCTGTAAGCGAACTGATAATCGTCACACTCAATCTGTCCCCCAACCGTCCGTCCACAGCAGTGCCAAAAAGAATCTGCGTATCCTCGTTCACGTGCCGGCCGAGCTCCTGCATGACGATTTCGACTTCGGACAAGGTCATAGCCGGCCCGCCTGCCACCTGGACGAGTACCCGCGCTGCGTCAGCAAGCGTGCGACCTCGATCCATCAACGGACTCTTGAGCGCCTGTGCCAGCGCATCATGCGCGCGATTGTCCGAATCGGATTCGCCAAAGCCGAACAAGCATCGGCCATTCCGGCTTCGCAATGCAGAAAGCAAATCGTCGAAGCCAATGCGGATGAGTCCTGGTCGCTGAATCAGATTTACAATCGAACGGACACTTTGACTGATGGTCGTGTCGGCTTTGGAAAATGCCTGGTGAATACCTGCCTGCGGCGCGACCATGTCGCCCATCTGATCGTTTTCGAAGCAAACCACGGCGTTGGCGATTTCGTTAAGACGGGCCAGAGCTTCGCGCGCCTGGGCGTTGCGACGCCTGCCTTCGAACGCAAACGGCAGCGTGGCGAACGCAAGCACCAGCGCGCCCGCGTCGCGAGCGAGATGAGCAACATACGGCGCCGCGCCCGATCCCGTGCCGCCGCCGAGCCCTGTGCAAATGAAGATCATTCTCGCGCCGGTCAACGCCTCGCGGATCTCCTCTGTGGATTCGAACGCGGCCTGATAACCAAGCTCGGGATCGCCACCTGCACCCAATCCACGGGTAACAGTGCGTCCGAGCTGCACTTTGTGCGCAGCAACGGAGCTCGCGAGCGATTGCACGTCGGTGTTAACGGCCAGGACTTCTGCTCCCTCCAATCCGTCGAGCACGATCCGATCGAGCGCATTCAGACCGGCGCCACCAACACTGACAATTTTGATTGGAATAAATTCCTCCGACCGCTCGGGGAGACTGCAATTTTTACTAAGTTGAATCATATTGATCTTTCTGCTTCTGGTCCTGTAATCACCGTTCCAAATTTGTCATTCCGAGCGAAGCGAGGAACCTCTCAATTCGCCAAGAGGTCACATGAAGTCCTAATGGCATCGTCCTCGATTTGTGCCCATGTAAATGAAACCAAGTAAACGCTGAGCGCCTTTGTGAGGTCCCTCGCCGTCTCCGCGGCTCGGAATGACTGCGTAACAGCGCGCTCAGTTTCATCATCGTCTTCCGCTAAAAATTCTTCCCAGGATTCGCCCAATTCCTCGCGCTGGCCGCTCTGTTTGCACCGCCTGGGCATATTTAATCAGCCCAATTGCAGTTGAAAATTGCGGGTTCTCTACTGCAGATGTCACACCTGATGTTGTTTGAGCGTGCGCAACGTGCGCGGGCATTTCGAAAATCTCTTCTGCGAGATTATCGATGCCATTGAGAAGGCTGCATCCGCCGGTAATGAAAATACCATCACCGAGGTAATTGATGAATGGTTCTTCGTCGAGCCTGCGTTTGAGCAACTCCAGAGTTTCGCGCAAGCGCAAATGAATAATCGTGTTCAACGTCTCGCGCTCGATCTCCTTCCCCGCAAAACCGGAATCGTCCTTTAGCAAAATCATTTCGCCCGGGAAACAATTGCCGAGCACACAACTTCCTTCTTCGATTTTGAGTTTTTCCGCGCGCGCCATTGGGATGCGCAACCCCATGGAGATGTCGTTGGTGATATGGTCACCGCCAATGGCGATGCAGCCGCTCTGCTTTACTGCGCCGTCCGCGTATAAAACATAGTCACTGGTCCCGCCGCCGATATCGATCAACAGCGCCCCGAGCTCTTTCTGGTGTTGCGTGAGGACTACCTGCGCAGAAGCCAGGCCGCCAAACACGACATCCTCAACGTCGAGCGGCAATTCTTTCACACACCGGATCGTGTTCTGGATGCGCGTCCGCACACCGTGGATAATGTGGAAATCGGCTTCTAGTCTTTGCCCGAGCATCCCGACCGGGTTCAGCACGCCGTCCTGTCCATCGACATGATAATGTTGAATGATGGAATGAAGGAACGCGTTCTGTGCAGGGATGCTTACCTCCCGCGCATTGATTTTCACGTCTTCGACATCCTGCTCATCAATTTCATCGCGATCCTCCGGCCGCATGACACATCCACGGTTGTTGAAGCTTTGAAGGTGCGACCCGGCAACGGCCACATAAACGCTCCGGATCATCACGTCGCTTTTCTGTTCGGCATCGACCACAGCTTCGTGCACGCATTTCATTGCCGTTTCAAAGTCAACGATCTCGCCCTTGCGTACGCCGCGCGATGGTGTCTGGCCGACGCCAAGAATTTTGACGGTGCCGTCGGGCCGGCTCTCTCCAACAACCACGCAGATTTTGGAGGTTCCAATCTCAAGACCAATCATCAAATTATTGCTCGCCATTATTTTAATCCGTTTTCTGTCGCTGAGTGGGAATTGCCTTGGGGGGTGGTTTTGAATTAGTGCGTGCCTTGGGCGCTGGTGACACGGTCTCTTGCCCTCCGGAGCCTTGACGAGGGCGCGTCTCAGAAGCATGCACCGGGATCGCCTTCATAATCCGCGGTTCAACAGCAGGCTCGATCGTATCGTTAATGACCGTGACCGGCCGCGGGGCGAACGTCACCGGGATGTTTCGCTGCACACGCAGGTTCAACGTCGCCAGTTCCTGTTTTGAATCGTCACAGTAAACAAGAAATTGCTCGAGCCTGCGTAACTGCGTTTCGAGATCGTTATAACCAAACATTACGCGGCTATGATTCTTGTCGGTTACCAGGAGGCGATAACTCTCGGAAACGTCGATCTCGCGGATCTGAAAGCGCATTTGCAAAAAGCTGCGCGAACTCAACCGCAGCAGCTCGAGCGCCGTCTTTGCTTCGGGCGATTCGACGACTTTGCCCACCTCGAGCCATTCGCTCGAGCATCCCAGAATGACCGGTAATCCGAGGTATTCGGGCAACAACTTCTTTTCTTTCATCAACACACCGCGCGCGTCCACTAGAAAAGCCGAGTCTGATGCAAATGGATCGGAAATTTCCTTCTCGCTCGTGATCCACGCGACCGGCTTTCGTTCCACTACACGAATATCGATCTCGGAAGGCAATTTTCGCATAACCTGCACCTCATCGGTTTGAGGAAGCTGTTGTATCAAATCGTGGACGCGACCCAGATTTACGCGGAAAATGTTTTTGCCTTCGCGTAGATCAGCGGCGTTTAGAATCTGCTCGCGCTGCAACGTTCCGTCCGTCTGGAATTCAATTGTCTTCAGCTGATAATCCTGATTCTCGAAAAATAGACGCCGCGCGCCTTCACGAGTTCCCGCATAAATCGCGGCGCACAGCGCAGCGAGCAGTACCACTCGGGAGAGAACCGCCAGTGCCTTTCGAGCGCGATGCTGTGCAACTCTGCGGGAGCGAACTTTTACATCAAGCAAGTGTTGCTGGCGTCGCTGGCGCACGTTGGAGACTCGCCGATTGCGCGATTGGGGGCGCTTCTGAGCAGGTCTCATCTCCGGCTCCTTTCCGCTCTGGCGCGAGAAAGCGCGATAATCCGCGCGCAAAGATCGACATAATTGATACCGGCAGCGGCAGCGGCTTCGGGCAGCAAGCTCGCCTTTGTCATACCTGGAATCGTGTTCACTTCCAGCACGAACGGTTCGCCCGAATCGGGAAGCAGCACATCAACACGACCGTAAACAACCAGCCCGAGCGCTCGAAACGCATGCAGCGCCTGTTCCTGAATTTGTTTCGTCTTATTCGGATCGATTTTCGCAGGGCAAACGTGCTCGGCACCGCCGCCACCCTGCGGATTCAGAAACGGGTACTTGTTGTTGAAGTCGTAAAAACCGCCCTTTGGAATTATTTCAAGAATCGGCAGCGCTTGATCACCAAGAACACCTATCGTCAACTCGCGGCCCGACACAAATTTTTCTATCAACAATTTCTGATCGTACTTGCCGGCCTCGGCCATTGCCGAATCAAGTTCGTTCGCGTTTTTTACAATGACCACGCCAACGGTAGAACCTTGTCTCGCCGGTTTTACCACCAGTGGAACCGAAATCGTTGGGCGCTGGCCGACTTCGACGACTTCCCATTCCGGAGTGACGACGTTGTGTTCGCGAAATTTTTCTTTCGACAAAATCTTGTCGAATGCCGCCCGACTTGGTTCGACACCGTCACCGGTGTAAAGCACGCTGCGCTCTTCCAGAATTTTCTGGAGCTGACCGTCTTCGCCGAAAGTTCCGTGAATGGTAATGAACGCAAGATCGACATCTTTCGGAAGCGCGAAGTTTTCATCATGAACATCGACATCGACGACTTCTGCACCTAA
>Ga0137418_10006125_pt1 | contig 11061 bp, 8 predicted proteins | sample CZODoug3_1_2_16f_FD_122242 | JGI IMG/M metagenome (GOLD analysis project Ga0137418, IMG submission 122242) | Vadose zone soil fungal communities from Angelo Coast Range Reserve, California, USA - CZODoug3_1_2_16fungal (Hybrid Assembly) | ecosystem: Environmental > Terrestrial > Soil > Vadose... | reverse complement strand
GGAACTGGACGGCCACCGGATTCTGAAGCCAGAAACTTTGCAATCGATGTGGACGAAGCAGTTCGGCACGTCCGATGCGCTGCCCGTCATGTGCATGGGCTTCTATCAAACCTGGCGCAACGGATTGCGTTTCATCGGTCATGACGGCGACCTCATCGCATTTCACAGCATGTTTCTCGTCGAGCCAAAAGAGAAGCTTGTGATTTTCATTTCCTACAATTCCGCCGGCGCGGCGAGCAAGACGCGAACGGAAATCCTGACTGCCTTTGCGGACCGCTATTACCCGTCCGTGCAGGCCCCGACCTTTCACAAGCTTGTTGCCGAAGAAGTCAAAGCCATCAAGGGAACTTACCAAGCCACCCGGCGCGCGGACAGCACCAAGCTGAGCCTCGGCAATCTGATTTCGCAAGCGGACGCCGATGTGGACAAGGACGGCATTCTGAAGATAGACGAATTCAAGGACTTGCGCGGCCACGTGCGGAAGTGGAAACCGATCGGCAAGGATCTGTGGCAGGACGAAAACGATCAAAGGTGGATTTTCGCGATCCGGGACAGCGCTGGGAGAATTGTGCGTCTCGCGGTGAGTTTCCCAGGAGTTCAATCCGAACGAGTCGTCTGGTATGAAAACGGCAGCATGATCTTGCCGGTTCTGTGCGCTAGCCTGGCGATCCTGATACTCGTGATCGTAGCGTCTCTGATCCGCGTGGGCCGGCGAATCCTCATGTCCAAACGGCCGGCCTTCCAGCCGCAACCGGGAACGCTTCAGCTGACGATGGGGCCACGCCTCTCCGCGATCGCGTGGATTGCTCTGGCAATCGGAACGGCGGTCCTCATGGCACGCTTGGAGCATGAGTCGATGCTGCCAACTCACGACGTGGACAAATATTTTGTGATGATGAATCTCGTTACTGGGCTCGCGATTTTCTTCAGCCTCTTCGCGATCGTGTCCGGTTTGCTCGTTTGGCGGCGCTCCGAAATTCGCTTCATTTCCAAACTGAAGTTCGCGCTGGTCGCCTTTGCCTGCCTGTTTCTCACCTGGTTCTCTGTGCATTGGCATGTCATCGGCCCGGCGCACCGCTTCTAGAAAGGGAACTGCCTCGGCATCGCCCCAAGTGAAGAATCGGGTCGCACCGATAACCGTATATTTTTTAAAAGTTGAGAAATTTACGAGAGAACTGGTGGGCCTGGGTGGACTTGAACCACCGACCTCGCCCTTATCAGCGTAGCGTGGTTAGGTTTTACAACAACTTACAAGACCGCGGGGACTGCCAAACTACGCGGAAGTCATATAAGACTCAGGTTTTTGTGGGTTGGGTTGTGGGTTGGAAAAAGTCCACGAACTGCGAAGCGGCCATTTCCTAGAACCCCGTTTGAACGTAGCCGCTGGCGCGGCGGACGCTTCGCGTTCTATGCTCCGCACGTCATGCCGCAAGGTAACGCTTTTAACTGCGATTTTCGCTTTTCTCTGATTTTCCTAAGCCAAGCAAAATCAATAGGCTGCAAACGAAAAAAGATTCAATTCCCATAGCCGTTAGACCGGGTCCAGCCATTAGCCCGCATCCAACGCAACCGCCAGCGGCCACCTTCAAACGGCTCTATCGAACGCGCGCAGAGCACCTCGCCCGACTTCACGCTTTTGTGAAAACGCTCCTCCGATAGAGCACTAACGTTTTCTGGATAACTAATGGGATGGTCCGCCGCTTCAGCTAGCGAGCAGCCTGTGTATGAGAGCCTTGCGGAGGAGGCGTCCCATGGAACTACACACCATCGGCATTGATCTTGGTAAGACAGTTTTTCATCTGGTCGGGCTTAACCTGCGCGGCGAGGTCGTGGTGCGCAAAAAGTTTTCGCGCACACAGCTGTTGCGCTTCACCGCCAACGTACACGTCGGATTGATTGGCATGGAAGCCTGCGGAGGTGCGCATTTTCTTGGCCGAGCACTGCGGGAACAGAGACACGAGGTGCGACTGATACCGGCGCAGTATGTGAAGCCGTATGTGAAAACGAACAAGACCGATTACATCGATGCCGAGGCGATCGCTGAGGCTGTCGCACGGCCGACGATGCGTTTCGTGCCGATCAAGACCGATGACCAGCTGGATCTGCAGTCCCTGCATCGCGTGCGCGAGCGCTGGGTGATGCGTCGCACGGCAGTCGTCAACCAAATTCGTGGATTGCTGCTCGAACGAGGCATAACTCTGCGGAAGGGGCGGCACCACGTGGATGCCGCTTTACCGCTGATCCTGGAAGACGCCGACGCTAATCTATCGGGCGCCGTGCGCCTGCTGCTGACCCAACTGAAGCTGGATCTTGATCAGTTGTCGGTGCGGATTGACGAGGCCGATGCGGTGATCCAGAAGACCGCTCATGAGAACGAAGCCTGCCGGCGGCTCGTGGCCATCCCTGGCATCGGACCAGTCACGGCCACCGCACTCATCGCGGCGATCGGCAACGGAGGGGCCTTCCACAAGGGGCGGGAGTTCGCAGCGTGGATGGGGGTGGTTCCTCGCGAACACTCCACCGGTGGCCAGCAGAAGCTGCTCGGAATCAGCAAACGTGGGAACTCTTACTTGCGAAGACTGTTCGTGCAAGGCGCACGTGCGGTCCTGCAACAGCGCACAAAGCAGTCTTCCGGTCTGAGTGCGTGGTTGGCACAGCTCACATCGCGCACGCACCGCAACGTCGCCGCCGTAGCGTTAGCTAACAAACTCGCCCGAATCGCCTGGGCCGTGCTCGCGAAGAATGAACAATATCGACCCTCAGTGGTGGCCGATATAGCTGCAGCTTAGCGACGACTGCGGAGAACATGATTTCTTACCAGGTCTGCTGGCGAATGAGGAGATGGCACAACGGTCGAACCCGGCGCTCTTTAAACCCGTAACCGGAAGAAGTCTCTTAAGACTGAATAACTAATGGGGAAAAGAGCGCAGCGCATTCCATCCTGGCCAGGAGTGATTCACTCCAACAAAGGCCGTATACATTTGCGCAGACCAACTTGTGACATCCTCACATTTCGCTTGCGGCGAAGCGGCGGACCATACATTCCGGTTGGCCGACCACTCGCCCGGAACACTTCTGACGCTACTCAAGCCGGTTTCTGGCCCCTTAAGCGGCCGAGTGTCTTGAACGTACCGCAAAAGCCGTTTTCAGGGAAGTACGGAGATGCCATCCACAACAGGAGTTACGGGTGGCTCGACGGGCCTAGGTGAACTCATTTTCCTCCGCCTGGTCTGGGAACCGAACTTTCTCCGGCCCGTCAACGTATGAGAACGTATAGGAGACGGTATCTCCCGTAGAAATCCCTGCTGTCTCGCCAAGAGGATCGTCAATGGAAGCTTTAGGGCAAAATCTAAAATTTGCGGCGCGTCAACTACGGCGCAATCCCGGTTTCACCATCACGGTGATCCTTACCCTGGCACTCGCCATCGGCGCAAACACCGCCATTTTCTCCATGGTGAATGCGCTCATGCTGAAGAGCCTGCCCTATTCGCATCCCGAACGGATGGGCACTATTTACACACGGATCACCGGCTCCAGGGCCTCCGATGAGCGACACAAACTAAATGGTGAGCAATGGGAGCTGCTGCGCGACAATGTCCCCTCCCTGATATCGGCTGTTTCAAGTCCAAGAACTTCGGGCGTAAATCTCCAGGCGGGTTCGCACGTGGAGTACGTGCATGGCGGGCGCATCTCGGCTCACTATCTCGACGTGCTAGCGGTTCAGCCTGTGCTGGGGCGCAATTTTTCTGACGACGAGGACCGTCCGCACGGGCCCAAGGCCGCCATCCTAAGTTACAGTTTGTGGCGAAATACCTTCAGCTCTAATGCCAATATTTTAGGGCAGGGCATTCTGTTGAAAGGCGAGCCGTACACTGTGATCGGAGTGCTCCCTGAGGGCGCAACTACTCCCTTGAACGCCGACCTATATACGGCGCTCCAGCCCAGCCGCGAGGGCGAAGGCGGGGGAACGAACTTTGAGTCCGTCACGCGGCTGCGCGATGGCGCCAACTGGCAACGGGCGGATGCGGAGATCAACCGCGCCTGGGCCCTGCGCTCCAATCGCTATGAATTAAAGAACAACCCCGGCGCGCAGCTGACCTATTATTCCGTGCCGCTCCAGAAGGGCCAGACCGCCTCGCTGCGTCCGCAGGTTCTGGCGCTGATGCTGGCCGCAGCCTTCATTCTGCTGATCGCCTGCGCCAATCTGGCCGGGATGACGCTGGTCCGCATGATGCGTCGCACCTCGGAAGTGGCGACGCGGCTGGCGCTGGGGGCCTCGCGCTGGCAGATCCAGAAGCAATTCTGGATCGAGAACCTGCTGCTGGCACTTGTTGGCGGAACCGTTGGCACTGGTGTGGGCTTCCTCGCCTTGCGCGGTCTCCTGTTGCTGCTACCCGCGACCTTTCTCCCAGTCGCCCGCGTTCCCCTCGACGGCCGCGTGATGGGCTTCACGCTGGGTGTCTCGCTGTTGACCAGCATTCTGTTCGGTATGCTCCCCGCGCTCGCAACTCGGAATGAGGACCTACGCTCGTCAATGGCCAGCCGCGCCGTGGCCAGAAGCGGCAGCTTGCGCCTGCGCCAGGGGCTTATCGCTGGCGAGGTCGCCCTGACCGTAGTGTTGCTGGCCGCTTCCGGCCTGCTCATCCGCACCCTTGTCCACTTGGAGACGCTGCCGCCGGGGTTCAACCCCAACGGAGTAATGACCGCCAAGGCCTCGCTCGACGACGCCCGCTTCCACGATCCTGCGGCCTTCAGAAAACTATTGGACGAGAGCACGGCCGCCATGCGGCAGATTCCCGGCGTGCAGAATGCCGCGGTCGGATTGAGCCTGCCGTATGAGCGCGCTTTGGTTGATGGAGCGCTGGCCATCAGCGACGGTAAGGAAGCAGGACAACACGTCGAAACAAATGAGGTATACGTCACACCCGGTTATTTCGAGGCATTGCAGATCCCGGTCCTGATGGGGCGCTCCTTCACCGCAGAAGACGGTCCGGATGCGCAGCGTGTGGCCATCGTCAACCAGGCATTCATGCGCAAATTGTTCCACGGGGCAAATCCGGTTGGACGTTACGTGGATAAGAATATGGTGATTGTCGGAGTAGTGGAAGATGTGGCCATCGCGCCGGGGTTGGTTGCTGGTGCGCCTCTTACCGGCGAAGAGGCTATGTATATCCCTGCCGCGCAAAAAGATGCCCAGTCACTCTCGCTGGTTCACGTATGGTTCCAGCCAAGTTGGATCGTCCGCACAGCCGGCCCGGTGGAAGGATTGAACGCGCAGATGCAGCGCGCGCTGGCGAGTGCCGATCCCAACCTACCCTTCTCGGGCTTCTACAGCATGCGCGACTTGCTGGTGAAGACCCTGGCGACACAGCGAGTCGAAGTGGCGCTGCTGGGCGCGATGGCGGCACTGGCGCTGCTGCTGAGCGCGGTCGGCATTTTCGCGCTGGTCGCCAACATGGTGGCGCAGAGGACGCGCGAGATTGGGATCCGCATGGCCCTGGGCTCGACTGTGAGTCAGGCAATGGTGCAGATCGGCCGCTGCGGCGTGGGCGCCTCGGTACTGGGCCTTTTTCTGGGACTGGTCCTTTGCGCGGGAGCGCTGCGAGTGATGCGCGGCGTGCTCTATGGCGTAGGTGTGTACGATGCGCCCACAATCCTCACAGTCGTCTTGACGCTCGCGTGTGTAACGCTCATTGCTACCACTGTGCCAACTCTGCGAATTGCAGGAATCGATCCTGCAAAGACGTTGCGAGATGAATAGGACAACGTCGGGAAAAGCCATTCTCTTGCGCTCCTGCCTGGCTGTCGTTAAAACAGCCGTGGAATGCGTCTCCCCCTGCTTGGAATCTTAAATTAGCATCCCCCGCGGCTGGCAGCCCGTTGCTGCGATGTTGTATATGGCTTTCCAATACTGACGAGAAAAGTAGAGAAAGAACAGGGCGTCTTGCTTAGGTGGGGGGTGGGAGATGCCGCGTCGCGACACTATGTTCCTGCTGCGGCGGCTGCGGTCTGATCGAGGATTTTTGCTGCGCGGCCCACTTCCGACACTCCAAAAATCACCAATGTTGCATTCGTAGTTGGCTCAACACCGCAGTATGCATAGTGAATGTTGATGTTGGCGTCGCCTAGCTTCGAAGCTGCGCGTGCCAGTTCGCCGGGGCCGTGGGGAAGCTTGGCCTGGGCGATTTCGCCTTCTGTGTAGCTTATTCCTTCCTTGTCCAGGATTGCTGCGGCGGCCGCGGGATTGTCGACGACCATGCACACGAGGATGGTTTTCTCCGCGGGGATGGATTGAAAAGCCAAGATGTTCGCACCGCGGTCCGCGAGCGCGCGGCAAACTTTTCCCAGCGATCCCGGACGATTGTCCATGCGAATGGTCAGTTCCTTGTTAATGGGCATTTTGGAGACCTCCTGCGTTCGTATCAAATCGAGGCGTAGAGGTTCGACGTGGTGGTGCGGGAATCTTACGTCTAGCCCTAGGTTGATGCAAGGGAACATCCGGAAGGATTGGGTGTATACTCCGGCTACCCGAAAGACGAACGATCTCTTCGGATGAGGAGTTTCTCGACCGGGAAACCAACAATTAACTGAGCCTGGCCGGCGTTCGGTCCTCGCGGCTCGGCCGGCTCTCAATCAGTGAGGGCGTGATGAAGCAAACCTTTGCTATCGGCATTGGAGGCGCGGCTGGACAGGGTGTCGCCACCCCGGGCGACATTTTCGCGAAGATCTTCAGCCGGCGGGGCCTGAACCTCAACGCCTACAACGCTTATCAGTCCATCATTCGCGGGGGCCACACTTTTCTGACGATTCGTACCGGCCCGGAAAAGGTCACCAACATGGGTGACCGCATCGACCTGTTCATTCCGCTCAACCAGGACAGCATGGATCGGCACCTGAAACTTCTCACTGCCGGCGCCGCATGTATCTACAATGCCGATACAATTAAGTCCGGCGCGGCCGGGGACGGCGTGCAGCTTTGCCCACTTCCGGTTTCCGAGTTGGCCGATATCACGCGAAATAAAGTTGCGCAGAATACGCTCGCGATTGGCGCCGGTCTGCACATGATGGGCATCGGCTTCGCGGCTTTAGAGGAGGTCCTGCGCGAGCAGTTCAAGAAAAAAGGCGATGCCGTTGTGGCTGAAAACATCGGGGTTGCGCGCGCCGGCTATGACTATGCCGCTGCGCATTTCACGGCTTTCGCGAATCCGCTTCCCAAGACGGAGAACAAGTACGCGATCTTGAGTGGCAATGTCGCGATGGCCATGGGAGGCGCGGCCGCGGGAGTGAAATTTTACTGTGCCTACCCTATGAGCCCTTCGACCGGTGTGCTGCACTGGATGGCGGCACACGCGCGCAAAGCCGGAATTATGGTGCGCCAGGTGGAGGACGAAATCGGAGTGATTAACATGGCCATCGGCGCGGCTCAGGCCGGCGTCCGCGCCATGTGCGCTACCTCCGGCGGCGGCTTCGCGCTGATGAGCGAGGGCCTCGGCATGTCCGCTATGATCGAAACGCCGGTGGTGGTCATCAACTGTCAGCGCGCCGGCCCGTCCACTGGCGTTCCCACGAAGACCGAGCAGGGAGACCTGTGGCAGATGCTTGGCGCTGCATTTGGGGATTATCCACGGATTATCGCGGCGCCGCTGGACATCGGCGATTGCTTCAAGCTGATCCCGGAGCTATTCAACCTCGCCGATCGCTTCCAGTGCCCCGGACTCGTGCTTTGCGATCTCCTCTTGTCCGAAGGCCGCCTCAGCGTCCATCCAAAGGACCTCGATTTCAGCCCGCCCATCGATCGCGGGGAACTCATCACCACTGCGAACGGCAATGGCGCACACTCTGCGGCTTCCACGAACGGCGGCTACAAACGCTACAAAATCACCGATAGCGGCGTTTCACCGCGCGCGGTTCCCGGCGTGCCCGGCCACATTCACACAGTGGCTACTGACGAACACCAGGAAGACGGTGTGCTCATTAGCGACGAGTTCACGAATCCCGTGAAGCGCCGGGCCATGATGGAGAAGCGCATGCGCAAGGTCGCCGGCATTGAAGCGGCGGTGGCCCCACCCATGCTTTCAGGTCCGCGTGACGCCGACGTCACCTTGATTGGTTGGGGTTCGACGACAGGCGTGATCGAGGAGGCTTGCGAACTCCTCAACGAACAAGGAATCGCTGCCAATCAGCTGCAGATCCGCTGGCTCGTGCCGCTGCATGGCGAGGCCATTCTCGAAATCCTGCGAGGCTCGCGGCACACCGTCATCGTGGAGAACAACTACAGCGGGCAGTTTGCGCGCTACTTGCGCAGCGAAACGAGCTTTGTGCCGAGCGGGCACATTCGCAAGTACGATGGTGAACCTTTCATGCCGCACCACATTGCCGACGCGGTGAAGGAACAGCTCGCCGGGAACACGAAACTCTCGGTTCCTATGCACGAGATTATGGTCTGAGGAAGGAGACGCAGATGGCGACCAGCGTACAGCGCGCGAGTCAACTGACGATAGCGGATCTGAAAGGCAAAGTCGATCCCGACTGGTGCCCGGGCTGCGGCGATTTTGGTGTGCTCGCCGCACTACAAAAAGCCTTGGTCGAGCTGCAGATACCGACTCACAACGTAGTCACCATTAGCGGCATTGGCTGTTCGTCCAATCTTCCGGGCTACATCAATACCTATGGGATGCACACGCTGCACGGGCGCGCGCTCGCGGTGGCCACTGGCCTGAAGTTGGCCAATCATGAGCTGACTGTGATCGTGACCGGAGGCGACGGCGATGGCTTCGGGATCGGCGGCAACCATTTCGTGCACTCCATGCGCCGAAACGTCGACCTGCTCTACATCGTGATGGACAACCAAATCTACGGTCTGACCACGGGCCAGACCTCGCCGACCAGTCGCGTGGGCATGAAGACGAAAAGCATGCCGTTTGGCAACATCGAAGCGCCGGTTAATCCTATTTCCCTCGCTCTGGCGGCAGGCGCTACCTTCATCGCTCGCGGCTTCAGTGGCGAGCAGAAGCATCTCACCGAACTGATCAAGCAAGGTATCGAACACAGGGGCTTCTCGTTCCTCGATGTGTTTAGCCCCTGCATCACCTACAATCACGACAACACGTATCAATGGTTCCGCCCGCGCGTGAAGAAACTAGAGGACGACTCTGCTTACGACATGGGTGACTGGAGCGCAGCGATGGAGAAATCTTTGCTCTGGGACGAGGAAATCCCCATCGGCAAATTCTTCGAGCGCACTGACGTCTCCACCCTTCACGGAGCCGAACCCGTTCTGAACGAAGGCCCTCTCGTCCATAGCGACCCCAGGGTGCCTCCCGACGTGGCCCGCTCGTTCATAGAAGAGCTGATGTAGCAACGCGCAACGGAGCCTGGATCCCCTCCGTGGGAACGACTCTCGGAGCAGCGGCTCTTGGTCGGAGGGCAGGCCGCCTTAGCGATGTCGAGATCGCCGTGCATAAGGCTATGGGGGTCGCTATGGAGGATATGGTCGCGGCCAATCTCGCTTTCCAGAGGGCCAAGCGAGAAGGCGGTGGAGGTGTGGCGGTCTGGTGATTACTGCTTAAACCGGCAGCTCGAAAACTGACAATCACGTTCAGATATGCCTCTTATACGTTCAGGTGAGTTGCTTCCGTGAGCAGTCACCGGGAACGGGGTTTTCATGAGGGAAATGAGTGCGCGCGAAACGTCGTCGAAGTGGCGCAGGCAGGAACCATGGCAACAGAGACACTGGAAGTTTGCAGGTGGTCGAAATTCAGCTTGCAGACTTAATGGAGTTGCGGGCGCTTCGCTTCAAGAATTTCCCAAGCCTTTTTTCAGATTCCGATTGCCGGGTCCTCCGCGCTGAACCGAGTCTAGTTGGAATAGCGAAACACCTACGAATGGAACGCAGGTGGCTGGCACTTCGGTGGCTGGCTTCGGTCCAGTCGGATGTTTTGTCTCTGTGGCTATTGCGACGGCTCTTGATTACCTATGGCGTCTCGCTAGGACCTGTGTCAGAACTAGCGATGACATGCAGAGTCATTTTCGCCCTGATCGCTATTTCCGCTCTTCGCTGCTCCGTTTTTATCTTTGGGTCATTTACTTTTCAGAGGATGGTTTCGCGTAGTCGGAAGTACATTGAAACCTACTCTCGATCCTGCCAAGCGGCATTGGGGCGGTTGCCCAAGAGCAAGGTGTCCGATTTCCAGGCAGCATGGCGTTATCATCGTGCAGCCGCTTGAGAACGTTGGCAGAGTTAGTCCCAACGTCCATTCTCATTGCCAGTATGGCGAAACAAAGGCGAATATGGCTATTTTGCGATTGTGGCCGTCCGATCCTGCCGCGTCACGATCGAAGACCTAGATGGTGTAGCTCACACTGTCGAAGTCACGGCAGAAAGCCTGTATGAAGCCGTGGCCCAGGGACTCGCAGCACTGCGGCGCAACGATTGGTTTGCCGGATTCCAACAGGGCATCGTTAAGGTTTCCGTTGCAGATGTTCGGGTTGAGCATCAAGTGAAGCTCACGGATTTTACACAATGGCTTGAGAGACGTGGCCGATCTCCGCGAGACGTTATCCAGCGGCAGAAACCGCGATCTATACTTGGAATGCCAGCACAATCGTCGATGTGAAACAAACGAGCGGTTCGAGACTAGTCTCTTGCAGCCTTTTCCGCCATATGGAGTAAGAATTTTTGATGGGTCTCGACAGAAGGAACCGTATGACCATTTTCAACCCGTGAGATGTGGCACCGGAGTAAGCCTGACCGTTTCTCGATGTCCCCTGTGAGAGTTTTTTCGATTCGCGCAATCCTTTCAAGCGATTCCCGATCACCATAGTCGTCTCCTAACACGATGCCATCGTAACTGAAGCGACTTGCTCTTGCCCCCCAAAAAGAGCCCTGGGCGGCTAGGCCGCCCAAGGTGTGTTTTGCCGTTAGATTTTATTTAACGCAAGCTATTCTTCAGCGACGCGCAAGCTATTCTTCAGTGAAGTGGCCTGGGCATCGAGCGCGCTCAGTGGTTCCAGTCCGAAGCGTTCTTCGATCGTCTTGAGAATCGAAAGCGTGTCGTACTG
>Ga0137418_10006124_pt1 | contig 11061 bp, 6 predicted proteins | sample CZODoug3_1_2_16f_FD_122242 | JGI IMG/M metagenome (GOLD analysis project Ga0137418, IMG submission 122242) | Vadose zone soil fungal communities from Angelo Coast Range Reserve, California, USA - CZODoug3_1_2_16fungal (Hybrid Assembly) | ecosystem: Environmental > Terrestrial > Soil > Vadose... | reverse complement strand
TGGGCCAAGCGCCCGTTCAGCGCCCAGGATCGCGAAGCTCCGTCTTGCGAGCCGGCGGCTTACGCGGGCGCTCCCCGCGCAACCGAGCCTCGATCCAGGCTTTCGCATCATCCCACGGCACGGTCTTCCCGGTCGCCAGCACTTTCGCCCAGCGCGCGTCGGCGACGCGGTGGAACGCTTCGTCCTGTTCAACCTGCTCCACCGTCCCGGCGATGGCATCAAGAATAAATGCGTGAGAGGTCTTCCCGGCACGTTCGGCCGCTGCCGCGATGCGTACTGCTGCATCGGGCCGGTGGTCGACTGCGGCGGCAGCCGCGGTTCCTTCAAAATCCCTGTCAGCATCGGATCGGCGGCAATGAAGCGAAGCTGATTCAATCGTGGAAATCCAATGTAGAGCCCCAGAACGATGCCCAACACGAATTTGTACAAGCTCATCACGCGCGTCTCACGGCTACAGGTGATCGTCTCTTCCACCAGGCCTTGGAATCCAAGCTTCTCCAGCATCGTCGCTACGGGTAGTAATCCTCCGTAAGCTGTCAGATTCTTTCCGCTGAACTGGTATGGCGTGGAAGCCCCGATTTTATTGGGCTCCGAAGGAGACTCTTGAAATGCTTGTCTGGCGGGCTTTTTCTTTCTATTCTCTTTCTCCTGTCTAACCATTTGGGTGACCTCCCGGGATTGAATTTCCCTAAGTTGGCGCTCAGAGAAATTTGCTTTTTATCCCGTTTTATCCGGGGTCACCAAATGATTCTTTTCTTCCGGCTCACTCAATTCAAACCAAGCGTGCATAACTCAGGTTACAAGAATGGATTCATCAAGCAATACGTGCGGGATAAGGCGAATCTCCGGACCGAACCAGCCACAAATAACGTCACCGACTACGGCGTCGGCAAAGCGATTGAGAACCTGCCTGTACTTCGCGACAAACTCTCGGCCATTATCGACAGGTATCACGACGTCCAGCAGGACATCCTGGAATCCTTCATCGATCGTGGGCAGTTGTTGAAGCTGACTCAGCCCACGGTTCTGTCCAATGGCAAACGCGTTCCAGGACTAAAACTCGATCACCCGCGGCAATTGGCTCTCATGCAGGCTCTCGTCCGCTTTTCTCATCTTGCGGCGCAGGACAGCTTCTCCACCGCCGAAGTCCACGCCGACACCGCCGGTGCCTTGGGGCGAACCACTGCCGACTACACGCTGGCATCGCTTCGATACGATCTCTCCAAGCTGCGCGCCAAAGGCCTCGTCGACCGCTTGAATAAATCCCGGCGTTACCGCCTAACGTCTGAGGGCTACCGTATCTGTGTTGTTTATCTGAAGCTGTTTGAAAAGATCTATGCACCCTTAGCGAGTGCGATTCTGAAACCTTTCAAACCAGACTCCCAACTCCAAAGCGCCAGAACCAGCTTGCTCGACAGGCTCTATCGCACAGTCCTCAGTGCTCTCGATCTTCTCGTCGATGCTGTTGGAATCAAAGTCGCTTGAGGTGAACCCAATGTTTACGGGAACGAAATTCTCGTTAGAACCCGAATAAATGCCTAAGGGCATCAACATACTTGACGAATCCAGGACGGGGAGTTTGAAATCGGACGAATCCTGCATCGGAGAGGAGATTCCCCTCCTCGCAGAGGAGGGGTCTGGAGATTGGCCATTTTAAAATTTCCACTGGACATTTCTTCCGACTCTTTGTAACGTGAGCATGGCGTTCTTCGCAGCACGCCGTGCTTATGCCCGATTTAAACATTCTTTTTTCTGGTAGGCATCTGTCGGATCAAGATATTGAGCTGATCCGACAAGTCACCGCCGATTTCTCGAATCTGACTCTGCATGAGCTGGCCAATACGGTTTCGGAGCTGCTGGATTGGTACAGGCCTAACGGTAAACTGAAAACCAGAGAATGCGTCGACCTTCTGCAGTTTTTGGCTGCGAAAGGTTGGCTGAGATCCTTGCCGGTTGTGCAGAGGACGTCGCCGCGCGGTGCGCGTTCGGTTCTTATCGATAGTTCCAGCGAGCCACAAGCGCCGGTGATCGGCGAGCTTCGAGATCATCTCCCGATCCGGTTGCGATTGATCGACAACAGGACTGATCGTGTTCTGTTCCAGCAGTACATCCAACGCTATCACTATCTCGGCTATCGCATTCCCTACGGTGCGCAACTGCGTTACTTTGTCCATTCTTCGGCACCGTTGAGTCCGCTGGTGGGATGTTTGTTGTTCACCAGTGCGGCCTGGAAGATGGCTCCACGCGATTACTGGATCGGCTGGTCTGACACCATTCGCCGTAGCAATCTCTGCCGTTTGGTCAATCACAGTCGCTTCCTCATCCTGCCGTGGGTTCGCATTGCAGGCCTGGCCAGCCATCTGCTGTCTCGAGTGATTAAGCAACTGAGACAGGACTGGTGTACTCACTATCAGGTCGAGCCGCTTCTGCTGGAAACGTTGGTCGACATTTCTCGCTTCAAAGGGACGTGCTATCGCGCCGCCAACTGGATTGACCTCGGTTTGACTCAAGGGCGCGGTCGTATGGACCGCCACACTCAACGGCAAGGCCATTCTCCCAAACGTATTTTTGTTTATCCGCTGCATCGCGATGCCCGGCAGTTATTGTGTGCTCCGGCTTCCCATCATCCGAAAGGAGAACCCCATTGAATCTGCTGTCCGCATTCGACGCGTTGTTGCAGTCCTGGCGTGTTGTGTTTCCACAACAGCGCAGTTTTGACCGCGCCTACCGGCTCACCTTTGGCCTGTTGGCTTGCCTGCGCGAGCACCTGACTTCATCCGCCATTTGCACGACCGGCCGTCAGTTTCTGGATTGGTCGGCCGATTATCGTTTATTCAACCGCAGTCCTTGGGACCCGCGCCGCCTTTTCGATGCCGTTGTCGACGGCGCCGTCGCCTTTCTGGCTGCCGATCCGCTGCCGATCGTCGTGGCTTTGGATGACACCATATGCCGTAAAACCGGCCGGCGTATTCCCGGTGTTTCGACTTGGCGCGACCCCCAATCTCCGAAGTTTCACACCAATCTGATTCCCGGACTGCGCTTCGTTCAAGCCTCACTCCTGGTTTCTCAAACTCAACCTGGTCCTGCTCGCGCTCTGCCTTTGCGTTTTGAACCAGCTGCTTTGCCGCCCAAGCCCAAAAAGAATGCTTCCGACGACGAGCGTCAGCAATACATACAGCAACGCAAAAAATGCCGTCTCTCCAACATCGGCGTTGGTGTGATCCAATCTCTGCGCGAAGCCTTCGATCAACGCGCGACTACTCGCTTGCGCACGTTGTTGATGGTCGTCGATGGCTCCTATACCAACCGCACTGTTCTTTCTCAACTTCCGCTCAACACGATCTTGCTCGGCCGTATCCGCAAAGATGCCAAACTCTGTTTTCCCGTCCTTGCCGGTTCCGTCAAAAAGGGCCGCCCACGACGTTACGGCTCGCCTGCACCAACCCCAGAAGAAATTCTGCGTGACGACTCCATCCCCTTGATCGAGGTTCAGGCATTTGCCGCCGGTAAACTGCAAATCTTCAAAATCAAAGTGGTCGAAAATCTTTTTTGGCGCAAAGCAGGTTGTGATCGTCCGCTTCGTCTGCTGGTCATCAAACCGCTCGGCTACCGCCTTCGTAATGGCTCCAAGCTGCTCTATCGCGATCCGGCTTTTCTGATTTGCACGGATCTGAATCTTTCCCTTAACACTCTCCTCCAAGCCTATGTTTATCGTTGGGAAATCGAGTGCAACCATCGCGACGAAAAATCCTTCGTCGGCGTCGCTGAGGGTCAGGTCCGCAATCCCAAAGCTGTCGGCCGATTACCCCAGTTCCAAGTCGCCGCCTACAGTTTGCTTTTACTGGCCTCGCTCCAAGCTTACGGATTCGATCGCTCTGATGACTTCCTTCCGTTGCCCAAATGGCGGCGCAAATCAATCCGTCCATCCATTCTCGATCTGCTCGACTTGCTGCGCGCTCAACTGCTGGGCCGTTCTTGCGCTTCACCGCCCCCTGCCAATTTCATTCACTTCAACTTCATGCAGACACTTGACGCCAACCACGAGAAAATCCCCGATTCCCTATGCCTACCCGCCGCATAATCCGATTTCTGTTATCGGTGCAGCCTCTCACGTCGCGGTAGAATGGCCAATCTCCAGTCCCCTCCTCGGAGAGGAGGGGAATACACTCGGCGAATTCATTCACAGCTGCTTCTAGAAATACCGGCGGTCATAGACCGCCGCTACAGTGCAGTTTGCCTTCTCGGAGCATTTTTCCGCAGCCTGCTAATTATTCCACCTTGAACTGTATTCGATTCGACACGACTTTCGAGGTTTCATCTTCCGCCCATAACTCGAAAGTTCCGACGTCCAGCATTACTGTATCAATCTTGTGAGTAAATTCCCCGCGCTCGTCGATCCGAAGGCGTAGCGGGTTGTATTCGGTTCCATTGGGCCTGAGAAGGTGGGACATCGCGGATCGATTTGGAGTGAAGCCGGATCCTTTCAAGATGACAGACTCGCCAACCCTGACACGGGCCGCGGAAACACTTATCTCCGGCTTCTTCTGCGCATAGACCACGGTAAGGAGCAACAACGAGGCCAATAAAGTTCGTAACAAATACTTATTTATCCGGCTCATAAATTGGACCAGGCGCAAAGCTTACTTTCGGTGGCGGTCGAATTGCTACATCGATTCAACGCCTCTGCAATCGACGCAGGGGCTAAGTTACGTAGAGTCAGCGGCTTTAAGGAAGAGCAAGACGTCAAGATGTGTTCTCCTTCATTACTTCTTGATTCTACGCGAGCAAAATCTACACAGTGGGAATAGGTTTGAAAGTTATCAAATTCTTATTGGCTCTCGTACTTGGCGTTATGAGCCTGGGCGACGCTTCGGCTCAGTCCCTGGTTCCGCCTTCCATCAGCTCAATGTCACCCTCGCAGGGCACGGCGGGAACTAGCCTGAACGCGACGATCCTGGGCACAAATTTGACGGACGTTACGGCCGTCAACGTTTCCGGCGACGGCGTTGCCGTAACGTTGCTGACCGGAAGAACCAGCAGTTCGTTGCCAGTCCGCGTCAGCATTTCAGCGAACGCTCCGGTTGGACGGAGAACTGTAACGGCGAGCGCGCCCGCGGGAACATCATCGGGCCAGATCATTCTTAAGGTCGTCCGCGGTGGCTGGACATCGACCGGCAATCTCGCAGTTGCCCGCGGCGATCACACGGCGACGCTTTTGTTGGATGGCACTGTCCTTGTCACGGGCGGCGGTATCAACGGATGCCTGGCAAGCGCAGAGACATACAATCCCGCAACCGGCAGCTGGTCCCCAACGGGATTCCTGGCCTCGGGTCGTTGCGGTCACACCGCTACGCTGCTTGCAAGCGGGAAGGTTCTTGTGACTGGAGGAGTCACTGGCAGCGTGACTGCAACCGCCGAACTGTACGATCCCTCGACGAGAAACTGGACCGCCGTTCCTTCGATGCAGAATGCCAGGCAGGGACATTCGGCAACACTGCTGCCCAACGGTAAGGTTCTGGTCGCCGGTGGGGACGCTGGCGGCGGAGCCCCACCGCTTGCTTCAGCCGAGCTCTTCGATCCCAATACGATTTCCTGGACGCTGCTGCCTCCGATGCCTGCGGGCAGAAAAGGACATAGCGCAACGCTGCTGGCGAACGGCAAGGTGCTGGTCACCGGCGGCCTGACTCCCAACGGCTTCGATTCCACAAGCCTGCTCTTCGATCCCTCAACGATGACGTGGGCCCAAACGGGCAATCTAAACGTCGCGCGATCAGGCCATACGGCGACAACTCTACCGGATGGAAAAGTATTGGTAGCCGGCGGAGGCGGAGGAGGCCGCACAGCCGAGATTTTCGATCCGGCGAACGGGAGTTGGGCAAATACAGGTTCAATGACTGACGGTCGTGTCTGGCATACGGCGGTCGTTCTTCGCGATGGCAAGGTTCTTGTCATGGGTGGGAGGCCATCGTCCACTTTCGGCGATCCTTTTGACACCACGGAATCATTTGATCCCGCCAACGGTACGTGGACGACAGTGGACCTGATGAATGAACGCCGAGAGCGTTTCGCGAGTGTCCTTCTAAACACGAACAAAATATTGGCTGCAGGAGGAGCGGGTTCGGCCACGGCCGAACTGTTTGATCCGGGAGTTTCCGACGGCGGGTCCGGAACCCCGTCACTACCGGCTTCGCTGGGAGCCACACCCTCACTGAAGTCCATTATTCTTGCGGGCCGAATTGTGAGTCCTTCGAAACCCGATGGCGTCGAGTCTGAAGCGTTTCTCGACGCAGCTACCACTTTAACGGGATGCAACGGGAAGCTATATTTCTATGATCACTACGGGCTGCGTGAAGCGGACCCCGCAACTGGCCGCGTCGTCACATTGGTTCCTTCCAACACGGTCCATCCTTTTGTAACATGTGATGGAAGGTATCTCTACTCCACGGCCACCGGACTCGGTCCTCTCACAGTAAATCGATACGAGATTTCCACCGGACAAAGCTCGAGCTTTTCTTACTCTCAGATCGGTTCATTTAACCGGGGAACCGGCGAATATTCGCTGTTCGCAGACGGCGCACTCTACACTGCCGACAGCGCATCCGGAAGGATCTGGCGAATCGATTTAAACACGAGAAACCGGACGGTTGTTGTCGATTTTGGCGGTCCCATTATCCGGCCGGGATCCATTGGGCCTCTGGGCAGTTTTCCCCCGATGATACTTCCGCTGGGGCCATTCTGGATCGACGGAACGAACCTTTATGTTCTTCGCGCCGGTGCGATCAATCAGGTCAACATGGACAATGGCACAGTGGTCCGGCTGATCGATTGGAGTTCCGGCATTCTATGGGGCGAATCGCATTTTCTCTATTTTGGCGATTTTCCCGACAGCACAACGATCCGGAAAATCGACGTAACGACCGGTGAAGTCACAAACGTCGGCGAAGGCCTGGCTATCAGTCTTTGGGGAGATTCAACCTTCCTCTATTTCACCGAGTCCCCGACTCTCAAGAAGATGAACAGGACAACCGGCCAGGTAACCACAATCGCGGGTGAATTGCCTCAACGCATCGACGGCATTGGCACGTCCGCGCGGCTTGCCGATTCACTCTTCATTTCAATGACAGGCGACTCCAAGTCTCTATACATCGGAGACGGCGCGATGATTCGAGTGTTTGACAAAGCCAGCGGGCAGTTGTCGACTCTATCCGGCGTCGGGCCTTTCGACAGCGGCGGCATGTGGACCAACGGTAGCATTCTCATTTTGTCCAACGGTTCCTGCATTCGTAAGATCGACCTTTCCACACATCAGGTAACTACGATTGCCGGAATGCCGGGCCAGACGGGGTTCTCAGACGGCATCGGTTCTGATGCACGATTCAGCGGCGCACAGGACCTCTGGAGCGATGGCCGGGACATTTACGTCAACGACAATAGCGTCGCTCTCCGAAAAGTTGAACTTGCAACAGGCCGCGTCACCACGCTGATCCGGGACAAACGCTATGAAGGCGGGGCGCCCCATTACATTGGCTGGATGTGGGGTATGGGACGCCGTCTTTATTATGGGGATCAAGCTGCGATGTGGAGCATGGATCTCGACAGCGGACAAGTGACCATGATCCCCGGAACGCTCATTGGATCTATAGCCGGGATTTGGGGCGACGGCACATATCTTTACCTTTCGTACTACAACGTGATCAAACGCGTGGATCCGGCCTCCGGCTCGACTTCCACGATCTACGCCTCGGCCGATAATGTATCCCGCGGAATTTACGGAGATGCATCGGGCTTGTATGTGGTCGAGGCATTTTCGCTGCGTCGACTCGAACCGGACGCTCTGACTCGCACGTTTGGAATCGTGGAGCTCAGCGTCCTCGATGTCGATACCGCGCCATCGCTGAGCGTCGTTCAAGCCGAAGTCCATCTCGCTCCTCGAACGCCTCCATCCGCCGCAACAGCGATCTGGAGCTATCGCAACTCCGATGGAGTGCTCGTCAGTGAAGCCTCTGTTGCCGGGCAAGCCCTGATCCGCGCCGGACGCATTTATGCCGAAAAGAACGGTCCCTTGAACACCGGCATCGCCCTTCGAACCCGAACGACACGGATGTCCGGGTGGATTTTTACTTCACGGACAATGAGGGCCGGCATTTTGGAAATGGCTCTGTCACTCTCGCACCGCACACGGAACTGGCGCGCTTTCTGAACGAGAAGCCCTTTGATGGAGGCGAGAACATCCAGGGTTCATTTTCGTTCTCCGCATCGATGCCGATCGTAGCCATCGCGCTGCGCGGCTTCACGAACGAGCGCTCCGAATTTCTCATGACGACGTTGCCTGTCGCGGACCTGGACGCAACTGTCCGGCATGACCCGGTAACACTCGCACAGTACGCGTCAGGAGGTGGATGGACCACACAGGTGCTTCTGGTGAACCCGACCGAAGAGCCGTCCTTCGGCACGATACATTTCTTCGATGACTCCGGTATGGAACGGAGCCGCGAAAGCTACCAGGTTGCGGCCGGAAGTTCGAGCCGCATCACGGCAAGCAACTCGAGTTCGGAGACCGTTGTGGGCTCTGTACAAGTCGAACCATCCGGCGGCATCGCGACGCCGGTTTCACTTGCCGTCTTTTCCTATGCGCCGGCCGGCACAACGATTACGGAAACCGGAGCGGCTTCGGCCGAGGGTAGCAGGTTGTCGAGCTATGTTGATATAAGCAGCCCGTCAGATGCGGATCCCGTCAACTCAGGAATCGCGATAGCAAATCCCACCGACCAGACGGTGCAGATATTCCTCCGGGCGACATCAAACGTCATTGCTGACCCGTTACGAAACCTCTCCCTCAAAGTGCCCCCGCACGGGCATATCTCCAAGTTCATGTCGGAGTTGTTTCCGGCGATCACACCCCCATTCACAGGTGTTCTGCACGTTATCGCCAACTTTGAAGGCAGCGCGACTCTGGCACCGGTGAGCATCACAGGCTTGCGCGGGCGCTACAACAGCCGCAACGAATTTATCGTCGCGACGGTCACGCCTGCCGTTGACGATGCGCCCGGAACGACGCAGTTTTACATGCCCCACCTGGTCACCGGCGGCGGATATAGCACCCGCGTGTTTCTCGTGAACACCTCTCGCGGCTGGACTGCGGGAGACATTCGATTCCGTACCGCCGATGGCCTCGCTGTTCCGGTCACAGCAAGATAGGGCTGGACAGCCTGAACGCGGGCTAAAGCCCGCGACTACATTCAGACCGTAGTTGATCCCAACCGTACGTTGATCCCAACCGTATGTTGATCCCAACCGTATGTTGATCCCCAATGTAGTCGCGGGCTTTAGCCCGCGTTGACGCAGAACTTTACAGATGCAGCAGCCTTTTGGCGTTTCCTCTCAGGATGCGATCCAGGTCCGCAGCCGGAAGGTTTAACTGTTCCACGAACGAGTTCGGATATTCGATGTCTCTCGCCGCGAACAGATCCGTGCCGATCACGATGCGGTCCGATCCGACCGCGCTGATCAGAAAGCGCAATGCCTCCGGATAGTAGTTCAGGTAGTCGTAATGGAATCGACGAATGTATTCCTTGAATGGGCGCGCGAGCTTCACCTGGACGGAGCCCATCTTGTAAAGACCATGCTCGATTCGCGCGAAAATGAACGGGAACGCACCGCCGCCATGGGGCAAGACAATGTCGAGTCTCGGAAATTTGTCCAGCGTGCCGGTCGTGATGAACTTCGCCGCGGTGGTGGCATGTTCGAACGTAAAGCCAAGCCAGTTGGTGAGGCTGGGCGGCCCGACGAGCCGTTTGCTGTAAAAGTTCGCCTCGCCATCGAGCGGGTGGAACAGAAGCGGATAACCCAATTCCTGACATCGCGTGAAGATCGGCTCGAAGGCAGGTTCGAATAAGTAATCGCGCTGCTCCATGGAATTCGGCAGATGCACCGCCCGCATGCCCGGCTTGCCGGCGACGCGGTTCACTTCCTTCAATGCCATCACGGGGTCCTTAACGGGAGTCGCAATCCCCGCGACAAAACGGTCCGGAAAGGCCGTGTGCGCTTCAATTGCGGCATCATTGACGATTTGCGCGAGGCGGGCGCCCTGCTCCGGCGTGGCCCACTGCCAGGGCATACCCCCGGACAGAGTCAAGACATGCATCTGGATTCCGTGCTCGTCCATCCACTTGCGCCGCTTATCGAGATCGAAATCCAGCGGATTGGGATTTGCCGGCGCAGGCCGTCCCATTTCTACCTGAGCCTTGATGTAGGCCTCCGGAGTCCAGTGCGTATGCATGTCGATCGAGATTGGCCGAACGGATGCAGGGTTCGCCGGACGCGCCTCCCACGCGGGTACCCCTTGTGCGAAAACCGCTGCGGCGCCCCCGCTAAGCTTGAGAAAGTCGCGGCGGCCGAGTGTCGAATACGGCTTCATTATTTGAATACCCTCCTTCGTTCTAAATCAGAAATCGGGTTTAACGGCTTCCGGGATCGGAAAGAGGTTCTGATTGAAATAATCAAAGTTGTTCTCGGCGCAAACCGTCTCCAGCAGCGGGTTGTCCACTTTGCGCCAGCGCTGCACCATGTGCAGCGGCTCGTTGAACGTATCGGGGTCCTCGACGGTGACCATCGCTTCAAGCGCTTTCCCGCTGGCGGAGAGCTTCAGCCTCTCGACGACATGTAACTTCTCCGTATGCGGCGATTCGTTATTTCCTCTTTCGGACTTGGGCTTGTGCTGGTTGCCACCAGCGAGTTCTTGGCGCGGGCGCAAGTCAGCGTGTTGACCCAGCATAACGACAACGCCCGAACCGGCCTCAACCCGAACGAAACCATTTTGACCCCCACAAACGTCAATCTCTACGGTTTCGGCAAAATCTTTTCCCAGCCAGTGGACGGGGTCATCTACGCTCAGCCCCTGGTTGTGTCCGGACTCACCATTCCAGGCAAGGGCACGCACAATGTCGTGTTCGTCGCCACCCAGCATGACAGCGTTTATGCCTTCGATGCCGATAGCAACTTGGGACCCAACGCCGCTCCGCTTTGGCACGCCATTTTCATTAACCCGGCAGCCGGGATCAC
>Ga0137418_10006123_pt1 | contig 11062 bp, 5 predicted proteins | sample CZODoug3_1_2_16f_FD_122242 | JGI IMG/M metagenome (GOLD analysis project Ga0137418, IMG submission 122242) | Vadose zone soil fungal communities from Angelo Coast Range Reserve, California, USA - CZODoug3_1_2_16fungal (Hybrid Assembly) | ecosystem: Environmental > Terrestrial > Soil > Vadose... | reverse complement strand
AGGCCTTGCATCCGATGCATGTCGTGGTGTCAATCAGTTTGCAGACCGTGTATTCGCGCTGCATGCCCTCGCCGGGCACGCTTCCGGCGTGGCCAGAGATTTTTTGGATGCGTAGTGTTTCTTGGCTCATATTCCTTCTACGCCTTCTCGAGCTTCACCAGGAAGCCCTTGAATTCCGGTGTGTAAGCGTTGGGATCATAAACCGTCGGCGTCAGCAGATTCACCAACGTTCGCGCGTCCTTGCCTTCGTCTTCGGCGATTCCACGATAGCCCTGGTGGATGGGTATGCCGATCTGGTAGACCTTTTTTCCGTCAATCATCATCGGCTTGATGCGCTTCGTCACCATCGCCTTCGCGATGTACTCGCCGCGGATGCTGGACACTTTCACTTTTTCACCGCCGGTGATTCCCATCTCGTTCGCCATCTCCGCGCCAATCTCCACGAACGGCTCCGGAACCAATTGCACGTTCATCGGATTGTTCTTCGTCCAGTAGTGATATAGCTCCGTCAGCCGATAGGTTGTGCAGACAACCGTGTAGCCGTCCTTCGGCGTGCCATATTTGTCGTCCGGCGTTTGGAAGCGCTTGACCACCGGATTGTGCGTTTGCGTCGGATGGAGCGGGTTGTCGATCGGGCTCTCGATCGGTTCGTAGAATTCGGGGAAAGGTCCGTCGGCAAAAGCTGCCAGCGGCGCAAACAGCCGCCCCACGCCCTCCGCATTCATGATGAAAGGTCCCATGTGATCTTTCGGTTTGGAATCGACCTTGAAGTCCGGTACGTCGTTGCCAACCCATTTTTGCTGGCCTTCGTTCCACCAGACTTGTTTTCGCGTTGGATCCCAGGGCTTGCCGTCCACATCGCACGACGCGCGATTGTAGAGCACGCGGCGATTCGCAGGCCAGGACCAGCCCCATCCCGGATGCACACCCATGCCCGAAGGATCGGAGGGATCGCGCCGCGCGGTCTGATTGCCCGCTTCGGTGAATGAACCGGAGTAAATCCAGTTGCCGCACGACGTCGTACCATCATCTTTCAACCAGGCAAAGCCAGGAAGCTGCTGGCCGGCCTTGATTTGCTGCTTCGTCGCTGGATCCTCCAGATCCGCCAGCGCTTTCCCGTTGACTTCCTTCAATACCTCGGCCAGCGGCGGGCTCGATGGGTTGCTGTAATTCCAAGTCAGGTTCAGGATGGGATCGGGGAACTTGCCGCCGTCCTTTTTGTACAGTTCACGGATTTTCAAGAAAATTTGCGCCACGATGGCCTGGTCCAGCCGGGCATCTCCGGGCGTTGGCACGGCCGTATTCTTCCATAGCAGCCAGCGCGCGGAGTTGGTGAACGAGCCGTCTTTCTCCGCAAATCCCGCGCAAGGCAAGCGGTACACGGTTGTTTGAATCTGTTTCATTTCGTCCGTGGTGATCCCGGGCGACTTCCAAAACTCGCTGGTTTCATCCGGATAAATTTCTCCGACCACCAGGAAGTCCGCTTTTTTCAGCGCGTCGATGTTCTTCTTTGAGTTGGGACCAATCGCTACGCCGTTCATCCCAAAGGCAAGCATTCCTTTCACGGTCCCGTTGTACATGTCGTCCCACATCTGCACCCACGAATAGTTGCGATCCACCTTCGGCAGATAATCGAAGGCCCAGCCGTTCTGTTTAGTAGCCGCGTCGCCATAGAGCGCTTTCAGGTAGCTGACCGCGAATTTCGGAGTGTTGCTGTAGTAGTTGAACGAATCCCACTGCGCGGGCTTCGAGGCCGTCGGCGTAATACGTTTCATCCAGGCGTCGAAGGAAGTGTCCGCGGGTGTTGGAACTTTCAGATAGCCGGGCAAAGAGTCGAAAAGGCCGGCCATGTCGGTGGCGCCCTGAATGTTGGAGTGCCCGCGCAACGCGTTGACGCCACCGCCCGCGCGGCCAACGTTGCCAAGCACTAGCTGCAGAATCGCCGCGGTCCGTATGATTTGCGTGCCAAACGAGTGTTGCGTCCATCCGACCGCGTAAATGATCGTGCTCGCCTTCTTCATGTCGCCGTCTTTGCGGATCGAAGTATAGAGGTCGGCGGCTTTGAGGAATTGTTCTTTGGGAATGCCAGTGATGCGCTCGACCATTTCCGGCGTGTACCGCGAATAATGTTTCCTCAGCAGTTGGAACACGCAATTGGGGTTCTGCAGCGATAGATCGAACTCGACTTTTTCCGGCAGCTTGGGAGCGGGCGGAGCGCTTCCGCTTGCTGGATGCGGTGTGTCAGCTCCTCCGCCTCCTCCTGTGCCCGCATAATTCCACGTGGACTTGTCGTAGCTTTGCGTCTTGGCGTCAAAGCCGGAGAAAACGCCGTCCGTATCGCCCGGCAACTGAAAGCCGGGTTTGACGATAAATGCCGCGTTCGTGTAGTTGATCAGATAATCTTTGGCGATGCGGTTGTTCTCGATGGCATAGCGAATCACGCCGCCGAGGAACGCGATATCCGACCCAGCACGAATCTGGCAGTGCAGATCAGCCACCGCGGCGGTTCGCGTGAATCGCGGATCCACCACAATCATTTTCGCGTTGCGAGTGCGTTTCGCTTCGACTGGCCACTTGAATCCGCAGGGATGGTTTTCCGCTGGATTACCGCCCATGATGAGCATCATGTCGGTATTTTTCATGTCGACCCAGCCATTGGTCATTGCGCCCCGGCCAAACGTTGGTCCCAAACTTGAGACCGTGGGGCCGTGTCAAACCCTGGCCTGATTTTCGAGATGCACGACCCCCAGGGCGTGCATCGCTTTCACAACCAAATAGTTAAACTCATTGGTGTCGGTGCAGCCGCCGATCCATGCAACCGATTCGAACCGGTTTACCGTGTGTCCTGCTGCGTCTTTCTCGACGAAAGACTCATCGCGCGTCTTTTTAACCCGCGCCGCGATTTCGTTGATCGCATCGTCCCACGAAATGTCCTGCCAATCGGTTGCGCCCGGCCGCCGCACTTGCGGCTTCAGCAAGCGCCGGTCGTTCATGATCTCTTGCTGCAACGAGGAACCCTTGGGGCAAAGCGTGCCGCGGTTGGTCGGATGATCGGGGTCGCCCTCGACGTGGACTACCTGGGCGGTCACATTCTTCGCGCGGTCGCCAATCGTGTAGATGATCGTGCCGCAGCCGACCGCGCAGTACGGGCAAGTAGAACGAGTTTCACTGGCGCGCGCGATTTTCAGCGTGCGCAATTGCGCGTAGGCGGGCTGCAGGTCGAATCCAAAGACCGCAGCCGCCGCCCCGCCCACCGCTGTGTATTTTAGGAAGTCGCGACGTGAAGCATTCATCGGGGGGCCTCAGTCCGCGAGGAGAAGAAGACGAGCAACGTCTCGCGTAAGCTCATTCATAGAACTTCATCCACAAACTGTCAAGCACACATTTGATGCAGAGCAGATTGGCGGAGCTACTAGGAAAAGAAGATGTCAGCCGGCTGACGCGGACGTTGTTGTTCGCGGGAATTCCGTCTCGGTAGAGGTTGCGGCGGCGCGGTAGCGCACGAGCAATAAGGTGAGGTCGTCGGCTTGGCTGGCTCCGCGCGAGAAATTTTCCACGGCTTCGAGCAACAGCTTTTGCAATTCGTCGAGCGGAGTGTCGTTGTGGCCGGTGAGCATTTGCACCAGGCGGGGTATTCCGAAAAAATCTTCCTTGGGATCCATGGCTTCGGTTACGCCGTCACTAAAGAGCACCAGGGTGTCGCCCGGTTCCAACTTTACGGCCGCGGTGAAGTATTCGGCCTGTGGCACCAAGCCAACCGGAAACGATCCTTCGGTGAAGGCTTCTTCAGCCGAGCCATTTTGACGGATCAAAATTGGCGAGGGGTGGCCTGCATTTATGTATTCCAGTCCACCCTGCTGATCCAGAATCCCGAAGAACATGGTAGCGTAGCGGCCAACCTCGGCGTGATCGCACAAAAAGCGGTTCAAGTGATTGAATAACCGCGCGGGATCGGTGCCCAGGGTCATGCCGGAGAGAACGCCCTGCAGCATGGTGGTCAAGAGCGCGGCGCCCAAGCCTTTGCCGGAAACGTCGGCGATCAGGAACGCGGTGCGATTTTCGCCGAGCGGAAATACGTCGAAGTAATCGCCTCCTACCGAGAGGCACGGAAAATTGCATCCAGTCACGGAGAGATGCGGATAATCGCGGAAGTTGCGTGGCAGCAGAGCTTGCTGGATGTCGCGGGCGATGTTGATCTGTTCTTCGAGACGCTGGCGCTCGCGTTCACGCGCAACCAAGCGCGCGTTGTCCAGAATGCTGGCGGCCTGATCGGTGAAGGCGTCGAGCAATTGCCGGTCGAGTTTGGAAAATGCGGCGGGGCGGCGCGAATCCAGATAAAGGACGCCGAGAAATTGCCCTTGCTTGAGGTTGACGACGGATTCGGCGGTCTTGGCGTGCGAAAACGCGTAGAGCGGAATTACGACCACCGCACGCAGACGTTGCGCGACGATGCTCTGGGCTGCCTGCAAATCCATTTCTGCCTGCGCGAGATCCTCGGTGATGACCGCTTCCTGCTTACGCAGGGCGAGTTGTATCGCGGTCTGGCTGGGGGCGAGGCTTTCCGGGGGGAGGCGCAAGCCGCCACTGCGCCGCGCCAGGCGGACGTGTAGGGCACCTTTGTCATCGGCTTCCAAGAGCACGCCGCGATCGGCGTCCATAACGGAAATGGCGTGATCGAGCATCATGCCAAGAACTTCGTCGAGCGGAAGCTGTGAATGGAGCAGCGCGGTGGCGGCGAGGAGTTGATCGAGTTTGCTAAGACGGGCGCCGGCACTGGCCACGACGTCGGAGCCAGTGATGTGCTCCATGCGGGTCAGAAGGTTAGGAATGGATTGCTCGGCGGCATTAGCTGCGGAGCGGTAGATGATTTCGTAGGAGTCTTCCACGCCGAAGCTGATGAGGTCGCCGTCTTGCAACTCACGGCTTTCTACCTTTTGGCCGTTGACGAAGAGGCCGCGGCGCTGGCCGCGATCTTCAATATAGTGCTTGTTCGCCTCGACCACGATGGCCGCGCAGGTGCGCGAAATTCGACGGTCGGACAGCTGCAAGTGGTTGCCGGTTTCCGCGCCGCGCCCGATCAGGAAGGGGGTCTGCGTGACGCGCGCAAAGCGGCGTGCACCGTCCGGAGAAATTACTTCCAGCACGGTCTCTGCCACTATAGGTACGCCTGTATCTGGCATAAGGGCCTACGTATCCGCGGATTGTAGCATGCGGAACGGCACGGTAGCCGATGGAGCGTGAAAGTAGATACCGCAGCCGTCCACCAGAATGGCGCGGGAATTCACCTTTCGGTGAGGCGCGAGTGCGGTGAGAGCGGCGTGCCGCTGAATGTGTAGCCACCACAACCTCCACTTACATGTCTGCTTCACCATCACATAGTTGCTTCACAACGTTGCGTGTTGCGCTTTGCCGCGTGCGCCGCCGAAAAGTTCGATCATTGCGCGATTGAATGCAGGGATATCGTCAGGTTTGCGGCTGGAGACTAGATTGCCGTCGACCACGGACTCCTGATCGACCCATTCGGCGCCGGCATTGCGCAGATCGGTCTTGATTGACGGCCAAGACGCAATGCGGCGGCCGCGTGCGGCTCCCGCTTCGATGATGGTCCATGGGCCATGGCAGATTGCGGCGACGGGCTTGCCCGCGTCGAAGAAGGATTTCACGAAGTTGACGGCTTTTGGCTCGATGCGCAGCTTGTCGGGATTGATGACTCCGCCGGGTAACAGGAGGGCGTCAAAATTTTCCGGGCGCGTTTTGTCGAGAGCGGCATCTACCGGCAATTCGTCGCCCCATTCGGTAAACTTCCATCCGCGCACGCGATCGTTTTTTGGCGATACGATTTGTGTTTTTGCTCCCGCGGCATCGAGAGCTTTGCGCGGCTCCACAAGCTCTACCTGCTCAAAACCGTCGGTAACGAGAATCGCTACTTTAAGTCCATTCAGATTTGCCATTGCTATCTCCGTTGGCGTCCGATGTGTCGGACATTGGTCACGCCGGTCTGCGTGTGATGTCGCAGATTTCGCGCGACGCCTCTAGATGCTCACGATGGCCGCGGGCATTTCAATACGGAGATGTGCGTAGGCAATCCCACGCTCTGGACCGCGCGGAGAGAATTTGTGATCATTTCATTCGCGTTCCGTCCTCCGTGATCGACGGGCCGCGACCGGACCGGACCTAAAGCCAACTCGATTTCCTTCCACGCTTTCCGATTCGATTCGACGCTTAACCTCCTATCCCCTCCCCTGGTTTTTCACAAGTGTTCATTCTAAAGGGAGTTAAAGTCGTTTGTTTTGATACAGATTTGCAAGTGTTCATTCTAAATGTACTTGCGAGCCGCAATTCCGGTCCGGCCAAGGCCCTTAGCGGCTAAAGCCTTATTGACTTCACGTACGTTATGGCACGGCTGAAGCCGTGCCCTGACGAAGAACAAGGGTTGCCGCACACACCCCACCCCGGGTGTTTTTCTGAAAGAGTCCGGATTTGCTTGATTGCAAAGGAGTTGACGTTTTTGCCGACGACCGAGAGTTTGCAACAGTATCAAACGACGAGGTTTAGGTCTGGATTGGCGGCAGGGATCAACGGCGTGTGTTCGAGATAACACGTGCAACGATGCCACAGATCTGGACGTATGTCAATAGTAAACTTGTAAGTCGAAGCGAGTGAATGGATTGCGGACACTTTTTAGACATGCGATCAGGCCAAGACCATCCGCCTTGGCGTCACTGAGTACGATCGCCTTCCTCAACTTGGCCACCAACGGTAATTTGCCCTCTCGTCCAGTGCAGACAGCCCCAGCGTACCACGTCTCCCGTACCATTTCGCGATTGGACACTTACATCGAGCATTAACAGTGTGGGTCGAGAGTCAAGCGCTACACTTTGGCGACAAATTCACGCGAACGGGTCGTCGACTACAACCCGTTAGGAGCGTACATGCCCAGTCGAGCCCGCATGCGGTGTATCTGCGTCGTGGCGATTAGTCTCATCGTTCTTCTTCTCGGAACGGCAACTACCCAAGCTCAACAGACCATCAACGTCCCGGCCGACCAGCCCACAATCCAGGCGGCCATCAACGCGGCAAACACGGGCGATACCGTGCTGGTCGCTCCCGGCACTTACGCCGAGAACATCAATTTTGGCGGTAAAGTCATTACGGTGACCTCCTCAGGTGGTCCATCGGTCACGACGATTGACGGCGGCGCTCTCGGCTCGGTGGTCACGTTTTCTACCAGCGAAACAGCCAATTCGGTCTTGAGCGGATTCACCATCCGCAATGGATTACAGAACGGCCTCTCCGGCGGCGGAATTTACATCTCGAGTGCTTCTCCAACAATCACCGGGAACGTCATTACCGGGAATCACGCTGCCGTGGGCTGCGGCATTTATGTGAATGGCGGTTCTCCGCTAATCCAGAACAACACGATTACTGGCAATGACCAAACGGGCGCGGGCGACGGCGGCCAAGGTGGAGGTGGCATCCTCGTGTCCGGTAGCGACAGTGCGCCTGCCGCTCCTCAAATTATCGGCAACACCATCGCCAACAACAGCGTGGCGTATGGCGGGAATGGCGGGGGAATTTCCGTCGGGTATTTCAGTAGTCCGTTGATCCAAGGGAATCTCATTCAGGGCAATAGCGCATACAACTTTGGTGGCGGCGTTGCACTGCAATCCTACAATTCACCAGTCCTGGTACAAAATCTTATCGTAAACAACACGTCTTCAGGTGGTGGCAGCGGCGGAGGGCTCTACATTTCGCCGAACAGCAACGTAACGCAAGTCACTAGTAACACCATCGCAGCGAACAGCGCCTACGACAATACCTCCGGAATTTACGTTACCGGCTTTGGGCAAAATGCCACATTCACCAACAACATTGTTGTTGCCGCCGCCGGCCAGAGCGCCATTACTTGCAACTCGCTCTACAGCTCCGTCTCACCGGTGTTTTCTCACAACGATGCGTTCACCGCTCAAGGCACGGCCTGGGCGGGTATTTGTGACACCACTAGCAATCCCGGCGACATTTCCGCGGAGCCCCTTTTCATGAGCGCCGCGAACGGCGATTTCCATCTGCAAGCGGGCTCTCCGGCGATTGACGCCGGCGACAGCTCCGCTTCCAACCTGCCCAACACCGATCTCGACGGCAATCCGCGTGTCGCTGGAACCATCGATCTGGGCGCTTATGAAGTAGTGACCACCTCGGCCGCGAACATTTCTCCCAACAACCTCTCTTTTGCGCCTCAGTTAATGGGCAGCTCTAGTGCTCGGCAGGACGCCGCCTTGACCAGCACCGGAAATGCCGGTTTCCAAATTACGAGCGTGCAAATCACCACGGACTTTACCGTGACAACCACTTGCCCAACGCTTAAAGATCCCGCCGGTTTTTCGGGACTGTCGAGCGGCACGTCGTGCATTTACAATGTTTCCTTCACTCCCTCGGCAACGGGCTCCCCTGCCGGCGGACCTGCGCCCGGACCGCGAATGGGCAGTCTCACTGTAAATGGCACAAATGGCGCGAGTCTGGTCGTCTCGTTGAACGGCACAGCCCTTTCACCTAACCCGACTGCATCTCTCTCCGGGTCATACCTCCAATATCCATTGCAAGCCGTGGGAACGAGCAGCGCGCCACAGCCGCTCACTTTAACAAACCTGGGCGGTCCGGCACTCTCCATTGCCAGCATCACCGCAAGCCAGCAATTCTCAGAAACAGATAACTGCCCCCCCTCGTTAGCGGGCGGCGCTAGCTGTACGATCAACGTTAGCTTTGCTCCCACAGTGACGGGCGCGATCAATGGTACGGTAACGATTGCCGACAACGCCGCGGACAGCCCGCAAAGCGTGACCCTCAGCGGTACGGGAGGCGCAGCCACGGCGAAGACGTCGCTGAGCTTCCTCGATTTCGGCAATCAAGCCCTCAATGCCACGAGCGCACCTTACATCGTCCTACTGAGCAATACAGGTAACGTGCCTCTCACCGTGAACTTAATTACGACGAGCGGAGATTTTGCGCAGACTAACGATTGCGGCGGTTCCGTCGGGGCCAGCGCGTATTGCACGATAAAAGTCACGTTCACACCTACGGCTTTGGGTACGCGTAGCGGCGTGCTGATGATCAGCGATAACTCCTCGTCCGGCAGCCCACAATCCGTCCCGCTGAGCGGCACCGGCTTGCGTCCTGCGACCGCGTCGTTCTCTCCCCCTAGCCTGAGTTTCGGTGGCCAGTTGATTGGCACCACCAGCGCGCCTCAAATCCTTACCGTGACCAACACCGGCGATATCGGCCTGTCCATGGGCGGTAACTTCCTGGTCCATGCACCCTTCACCTTGGTGAACCCTCCGGGCTGCACGTCAGGCTTGGCACCCGGAGCATCTTGCCAAGTCTACCTGGCATTCCAGCCAACGGTCCCCGGCCCGGTCAATGGTGTGCTGCAGGTTTTCGACAGTGCCAGCGACAGCCCCCAGACCATCAATCTCAGCGGTACGGGCCTCAAGCCGGCGGCGGTGTCGTTCAACGTGCCGGGCATCGGCTTTGCGCCTCAAATCGTAGGGACGACGAGCATCCCGACGCAGGTCCTCCTGTCCAACGCCGGCGACGTTGGCCTCAACATCAGCAACATTTCCGTCAGTGCGTCGTTTGGCCAGACTAACAGCTGCCCGGCAACGCTCGCTGGTGGCACGAATTGCGCCATCTACGTGACGTTCACGCCGCAGGTCAGCGGCCAAGTGAATGGTTCGCTCTCCGTTACCGATAGTTCCGCGGGTAGCCCGCACACGCTCTCGTCGAATGGCACCGGTGTCGACTTCACCATTTTCAACAACCAGTCAGCGATTAGTGTTTTTTCTGGGGCCAGCGCGAACGCTACGGTTTACGTGAATGCCGCCGGTGGCGTCTTCAATCAGTCCGTCTCGCTATCGTGCTCCGCATTACCGGCAGGAGTTACTTGTTCCTTTTCACCTGGGGCGGTGACGCCAGGAAACGGCGGCGTCACGTCCTCGTTGCTGATCCAGACCACCAAGCGTAGGGGAACCTCTGGAACGCCTCCAGGCACCTATACGATCAACATCAACGGCACTTCGGGCAACCTGGTCCACAGCACCACGATCACCCTCTACGTGCACTAATAGCGGAACGCCTCGCAAACTCTTCAAGGGGCAAGGGGAGCTTGCCCCAGTGCAAAATCTGTCCCTGGCGGCACCTTTTGCCTCAGAGCCAACTCCTGCTAAGTCGGGTCAACGAAGATGTGGTTTCCAGCCGATTCCACGTATCCGTTTGGGGTGCCGAAACCGGGCATGGCGCTAGTCGGCCTAAAAATACGCAGGGCTGGGCGCAGAATAAGCTGGGTCTTGGGTTCGATTCCGTCGCTTCAAAATCCGAATCTTGAAGCTAAACGCAGGACCACTCTTGCGTGAAGCAAACCCGCAAGGATAGGGTACCCGTTGCAAGCATGTTGCACTCGGCAGCGGCGTTATTGCCCGGACTTGCGTGGCTCTGTTATGGTGATCGGACTTAGTGATTGGACTTTCATTCCAGGATTAAACACGATGCCAGGACTCTTGCAGCGTTTTTTACCGCGCGACGATGATTATTTCCTGCTCTTTGCGAGGCAAGCGGAGAATATTCAGAAGGGCGCGAAGGCTCTTTGCGACATGCTTTCGCGTTACACGGCGGTTTACGAGCAGGTACAGAGCATTAAAGCAATCGAGCACGCAGGTGATGAGATCGCGCACACCATCATCATGAAGCTCAATCAAACTTTTATAACGCCGATCGACCGCGAGGACATCCACGAACTCTGCTCTACGCTCGACGACGTCATCGACTTGATTGACGCCGCCGCCAGTCGCTTCGTTCTCTACCGCGTGAACGCGGTGCGAAACGGGACCGCCGATCTGGCCAAGGTGCTTCTGGAGGCGTGCGGCGAAGTCACGGCGCTGGTGCACTCGATCGAGAACCGGGATGAAGCGCTCAGACACTGCATCGAAATCAATCGCTTTGAGAATGAGAGTGATCGCCTGTGCCGCACGCTGATCGCGCAGCTCTTCGATGAAGAAACCGATCCGGTGCA
>Ga0137418_10006121_pt1 | contig 11062 bp, 10 predicted proteins | sample CZODoug3_1_2_16f_FD_122242 | JGI IMG/M metagenome (GOLD analysis project Ga0137418, IMG submission 122242) | Vadose zone soil fungal communities from Angelo Coast Range Reserve, California, USA - CZODoug3_1_2_16fungal (Hybrid Assembly) | ecosystem: Environmental > Terrestrial > Soil > Vadose... | reverse complement strand
AGCGAGGGCGACGAGGAGCTCGCGGCCCGGGGGGACCACGTGATCTACGTCCCTCGGAGGTCCGAGCTGCTGACGCCGATCCTGTGCACTATCCCGTTGCAGCTCCTGGCCTACCACATCGCGGTCCTCCGGGGCTGCGACGTGGACCAGCCAAGGAATCTTGCTAAAAGCGTCACGGTGGAATAGGGCGCGCAACCGGCCCGAGGGGCCGTCGCATGGCGAACGATGACGAGAGTGGAGCCGCGCGGTTCGACCTCGGAGAGAGGCTCGAAACCAAAGGGGGCGAAGCCTAGCCGATGAACGAGACGCTCACGCTCGCGCCGGAACGGATCGAGGAGATCCCGGGGTCGACGCCCGGATGGTACGCGCTGTGGACGCGGAGCCACTGCGAGCCGCTGGTCTCGGACCAGCTCGCCGCGAAGGGTTTCGAGGTGTTCCTGCCGAAGGTCGACCAGTGGTCGCGGCGCGGCGGTCTGAGGCACCTCATCCGCGTCCCCATGTTCTCCGGTTACCTCTTCCTGCGTCGTGTGATGGACAAGTCGAGTTACATCGAGATCAAGAAGGCGCGCGGGCTGGTCGACATCCTCGGCGACCGCTGGGACCGGCTGCCGACGATTCCGGACGCCGAGATGGATGCCGTGCAGCGGATCGCCGACGCCAGCGCGCCCGCCCTGCCGTACCCCTACTTGAGGCAGGGCCAGCGGGTGCGGCTGACATGCGGGCCGCTCGCGGATCTGGACGGGATCCTGGTCCGCACCAAGCCGAACCGGGGGCTGCTCGTGATCTCGGTGGAGCTCCTCAAGCGAAGCGTGGCTGTCGAGGTGGACTGCACGTCTGTGGTGCCCGTCTAGGCAGAGAGGAGCGAGCGACGTGCTGCTGTCCATGCGTACCTCTGCGGCTCTTGTTCTCGCCTCGCTGATCGTCGTCGGCGCCGCGTCCGGGCAGGAGGCCCCCAACGGTCGACCCCACCCGGTGGCCCCGGCCGGCGAATACCGGATCGGGCCGGAGGATGTCCTGGACATCGCGGTGTGGAACAACACGGCGGTCAGCCGCACCGTGCCGGTCCGCCCCGACGGCCGGATCTCGCTGCCCTTGCTCAACGACGTGCAGGCGTCGGGCCTCACGCCCGTCGAGCTGCGGGACGCGCTCATGAAGCGGCTCGCGGAATACATGCCGAGTCCCGAGGTCTCCGTCATCGTCCGTGAGGTGCACAGCTTCAAGGTGTCGGTGATCGGCGAGGTGAAGAGCGCCGGCCGCTACGAGCTCAAGAGCCGCGCGACCGTGCTGGACCTCATCGCACTCGCCGGCGGGTTCAACGAGTTCGCCTCCCGGGCGCGCGTGGTGATCCTGCGCCCCGACGGGACGACCATGAAGCGGATCCCCTTCAACTACAACCGAGTCGTCTCACCGGACGGGCAAGATGAGGTCTTCCTGCTGCAGCCCGGCGACATCGTCTTGGTGCCCTAGAGGTCGGGCGACGCGATGCCACAACAGCGAGAAGAATCGATCGTCGACACGGTGCTCGCCATCTGGGCCCGGCGCAGATTCGTGGCCGTGGTGGCGTTCCTCACGGTCCTCGCGGGCGGCCTGACCGTCACGCTGTCGCTGCCCGCGATGTATCGCTCGGCCGCGAGTGTCTTGGTGCAGCGCGAGGAGCTGCGCGACTCGCTCGTGCGACCCGGCCTCACCAGCGAGCTGGAGGCCCGGCTCCGCACGATCGGCCAGGAGGCTCTGAGCCGGGCGCGCCTGGAGACGCTCCTGGAGCGGTTCGACCTGTACCACACCCTGAGAACGCGGAGCACGACGGAGGAGGCCGTGGAGCAGCTGCGGCGCGACATCGGGCTCGAGCTCACCTCCGCCGAGGTGGCCAATGGGCGCAGCACGATCGCCTTCACCCTGAGCTTTCGGGGTCGGGACCCGGACACCGTGGCGCAAGTCACGAACTCTCTCGCGCAGTTCTACGTCGACGAGAATCTCAAGATCCGCGCGCGGCAGGCGCGTGGGGCCGCGCAGCTGCTGGCGCGGCAGGTGGAGGAGACCAAGCAGCGGCTGGACGAGCAGGAGCGCAGGGTCGGCGACTTCAAGCGTCGCTACATCGGCGAGCTGCCGGAGCAGGTGACGGCGAACCTCTCGACCCTGCAGCGCCTGAACGGGCAGCTCGCCCTCAACAGCACCAGCCAGACGCGTGCCCTCGAGCGCCGGGTCGCGCTGGAGAAGCAGCTCACCGAAATAGAATCGCCATCCGCGGCGGCGGGTCGCGAGGGCGGCGGCGGCAGCAGCCTGATCCGCCTCAAGCGGGAGCTGGCCCGGATGCGCAAGCAGTACAGCGACAGGTACCCGGACGTGCTCCAGCTGAAGGCGGAGATCGCGGCGCTCGAGGCGATGGAGCCGGGCGCGCGTCGGGCCGAGCCCGAGGATCCGACGGTGGCCGGGATCCGGAAGTCCTTGGCCGAGGTCGACGCCGACCTGCGAAACCTCAGGGCCGACGACCAGCGCCTGCGGCGTGAGATCACCGCCTATCAGCAGCGCGTCGAGACCGCGCCCCAGCACGAGCAGGAATTCCAGCAGATGTCTCGGGACTATCGGGCGACGAAGGAACAATACGACATGATCCAGAAGCGCTACCAGGACGCCCTGGTCGCCCAGGACATCGAGCAGCGGCACACGGCCGACGAGTTCAGGATCCTCGACCCGGCGATTCCGGCGCGCGAGCCGATGGCGCCGAACCGCCTGCGCCTCGGCGTCTTGAGCCTGGCCTTGGCGCTGGGCGTGGCCGCGGCGGTGGTGGCCCTGGTCGAGCACCTCGACACGTCGTTCCACGGCCTCAGCGATCTCCGGACATTCACGAGCGTGCCCGTCCTTGCCAGCATTCCGCGCATCACCGTCGCGAGCGAAGCGCGGCCGGCCCTGTTGCGGCGCTGGCTCACGGCGGCCTCGATCGCCGCCGGCCTGGCGATGATCGTGTTCGTCACGTATCACCTTGCCCACGGCAACGAGCAGCTGGTCAGGATGCTCGGGAGAGCATCCTGACGGGAGACGACTCCAATGGATGAACATCTCGTAAGCCTCTTGCGCCCTGCCTCGTTCGAAGCCGAGCAGTACCGTGTGCTCCGCCATCTGGTGGAGACCCTCCGCCGAGACGCCAAGCTCCAGGTCATCGGGGTCACGAGCCCCGGTGTCGGCGAGGGGAAGACGACGACCTCGATCAATCTCGCGGGGGCGCTCGCACAGGCGCCCGATTCCAAGGTCCTCCTCGTCGACGTGGACCTTCGCCGGCCGGCCGTGGCGCGTGCGTTGGGTCTTCCCCCCCGGCCGAGGCGGCGGCTCGCGGACGCGCTCAAGGGCCCGGCGCTCACGCTGGACGACGTCGTCGAGCCTCTGCCCAAGTTCAATCTTTCGGTGCTCGCGGCCGGTGGCCCGCTCGCCGCCCCCTACGAGGCGCTCAAGTCGCCGAAGTTCGAGGCGCTCATCGAGGAGGCGCGCCAGCGCTACGACTACGTCGTGATCGACACGCCTCCCTACGTGCCGGTGCCGGACGGCCGGGTCATCGCCAACGGCGTGGACGGGTTCCTCATCGTGGTCACCGCGCACCAGACGCCCCGCGGGATGCTGGCGGAGACCCTCGCCTTGATGGAGCCGGCCAAGGTCGTGGGCCTGGTGTTCAACGGCGCCCACGTTCGCCGTTCGAGCTACTACTACTACGACGCGTACCCGGGCGAGACAGAGTCCAGGCCCTGGCAGCGCCTCACGCAGCGCGCCCGTCTGCAGGGGGCGTGGGCGCGGTCGGCGCGCCCGAGGGCGTCGTGAAGCCGCGCGCGATGCTGGACCTCGCTCGGCGGCAGGTGATCGTGGACCCGCGGCCATCGCGCGTGGTCGCCCTGGGCGGCGGGACAGGGTTGCCCGTCGTGCTGCAAGCACTGCGGCGTCACCTCTCCGAGGACTGCCGCATCACCGCGGTCGTGACCGCGGCGGACGACGGCGGGAGCTCCGGCGTCCTGCGACAGCAGTACGGCGTCCTCCCGCCGGGCGACATCCGCAACTGCCTGACGGCGCTCGCCCGGGTGGCGCCGGAGGTGTCGGCGGCGCTCCACTTTCGCTTCGACGGCGGCTCCGCGCAGCACCCGGTCGGGAACCTCCTGCTGACCGCCCTCGACATGGTCGCCGCGGACGAGGTGGCCGCGATCCGGCTGGCCGCCGAGCTTCTGTCGGTGGACGGCTCGGTCCTTCCATCGACCATCGATCGTGTACAGCTGGTCGCCGACCTCCTCGACGGCCGCTCGATCCACGGCGAATCGCAGATCCCGTGCGGCGGCGTGCCGATCCGGCGCGTCAGGATCGATCCTCCCGAGGCGACTCCGACGCCCGGCGTGCTCGAAGCGTTGCGCGAGGCCGACGCGATGATCCTGGGTCCGGGGAGCCTCTACACGAGCGTCCTCGCCACGCTGGTCATCCCCGGCATCGCCGAGGCGGTGAGGCGCTCGGCTGCCGTCCGGATCTTCATATGCAACGCGATGACCGAGGTCGGGGAAACCGACGGGTACGGCGTCGAGGACCACCTGCGCGCGCTGGCCGCCCACGGGCTCCCGTCGGAAGCGCTCGACTACGTCGTCGTGAGCACGAGCTCGATTTCGCCGAAGGTCCGCGCCCGGTATCTGGCCGACGGCGCGCGGCCGGTGGACGCGGCTTCCGTCCCGTCCGGCGAGCCGCCGCAGATCATCCGCGCCGACGTCCTCGAGGGGGGACCCGTCGTGCGCCACGACCCCGACAAGCTGGGACTGATCCTGCGCGAGTTGGTCATGGGACCCTTGCGGGCGCGCGCGACCAAGCTCGCTGACGGCGCGGTCAGGTCGCGATGAGCGTGGCGTTGAGGCCCGTTCGCAGCGCCTGGCTCGACCTGCTCGGCCTGGCCCGCTGGTTCCAGCGCGTCCAGGCGGTCGGTGAGCGCACGCTCGTCGTCGGGAACGGCGCGCTGGCGCAGAAGGTCATCGAAGAGATCGAGGCGCGACCCGCCCTCCGCTCCACCGTCGTCGGCGTGGTCGCCGACGGGGCGGGGCAGGGCGGGTCGACGCCCAAGGCGCTCGCCGAGGCTCTCGGCCGTGCCGTGGACGCGACGCGGCCCAATCGGATCGTGGTCGCGCTCGACGACAACCGGGGCCGGTTGCCGGTTCGGCAGCTCATCGAGGCGCGGACCCGCGGGACTCTCGTCGAGGACGGCGTCGAAGTCTACGAGCGGTTGACTGGCAAGCTGGCGCTCGAGTCCGTCACGCCGACCAGCCTCGCGTTCTCGCCCGGCTTCCGGATGTCGCGCCTCCACGCCTCGGTCGCGCGCGGGCTCGGCCTTGCCGTGTCGACGCTCGGCCTGATCGTCCTTGCGCCGATCCTCGGGCTGATCGCGCTCCTGATCAAGCTGGACTCGCGGGGGCCGGTGTGCTTCGTCCAGGAGCGCGTCGGGCTCCGCGGACGAACGTTCAACCTCATCAAGTTCCGCACCATGCACCCGCGCGAGCAGGGGACCTCGGAGTGGGAGCAGGACAACTGCCACCGGATCACACGCCTCGGGTGGTGGCTGCGGCGGTACCGTCTGGACGAGCTGCCCCAGCTCGTGAACGTCCTGCGGGGTGACATGGACCTCGTGGGTCCGCGACCGCACCCGGTCACGAACCTCGAGCTCTTCATCCTGACCCTCCGCAACCTGAACGAGCTGACCGGCGACGCGATCCCGTACTACGCGCTGCGGTGCGCGGTCCGGCCCGGGATCACCGGCTGGGCCCAGGTCCGCTACGGATACGCGAACGGGCTCGAGGAAGAGGTCGAGAAGATCCGCTACGACCTCTACTACCTCAAGCACATGTCCCTCTGGCTGGATCTCCGGATCCTCCTGGAAACGGCCTGGGCCGTGCTCTCGGGGCACAGGTCGACGCCCGCGCGCGAACCCTGGGGTCGCGGGCATCCCCGCCCCTTCGAACCGGGATTCCGCCGGGCCGCCTGACTGGGATGAAGCTGACCGCGCTGAAATTCCTCGTCTGCCCCGGCTGCCACGGCGAGCTCGAGCCGCGCGCGGAGCGGCGGGAGGCCGAGATCATCGAGGGCGTCCTGGCCTGCCGCGACTGCGGCCGTGACTATCCGATCGTCCGGGGCGTGCCGAGGTTCGTCGCGGCTGGCGCCTACGCGACGAGCTTCGGCGACCAGTGGAAGTGGTTTCGGACCGTCCAGCTCGACTCGCTGAACGGGACCCATCAGTCGGAGACCACTCTCGCGGGGACGACGGGCTGGCGGGACGAGGACTACGCCGGCCGCCTGGTCCTCGACGCCGGCGTCGGCGCGGGACGCTTCGCCGAGATCGTCGCGAGGAAGGGCGGCGAGGTCGTCGGGATCGACCTGACCACGGCGGTCGACGCGGCATACGCGAGCATCGGACGGCTCGACAACGTGCACCTCGTCCAAGCGGACATCTTCGCCATGCCGTTCCGGGAGGACACGTTCGACCTCGCGTACTCGATCGGCGTGCTGCACCACACGCCGGACACGCGCGCGGCGTTCGACCGTGTCGCCGCGGTCGTGAAGAAGGGGGGTGGGCTCGCCGTATACCTGTACGCGCGTTATGGCGCGGGCCACCAGGGCGCCGATCTCATCCGGCGAGTCACGACCCACCTGCCGCGGCGACTGATGCTCGCGCTGGCGATGGTCGCGATCCCGCTCTATTACCCGTATCGGCTCGCGGTTGCGGGCCCGATCCTCCAGATGCTCGCGCCGATCTCGATGCACCCGAACTGGCGCTGGCGGTGGCTGGACACCTTCGACTGGTACACCCCGCGCTTCCAATGGAAGTTCCTGTACCCGGAGGTCCACCGCTGGTTCCGCGACAACGGGTTCCTCGACGTCGAGATTTTCGACGATCCGATCCGCATGCGCGGGATCAAGAGCGCCTGACGGAATCTCAGCTCCGCCCTCGTGAGGAGGACTCCCCCGTGAACATCGACGGCCTGAGACTGCGTATTCGAACGCGCGCCGCGTGCGTCGGGGTGATCGGCCAGGGTTACGTCGGCCTCCCGCTCGCCGTCGGCTTCGCGCGGGTCGGGTTCACCGTGATGGGTCTCGACAACGATCGCGACCGCGTCCTTGCCCTGACCGCGGGCCGGTCCCACAGCCCCGACGTGGCGAGCGAGGCCCTCGCGGAGGTTCTCCGCGAGGGTCGGTACCGGGCGACCACCGACGCGTCCGTCCTCGAGCGGTGCGACGTCGTCATCATCTGCGTGCCGACGCCGCTGCGGAAGTCGAAGGACCCGGACATCTCGTTCGTGGTCGCCGCAGCCGAGGAGGCGGCCGCCCACTTCCGGGCCCCGCAGCTCGTCATCCTCGAATCCACCACGTATCCGGGGACGACACAGGAGCTGCTCACGCCGCTGTTCGAGGCGCGCGGCGCTCGGCCGGGTCGGGATGTCTTCCTGGCGTTCTCGCCGGAACGCATCGATCCCGCCAACCCGACGTTCGGCGTGCGGGACATCCCGAAGGTGGTCGGCGGCGCGACACCCGAGTGCGCGGAGATCGCGGCGCTCCTCTATCGCCAGCTCGTCGAGCGGGTGCACGTGGTCTCGAGCCCGAAGGTCGCCGAGCTGGCCAAGCTCTACGAGAACCTCTTCCGGAACGTTAACATCGCGCTCGCCAACGAGTTCGCCCTGATGTGCCGGCGACTCGGCGTCAGCGTCTGGGAGGTCATCGAGGCGGCCGCCACGAAGCCCTTCGGGTTCATGCCCTTCCACCCGGGACCGGGGATCGGCGGCCACTGCATCGGCGTCGACCCTGCCTACCTCGCCTGGAAGATGCGACTGAGCGGCTACGACGCGCGCATCCTCCGCGTGGCCGACGAGATCAACCGCGCGATGCCGGACTACGTCGTCGACCTGGTCGCCGAGGCCTTGAACCGTCGACGGCGCTCTCTGAACGGCGCGACGATCCTGGTGCTCGGGGTCGCCTACAAGCGCGGTGTCGGCGACGTGCGCGAGTCTCCGGCGCTGGAGGTCATCGGCAAGCTCCGGGACTGTGGCGCGGACGTCGCGTACGCCGATCCCCACGTGCCCGAGATCGTGCTGGATGGCGGTACGGGCACACTCAAGGCGGTCGAGCCGAGCGGCGAGCGTCTGGCGGAGGCGGACTGCATCGTGATCGCCACCGATCACCGAGAGTTCGACTATCGCCGGATCGTCGAGGTCGCGCGGCTCGTCGTAGACACGCGAGGCGTGACGCGTGACATCGACGCGCCGGCGGAGCGCCTGGTCAGGCTCTAGCCGGCCGAGGCCAGGGAGCACCTATCCGTGATCACATCCCAGCCGAGCACCCCGTGGTGGAGCCCGGTCACGCCGGCAGCGACCGAACAACACGGTGGCTCGCTGCCGTTCGCAGCACTCATGACGTTCCTCTTCATCACGGTCGTCTCGCCGCAATCGTGGTTCCCGGCGCTCGCCTCGCTGCGCCTCGCGATGCTGGCGGCGGTCGTCGCCGCCGTGGGGCTCCTGGCCGACCGGCTGGCCCACGGGGGCTCCGTGGCGGCGTGGACCCGAGAGACTTGGCTCGCGCTCGGCCTGTTCGTCTGGGCCGTGGCGACCGTGCCGTTCTCGTACTGGCCGGGCGGAAGCGTCTCGCTCATCACCGATACCTACGCCAAGACGCTGATCGTCTTCTGGCTGCTCGGCATCGTCGTCGACACCCGGGAGCGCTTCCGGTTCACGCTCTGGATGCTGACGCTGACCGCCATCCCAATCGCGGTGACCGCCGTCCATCACTTCATGACCGGCGAGTACTTCCCGCCCTCGGCGAAGAACGAGCAGCGGATCATGGGCTACTTGGGGCCGCTCGCGGGCAACCCGAACGATCTCGCCCTCACGCTCAATCTGATCCTGCCGTTCACGCTGACGCTGCTCTTCACCAGTCGCGGCCGCGCGGTGCGCCTCTTCCTCGTGGGCATCGCCCTCGTGGACGCGATGGCCGTGGTGATGACCTGGTCGCGTGCCGGCTTCGTCACCCTGGCCACCACGCTCGCGCTCACCTGCTGGCGGCTGGCGAAGCGCGGGCGCCCGGGGTGGGCCGTCGCCATGCTCGTCCTCGCGCTCGTGGCGGTCCCGCTCTTCCCGGCGGGCTATGTCGATCGTCTCGCCACGATGAGGGACATCGACGACGACCCGACGCACTCGGCCCAGACGCGGTGGAGCGACACGATCGCCGCCGCCGAGTTCGTGCTCGCCCATCCGCTCGCGGGGGCCGGCGCGGGCCAGAACATCCTCGCTCTCAACGAGCAGCGCGGGGCGAAATGGAAGATGGTCCACAACGTCTATCTCGAGTACGCCGTCGATCTGGGGCTCCCCGGGCTCGTCCTGTTCCTCCTGATCCTGTACTACAACGCCGCCGCCGTCAGGCGTGTCCGACGACTGGCGGCGGCCGCCGAGCCCTCAGGAGAGATCGTCTTTATGGCGGAGGGCCTGCAGACGAGCCTCGTCGCCTTCTCACTGGCGGGTATCTTCCATCCGGTGGCGTACCACCCCTACTTCTACTACATCGCCGGGTTGGGCGTGGCGATGCAGACGATGGCACAGCGATGGCCGGACACCACGTCAGGCTCCTGAAGTTCCTCACGCAGTTCGAGATGGGAGGTACCGAGCGGCAGGCGATCTGTCTCGCCCGCACGCTCGACCGGACCCGGTTCGAGCTGCGCATGGCGTGTTTCCACGACCAGGGGTCGCTCCGCGCGGAGATCGAGGCGCTCCGGATCCCCCTCACGGAGTTTCCCATCTCCCACCTGTACGGTCCGCGGACGCTCCGACAGCAGCTCCGATTCGCCGCGAGGCTGCGCCGTGACCGGATCCAGGTGCTCCACGCGTACAACTTCTACCCGATCGTCTTTGCGGTGCCCTTCGCGAAGCTGGCGGGCGTGCCGGTCGTCGTCGCGTCGATCCGGGACTGCGGGGTGTATCTGTCGCCGTCGCAGCGACGCGTACAGCGCCTGGTGTGCCGCCTGGCCGATCGGATCGTCGCCAACGCGGAGGCGGTGAGGCAGTGGCTCGTGAGCGACGGGCACCGGCCCGACAAGATCAGCGTCATCCGCAACGGCATCGATCTCTCGTTGTTCGGGCCGAGACCGGCCGACGGTCGACTGCGACGGGAGATCGGGCTGCCGGCGGACAGCCCGATCGTCGCCATCCTGACGCGGCTGACTCCGAAGAAGGGCGTGGAGGACTTCCTGGAGGCGGCGGCCATCGTGACTCGCTGCGTGCCGCACGCGCGCTTCGCGGTCGTCGGCGGCGGCAACGTCGTGGTGGACGGGGCGATCGTGCCCGACGTGGCATACCGCCAGACGCTGGGAGCGCGCGCGCTACGCCTGGGCATCGCCGACCGAGTCGTGTTCACCGGAATGCGCCTCGACACGCCGCAGCTCCTCTCCGACATCGCCGTCTCGGTGCTCCCGTCGCTGAGCGAGGGGTTATCGAACGCCCTGCTCGAGTCGATGGCGGCCGGCGTGCCCGTGGTCGCCACGCGGGTCGGCGGCAACCCCGAGGTCGTGGACGAGGGACGCACCGGGCTGCTCGTCCCGCCGCAGGATCCTTCCGCGCTGGCCCAGGCGATCTGCCGGCTCCTGGAGGACCACGAGCTGGCGTCGCGCTTCAGCCTCGCCGGGCAGCGGCGCGTCACCGAGCTCTTCTCGCTCGAGCGGATGACCCGCGAGACGGAGCGGCTCTACCTGGACCTGCTGGAGCGGGCGCGATGAGCGGGGTAGGGTGGCGGATCGCCGCCTGAGCGGCGGCGCCTCAGGGACTTACCGGGTCGATTTCCGGGGGTTGTTCTGATGTTCCGCGCCCGCCGCGTCGGTTACCTTGCAGCGTCGGCAGTCACTGTCGCGCACGCGCGAAAAAAACGAGTCATGCACGCGAGGGGAGCGTATGAGACCGATGACCTCGGCACGCGTCGCCCCGCTGCTGCGGTCGTAGGCGGCGGCGTGCCGCTTCACGTCGAGACGATCAAGGAGACCGCGGTCTTCGAGGGGCTGCGGGAGGCGTGGACCGAGCTCCTGTCC
>Ga0137418_10006120_pt1 | contig 11062 bp, 9 predicted proteins | sample CZODoug3_1_2_16f_FD_122242 | JGI IMG/M metagenome (GOLD analysis project Ga0137418, IMG submission 122242) | Vadose zone soil fungal communities from Angelo Coast Range Reserve, California, USA - CZODoug3_1_2_16fungal (Hybrid Assembly) | ecosystem: Environmental > Terrestrial > Soil > Vadose... | reverse complement strand
AATTCGTGGCGTGCAAAGCACCGCCGCGATCCTTCTGCGCAAACGCAAGTTTAGCGACACCAGCCTGATTGTCTCCTGGTGCACCGAGTCGTTAGGCTGCGTTCAAACGGTGGCCAAAGGCGCACGCCGCGCGAAAACTCCGTTCGCGGGCAAGCTCGATCTTTTTTTCGAAACGGAGATCTCGATCGTCCCCAGTCGCAAATCGACCCTGCACACCCTGACCGAAGTGGTCCTCAAAAACCCGTTCCCCGGCATCCGCAAAAATTATCTCCGCACTCAAGCCGCCGCTTACTTCGTCGAGCTGATTGAGATTTGTACCGAGCGCGATCATCACGAGCCGGAGTTGTTTGCGCTTTTACGGCGCGCCTTTGGTTATCTCGATGCCAACGATCCGAACCTTCGCGCGATTTCATATTTCGAAACTGAGCTGGCGCGTATCGCCGGCGTGCATCCGGCAGCCGCCGGAAAAAGAAGCGTCAAAGCCGACCCGGCCTTCGCGCTGGGGAATTTGTTTGGGAGATTGCCGCTCTCGCGCACGCCGCTCTTGAAAACGCTCGCATCCGAGGCGAAAGGCAAGGCAAAAGAGACCGCATGAGATTACGAATTATCGCTGCTGTCACTGCCATCACCGTTATGAGTTCGGTCGCGCTGGCGAACGAAACCTACAAATTCGATCAATCGCATTCGACGATTGGGTTTTCGGTTCATCAGTTTCTCGGTACGACCCACGGAAGGTTCACCAAATTCGACGGCAAGATCGAGATCGACCGGGAGCATCCGGAAAATTCATCGGTCATAGCGCACATCGATGTCCGCAGCATCGACACGGGAATTGGGAAGCGCGATAATCATTTGCGCAGCCCGGAATTCTTCGCGGTCGAAAAATATCCTGCGATCACGTTCAACAGCCGCAGTGTCAAACAGACCGGACCGCAGGCCGGCGATATTCTGGGCGATCTGACCATGCACGGGGTGACCAAACCGATCACGTTGCATGTGAAATTATTGGCCTCGCCCGGCGAAACGAAGCAGACGCGGTGGGCCGTGACCACGGATCCGCTCCGGCGCCGCGATTTCAATTTGATGTTCCCGCAGGCAGCGGAAAGCATGTCAGGCATCAGCCAGACGGTCGCCATCAAAATCGAGATCGAGGGAGCGCCGGCGCAGTGAGATGATTCTATTCGTTCTTACCTGGGTTGGACTTGGCTGCTGGTGCGCTTGTTTTTGGTGGATGCATCGCATCTCGTCGCGTCAGGACGCGATGTTAAAAGAATTGCACGAAATGACCCAGCGCATCGAACAGCTTTCTCAGGCCGGGCATGATTTGATTCGCGACGTTCACCCTCAAGTCGGCGAAATCAAAGAGCACGTCGAGACTGTTAAGGAAGCAGTGTCGACAGAGAAAAGCTGATCCGATTGCTTCATGGAAATTACGCCGCTCGGAGATTCCGCGCTGCTGATTCGTGTCGCCGAAAATTTCGACGACACTCCAACCGGCGCCTTAAATAGAGTGCTCGCGGCGAAGCGCGCGCTTGAAGCCGCGCAAATTCCCGGCGTGATTGAGCTCGCGCCTGCCTACACCACCGTAGCGCTTTTTTGTGATCCGGTCCGCGCGATCGACGCGGGCGCGCCGATCGAAGATGTTTTTGGATGGCTTGAGCAACGGATTCAGCAAGCCCTGAAATCTGTAGCCGCCTCGAAAGCTTTCGGGGCTGACCGGGGGCGGGCCGGGGACAACTTCCCCGCCTACAATTCAATTGAGGTTCCCGTTTGTTATGACCAGGAGTTCGCGTTCGACCTCGATGAGGTCGCACGGAACGCGGGCGTTCATTTGAAAGAAGTTGTCGATCTTCATTGCGGAGCCGATTACCGCGTTCATTGCGTCGGATTCACGCCCGGTTTTCCCTTTCTCGGGGGTTTGCCGCGCCAGCTCGCGACGCCGCGGCGCGATGTTCCGCGCAAAGAGATTCCGGCCGGCTCGGTCGCGATCGGTGGAAGGCAAACCGGAATTTATCCGATCAAATCGCCCGGTGGCTGGAACGTGATTGGCCGGACGCCGCTGCAATTGTTCGATCCGCAAAAAGATCCACCTGTGCTTTTGCGTGCTGGAGACCGCGTCCGCTTCCGCTCCATCACGCGTGAAGAATTCGAAAGAGCGACCAAGTGAATGCGACGGCTGTTCGTGCTGGCTTTTTGACGAGCGTTCAAGATTTGGGACGCGCCGGCTTTAGGGAGTTTGGTGTTTCGCTCGGCGGCGCGCTCGATCCACACGCATTGCGGGTTGCGAATTTACTCGCCGGCAACGACGAATCAGCTGCCGGTCTCGAAATTACTTTCGGCGGGATGCGGCTGCGGTTCGCCGACGACCGAATTGTCGTTTGGAGTGGCGGCTACTTCGACGTCCGGATTGGCTCCACATCGTTGCTGGCGGGTCATCCGGCTTTGGTCCGCGCGGGCGAAGAATTTTCGATCGACTCACCGGCGGGCGGAGGCCGCGCCTGGCTCGCGATTTCCGGCGGAATCGATGTGCCAGTGGTGCTCGGTAGTCGCTCCGGGGATTTGAGAGCCGGATTCGGCGGCATAAAAGGGCGGCTCGTGCGTGATGGCGAGGAATTTCCGCTCGGCGAAAATATGCCTCGCGCAAAAGTTCTGATCGAAAAATTGCGCACCGAAAAAATCGCGCGCTGGAAACCGCCGCACGATTGGTCGAGTCCGGCTCGGCGATCGCCGGTCTTGCGTTACCTTCGCGGCGCGGATTCCGTTCGCTTTGTTGAATCAGCTCTTCAACACTTCAGCAGCGAGGGCTTTTTCGTGTCGCCGGATTCCGACCGAATGGGAATTCGGTTGGACGGTCCGCGTCTCGAGCGAAGTGAAGATGTCGATCTTCTCTCCGAAGCGGTAGCTCCGGGTACGGTCCAAGTTCCGCCGAGCGGCAAACCGATTCTGCTTCTGAATGATTGCCAAACCATCGGCGGCTATCCAAAGATCGCGCACGTGATCACGGTCGATCTTCCAATCGCCGCTCAGTTGTCTCCCGGCGATAGAATTCGCTTCAGTGAAGTTTCGATTCGCGATGCGCACGCGCTATTGCTCGAACGGGAGCGAAACCTGGAACAATTCCGTCGCGGACTCGAGCCCCATTTTAAATGAGCCTGGTGGTCGATCTGAATGCCGATCTCGGCGAAGGCGCAGGGCACGATGACGAGCTTCTTGCGCTGGTCACATCGGCGAACATTGCCTGCGGCTTTCATGCCGGCGACGCCGAAACGATGCGCCGGTCAATTGAAACGGCGCGCGACCGCAAGGTCGCTGTCGGCGCGCATCCCAGTTTGTTCGACCGCGAGAACTTTGGGCGGAAAGAGTTGCCGGTGAAGAGCGGCGAAGTTTTCGACGCGGTCGTCTATCAGCTTGGCATTTTTCAAGCGATCGCCGAAGCGGCCGGCGTCAAGCCAAATCACGTGAAACCGCACGGCGCGCTTTATAATATGGCGGTGCGCGACCAAGAGCTCGCGGATGCGATTGGCCGCGCCATTGCTAAAGTCGATATCAGACTGATTCTTTTTGCGCCGCAAAGCAGTGCGCTCGCACGAGCGGGAAAAACAAATGGACTTCTAATAGAGCATGAGGTCTTCGCCGACCGAAATTATTTGAGCGACGGCTCACTTGTTCCGCGCTCGCGACCAGACGCTTTGTTACATGATCCTGAAGAAGCCGCTGCGCGGGTTGTTCGAATGTTACGCGAAGGTAAAGTTCACTCGGTCGACGGCGTCGATGTCGATGTTCGGGCTGAGACGGTTTGCGTTCATGGCGATACACCGGGTGCGGTAGATTTCGCGCGCGTTTTGAAATCTCGTCTCGAGAAAGAAGGCGTCACGATCAGGGCGCCGCGAGTTTCAAAAGAGAAGTAGTGAGAGATGTCTCGAGTGCGCTCGACATGACAAAATGAGCGACAACCAGCAGCCGAGCGGTTTGGTTCGCGCACTTGGGCCGATCGATGCCACTATGATCGTGATCGGGTCGATGATCGGCTCGGGTATTTTCATTACTTCAGCTGAATCGGCGCGATTAAGCGGCGCGCCGGGATGGCTTTTGCTCGGGTGGGTAATTGCCGGTTTGCTCACGATGACGGGCGCGCTCTGCTGTTCCGAGCTCGCAACGATGATGCCGCGCGCGGGCGGCTTTTACGTTTTCTTCCGCGAAGCCTACGGCCCGGCGATGGGATTTTTGTACGGCTGGACGCTGTTTCTGGTCGTGCAAACCGGAACGATTGCCGCCGTTGCGATTGCATTCGCCAAATTTTTCGGTGTTTTTGTCAACGCGATTTCCCCGGACAATTATCTTTTCACAAAACAACCCATATCGTTAGGTGGCGGATACGCCATCAGTTTATCGACTCAGCAATTGACCGCGATCGGGTTGGTCGCGCTGTTGACCTGGACGAACACGCGCGGGCTTAAGCTGGGTACGCTCGTCCAAAACACATTCACTTTTGCAAAAACTGCGGCGCTCGCCGGAATTGTTGCCGTGGGGCTCTTGCTCGGTTGGAGCGCGACCAGCGCAGCCCGAACGTCGGCGTGGTGGGATTCGTGGGCGAACGGTTGGAATCCGCAGATTGCACAACCCGGTTTCGCATTCGCGGGCGGCCTGGCGCTCGTTTTGATTTTCGGAAAATCGATGATCGGTCCGATCTTTGCCCAAACCGCCTGGACCAACGTCACGTTTCTTGGCAGTGAGGTGCGCGAACCCGGGCGAAATCTTGTCCGCGCGCTTTTGATCGGCTCCGGCATCGTCGTGGTTTTGTATGTGCTGGCGAATGTTTCCTATCTCGCCCTCCTGTCGTTTCCGGAAATCCAGCACGCGCCCCAAGATCGGGTCGCAGTTGCGGCGATGAAGTCGGCATTCGGAAATCCGGGCGCGATGTGCATGGCCGCAGCGATCATGATTTCCACGTTCGGTTGCAATAACGGACTGATTCTTGCCGGTGCGCGCGTCTATTTCGCGATGGCGCGGGACCGTTTATTCTTCAACAAAGTTGGAACGACCAATAGCAAGCATGTTCCGGCGGCAGCGCTGGTCGCTCAGGGAATCTGGACGGCGTTTCTGACTTTGCCGCGAACCGTGACGACGAACGCGGCGACGCACAAAGTTGTTTACGGAAATGTTTATACCCAGTTGCTCGAATACATTGTCTCGGCCGATCTGATTTTTTATCTTCTGATGGTCCTCGCACTGATTGTTCTGCGACGAAAAGCGCCGGCAGCCGAGCGGCCGTATCGGACGTGGGGTTATCCGGCCGTGCCAATTGTGTCGATGCTGCTGGCAGCTTTGCTGGTTGTCGATCTTGCCTTTCTCGCACCGACGACTTCCGGAATCGGAATTCTGATCGTGCTGACCGGTGTGCCGGTTTATTTCTTCTGGCGAAAGGCAGCGACAGCTTAACCCGCCTTCGCGAAAGGCTAGTCCGGCTCGGACTCTGCGGCGTGACAGGCAAATCCATTTCGCGTCTCAGCTGCGAAACATTCCTGTTATGCCTGCAAAATCAAAGAAACAACAAATGGCGGCCGGCGCGGCGCTCGCGGCCAAGCGCGGAAAGCGGCCGAAGTCATCACTGCGGGGCGCATCTCGGGGAATGTACAAGTCGATGAGTCGAAAAGAACTCCGGAGGGTGGCCAAGACCAAGCGCAAAAATTTGCCGACCCGAAGACGTAAACGCAAATAAACAACCGTGACGCAGCTATGGCGATTTGCGGTGAAAGAAATTGTATCGGCTGGAAAATGCCGGCGCGTTGACCTGCAATTGCGAAACAACCAGGACCAGGACAGTGACGCTGAGCAATGTCCATCGTAGCCATTGCTGTTTTGTCCAACCGCTGAACCGATCAATGGCGTAGACGAACAATAGGAAAAAAGGAATGGCGGCTGCGTCCAGCAATCGTCCGGATGTGAAATAGGGATGTTCGCGCGACGGATACGGGCACTGGCCGAAATCAAAACTGATCGATAAGACGACGAGAAACGCGACGATCGACAAAAAACTCAGAAACGCGACCGCTAGAACCAATCGTTGATCGCCCAGGTTCGATCGGCGTCGCAAAACGAGAACGCCGGTCGCGAGAATTACAATTGCGGATGAAACCGCATAGAACGCGTCTGCCGTAGCGGAGGCCATTCGCTGCAAATGCCAGACCAATTCGCCGCGCCAGAAGCTCGCGATCAATCCCAACCAAAATTCGGTGATGCCATGCAATGTGAAAATGGGATGCGACCACCATTCGCTAAACGGCTTTCGGGTCCAGCCTAACAATTCGATTTTCGATTTGGTCGCGGTCAGGTCGCCGAAATGGTGATGATTCCATGCAAACCAGAGCCCGAGCGGCACCGCCAATGACAAAAGGAAGACGCCGAGCGTGATTAAGCCTGGTCGAAGACTTCCGTTCCTGGGACCGAGAAAAATCTTCCACGTGATCGCGGCGATTGCGACCAGTGGCAGGGGAAGATTGCTCGTTTTGATAAGACAAGTCGCGGCGATGGCAAGGCCGGTCCAAACGGCGACACCAATTCCGGGGCGCTCGCTTTGCAACAGTTTAGCGAGCCCGAGAAACCCGATACCGAAACAAAGTGGCGACAGTGCGTCACCCTGAATTGAGTAGAACGCGCTCTGAGGCCAGACCGCCAGCAACATCGCGACTCCGAGCTGCAGAAATTGATTGTTCGGAAATGTCGATCTTGTCGCGGCGAAGCCAATCCAAACCAAAGCGGCTGCGAGCCCGATGTTGAGAAAACGCACCCAGTAGAGCAGCGACAGGCCGCGGAAACCTAGAACGTGACCGACATCCATCCAGCCACCGGCGAGCGCGTAGTAAAGAGGTGGTTCGCCCGATTCATGATTCAATCGCGATTCCCAAAACGGAATTTCGGCGTCGAGGATTTTTTGCAGCTGTTCCCGTGGTAAGAGCCAGTTCGGCGGGGGATACTGCCCGCCGTATTGCTCCGGTTTAACGAAATATTCCGGCGTGCTGTAAACCGCGAAGCAAAACGCCGCGTCGGAAGCGAAAGGTTCGATGCTACGCGGCAGTTTGGCGTACGCATATTTGGTGACAAGATCGACATGCGCCTGTTCGTCTACGTTGTTGAAGAACGGGAACGCGGCGGCAAAAACAAAAACACGAATCGCGGCCAGCAGGCAAAGGCCAAGAATCGCCCAGCGCAGTTTCTGTTTGGATAACTTCATCACTGTGGTTCCGAAGCAAGGCGCTGTTCAATCACGGTGAGCGTGCCGTGCTCGGTAATTCGGGGCAGCACGCCGCCTTTTTGAGCGAGAGTTGTTTCAATTTCCGGTCGATAGGGCGAGTTGGTTTCAATAACAAACACAGTGCGATCCTGGTTGCTTGGCTCCGGTTTTGGGATGGAAGGCGGATAAACCGGGCGGTCGACTCCGAAAATCGATTCGGACGCAATCAGCTTTTCACAGGTCTCAAAGATCAGCGGGTAAACAAAGGAAATACTGGTCCAGACTGCTTTGATTCGGTTTTGTTCGAGATCTTGTCTGATCGCGTCGAGGTCTTTGCCGGGGACCCGAAGCATACGGTGATCCTGTCGATTCGGACAAAGCGTCAACGTTTCGATCTGGTTGTGCGTGGCAGTCTCGATTACGGCATCAACTCCGCAGACAATGACAGCCAAAAGCATCGCTGCGCCCACTGCTCGGACGAGCATTTTATTGTCGCCAAGAAAACGATCGACGCAGCGCGCAATCAAGATCGACATGAAAAATGTCGCGCCAAGGAAATATCCCGGCACGCGAAGCGGCGCGATGATGTACGGAACAAAGCTCACGCCGATCAAAATCAGTATTAGCAAATCTTTATTTGTGTCGGTCGTAGCAAAACCCGAACTGAACGCGTTGCGAATTTTTGGAAGTGCGCCCCAGGCTGCGATCACCACGGCAAGCGCAGTTACAAAATACAAAATGTAACCCGACCAATGTGTCTCGGGATAATACCAAAGGACAGTGTCTGCGCTGAAAAACTTCGGCATTTCGTGAAGAAAAATTTCGCGCCAGGCCTGCAAGCCGAATCTGGCCGTAAGTCCGCCAGCCTCAGGTTTCTCGAAAAACAGGAAATGCCAGTTCCGAAGAGAGTGAGTCAGGTTCCACCAAATCGCCGGCGCGTAGCCGATAAGAAATCCAGCGATGCAGGACGCGAAAGTCTGAATGGAAAATTTGCGCCGGAGAAAAAGCAGAGCCCAAAGCGCCACGATAGTGATGAGAAGAAGTTCCATGCTCCAGAAGGCGATGCCGCAGACGAGTCCAAAGAAAAGAAAGTCGCGCGCGCGCCGGACCTTTTCCTTTTCGATGATTAGAAACAAAATCACCAGCGCCGGAATGAACAAAAAGTAAAACGCGTAACCCCGCGGCTGGAAATGCCACTTCAGCAACCCTGGCCAGAGCGCGAAAATGAGACTGGCCGATGTCGCCACGCGAATGGAGTAGAGCCGCGTTGTCATCGCGTAAAAGAGCGCGAGACAAGCGAGTGACAACAAAACCGTCGGTATCTTCAACGCGACCACTCCGACGCCGGCGATCGCGAACGGAACGACTGCAAGGTACGCTTCCCATGCGCAGGAGGCATTGTAGGAGATGCCGTAGAAATAAAATGGAAAATAGCGGCCCTCGAGAATGTGTTTCGCCATCAACCCGATAATCGCTTCGTCACTAGTGACGTGGGTTTGCGAGACGAACAAAATAACGAAACGAACGATCGCCGTTCCGACCAGGATCAGAAGAAAAGGCAAATGCCGCCGCATGGAGTTGAGTCGTTAAAGCCGCTGAATAGGAAACGTCAATCCAAGACTAACAGCGAAATTGGCCGCCAGGAAAGTCCATGCCAGGACGTCCATGGGCCCTGCGCGGCCGGCGAACCGCATGGAAGGGGAAAAACAATAATTGATCAGGCTTCGATGGCTTTCGCAGACTGCCTGGATCTTTTCGCAAGATATTCCGCGATTGCTGTCGTAAACGGTTCCGCAAAATCGCGCAGCTTTTGCTGACCAACGCCGGGAATTCGACCGAACTCGGCCGTCGTCGTCGGATAAGCGCGTGCCATTTCGCGCAGCGCAACATCGGAAAAAATGATGTAGGCGGGCACATCGCGTTCGTCGGCGAGTTTGCGGCGCAAAATCCGCAGCTTTTCGAACAGCGCTTCGTCGCATTCGATTTCGCCGGCACGACGTTTCGATCGTTTCTTCTCCTGGACATCGTACGGCTTGGTCAATGTGATCTGTTTTCGCTCCCGCAACGCGGCCCAACCGGCCTCGGTCAGTTCGAGCGTCGCGAATCTACCCGGTGCCGCCGTCACCAATCCGAGTCGCAACAATTCCCGCCCGATCGCCAGCCACGCGCCGCGTTTTAGATCCTGACCAATGCCGTAGGTTGAAAGTTGATCATGGCCGCGCTGCCGAATCGGTTCCGTATCAGCGCCATTCAGAACATCGACAATGTGATTCAGGCCGAAAGAAAATCCGCTCTTTTGCCGCACCCGCTGAATACACGACAAGAATTTCTGCGCTGGCACCGTGCCATCGAACGTTTCCCGCGGCTCCAGACAGTTATCGCAGCCGTTGCATGGCGCCGGAAATTCTTCACCGAAATATTTCAGTAACGTCGCACGCCGGCAATCGCGGGTTTCGGCGTAATGAATCGTGTCGCGCAGCTGTTCCCGCGCGATGCGCTGCTCGCGTTCGCTTTTTTCCTCGATGAAGCGTCGTTGTTTCACGACATCGCTCGCGCTGAAGAGCAGCACGCATTCACTGGGCAAGCCATCGCGCCCGGCCCGCCCCGTTTCTTGATAATAACTTTCGATGTTCTTCGGCAGATCGTGATGAACAACAAAACGGACATTCGGTTTGTTGATCCCCATTCCGAACGCAATCGTCGCCGTAATCACGCGCGCGTCGTCGCGCAGAAAAAGTTCCTGATGTTTTGTCCGCTCTTTCGCTTCGAGTCCGGCGTGATACGGCTTCGCTTTGACTCCATCGCCGTTCAACTTTGTCGCCAACGAGTCCGCCGTCTTTCTGCTCGCGCAATAAACGATCCCGCTCTCGTTAGGCCGGCTCCGAATGAACGTGAGCACTTGTTCGTAGGGCGATGATTTCGGAACGACGCGATAGGTCAGGTTCGGTCGATTAAAGCTGGCGACGTAGCATCGCGCGTTGTCCAAATGTAATTGATCGACAATATCTTTGCGCACCCGCTTGGTCGCAGTCGCTGTTAGCGCCATGATCGGCACGTCCGGCAAATGTCTGCGCAGTTTTTTCAACTCGCGATATTCCGGCCGGAAATCGTGTCCCCATTCGCTGATGCAATGCGCTTCGTCGATCGCGATCTGCGTGACGTTCCAGTTCAGCGCGCGCTGCAAAAATCCGTCAAGCATCAACCGCTCGGGCGCGAGGTAGAGCATCCGGTATTGACCACGATTCAATCCGCGCAGTCGCTCGACCGCTTCATGTCGATCTAATGCCGAATTCAGAAATGTCGCTGCGATCCCGCTCGTTTGCAGGGCATCCACCTGGTCTTTCATCAACGAGATGAGCGGCGAAACCACAATCGTCAGTCCATCGCGCAACAACGCCGGCAATTGAAAGCAAAGCGATTTCCCGCCGCCCGTCGGCATCAACGCAAACACGTCGCGACCCGCAAGTGCATCGCTTACGATTTCCTGCTGCAATGGCCGAAATTCGTCGTAGCCAAAATGCTTCTTTAGAGAACTGGGGAGGTCCATTCGAGAGTTCTAAACGATTCGAGGTCGCTTCGCCCAGCGCAAATCAAGCGCGGCGTTCTTTGATCGACGATAAAATGTCGGCGATGGCTTCCGCGCGCGGTTTGGCGCCGAGGTTGCCTTTGCCGTGGACGCGGACGCTGACCGCTTCGGCTTCCATGTCGCGTTTCCCGATCACGAACATGGTGTGGACTTTCATTTGCTCGGCGCGCTGGATCTTGCCGTTGATCTGATCGGTGCTCTTGTCGATCTCGGCGCGAACTTGATGTCCGCGCAGCTCATTTAAG
>Ga0137418_10006119_pt1 | contig 11063 bp, 8 predicted proteins | sample CZODoug3_1_2_16f_FD_122242 | JGI IMG/M metagenome (GOLD analysis project Ga0137418, IMG submission 122242) | Vadose zone soil fungal communities from Angelo Coast Range Reserve, California, USA - CZODoug3_1_2_16fungal (Hybrid Assembly) | ecosystem: Environmental > Terrestrial > Soil > Vadose... | reverse complement strand
GAGGTGTACCTGTGGCTGCCCGGCGGGATCGGGACCTCCCCGCTCCCGAAGGTGCTCGCGAACAAGCCGCTCGGGTCGGGCAGCACCGCGCGAAACTGGCGCACGGTCGAGAAGCTGCTCGAGCTCGCGGACGCGGACTAAGCGGGCTCGACCGCCGGCCGGTGCAATGCGACGCCGGCCATCACGAGCCCGACGCCCGCCAGCTCGAGCACGGTCGGAAGCTGACCGAGGACGATCACGCCGATCACGAGCGCGGTCGCGGGTAGGAGCGCAACGAACAACGCGTATGTCGCGCGGGCGATCCGCACCATTGCAAGCTGGTCGAAGACGTACGGGATCACCGACGACGAGACACCGACGCCGACACCCGCGGCGAGCGCGACGGGGTCTGCGAACGCTCGCGCCGCCTGGTCGAGACCGATGGGAGAGACGAACACGAAGGCGAAGAGCATCGCCGCGGCGAGACCGTCGACGCCCCCGATCGCACCGTGCCGCGCGACGCGGTGCGCGAGCACGATGTACGCGGTGAACAACACGGCATTCGCGAACGCGAACGCGACGCCGACCGGTTCGCCGACAAAGCGCACATGTGTCAGCAGATACACGCCGATCGCCGCAGCGGCGACGGCCGTGTAGTTCCGGCCGATGCGGGCGCCGAACAACGCCAGCGCAATCGGACCGATGAACTCGATCGCTGCGACAGTCGCGAGCGGCAGGCGGTCGATCGAGATGTAGAAGCAGGCGTTCATCACCGCCACTTGATCGGGGTGAATGGCGATGCGGCCGATGGTGTGCGAATCTTTCAGGCCCATGTGTGTCCAGGTCTCACCGCCGTCATTTGAACGAAACAGTCCGCTGGCGGAAGGTTTGTCCGGTCCGTCGCCGCCGGACCGACTTTCCCAACCTTTGCGGCGAAAATCCCACATGCAGGCAAACATCGTGTTGGAACTCGTCGGATCGATCGCGACATCGGTGCAGCCGGTTGAAAGATTCGCTCCCTTAAGAACTTGTTTCCAGGTTTTGCCGCTGTCGCTCGTTTTATAAAGACCGCGATCCGATGAATCGCTCCAGAGCGCGCCTGGCACGGCCGCAAAAATAGTGTCGCTCTTTCCGGGAGTAACTGCGATTCGAGCAATGCGCTCCGATTTTTCCAAACCAACGTGGTTCCAGGTTTCGCCTCCATCGGTCGATTTATAAATTCCGTCGCCGATCGACACGCTGTTGCGCGTCCATGATTCGCCCGTTCCAATCCAGACATTTTTGTTGTTGCTCGGGTCAATTGCGATCGCGCCGATGGATTGGACAGACTGTTCGTCAAAAACCGGGCGATATCGCGTTCCTCCATCATCGGATTTCCAAACGCCTCCGCTGGCGGCACCGACAAAAAGCGTGATTTTTCCGGAAGATTCCTTCGTTCCCGCGATCGCCGAGATGCGTCCGCTCATCGCGGCCGAACCGATGTTGCGCGCGCCCAGACCGGAAATGGTCGCGGAGCTAAACGGAGCGTCCTCCGCTCGCGCGGAAATTATTAACGAACAAAAAAGCGCAGTCGTTAGGCAAAGTTTAGACATGGAAGTAATTATTTCGAAGCCGATCCCGGGAAATGAAAGATTGCGTCATCCACCGGCGCGTTGGCTTCCGCTTTTTCAATGACGGTTTTTTGTTTGTCCGGATCGCCTTTGCGCCCCTCTTCGATCGAAAATGGAACGAACACGCCGCCGATTTTTTCGTAATCGCTGACGTCCGTTTCCACTTCTTCCTGGGCGCCGTGTCTGACCCGCTGAGTTAAAATGCGAATTTCCAGAAAGTGGTCAGGATCGAGATAGACAAAATTCACATCGCCATTTTTGCGCACCACTTTGATTTTGTAGGCCGACGTTCCATCGACATCTTCCCTCCCAAGATATTCCAGGGTGCTCTCCTTCGCTTTCCAGTCCACCAACGGTCCGTCGATTTCGGCATCTTCAATCAATGACTTCGCATCGTCGGCCGACATCTTTTCCGGATCCTTACGGCCCTGGAAGGGCGAAATCCTCCAACCTTCCTTGCCGTCGTAAGCCTGAACTGCTGTCATTCCTTGCAACGTCGCTTCCGAGCGCACTTCACCAGGCCGTTTTTTCGTTTCGGTATAACCAAGCTGAAGCTGGCCCTCATTCACCAGCAATTTGCCGGTAACTTTAACCGATTGCAGCGCGCGCAACGCGTCCGTACCGCCCTTGGCTTCGATATTTTTCGCGACCAGCTCATCGAGCGTTGGGGCATTTTGTTCCTGAGCGAATACCGCCGGTGGAACCAGAACGGCGCCAATAGTGAAGAGAAAAATAAAACGTAGATGCATATGAGGTTGAACCGAAGCGACGCAGAACAGAATCGTCGCGACGCATCAATATGCAAAGCATATGCCAAACGCAGCTTGGCGTTACAAGCTGCTTCTGATCAGCGTTTTATTGGTCGCTCCGAAATTTTCGCTTTCGGCAAATGTCCCAAGAATGGGATTTTCCCGCCCGGTTTTGGGACAGATCGCAGCGCAATGTCGATCCGTGCCGCGCCGTAGCTTTGGCGAAGGCGGGTCAACTAATCGCGCCGAACGCCAGACCTAAGCCGTATGTCACCGCGGCTTCGATCACGCCGACGATCGTCATTTCCAATCCCGACGCCCACCAGGAGCGCAGCGTGATCAGCGATTTTACTGCGCCGACGGCGAAATGCGCGACGATGCTGATCGCAAAAGCCCAAACAACAGCCGCGATTCCGCTCATGAAGAAAAAAGGGATAATCGGAATGAACGCGCCGATTGCAGTGGAAATTGCCGCCGAAGCGGAAGATTTCCACGGCGACGGAAAACGGTGCTCGGAGAGTCCAAGTTCGCTCTGCGCCATCGCTCGCACGAGCTGATCAGGATTTTCGCCCAATCGTTCGGCCATGCGTTGCGCTTCTTCCGGACTGAATCCCTGGAGTTGATAGAAAAGCGACATTTCCTCGATCTCTTCTTCGGGATTTTCTTCGACCTCGGCTTTTTCGCGTGCAATCTCCGCTTCGTAAACTTCGGCTTCGCTTTTAACCGCGAGATAAGCGCCCGCGCCCATCGATAGACTCGAGGCGATCATTCCGGCGAGGCCTGAAATCAAAATATAATGTTGCTGGTTGTTGGTCGCTCCGGCGACGCCTGAAACAATTCCAAACACTGCGCCGAGGCCGTCGTTCACGCCATAAATTGCGTCCGCCACCCAACTGCCACCGCGCCCGTGCCAGCGTTCGCGCTTTAAAATGGTGTCCAGCACCGTGCGAGGCCCGAGTTGCGGCACCATCGTCTGGAGCGCGCGCGCATGTGCTTTTTCTTCGACCGCGCTCTCACGGAGGAAATCTTTCACATCATGTTCGCCGGCGAGAACGCGCTCTCGCTGATCGCGAAATGCAGCTTCATGTTTTTCTTCGGCCGCTTCCATTCGGCGAATCGTGATCTCGGTTCCGAGCGCACGGTCCAACCATCGTTGTAAACGTCGCCCGAACGCGTCGGGAATCGCCGGAATTGGCTCGCCGAGATCGGCCAGTTTTTCTGCCCAGCGTTGCGCATGACGTTCCTCGGCTTCCGCCATGCGAAGAAGAATTCCTTTGCGCTTCTCATCCGGTTCGCGACCGGCGAGCTCGCGATACGCTTGCGCGGTCTCGACTTCAGCGCGCCAGTTGCGCTTCACTACTTCGACTGTCTCCTGCCGATCGGGCTGATTGTTAGCCATGGTTTCGATTAAAGCCTAAGCCGATGTGGTTTCCCGGTCGCCAAGTTCGCCATCCGGAAGGCTCCCTCTCCTCTTCGATTGAGGAGAGGGGAGGGTGAGGAGTCGAATATCAAACCTTTCGTGTTCGTTCGGCGAAATCAAAAGTAATCCCTCACCTTCATCCTCTCCCTTTGGCAAAGGGAGAGGTAAAGATTTCACGAGTATGCTTCCAGTTTTCATCGTCCGCATTCGGTCTCGATCGCGGCCGTAATCGATGGCAGCGATTTCGATTTAAGTTGTTGCACGGTGATGATCAGGGCGACCGAACCGATGATCAATGCCGCAGCCAGCAGCGTGCGCAAAGTTATTGTTTCGTGAGCAAACAATGCGCCGAGCAATACTGCGACGATCGGATTGACGTAGGCATAAGTCGCAACCTTTGCCGGATCGCAGTGGCGCAGCAGCCAAAAGTAAGCGGTGTAACCAACGATCGCACCGATTAGCACGAGGTAAGCGAACGCGCCCAAAGACAAAGTCGTAATGTTGCTTGGGTGAAAATTTCTCGGTTCACCGACGAACAATCCGACGAGCATCAAGAGGACACCGCCGCAAAACATTTGCTGAGCTGCAGCGAGAAAGGGCGAAGCGGAATGTTTCACGGTGCGGGAATAAAGCGAACCTGCCGACCAGATGAACGACGACAGAAGCAAGATCGACATGCCGATGGCGGAATGGCTGCCGCCGGAAAATCGTAATGCCGGACCCATCAACATCGCAACGCCAAGAAATCCACCCGCCAGTCCGAGCCAAACAATCGGCGCCGGGCGCGGAGTCATCCCGAACAACCAACCGAGCAAAGTGATGTAGATCGGGACGGTCGCGACAATCAGACTGGCGAGCCCCGATTCGATAAACTTTTCCGAGAGCGTTACGCCGCCGTTTCCGCCTAACAACAGACACGCACCGACGATCAGCGCCGTTCGCCACTCGGCCGAGGTCGATCTCAGCGGACCTTGGGTTCGCGCGATCGCGAACATAATCAGCCCGGCGAGAAGAAAACGCGCGCCCGCCATCAAGAATGGCGGGATGGATTGGATGGCGAAAAGAATTGCGAGATAAGTCGAGCCCCAGATCAGGTAGAGTGCGGCAAAGGCGGCAATGACTTGGATTTTGCGCGGCGCCGGCATCTCTCCACAATGTGCGGCTTCACTGTCAGATCAACTGTAGGGGACGACGTTGTCGTCCCGCGGGAAGCGAGAGGCTTCCCCTACAAAATCAATGTTCCACTCGGGCCAGCGCTTGCCGTGCTTGTGAAAATTGTGGATTGATCGCGAGCGCACGCTCGTACCAGGTTCGCGCTTCTGCTTTCAAGCCAGCGCGCTCACAGGTGGCCGCGATAGTAAACGCCGGATAAGCGTAGACGTTAAGGATGTCCGCTTCGAATGTGTTCGCGCGAACCGAGCCCGGCGCCGGAGGATGACAACGACTGAGCAGTTGTTCGTTCTGCGCGAGCAACGTATCCAGCGGCACGTCCTGCGATTTTGGCATCACCGTGATCAGCAAGCCTTGTTGGTACGGCCAAAAATCCAGGTCAAGGCTGTGATCATTCCCCATCGCGCCAGCGATTGCGATCGTGCGGCTCGAATTGGCCTCCACGAAAATCTTTATGTTGTTGCTCTGAGGATCGTAGCGATCGAAAGGAACGACCAGTTCGGGATGTTGTTCTCGCAACTGCCGGAGGTACCAATCGCCGAGCAGAAGTGGAACCACGACAAGAGTGGTCTCGTTGCCGATGTGCTCGACTTGTTGAAGATACATGAGTGGAAAAGCGAGACCATCGCCTTTGACGAGAAGAATCGAACCTGGGCGTGTCGTGTTAAAGACATCTTGAGCAAAGCGACGGGCGATGAAATTTTGGCTCTGATCGATTGGTCGATAGGTTGCTGCCACCATAATCGCGACGGCGACGAGACAAACTGCGGCGACGATGCGTAAAGCCGACAATGCCGTCGCGGAGGTAGATCGCGCAATGAATTGGGCGAGAGCGAGAACGCCAAACGCAATCAGCGGTGCCAGCACAATGTGCGAGAGGACAAAAAACCGTTGCAAGACGAACAATGCTGATGGTGCCGTACTCAGATTCAGATCGGTAATCCAAATAAAAAATGGACCGGTAAAAATAAAAGCGACCAGGCTGAACCAAAAATACCAACGGGCGCGCTGAAAGGCCTGAATTGCTCCTAATATAATGAGCACTCCGATGACTGGCCCGAAAGAAACACAAAGCGCCGCCAGTCGATCCCAAGGTGGCCCACCAGTATAACCAGGAGTGGTCACCAGTTTGGATCCGTAACTTCTGCGCGCGATGAGACGAAAGAGATCGTGAAACGAAGAGACGTTGCCCCAGTTGTGGACAGGATGATGCCCCGCCGCCCATGGCACATACACGTAAGGCAAGAGTCCAACGACAAATACCGCTGCACCGATCGCGAGAAGAGAGGGCCGCGCAAGCAAGAATGATCGTCGCCGCCAGAGGATAAAACAAAACGCCGGTCCCAGGAGCACGATCGTTTGGTGATTTGTGAGCGCGAGTCCGGCTACAAAAAATGCAGCGATCAAGAAAGCGCTGCGTTCCGGGTGTTGGTGCCAAGCTACCAGCAACAGAATCAACACCGCGGCGAGCAGATTATTGAGAGGGAACACTTCGGCGGCGAGCGACCATTCCCAAAAAATCGGATCGACCGCAAGAAGCAACGCCGCAAAAGCAGCGGCAAGTTGCGATCGGGTGAGACGGAATGTGCTGAAATAGACGACGCCAATGGTGAGTGCGTCGCATACGACCGAAAGTAAATTTACACGGAACGGAATCGAGCCGACCGGGAGCAGACTAAAAAGATGTCCAAGCATTGTGAAGAGCGGATAACCCGGCGCGTGGGCTACGCCTAGGGTCACCGCGGCCATAATCAATTCCGGTGAATCGCCGACGACAATGTCACGGGCCGCGGTTAGGAAATATAAAATCCCAGCAGCGGTGGCGACCGCAACCGCGCCGATCCACGTCTTAGAATTATCTCCCGCTAAGATCGACATCGGATTAACCACGAGTGAACACTAATGGACACAAATAAAACTGAGTCGCTCTGAGATTCGGGTTTATTCGCGTCGACTCGTGGTTGAATTCAGCTCGCTCACAATTGAATGACTTGGGCGGAGTGAATGTCGCCGCTGGCGCGGATCTCTTGCAACAACTGCTCGCCTGGCGCGTTATCCAAATTCAAAATCGTCAGCGCGGTGCCGCCGGCTTGATTTCGACTCAACGACATAGTGGCGATGTTAACGTTGTGTTCGCCGAGCAATGTGCCAATGCGACCGACGATTCCCGGGCGATCGGTATTTTCCAGAACAAGAATGACGCCATGGGGCCGCGCTTCAACCGGACGGCTGTTGACGCTGACAATTCGCGGCGTCGCGCCGAAAAATGCGCCACCGACCGAAACGGTTTTTCCTTCCGCCGCGGCGGACAACTCCACCAGATCGGTATAATCGCCGGCCGCGCTCAATCGCGTCTCGGTCACCTTTAACCCGAGGCTTTCGGCGAACGCGGGCGCGTTCACCTCGTTGATGTCCGCGCCGCCCGCGCTTTGGAGAAAACCTTTCAGCACGGCGCGCGTAATTGGTCCAGTGTCGAGTTCGTTCACCTTTCCGCTGTAGTTAATTTTCAATTCATCCACGCGTCGCGGCGCAACTTGCGAAAGAAACCGGCCGAGTTTCTCGCCGAAGCGAAGATGCGGGCCGATGACCGACAATGTTTTGGCATCGAGGTTCGGCATGTTGACCGCGTTGCGGATTGTCCCTTCAAGCAGCGCGGCGCGGATCGATTGCGCAATTTCGATTCCGACACTTTCCTGCGCTTCAGCGGTCGAAGCGCCAAGGTGCGGAGTCAAAATCAAATTCGGTGCGGCACGAAGTGGCGAATCTTCGGGCAACGGTTCGATCTCAAATACGTCGAGAGCCGCCGCCGCAATATGTCGATGTTGCAACGCACTCGCGAGCGACGCTTCGTCGATCAAACCGCCACGCGCGCAATTGATGATGCGCACGCCGGGTTTCGTTTTTGAAATGCGCGCCGTGTCGAGAAGGTGACGCGTTTCGTTCGTGAGCGGGGTGTGCAACGAAATGAAATCCGCATTTGCCAGCAGATCATCCAGCTCTTCGACGAGCTCCACTTGCAAACTGCGCGCGCGCGCGGCCGAGAGATAGGGATCATAAGCAATCACGCGCATGCCAAAGGCAATCGCGCGCCGGCTCAGCTCGCTTCCAATTCTGCCCATGCCAATCACGCCGAGCGTTTTATTGTAAAGCTCGACCCCTTCGAAATCTTTCCGGCTCCATTTCTTGGCGCGCAGACTCGCGTCCGCTTGCGGAATTTTTCGGGCGACGCAGAGCAAGAGCGAAAATGCGTGTTCGGCTGTGGAAACGGTGTTGCCACCGGGCGCGTTGAGCACGAGCACGCCGCGTCGCGTCGCCGTTTCAACATCGACATTGTCCACGCCGACACCGGCCCGCCCCACCACGCGCAATTCTTTGGCGGCGTTCAGGATCTCTCTGGTGACTTTCGTTTCGCTCCGGACAATCAACGCCGCGAATTCAGGAATAATTTCGATTAGCTTCGCTGGGCTCAGTTTTGTTTGCACCAAAACGTCAAGCCCGCCGTCGCGGGCAAGTTCGTCCAGTCCACGCTGAGAAATTGCGTCGGCGACGAGGACCTTGGGCGAAGTCATAGATCTACGGTTAAACGATTAATTCGTTGAAGCGTTTGAACGTTGCAACTGCGCGACCACTTCGATTTCCGCCGTTTGCGGAAACATATCGAGCGGCGTGACCGATTCGATTTTGAATCGAGAGCGCAACTCGGCGAGGTCTCGCGCGAGCGTAGCAGGGTTACATGAAACGTAAATCAGGGTCGCCGGCGCGAGATCGACAATCGTTTTTCGGAGCCGCGCGCTCAGTCCAACGGCCGGCGGATCGACAAGGAGTGCGGTTTTATCGGGGTTTAAGGTAGGGGCGATTGACCCCAATCGCCCGCGCGCGGTTTGGTAAACCGCCCCTACCAATTCCTCTTCAACATTGCCGGCGATATAAGTTTCCTTTTCAGTGGCGTCTTCTTTTGCAGCCGCGATTGCGAACCTGTCCCAGTCAATCCCGACGATGCGCTGGAATTTGCCGACGAGCGCCTTAGCAAAAAAGCCGGCCCCGCAAAACGCGTCGACGAGTAATTCTTGATTGGAGGGCATCAGTTGGACAATTAAATCGCGGAGCGCATTCGCGACTCCGTCGTTGGTTTGCGAAAAAACGCGCGGGCCCGATCTCGCGCGCAGTGTGTAATGACCGTCGGGAACATCGTGTGATCGCAGGTCGGCCAATTCGCGGTTCACTTCCTCCATTGCGATTGAACAGTGCTCGACGTCGATCAAGCGATTCGAGTCGCGCTGGAAGTATCCGATTACGCCGTTCGCAGCGTGAACAGTGACGCGATTGCGGTAGGCATAGGGAAGAGGTGAGGAGATCATTGGCTGCATTGGAACATCGTCGAGTTTTCCAATTCGTTTCAGAACGTCGCGGACCTGGCGCGCCTTAATCTCGAGCTGATGCGCGTAATCGATGTGTTGATAGGCGCAACCGCCGCACCGACCGAAATACGGGCAGGGCGGATCAACCCGGTCCGGGGACCTTTGGCGAAGATCGACAACCTCCGCTTCGGCGAATTGCTTTTTCTCGCGTGTGATTTTTGCCGAAACCAATTCCCTTTCGATCGTAAAGGGAATGAAAACGGCTTTGCCGTTTTCGCGCGCGACCCCTTTTCCGCCGAAAGCAACGTCCGTGATTTTTAGATCGACCGTGCGCAATGCCGAACTGTAGCCGTCGCCCTCAGGGCGACGCAATCTGCGAGAACTTGGACCTGCGCTGCGCAGAGCGAAGAGGCTACACGCTCGCCGTTGTCATCACGCGGTCGATCGCGGCTTCGAGGTTTTCCATTTTCACCGGTTTGACCAGATGCTCGGAAAATCCGGCTTCGATACTTTTTTCAACGTCACCATTCATTCCGAATCCGCTTATGGCGATTCCCGGTATTCGTGAAATGGCGCGGAGGTAAGTCATCAGTTCAGTGCCGGTCCCGTCGGGGAGCGCGATGTCGCTGATGAGCAAATCGAACGGGCTGCGCGCGGCGGTTTCCATCGCCGACCGCACATTGTGCGCCGCTGCCACCAGATGGCCGCGGCGAACGAGTAGTCGCTCGAGCGCAGTACACGTGTCTTGATGATCGTCGACCAATAAAATTCGGAGCGGGCGGCTTTCAGGGACCGGCTCAGTGAATTTCACGATCCGCGCCGGTGGTGGCACAGTCTTCATTGTTAGGGTGAAAGTAGAGCCGCGGTCGCGGCCTTCGCTTCGCGCGATCAGGGTGCCGCCGTGCGCTTGGGCGAGTGATTTAGAGATCGCCAAACCGAGCCCGAGCCCGCCATAGCGGCGTTGAAATGCGCGTTCGCCCTGCTCGAACGGATCAAAAATACGATTCATGATTTCCGGTTGGATCCCGATGCCCGTGTCGTGCACGGCGATGGCGACCAGCTGTGGTTCCGGATTGGAGGAGGAAATGGTGATCTCGCCATGATCGGCCGTGAACTTGATCGCGTTCTTGAGCAGGTTCCAAACGATTTGCTGGAACTTGGCCGCGTCACCGGAGACGTGATGGGCGCCGCCACGCAAGTTGAGGTTCAGCTTTAAATTGCGCGCCTGCGCTTCCGGACGGCAAATTTCTACGACGTTATTGATGACTTCGTGGGCATCGAGTGTCCCGAATCTGAGTTGCAATTTATCTTTGGTGATTCGGGTGAGATCGAGGAGATCGTCGATGAGTTGGCTTTCCAACTCAACGTTGCGTCGAATCATTGAGAGCGAAGTCTTTGATTCGGACGAGCGCGGACCGTCCGACTCGAGAGTATCGAGCGCCGCCATCACCGGAGTCAGCGGCGTGCGCAGTTCATGCGAAAGCATGGCCAGAAAATTGTCTTTCGTTCGGTTCGCAGCCTCAACCGTTTCCTTTTGCTGTTCGATCGCAGCCTGAGCGCGGTTGCGTTCTGCGATCGCGGCGGCAATGGCCATTGCCGTGATCGTCAATGCCGCCGTCCACGATTGCAGCATCAGAAGCGATTGGTTCTCCGTTTGCAAGATGAAGGGCCCGAATCCATGGAGCGTTCCCCAAATTGCGATGGCCGAGAGAACAAAGATGCCAGTCGCGGTTTCGCGCGGGGTGAATCGAAATGCAGTCCAGATGACGATCGGCCC
>Ga0137418_10006117_pt1 | contig 11065 bp, 10 predicted proteins | sample CZODoug3_1_2_16f_FD_122242 | JGI IMG/M metagenome (GOLD analysis project Ga0137418, IMG submission 122242) | Vadose zone soil fungal communities from Angelo Coast Range Reserve, California, USA - CZODoug3_1_2_16fungal (Hybrid Assembly) | ecosystem: Environmental > Terrestrial > Soil > Vadose... | reverse complement strand
GCTCGCGCCGCATGCTGAGCCACGCGATCTTCACCCCGGGCTATCCGGGCTGGCTGGAGCAGGTCGATCACGCGATCCGCGACCTCAAGCCGGACTCGTTCAAGGGCTACACGATCGGAGACAACACGAACAAGAACCTCAGCAAGCACCCGTGGCGGATGGACGACGACACGCTCGTCTATCCCTTCTACGAGAAGCTGCTCAAGGCGGGCTACGACAAGGTCTGCGTCCACAAGGGACTCTTCCCGCCCTCCGTCGAGCAGCAGTTCCCGCACCTGCTCGCGTACTCCGACGTGCGCGACGTGGGAAAGGCGGCCAAGGACTGGCCGAAGATCAACTTCATCATCTACCACGGCGGCTACCGCTTCGCGGGCGGCGGCAAGGTCGAGGACGCCTGGACGCAGTTCGAGAAGACGGGGCGCATCGAGTGGGTGACCGACCTCGCCGACGTCCCGTCGAAGTACGGCGTGACCAACGTCTACGCCGACGTCGGCCAGCTCTTCGCCCAGACGACCATCGCGGAGCCGCGCGTGTCGGCGGCGATGATGGGAATGCTGATCCGCGGCCTCGGCGCCGACCGCGTGGTCTGGGGCACCGACGCCATCTGGACGGGCTCGCCGCAGTGGCAGATCGAGGCGCTGCGGCGCCTCGAGATTCCCGACGAGATGCAGAAGCACTTCGGCTTCAAGCCGCTCGGCCCTGCCGACGGCCCGGTGAAGAGCGCGATTCTCGGCGAGACCAACGCGCGGCTCTACAAGTACGAGCGGCGCGCCGCGCTGGCCACCGACCGCATGGCGGCCCTCAGGGCGGAGTACGAGGCGGCGGGCGGCGAGCGGAGCAACCTGCGCTACGGCTACGTGGCGCCGGCGCGGGGCTGACGGGCACGACTACCGGGGCCGAGCGCCGCGCCGGAGGTTCGCGGAGTCGAGATTCGAGCGCCAGCCGCCCGACAGCACGAAGCGCGGGAACGTGACCCACTGCTCGACCACGAAGCGGCTCGCGAAGTCCGCGGCGCCGGCGAAGGGCGTCGGCGCCTCCGCTTCGCGGCGGTGCCCACGCCCCTGGAGCACGAGCGCGAGCCCCATGGCGCCGACGGCGATCACCGCCGCCGTGGCCGACCGGCCCAGCAGGCCGCCGATGAGCCCGAGCGTCGCCAGCTGGAACAGCGGCACCGCGACGATGTGGATCAGCAGATTCTCGCGGTCACGGTGCTTGGCGACGTAGTCGCTCCACTGCCAGGCGAGCAGGTTCGGCCGGATCACCGGACGCGGATCCGCTTCAAAAGCGGCGGCGGCCGCCGAGCGCGCGCTTGCGCAGGCGGAGCGACTTGGGCGTCACCTCGAGCAGCTCGTCCTCGCGGATCCACTCCAGGCACTGCTCGAGGTTCATGATGCGCGGCGGCGTCAGCCGAATGCTTTCGTCGGCCGACGAGGCGCGCATGTTTGTGAGCTTCTTCTCCTTGGTGATGTTCACGTCGAGGTCGTTGTCGCGCGAGTTCTCGCCGACGATCTGGCCCTCGTACACGAACTCGCCGGGATTCACGAACATCGTGCCCCGGGCCTGGAGGTTGTCGATGGCGTAGCCGGTCGTGCGGCCCGTGCGATCGGCCACGAGGGCGCCGTTCTGGCGGTGCGCGATGTCGCCTTGCCACTCGTCCCAGCCGTCGAAGATGTGGTTCAGCAGGCCGGTGCCCCGCGTGTCGGTGAGGAACTCCGTCCGGTAGCCGATCAAGCCGCGCGAGGGCAGGCGATATTCCAGCCGCACGCGTCCGGTGCCGTGGTTGACCATCTTGGTCATGGCGCCGCGGCGGGGGCCGATCTTCTGGGTGACGGCGCCGATGAACTCCTCGGGCACGTCGATCACGAGGTGCTCCATCGGCTCCAGCGTCCGCCCGCTCTCCTGGCGCGTGATGATCTCGGGCTTGCCGACCTCCAGCTCGTAGCCCTCCCGGCGCATCAACTCGATGAGGATCGCCAGCTGCAGCTCGCCGCGGCCGGAGACCCGGAAGGTGTCGGGCGACTCCGTCTCCTCCACGCGGATGCCCGGGTTGAGCTTGCGCTCCTTCATCAGACGCTCGCGCAGCTGCGGGGAGGTCACGAACCGCCCCTCCTTGCCGGCGAAGGGCGACACGTTGGCCGAGAAGAGCATCGAGACGGTGGGCTCGTCGATCCGGATCAGCGGCAGCGCCACCGGGTTCTCGACGTCGGCCACCGTCTCGCCGATGTCGATCGACTCGATGCCGGCGATGGCGACGATATCGCCCGCGCTCGCCTCCGGGATCTCCGTCCGCTTCAGGCCTTCGTAGCCGTAGAGCACCGTGACTTTGGCCGCCTCGATACTGCCGTCGCGATGCACGACGGCGATGCGCTCGGCCTGCCGCACGCGCCCGTTGACGAGGCGGCCGATCACGAGCCGGCCGACATAATCGTCCCAGTCGAGCATCGTGACGCGGAACTGCAGGCCGGCGGCCGGATCGAAGCGGGGCGCCGGCACCGTGGTCAGGATGGTCTCGAAGAGCGGCTCGAGGCTCTGGCCCTCGGCCTTCAGATCCGTCGTGGCCGTGCCGACGCGCGCGTTGGTGTAGAGGACGGGGAAGTCGAGCTGGTCCTCGGTGGCGTCGAGGTCGATGAAGAGATCGTAGACCTCGTCGAGCACCTCGGCCGCCCGCGCGTCGCCGCGATCGATTTTGTTGATGACGACGATCGGCGGCAGGCCGGCCTCCAGCGCCTTCTTGAGCACGAACCGCGTCTGTGGCAGCGGCCCCTCGGCGGCGTCCACCAGCAGCAGCACGCCGTCCACCAGCGTCAGCGTGCGCTCGACCTCGGAGCCGAAGTCGGCGTGGCCGGGGGTGTCCACGATGTTGATGTGCACGCCCTTGTAGGTCACGGCCGTGTTCTTGGCCATGATCGTGATGCCCTTCTCGCGCTCGAGGTCCATCGAATCCATGATCCGCTCGGCCACGGCCTCGTTCTGCCGGAACAGGCCGGACTGCCAGAGCATGGCGTCGACGAGAGTGGTCTTGCCGTGATCGACGTGGGCGATGATCGCCACGTTACGAATGCTTTCGCGCTGTTGCATCACTCCACTGTACCATGTCGACGTGCGGTGTCCGCGCTGCGGAGGTCAGAGCGTGCGACGCAGCTCGCGGATCGGCGCGTTCGAGCGGCTGATCAGCATCGTGTATGTCTATCCGTTCCGCTGCCCGCGCTGCACCCACCGCTTCCGGGCGCTCAACTGGGGCCACCGCTACCCGCATCCGAAGGGCGAGCGGCGCGACAACGAGCGCGTGATGGTCCGGCTGCCGGCGCGACTCACCGCGGGCACCGAGACCGCCGAGGCCGAGACGACAGACCTGTCGGTCAGCGGCTGCGCGGTGCGGACGGACGCGCGCTTTCCGCCCGGCACCGAGGTGCGGTTCACGGTGCAGCTCGGCGCCGCCGGCCGGGCCGTGGAGATCGCCGAGGCGGTGGTGCGCGCCACTCACGAGGGCCGCGTCAGCCTGCAATTCATCCACGTCGGCGTCGACGAGCAGCGGCAGCTCGCGGAGTACATCAACGCCGTGGCCCTGCCCATCAGCGGTGGCCGGCCGCGCCGCCGGCGGAGCCTTCCGGTCGAGGTCGTGGTGGTGGCGGTGGCCGGCCTGCTCGTGATCTTCCTGATTCTTTCGATGGTGACCCACATCGGCGCCCCCGCGCGCTGAGGCGGCCCGCGCCGTCGCCGCTGCTATAATGATCAGCGCTTTGTCCCGCCTCCGACCGCTCCCCGTGCTTCGCGCGCTGCTCGTCGTCGGCGCCGTCGCGCTCGGGTCGGGCTCGGCGTGGGCCCAGGACAAGCCGGCGGTCCGGACACCCCACGCCGTGATCACGCTCGCGAAGGGCGGCGAGATCATGCTCGAGTTCTTCCCGAAAGACGCGCCCCGGCACGTCGAGAACTTCCTGGCGCTGGCGAAGAAGGGCTTCTACGACGGGCAGCGCGTGCATCGCGTCGCGTCCGGCTTCGTCGTCCAGTTCGGCGACCCGCAGACGAAGACGCTGCCGCTCGACGACGACCGCATCGGCGGCGGCGGCCCCGGCTACACGCTGAAGGCCGAGTTCAACACCCGCAAATTCGAGCGCGGCGTGCTCGGCATGGCGCGCAGCAACGATCCAGACTCCGCCGGCAGTCAGGTCTACATCATGCTCGGCCCCGCCCCGCACCTGAACGGCCAGTACACCGCGTTCGGACAGGTGACGAAGGGCATGGAGGTCGTGGACACGATCCGCGTCGGTGACCGCATCAAGTCGATCAAGGTGGTGCCATGAAGCAGACGGGACTGATCACGCTCGACAATGGCAACGAGATCCGCCTGGAGTTCTTCCCGCAGGACGCGCCGAAGACGGTCGAGAACTTCGTCACCCTGGCGAAGAAAGGCTTCTACAACGGCCTGACCTTCCACCGCGTCGTGCCCGGCTTCGTCGTGCAGGGCGGTTGCCCCAAGGGCACCGGCACCGGCGGCCCCGGCTACACCATTCCCGCCGAGTTCAACCAGAACAAGCACCTGCGCGGCTCGCTGGCCATGGCGCGCAGCCAGCATCCCGACTCCGCGGGCTCGCAGTTCTACATCACGTACGGCGCGCAGCCGCACCTCGACAACAACTACACCGTGTTCGGCAAGGTCACGAGCGGCATGGAGCACGTCGATCGCATCCGCCAGGGCGACAAGATGAAGTCCGTCACCATCACCGAGGAATAGCGGTGCCCTGGTCGCTCCTGCTGCGCGGCGGCACCGTCATCGACGGCACGGGGACACCGGGCCGGCGCGCCGACGTCGCCGTGGAGGGCGAGCGCATCGCCGCCGTCGCGCCGAGTCTCGCCGGCGCCGCCGACCGCGTCCTCGACGTCGCCGGACGCGTGGTCGCGCCCGGCTTCATCGACATGCACTCGCACTCCGACCTCTTCTACTTCGGCTGCCCGTCGGCGGAGTCCAAGATCCGCCAGGGCGTGACGACGGAAGTCGTCGGCATGTGCTCCTTCTCCCAGGCGCCGGTTCGCCCCGAGCACCAGGCGCTCATGAGGGGCTGGGTCGGCGGCATCGGCATGACCCCTGACCTCCAGTGGGAGACCTTCGGCGAGTATCTCGACGCCCTGCGGAGCGTGCGGCCGTCGGTCAACGTCGTGCACCTCGTCGGCCACGGCGCGCTGCGCATCGCGGCCATGGGCTTCGAGGCGCGGCCGGCCGGCGCCGCCGACCTGCGCGCCATGGAGCGGCTGCTCGGCGAGGCGATGGACGCCGGCGCCTGGGGCTTCTCCACCGGGCTCGTCTATCCGCCCAGCGCGTACGCGAACACGCAGGAGCTGATCGCGCTCGCGCGCTCGATGCGCTCGCGCCACGGGTTTTATTTCTCGCACGTGCGCGGCGAGTCGTCGATGCTGCTCGACTCGATCGCGGAGGCGATCCGCATCGGCGACGAGGGTGGCGTGCCCGCGCAGATCGCGCACGTGAAGGCCTCGGGCCGCGAGAACTGGTCCAAGCTGGAGGGCGCCCTCGATCTGATCGACGAGGCGCGCCGCCGCGGCGTGGACGTCGCCGGCGACGTCTACCCGTACAACGCCGGCAGCACGAAGATGGACAACCTCATGCCGGCCTGGGCCCACGAGGGCGGCGTCGGCAAGCTCCTCGAGCGCCTCGGCGACCGCGGCGCGCGCAAGCGCATCACCGACGAGTGCCTCGTGGACGGCGAGCGCTGGGGCACGCTCTCCCAGGGTGGCGTCGGGTTCGACCAGATCTTCGTCGCCGCCTGCCGGCGCCGCGAGCTGGAGGGGCTGAATCTCGCCCAGATCGCGACGCAAACCGGCAAGGCGCCCGCCGAGGCGCTGATGGACCTGCTGCTCGAGGAGAAGTGCACGGTCGGCATGGTGTCCTTCTCGCAGAGCCTCGACAACGTCGCCAAGGTGCTCGCGCACCCGGCGCTGATGATCGGCTCGGATTCGATCCCGCTCTTCGAGGGCGAGGGCGACCGCCCCGGCAAGCCGCACCCGCGCTCGTACGGCACGTTTCCCCGCGTGCTCAGCGAGTACGCGCGCGAGCGCAAGCTGTTCACCCTGGAGACGGCGGTGCACAAGATGACCGGGTTGCCGGCGGCGCGGCTGAGCTTGCGTGACCGCGGCGTCGTGAGCGCGGGCGCCGTGGCCGACCTCGCGGTCTTCGACGCGGCCACCGTGAAGGACGAGTCGACCTATCCCGATCCGCACCGCTATCCGACCGGCATCCCGTACGTGATCGTGAACGGGCATGTCGCGGTGGACGGCGGCCGTCTCGTCGGCCCCGGCGCCGGACGCGTGCTGACACCGCCGCGATGACGCCGTGACGCGTCGGCTGCTGTCGCCGCCGGGCATCGTCGGCGCCGTGGCCGCGCTGATGGCCGTCTTCGACCTCGGCGCCGTCGTCTTCGCCACCAACGACGAGGCGCGTTTCCCGCTGCTCGCGCGCGACATCCTCACGCGCGGCGACGTGTGGTTTCCCCACCTCAACGGCGTCGTCTATCAGAACAAGCCGCTGCTGCTGGCCTGGCTGATCGCGCTGGTCTCGTGGCCGATCGGGCAGGTGACCGCGCTCACGTCCCTGGTGCCCTCGATCCTGGCGGCGATCGCGCTCGCGCTCGTGGTCTACGCGGCGGCGCGCGACATGTTCGGGCCCGACGCCGGGCGCTACGCCGGCCTCGTGGTCGCGACCTCGCAGGGCTTCGTGATCCACGCGCGCCAGGCGATGCCGGACATGCTGCTGACGCTGTTCGTCACGATCGCCCTGTGGCAGGGCTGGCGGCTCGCGCGCGGCCGGCCGCGCGCGTGGCTCGGGTTCTACGGCGCCACCGGCCTCGCGTTCTGGACGAAGGGCCCCGCGGGGCTGTTGCCGCTCCTGCTCCTCGTCGTGTGGGCACTCGTCGAGGATCGCCGCCGCCGGCTTGCCTCGCTGCGTCTGCCGCGCGGGCTGGCCCTGCTCGCGGCGATCGTCGCGCCGTGGCCGCTCATCGGGCTCTTCGGGCAGGCGTCCGGGCTGCAGGCGGCCGTGGTGAACGACCAGATGGCGTGGTACCTGCGGCGGGCGGGCAGCGGGTTGGCGCTCGTCTCCCCCCTCCAGAACGCGTTCGGCATCCTGTTTCCCTGGGTGCTGCTCACGCCGCTCATCGTCGTGCAGGCGGTCCGCGCGCTCCGCGGCCGCGGCGGCGAGCGCGACACGGTGCAGCTGCTGCTCACGTGGGCAGCGGTGACGTTCGTCGCGGTCGCCCTCTCCGCTCAGCAGCGCGTGCGGTACTACCTGCCGCTCCTCACGCCGGTGGCCCTGCTGACGGGCTGGTGGCTCGCGGGGGTCATCGTGCGTCATCGCGCGGTCGCGAGGGTCCCGTGGGGCGTGTACGCGGCGGTGGGCGGCGCGCTTGCCGTGAGTGGCGGGGTGACGCTGGCCGCGCGTCCAGACACCCGCGCGCAGCTCGCCGCGGCCTGGCCGGCGTGGGGTGGCCTTGCCCTGGCCCTCGGGGTGCTCGCGCTCGCGGCCGTCGCCGCCGTCGTGCTGTCGCCGGCCACGCGCCGCCGCCCGCGAGCGTTTGCGCTGGCCTGCGTCGTCGCGGCGCTCGCGGCCGCCGGCGCCTACCGTGCCGACACCCGCCGCCCGACGACCGAGGAGTTCGGCCGGCTCGAGGCGCGGGTGCAGCCGCTGGCCGGCACGAACGGCGCGGTCGTCGCGTGGGACGTGGCCGACCTCCCGCTGAATTTCTACCTGCGCCGGCCGGTGCTCGAGGTCCACACGCGCGAGGGGTTGTCGCGCGCGTTCGACGGGCACGCGGCCGTGGCCGTCGTCGGCGAGCGGGTGGTGCAGAGCGCCGACAACCCTGCGGGCGTCACCGTGCTGTGGCGCACGACGCTGGGCGCGCGCGGCGTCGCCGTGCTGGCACCCGAGCGCTAGGCGAACTCAGCCTCCTACGTAGCGCGCGCCCTCGTCCGTCGAACGGCCCCCGGGGCGCGCAACGTTTGTTGGTAGCGCGCGCCCTCGTCCGTCGAACGGCCCCCGGGCGCGCAACTACATCCCTCCTCCCGCTCCGCGGGGGGCCCACTCGAAGTTCAGCACGCTGACGCGGGCCGCCGTGGTACCGGCAGGCAGCGGCGCCTGGAAGAACGAGCGGCCGCGCGGCGGGACGTCGAGCGGCACGTAGGCAACGCGCCTCTCGATCAGCCGCCCTGCGGCGTCGATCGCCTCGACGTTCAACCGCACGCGGGTGGCGTGGGCGTCGTAGACGTTGTAGACGTAGCCCTCGAGCTGCGGCCCGCGGCGCCCGGCCGTCACCGTCGCGTCGATGCGGAAGTAGCGCGACTCGGGCGTCCCGGCGCCGAAGCCGGTGTCCTGCGCGACGGCGCCGGTGGCCGCCATCAGCGTGAGCGCGATTGCTGCCAGCGTGACACGGTGGTGGGTCATCGTCTCCTCCAGGTAACTCTATAGACTCTGACGCCCCCTCGCGCGGTTCCGGCGTGTACACTTGCGGGCACTCGAAGGACCGACGGAGGCCAACCCATGCTGGATCTCGACCTGACGGGCAAGGTGGCGATCGTGACCGGCGGCAGCGCCGGACTCGGCCGCGCCGCGGCGATAAAGCTGGCGCGCGAGGGGGCGCGCGTGAGCATCTGCGCCCGCCGCAAGGAAGTGCTGGAGCGCACGGCGGGAGAGATCCGGCAGGCCGGCGGCGAGGTGCTCGCGATTCCCGCCGACGTGACGCGCGCCGAGGACGTGGAGGCCGTGGTGAAGGCGACCGCCGAGCGTTTCGGCGGCGTCGACATTCTCCTGAACAACGCCGGCACCTCGGCGGCGGCCGCGTTCATGGATGTCGACGATCGCACGTGGCAGACGGACATCGAGCTCAAGCTGATGGCGGCCATCCGGTTCTGCCGCCTGAGCATCCCGATCATGCAGAAGCGCGGCGGCGGCGTCATCATCAACGTCACCACCGTCGGCGGCAAGGCGCCGGCGGCGCGCGCCGTGCCCACGGCGGTGACGCGCGCGGCCGGCATCAACCTCACCAAGGGGCTCGCGAACGAGTACGCGTCGTCGGGCATCCGGGTGAACACGATCTGCCTCGGGCTCGTGAAGAGCGAGCAGTGGGAGCGCCGCGCGAAGGGCGGCGACGTCGAGGCCGTCTATCGCGAGGGCGCCAAGCGCGTGCCGATCGGCCGCATGGGCGAGGCGGAGGAGTTCGGCGACCTCGTCGCGTTCCTCGTCTCCGCGCGCGCTGCGTTCATCACGGGCACCGCGATCAACTTCGACGGCGGGATGGCGGCGGTCGTGTAATCGTCCCCGCCTCGGCGACGCTCGGCCCCGGCGGCGCATCCAAAGCCATATGGACACCCTCAGCCTGGCCCGGTTCGATCGGACGCTCGAGTTGCCGACGGGCGAGCGCGTGCGCGTCCGGCCGATCCGCCCCGAGGACGAGCTCCGTCTCTCCGAGCTCTACGACCGCTCCAGCCGCGATACGCGCTACCAGCGCTTCTTCACCGTTCTGCGTCGCCTGCCGCCGGACTGGGCACGTTTCCTCGCCAACGTGGACTACGACCGGCGCTTCGCACTCGTGGTGGAGGACCTCACGGCACCATCGACGTCCCTGATCGGCGTCGCGCGCTACGAGCCGGTGGAGGAGGGCGTCGCCGAGGTCGCCTTCGTCGTCGAGGACCGCTGGCAGGGCAAGGGGCTGGGCACGCTGCTCATCACGGAGCTCTTTCGCGCCGCGGCGGAGAACGGGATCACGCGCTTCCGCGCCTCGGTCCTCGCCGACAACCGCCGCATGCTCGACCTGCTCGTGCGCCACGCCGACGTGCTCGAGCGCAAGGTGCAGCAGGGCGTGGCCGATCTGCTGCTGACGCCGAAGGCCTACCGGCCGCGCACCGTCAGCACCGGGCAGTGAGCGGTCGCCACCACGCGGCCGGCCACCGAGCCCAGGAAGAATCGCGCGGCGCCCGTGCGGCCGTGGGTCCCGACGACGATCATGCCGGCCCGCCGTCCGCGCGCCGTCCTCACGATGCGGTCCGCCGGCACGCCCTCCACCAGCAGGCCGCGCGCCCGCACGCGGGCCCGACGGGCCTTGGCCACCAGCGCGTCGAGCCTGCGTTGCGCGGACGCGCGCTGCGAGCGGATCAGGGTGTTCCAGACGGCCGGCGTCACATAGGCGTCGGCGACGAGCGGTGCGGGCGGGCTCAGCACGTGGAGGAGCAGCAGCTCGGCACGGTCGCGCCGCGCCATGTTCACGGCCCAGCCGAACGCCGCGCCCGAGGCGGCAGAGAAATCGGTCGCGTGCAGGATCCTGGCCATGGCGCGCTCCTCCGTGCCGCCGAGCGTACCGCTTCGGGCGCGGCCGCTATTATGCTTTTTGAGGCATAATAGGCCGCATGGCTCGCGTCGCCGCCGCCCTCCTCCTCGTCGCGCTCGCGCTGCTACCGGCGGCCGCCCAGCCGCCCGCGTCGCGGACGGTCATCCTCTCGACCACCACCAGCACGCAGGACTCCGGTCTGCTCGACGTGCTGGTGCCGATGTTCGAGCGGCAGACCGGGTTCACGCTGAAGACGGTGCCGGTCGGGACCGGCCAGGCGCTGGCGCTCGCCGCGCGCGGCGAGGCCGACGTCGTCCTCGTCCACGCGCCGTCGCTCGAGAAGAAGTACGTGGACGAGGGCAAGCTGTCGAACCGCCGCCTCGTCATGGTCAACGACTTCGTCGTGGTCGGTCCCGCGCGCGACCCCGCGGGCGTCCGCGGTGAGACGCACGCGGTCGCCGCGCTGGCGAAGATCGCGGCCTCGGGGTCCCGCTTCGTGTCGCGTGGCGACAAGTCGGGCACGCACGTCCTCGAGCAATCGCTCTGGAAGCAGGCCGGGGCGACGCCGGCCGCGCCGTGGTACATCGAGTCGGGGCAGGGCATGGGTGCCACGCTCACGCTCGCCGACGACCGGCAGGCCTACACGCTGAGCGATCGCGGCACCTATCTCGCGTTCGGCCGGCGCGTGGCGCTCGCGATCCTGGTCGAGGGCGACCGCGCCCTGCTCAACGTCTACGCCG
>Ga0137418_10006114_pt1 | contig 11068 bp, 8 predicted proteins | sample CZODoug3_1_2_16f_FD_122242 | JGI IMG/M metagenome (GOLD analysis project Ga0137418, IMG submission 122242) | Vadose zone soil fungal communities from Angelo Coast Range Reserve, California, USA - CZODoug3_1_2_16fungal (Hybrid Assembly) | ecosystem: Environmental > Terrestrial > Soil > Vadose... | reverse complement strand
GCGCAACATTCACGAGCCCGACTACCACAGCGCCGCCGGCCATGAACCAAGCCACGTTCGCGTTCCACACTCCAGACGCTATTCCAGCAGCTCCCCCACCGGCGCGCCGAGGGCGCGGACTAGGCCCTTGAGGACAGGCAAGGATGGTTCTTTCGGACGCCGCTTTCGATCATCGTCATTTCTGTTTTATGGTGCGTAACGCGTGAAGACAAGATCTCGAGCTTTCATCTGCTGGTGGCAGGCGAAGCAGGCTTTCATCATCGCCTCGTCGGTTGAAGGTTTGCCGTCTTGGAAGTGACCGAACCCCCACCCGCCGGTCGCGGCGTACTTCTTTGAGTCCTTGATCATGAACTGAATGTTCGTGGGGGAGCCCGCTACGAAAGATTGGTCACGACCAAAGACCTTGTTGTTTTCCCCGGACGGAACGTGACGATAGTGCAAAGCGGCAATGATTGTGCCGTCCGGGAACAAGAGCTTCCCTTCGCGGTAAGCCTTGATCGCGACATCGTTGCCCAAAACGGCAGCAAAACTGTGAAGGTCGCCTTCTTCATGGGCCACTGAGATCAACCTCCAGTCGCGGTATCCGGAGGGAATTTCGGTTACGAAGATCGGGGCGGCTTCTTGAGCGGCGGCGTGTCGAGGCGCCCGCGCCGTGAAGGCAACAACGCCGGCCAGGGTTGCAACTGCAATCAACAAGGGAGTGAGTCGCTTCATCGTGACGCCTCCTTCCAAAATGCGTATGCTCCCGATCGCACTCACAACTCTCCCCGAGAGCGAAGCAGAGTCACGGATGGAGGTGTCTCGGTGACAATCGATGGGTCCGTCGACTCTTACACTGGCGCGGCAGTCTGGCTCCGGCATTGGGGGCCCCGGCCAAGTCTATCGCAAGCGCTAAGCGCAAGACGAGCCAGGCGCGCACGCTGTTGGCAGCCGTCTACCGCCGATTCACCGAGGGCTTCGATACCGCCGATGTCGTGACGGCGAAAACGCTCATCGAGTCCTTCCGGTAGACCGGCCGACGCGCAACCAAACCTGCTGGAGGAGAGCCACGACCTCCGGACGGTCCAAGAACTACTCGGCCATCGGGACGTGAGCACGACGATGATCTACACCCACGTCCTCAACCGGGGTCCGGCCGGTTTCCGGAGCCCCGCCGACCGGATGTTCTTGTCATGACCCTGAGGGCGACAAAACGCCGAATCGGCCGCGGCCCGCGCCAGTGATATCTTGCAGGTTCTCGCTGTGTAACAGGGCGAAGGGGCTTGGATCTTGTTCAGCAACCGCGCGGAAACTCAACGATCGTCGGGAGCCCAGAGCTGAGGGCGACCGTGATACACAGAACAGTGCCGCCGTATTACGTAGTTCAGGATAGCTATTCGGCGAAAGGAATCGTCATATGGCCGATAACGGACCGATCCTCGTCACCGGGGCAGCCGGTCAACTCGGGGCGGTGGGGCGAACGGTGTGCGGCCTGCTCCTCGATCGCGGGCTCCCGGTTCGCGCCATGGTGCGCCGCGAAGACGACCGGGCGGCAGCTTTACGGGCCGTCGGGGCGGAGGTGGTGGTCGGAGACCTACTCGAACCGGCCGACGTCTATCGGGTCGTCAGCGGCTGTCGGCGGGTCTACTTCGGCATGTCCGTGTCTGCCGGGTACCTGGAAGCGACGGTCACCATGGCGGTGGTCGCCCGGGAAGTCGGGGTGGACGCCGTGGTCAACATGTCGCAGATGACCGTCTCCCAGATGAGCATTCAGAACACCACCTCGAGCGGTCAGCAGCGGCAGCACTGGCTCAGTGAGCAGGCGCTCGCGTGGTCCGGCCTGCCGGTCGTCACCATCCGACCGACGATGTTCCTGGAAAGCTTTTTCCCTCTGGCCGCTCCGACCGTGCGCAACCGAGGCCGCATCGTGGTGCCGTTCGGACGGGGCAAGACCTCTCCGGTTGCGGCGGCTGATGTCGCCCGGGTGGTCGCTGCCGTTCTCGCCGACCCCGGGCCGCATCTGGGCCGGATATACGAACTCACCGGTCCGCGGTCACAAGACATGCACGGGGTCGCCCGAGAGTTCTCGGACGCGCTCAACCGTGAGGTCACGTACTCCGACATCCCCGCCGAGGATTGGGAACGCGAGCTCAAGAAGCTGGGGTTGCCGGAACACCTCACCCGGCATCTCGTGACGATGGGCGAGTTGCACCGGGCGGGTCGGTATGACCGGCTGGCGGACGGCGTGGAGCGGGTGACCGGCCGGCCGGCGATCAGCGTCCGCGAATTTGTGTCGCTTCACGCGGATGAGTTCGGCGGTCGTCGATCGTAAGGTCCGCCGTGCCGAACAACACGCTGCAGCCGACCGGGGCCGACCTTAACGGCTTTCAAGGGTAGTCGTCTCAGCAAGCGGCCCCGGCGGCTGAGCTGAGGCGTTAGCCATCGAGACAATGGTGGCAGATCTACCCACGGAGCAAGAGCGTGTATGCCGACGATTCGGCACCGGCTGCGTCCCACCACGGCCGGGGACCACGGTCGGCGTCGCACTCGCGACACTGTCGCGGCCTCCACTGAACGCTCTGCGGCATCCTGCGAACGAAACGACGTGCGGATGGTACATCTGGGGTGGTGAAGTGTTATCGCGTGCCTCGGACTTCTTTCAGCCCCTACACGTTGAGCACCTCGAAGAACGTTGCCCCGCAATCCTGCCGTATCTCGGGTTGCCGGCAGGCTGGCGGGTCCTCATTGCACCTGGCCAAGAGGACGTTTGGTATGACGCTCTGTGAACGGTCGGGGACATAGGTAACAAAAGAGTCCGGGGACATGGGTTACATGTGTCGACGATAGAGTGTCCCGTACTCGTCTTCACCCCGTTCTGACTTCGAGCGGGAACGAAGGATAAAGGCGAGCGCGCATGGCCTCGCAGTTCTATGGGACGCCGCGCCGTTCCCGAAGGTCACCTTTGAGAAGAACCCAGCAGGTCATCTGCTCCCAATTTGCTCCCACACCACCCCAAAACACGCTGAAACGAGACCAACCATCCGACACCATCGCGCATCACCTAACTGGCGAACGTCTCGACCGTTTTCGCGTCATCGCCTGCGAGATCAGAGGGTTGTCGTTTTGTGGCCTTCACGCGCTCATAACCCAAAGGTCGCTGGTTCAAATCCAGCCCCCGCAACCATGTAATGTCGCGAAACCAAAGGGGCCGAGCGATTCGGCCCCTTTGGTGCTGTTCGACGGACTATGAAGGTTTTCGACCCTCGCGCTGCACACGACAGTCAGCCGACCGATCGTTAGCTTGAGAAATCCCGCCTAAACGCGACAGTTGCGTGGCGAGGGACTGCGCCGTTCGATCTCGTCATTTCATAGAAGCTTCGGAGGACCTTGGAAGTGTAGTGCTGGAGATGCCTTGCGGTAGCGCGTTGGGTTGTAGCGTCAGCCTTGGGTTAGGCACCCAAGACTCAGATGGGCGGCTAAAGTGTCGTCGTTCCTATGTCGACGGTCAGGCGCAGGGTGGATTACGTTGCTGACTCTTAGTCAGTTGGTGAGAGGTTCGAATCCTTCACGGTCCACCATTTTTGCACTCTTGCGCGGCCCTCTTTTTTGAGGGCCGCGTCGTGCGCTGACGTTGCGTTGATTCTTAGACGGCGGGCAGGTCAGCGATGATTTCCGTGAAGCCCGCGAATCAACAAAGTCTGAGGCTTGGCAAGCATCTGAAAGCGCCTCTGATTTTCCGACACCGGCGCTGCGCACATGAAGAACATGCAGTCCATGTACCTCATCATCGGGTTGGGACGGCGAGATCGTCAGCCACTCCTTGTCGCGTGGTCTCAGCACGCTCGGCCACTGCGCTTCCCGAGCCGCGCCCGGCGCGCGATGGCAGAAGCCGCGCCGAATTCAAAATGAAGGTCAGCTCCGACGCGACGTGGATGAACGCCGCGAACAGCGGACCGAGAAGACCGAAGCCCGCCAACCCGACTCCGAGCGCATCGACAGCGAGTGTGCCCGCGAAGTTCTGCCAGATGATGCGGCGGGTACGCCGTGCGACGGCGAGGGTGTCGACGAAGCGCACCAGGTCGTTGCCCAGTAGCACGACGTCGGCGCTCTCGCGCGCGACGTCGGTTCCCGAACCCATACTCACCCCGACACTGGCCGCGGCAAGCGCGGGCGCGTCGTTAATGCCATCGCCGACCATGGCCACGGTTCTCCCTGCGGCCGCCAGCCGATTGATCCGCTGAAGTTTGTCTTCGGGCAAGAGGTCAGCCTCGACCTCTGCGATGCCAATCCCGCTCGCCACGGCGTTGGCGACCGCCCGTGTGTCGCCGGTGAGCAAAATCGTACGGATGCTCATGCGGCGCAGAGCGGCGATCGCCCGCTGCGCTTCCGGGCGCACCGTGTCGGCGACGGCGATCGCGCCGAGGAAACGGCCGTTGTGGGCGACCAGGATCTCCGAAGCTGCCGTCACGCCGGCGCCGTCGATGTCAGGCACGCGTTCCGCTGGCATCACGACCCCACGATCTGCCATCCACGCGTGGTTGCCGACCAGCACCGTACTCCCGGCGACCTCCGCCGCGATTCCGCGTCCAGGGGTGTACGCGAACCGGTCGGGCTCAATCGCTGCGCGCCCGCGTGCTCGCGCGTACGCCACGATCGCCTGCCCCAGCGGATGCTCCGAGCGCAACTCGGCACTCGCTGCGGCGTCCAGGACTGCTTCCGACGCCACGCCGTCCACGGGAAGGACGCGCTGCACCTCAGGTTGCCCGAAAGTAAGGGTGCCGGTCTTGTCGAGCACGACAGTGTCTACCCGCCCCAGCATCTCCAGGTGCACTCCGCCCTTGACGATCGCTCCGAGCCGCGCCGCGCGGCCGATGCCGCCGAGAATGGCGAGGGGTGTGCCGGCGGCGATGCCGCAGGCGCCGGCGACGATCACGACGGCGATGGTCGAACGCATATCGTGCGTGAGGAGCAAGGTGAGCGCCGCAGCACCCAGCGCCAAGTAGACGAGATAGGCCGCCAGACGGTCCGCCAGGCGCTGGACCGGCGCCCGCGAGCGTTCCGCGCGCTCGACGGCTTCGATGATCCGACCATAACTGGTGTCGCGGCCGATCCGCTCGGCACGGATCTCGAGGACGCCCGACGCGTTGATCGAGCCCGCGTAAACGGCGCCGCCCGCCATCTTTTCGACAGGCATTGACTCGCCAGTGATGCGCGCCTGATCGACGAAGGAGTGGCCCGAGACGACCACGCCGTCCGCCGGGATCTGCTCTCCCGGACTGACGAGCACCATGTCACCGACCCGCAATTCGTCGGCGTCCACGTCTTGCACAGTGCCAGCCCGCCGCACCGACACCGAGCGGGGGAGGGCATCGAGGAGATCCCGAATGGCTCGCCGACCTCGTGCGACGGTCATGCCTTCGAGGACTTCGGCCACCAGCACGAAGAGAGTGATGACGAGCGCGGTGAAGAATTCCGAGATCGCCGCCGCGGCCACGATGGCGATGGTCATGGAGAGTTCCATGGTCATGCGCCGCGCGAAGGCGTTCTCCGCCGCTTCCTTCACGATGGGCCACCCGCCGATGAGCAGCCCGAGGACGCCGAGGATACTCATCCCCTGAAGAGGCTCCCAGACGCGAAACCCGACCGCTGCGGTCGCCACGGCGACGACGGCGATTCGGCCGACATCCCTCCATTCCAGGGCATGCCCCTGTTCGTGGTCGTCGCCGTCGTGCTCAGGCTGATGCGGGTTGGCATGGTCCGCCGGCGTGGGCCTATTGGAGAGTGCAGCTTCCTGCGCGCGCGTATTGATCTGGTTGTCGGGCGAACCCATTACCGGATGCTCCTTACTTGAAATAGGCACGGACGGCATCGATCAACTCGCCTGCTGCGCCGGCTCGATCGGCATTGCGCTCGCGTGCGGGATCGACGACGTGGACGCGAATGTGGTCTTCCATGATCTCGGCCATGAGGCTGTTGATCGCCCCGCGGACGGACGCGATGAGCTGCAACGTCTGCGCGCACCCCGCTTCAGTCTCGAGCGCCCGCTCGAGAGCCTCCACCTGTCCCCGGATGCGCCGGACCCGACTGATCAGCTTGGGTTTCTCGCGGATGGTGTGGCTCATGGGTGAGAGTCTATCATAGGGTAGGGGGCTATATTACAAGCAGCCGGAACGACCTAGGGACCCTTGCCCGCGCGACGAGAACGCGCTCCCGTTGTAGGTCCGCGCTGTTGGGCGGTGGATCTGGTGGCTGGCGGCGCATAGTCGCGGTCGGGTCGCCGTTCGCGTGTAGACGGCGAGGTGGTCGCGCAAGGCCACGTTCTCGAAGCGAGCTGGCGGTGGCCGCCGAACAGGAAGGAGTCGAAGCAGGATCATCGAGTTGGGATTGTGTCCGAGTCAGAGCCGACAGATCAACCAGGCGCCGCCGGCCGAGATTTTGGCGAAGGACAAGTCTCCTGAGACGACGGCGGAGTCGCCGGAACGACTCCGCCGTCTGACGGGTGGGGATCCGCGTTACGCCTTGGCGATGTACCCGTACCGGAGGTTGCTGCGCCCGGAGCCCGAGCGCTCGTACTCCTCCTTCGTCGCGGTGAGGCGGTCGCGCGGCCCGCCCAGCTCAGCGCTCCGCTGGAACTTGTACAGGCGCGCGCTGTTCTCGCCGAAGATCGCGTTCTTGATCGGCCCGTCGGCGGGACCGAGGGGAGCGAAGCCGTACTTCGTCTGCATGTCCTCGGGGATCTCGAGTCGGCGCAAGCCCTCGATCTGCCACTGCGGCGCGCCGGTCCAGATGGCGTCCGTGCCCCAGACGACGTGATCGGCGCCGAGCCCTTTGATCATCATTCCCATCAGTGCCGCGGTGACCCGCGGCTCCGCCACCGTGGTCTGGGCGAAGAGCTGGCCGACGTCGGCGTAGACGTTTTTCACGCCGTACTTGCCGGGGATCTCAATGAGGTCCGACACCCACTCGATCCGCCCCGTCTTCTCGAACTGCGCCCACGCATCGGCGGCGACCCCTCCGCCCGGGAAGCGATAGCCGCCGTGGTAGATGATGAAGTTGAGCTGCGGCCAGTCCTTCGCCGCTTTGCCGACGTCCCTCACGTCAGAGTGGGCAAGCAGGTGCGGGAACTGTTTTTCGACGGACGGAGGGAAGAGGCCCTTATGGATGCAGATATTGACCAGGCCGGCCTTCACCGCCTTCTCGTAGAACGGGTAGACGAGCTTCTCGTCGTCGAGCCGCCAGGGATACTTGCTGATCTTCTTGTTGGTGTTGTCGCCGATCGTGTAACCCTTAAAGGAGTCGGGCTTGAGGATGGCAATGGCCTTGTCGACCTCCTCCATCCATCCGGGCTGACCGGGCGTGAAGATCGCGTGGGTCAGCATCCGCCGCGCCCCGAGCTTCGCGTTCACCTTCGTCCGGGCCTCGGCAGCCATCTCGTTGGTAATGAACCAGTCCCCGGGAATGTCGGACGGCGCGCTCGAGAGCACCGCCACCTTGGTGTCGCTGTCGAGGAACACTTCCTTGAAGTAGTTGTCGAACTTGAGGTCCTCGATCGTCTGCGGCTTCTCCACTAGCGCGGGGTTCCAGCCCGCCTTGCCAACCGCCTGGCGCTGGAGCACGAACGTCTGGATGCGCGTATCGTCGCGTAGGAAGTGCGTTTGGTCGTCCATGATGAACTGACCGCTCAGCGCCTTGGCCCGGTCCGCCGCCATCTCTTTGTCGGCGGCCTCGGCGCGCGAAGCGTCGTAAAGTCGGCCGTAGACGTCGTTCATCACGACGAAGGCGGCGGCCATGCCGCTGGCCGTCTTGAAGAAGTGGCGCCGGCTCATTCCCATCTTCTTCGCCAGCTCGTTGCCCAGCGCCTTCACCCGCGCCTCGACCTCACGCTGCCTGGGGGTCTGGGGCGTCGGGTAGTACTCGTCGTTGGAAACGATCTGGGTGGGAATGGGTGATGGGAAGGCCGAGGTCTCCGCGGGCAGCAGTGTGTCGAGCTCTTCCTGACTCAGTAGTCGCATGGCGATCTCCTTTTGCTCACGCCGGGACGTTGCTCACGCTGTGCCGTCATGACGGGATACACGCTCTCCGAGGGCAGGATGGGGGTCGAAGGTTCACGTTCGCCTCCCGAGCGAAGATGGGGCACGGCAACCCTACGTCTGTGATGGACAATCGTCAAGAACTGCACGAGGGGAACGGTCGTCCTTCGCGAAATCCAGCCTGTCCTTCGCCAAAACTGCGTCCGACGCGCTTGGCGACGAGTTGCGCGCTTGCGATAGGCCAACGTGCCAAGAAACTGCCCGGCGTGCGGGTCGCGGTAGGGGGTCGGCATCCTCGAGCCATCGAGCCCGCCACGGAAGTTGTTCTCGTTGCGAGGCGCAGCTGAGGACGGGAAGCAAAGATAGTGGCGGGAGGTAGCGCGGCGGCGGGGGAAACTCGCCTATGCCGCCTGCCGTGCGTAGCGATGATGCAGGCCGCCGACTTCTGGAGTCACGACGATCGCGCCCACCTCGGGCCGCTGGATGGGTCGCATGTCGGGCGCGTCCTTCTCGAGCGAGAGATGAGTTCGCGCGCGGTGATAGTAGACGAAGTAGCGGGTCAGGATGCGGCGCAGGTGCCGCTCGCTGAGCACAAGGACATGGTCCAGACACTCACGGCGAACCGAGCCGATGAGCCGCTCCGCGAAGGGGTTCTGCCACGGGCTGTGGGGCGCCGTCAGGATCTCGTCGATCCCCATGCCCTTCACTCTCTGTCGGAACGAATGTCCGTAGATCTTATCGCGATCGCGGAGGAGGTAGGACGGGGCGGAGTCGTCCGGGAAGGCGTCCACGATCTGCTGGGCCGTCCAGGCGGCGGTGGGATGCTCGGTGACGTTGAAGTGGAGGACGCGCCGGCGCTGGTGGGCGAGCACAACGAGGACGAAGAGCACCCGCAAGCCAGCAGTAGGGACCGTGAAGAAATCGATGGAGACCAGATCCCGGACGTGATTGGTCAGGAACGTTCGCCAGCTCTGCGAGGGAGGCGTGCGCCGCTTTGGGAGCAGGCGGGAGACGGTGCGCTCGGCCACGACGATGCCGAGCTTCAGGAGCTCACCATGGATTCGCGGAGCGCCCCAGAGCGGATTCGCGGCGGCCATTTGTGTGACAAGGGCCTTGATCTGGGCGTTGACTGGCGGGCGGCCCACGGCGGGCCGGCCGAAGAGCTTTGTCCAGTACTCGCGGAAGCGGTGCCGCTGCCACCGCAGAACGGTGTCAGGGGTAACGATGGCGAGGGGCTGCCTCCACCCAGCCCAGACTCTGGCCAGCCCAACCCAGAAGAACCGATCAGCCGTGCGTAGTCTCGGCCGGGTCATCGTTCTCTTGTACACGGCGAGCTGCTGGTGCAAGGCGAGGTTCTCCAGGGCGAGCTGGCGGTGGCCGCCGCAGAGGAACGGGAGGAGGCGAAGCAGGTGGAGCAGGAGGGTGATCATCGAGCTGTGATTGTCGCCGGATCAGAGCTGACGGTTCACCCACTTGCCCGCCGGCGAAGTTTTGGCGAAGGACAGGGTTCTTGTCGTCTTGTTTGTCCCGAGTGTTGAACGCGATGGGGTGACAGCCGTTGACCGGCCGCGCTGGGTCAACGCAGCCTTGGAGATGTTCGGCCGTGTCTTCGGGGGCGCAACGGCCTACCCGAAAGCACAAGGCATCTGGCGCGACGACGAACGAGGTGGTGCACTGGTGAAGGATGAGCCGGTCGTCGTGCATTGCTATACGACACCGGCCGACATCGAAGACGCCAGGAATCTTGCCGAGCTCGGAGACTTTTGCAGGAGGATGGGTCGCGACGCTCGCCAAGGCGAGGTCGGCTTGGTGGTCGGCAACGAGTACTTCGCCATCCGGGACTTCGCCGAGGAGTAGACGATGAAGAGAAAGCTCGACATGGATCGGATCGCTGAGGGGCTCGGGGCCGAGCGGAGGGGTAACGTTTCCGCGACGGGCGGTTATTTCGGCGCGATGCAGCTTCTTGCGGACGTCGAAGCCAAGTTCCGCGTACCGGCGGGCGGTGGGCGGCCGACGGATCCTCGGTGGACGGAACGGCGTCTCGTCCCCCTCGCCCTGAAGACGCTCGAGCGTCTGGAGGACATCACGGCCTGGGTGCGCAAGCACGGGGGAATCAACCTCGAACCAATGCAACTTGCAGCGCTAATACTCGAGAAGACGACGAGTCAATTGAGCGAGGCGGAAGCCGAGAAGCTCGTCCGGCCGCAGCGGCGAGCGAGTCATTGAGCTAGGGGGAAGACCGCGGGCCTCCGTGTGCGTATCGCAAACGCGGGGCGTGTACGGCGCTGGGTTCTGGGGGACGCCGAAACCGTATTGGTTCGGCGATTCCAACACCTAGCTGCATTCAGCACTCGGGACGCGCAGCCCAGCCGAGTACCCACGGAGCAGCTCGGGCTAAGCTCCTCGCGCTGAGCAGAACTTTGGGGAGCACTCCATCGGCCTTCCGGAGAACGCTGGGGTGACGGCGAATCTCCTCGAGCGATTCCGTCGGATTCGACGAGAGCTCGCGAGACGACCACCAGCAGGTAGCCAACATGAGGGTCGATCCAGCATCGCGAATCAATTCCGGAGGACACTTTTAGGCGCTCGCTGCATGAGCGATGTAGGGCGATGTAAGGCTTTCGAGCTTCACCCGGAACGGATTTGATCGCAGTACGCGAACCGACTCACATCACTGGCGACCGTCCCCAATCAGGCGGTTTCCCGTAAGGACGCGCGCGAGAGACGTCAGGCCGTTGGCACCGTCCCACCGTGGATAACGTATTCGGTCCCTGTGATGGACGCCGCACGTGGCGACGCCAGAAACGTGACCAAATCAGCTACCTCTTCAGGCTTGGCCGGCCGGCCGAGCGGAATGCCGCCAAGCGAATCCATGACGAGCTTTCGACCACCCTCGTAGTCGGTGGCGTTCTGCCGCGCGATCTCCTGACGAGACCCACAGTGCCGGCAGTCTCGACCCAGCCAGGCGAGACACGGACGACGCGCACCCCCTTGGGACTCACTTCCTTGGACAGCGCCTTGCTGTAGTTCGACAGGGCCGCTTTCGCCGCCGCGTAGGC
>Ga0137418_10006113_pt1 | contig 11069 bp, 9 predicted proteins | sample CZODoug3_1_2_16f_FD_122242 | JGI IMG/M metagenome (GOLD analysis project Ga0137418, IMG submission 122242) | Vadose zone soil fungal communities from Angelo Coast Range Reserve, California, USA - CZODoug3_1_2_16fungal (Hybrid Assembly) | ecosystem: Environmental > Terrestrial > Soil > Vadose... | reverse complement strand
ACGATGAACGGCCCAATCCCCACCATCGCGTTCATGTTCAGCGCCACACACTCCGTGAGGCCGAGGCCGCGGTCGAGCTTTTCCGATGGCAGAGGTGTGGACATGGGTGGCGCGAAGCGGCCAAAGCATATCAGATGCATGGGAGGCGCTAAAGCTCGCTTCGATTTCAGCGGGTGCGGCACTCTCCACGGTTTTTGTGAAGGGTGCGTGTTTTTCTTCCATGCGCGTCCATCAGTGCGCGAAGAGGGGACCGATTGGAATCGGCCAGTGGGAAAAATGAAGGGAGGGATAAGAAAACCCGCACCCTTGAACACCGCAAGGTTGCGGTACCCGATATTCAAAATCAGTCTAAAACTGGTCCAAGAATTCGATTCGCGAAACTCGGTCATCGGCGCGAGAAATGATGCAGAATCGTGGCGGAGCAAACGGGGAACATGCTGAAGCTCGGAATTATTCTGACGGCGGCGACGGTTACGATTCTCGTGGCGGAATTCTTCCGCACGCGGCGCCGGCCATTGCCCGCGCACGGGTGGCTGGGCCTGATTGCGCTCGTATGCGCCGAGTTCCTGATGTTTCACGGCGTTGAGCCCGCGGCCACGTATTTCAATCCGCTGGCCTGGACGGCGTACATCTTACTGGCTGACGCGGCGGCATTCGCGATCACCGGCCATTCGCGGCTGCGCGAAGAGGCTCGCGGTTTCCTGAAGATGGCTGCGCTATCGGTGGTCTTGTGGCTCATCTTCGAAGCCTACAACCTGCGCCTGGCGAATTGGGCGTATGTCGGGCTGCCGCAGGGGCGTGTCGAAAGTTGGTTTGGCTACACATGGTCGTTCGCGACGATCACGCCGGGCATTTTTATGACGGCCGCGCTCATTGAGTCTTTCGGTTGGTTCAAATTGGAGTCGCGGCCAATCCGTATCAACCGCACGGCCGAGACTTTTTTCATGGTGCTGGGCGCGGCGCTGCTCGGGATGCCGATTCTTGTTCCCAAGCGTATAGGAATGAATTTGTTTGCATTCGTGTGGCTCGGCTTTCTATTTCTATTTGAACCACTCAACCACCGTCTCCTGTTGCCCTCCTTCACTGGTGACCTCGCACGCGGCTATCGTGGTCGCGTGTACTCGTTCCTGATCGCCGGATGGGTTTGCGGCTGGCTGTGGGAATTCTGGAATTACTGGGCGGCGGCGAAGTGGGTTTACACGTTTCCGATTCTCCAGCAATGGAAAATCTTCGAAATGCCGGTGCCGGGGTACCTGGCTTACCCTGTTTTTGCGCTAGAATGCTTCGCGATGTATGTGACAGGAGCGTGGGCGTTCAGCCGCAAATACGTCGCCGAAGAAAAATATCAAGAATAGCCCCGTGCGCAGACTGCCCTCCCATTTCCGCGTTCTTTTCTTACTAGCCACTGTTTTTCTTGCTCCTATCGGCGGCCGGGCGTCGCAATTGAATGTTCCGCCTCAGGCCACTGAAGCAATTCAGCTGATGTATTCGGGCAACTCGGATCAGGCGATCGTGCTGGCTCGCAACCTGGAGGCCGCCGGGCCGGAGCATCCGCTGGGCTATTTGATCGAGGCCGATGTGCTGTGGTGGAAAATTTATTGCAAGTGGCTGGAGAGAAAATACAACACAATTGATTCCTGGAGTCACCAGCGCGCACCGGAACCAGACGATGATGCGTATCTTGCGCTCGCGGACAAAGTAACCCAGTTGGCGGCAGCCGGCATCGCCAAAAAAGACACTGCCGAAATGGAATTGTACGCGGGGTTGGGTTATGCGTCCCGCGCCAGGCTGTTGGGCCTGCGCTATGAGAAGACGGCTACCGCCCGAGCGGGTGTGGAAGGACGCAAGCATCTGCTCCGCTGCCTGGAACTGGACCCCGACATGGCGGATGCCAACCTGGGCCTGGGACTTTACAACTATTACGTGGATACACTTTCCGCGATGGCCAAGGTGCTGCGCTTTTTTATGGGCATCCCCGGCGGGGACAAGCGAGTGGGCTTGCGCCAACTGGAGACGGCGGCTACAAAGGGCGAACTGACGCAAACGGAAGCGCGGTATAACATGGCGAAAAGTCTCCGCAACTACGACCACGACTACACGCGCGCCTTGGCCGCCGCCTTGCCGCTTACGACCGAGTTCCCCGAGAATCCGTTGTTCTTGCTGATGGCCGGGGATATTGCCGCAAAACTCGGCCATAACGACGAGGCGGCGATGCGGTTTCGCGCTGCCGCCGCAGCTCCGATGGAAGACCCCATGTGTGCGGAGCGCGTGCGGCAAATTGCCCGTGAAGCGCTGGCCGCGCTTGGTGCACCTTCCGAGTGAAAGGAATTGGCCCGCTTACTTGCGATTGTTGCCGGGCAACGTCCCCGCGCAGGGCGGGCATCTGACTTGCTTTGCAGGGGACAGGTGTGAGAGTAGCACAGCAAAGCTGGCCGACTGGCAAAACATGGCCGGAGTTGACTTGGGCGGGTTCTGGTGGTATCAGAAACAGGCCGGTTTGGCGGGGATTTCTTCTAAACTCTGGCGGGCTCCACGTCCTGATCGAATCGGGGCGTTCCGTGTAAAAGTAGAGTTCGCACCCGATCACTCAATTGTCGCTGGTTTCCTCAGCACCCGGATTGTACTCACAGGAATTTCGTCGGCCCGGCGTCTCGTAAGGATGACTCGGGGAGGAGCGTGTTCGGATGTATTCGCGCAGTTGGCTGATCGCGGCGCTGGTGGTGTTGGGACCGGTGGGGGGCTGCTCCCAGTTCAACACAAACTTGACGATCCAAACGTCATCCTCCGAGCTGATGTTTCTGAGTCCGCAAACGGCCAACGCGGGCGACTCCAACTTCACCATAACTGCGACAGGCGGCGGTTTTGTTTCCGGGGCCATTATTCTGTGGAATGTGGGTCCGAACCAAACCCAGCTTACGACCACTTTTATAAGCAGCACGCAACTGACCGCCACCGTCCCGGCTTCCAACGTCGCCGCCGCTGGGAACATTCAAGTCGCCGTTCAGATTTTAGGTTCGGCTGTTTCGGGAGCTTCCGGTACGACCGCTACCACAACCACGGAAGTATCCGACGTCGTGTTTTTCACGATTAACCCCACGGCCGGCCCGGCACCAGTGGTCACCTCGCTTTCGGCATCCACAACTTCGATGGCCTCAACGCCTTACTGCAGTCCAACGGGGTTCACGCTCACCGTCACGGGCTCAAATTTCGATAGCGCATCGCTGGTGAACTGGAAAGGTTCGCCGCGCGCGACCACGTTTAACAACTCTGGCCAGCTTACGGCTTCGATCTTGCCCCAGGATGCCGCGTTTCCCGGGTCTGCGGGCGTTTCCGTATCGAACGCGTCAGGGCCTTCGAACACCGTAGCGTTCACGATGACGACACCGGGCACAAGTCTCCCCGCGCCAAGTATCGCTACAGCGTCGTCAATTACCGTTTCGACTTCGAATCCGCAGACGTTTACGCTAATTGTCGATGGCACCTTCCTCCCGTGTACCGTAGCGCAGTGGGTTACGCAGGTGAATGGAAACACTGTAATAAGTCCGTTGGCAACCACATATGTTCCTGCGAATCAGGACCCAGCCGACCCGGCCATCCACCTTAGTGCGATAGTGCCGGCGACTGATCTCGTTGCCGCGGGGAGCGCTCGAGTCGTCGCGTTCACTCTCCCGCCCCCGATAGGCGGGCAGACTTCAACAAACGCAATCACGGTCAATATTCAGTGAGCATTGCCGCCCCGCGTGGACGCGCGACTTCGACGCACCAATTGAATCTGCAAAATTGATTTCGGATCCCGTAGCACAGAGTTCAGTCTGTGTTTCGTTCCGAACGGGCGAAAATCAAAATCACACAGGCTGATGGTTCGCTTCGCTCACCACAAGAGCCTGTGCTACGCAAACTTTCGACGCCATTTCAATTTTCAATCCGGCAAAAGAAATAACCGATCTGGAGCCAGTTCCACCCGCCAAGGCTGTGGGAGATTGCGGAACGCATCCCATTCTTGTTTGAAAACTTCCGCCTGGACGTGAAAATCGGCGGGACTTGAGGGCTTGCCCGCCCCAGTTTTAGCGCCAGCGGGCGGGCCGCCGATTCGCAAATCGAGCGTGACGCGGAAAGGCGTTTCCGTCATGGCGGCGAGCCAGCAGGGAAACGAATTGGCGCGGTTTTCCGGCGGGGTTTCCGGCGCGCGCACGCGAATATGGTGCGCGCGAATCGCGACGTGCCCGGGCGGCTTTGCGAACTCTTGCGTAACGTGGAGCGTGCAGCCCCAGTCGAGGGCTTCGATCAGTCCATACGCCGCGCGGCGCGCGCGGGAAAAATTCTTGCATCCCGTCAGACGCGCGACTTCCAGCGTTGGCGGTTGGCGGAAGATTTCTTCCTTCGGACCTCGCGCCGCCACACCTCCTCGCGTGAGCACAACGAGTTCGCCGCAGACGCGGTAGGCCTCTTCGAGATTATGGCTTACGAAGAGCGTCGATCCTTGATACGTCTCCAGCGTTTCGCGGAGCTGGCGCTCGAGCGCGCTGCGCAGATGCGTGTCGAGCGCGGAAAATGGTTCATCGAGGAGCAGCGCCGCCGGTTCCACGGCTAGCGCGCGCGCCAGCCCCACGCGCTGCTGTTCGCCGCCCGACAGCGAAGCGGGATAGCGGCTCGCGAAATCCGCCAGATGCGCGGCGGCAAGTTGTTGCTCGACCCTGCGAGCCCGCTCGGCTGCGGGCAGGCGGCGCAATCCGAAGGCGATATTTTGCGCGACGGTCAGATGCGGAAACAGCGCGTAGTGCTGAAAAAGCAAACCGATGCGCCGATCGCGCGCCGGCACATTGATCCCACGCGCGGAATCAAAGAGCACGCGGTCGTGGAGCACAATGCGGCCGCGGTCGGGCGTCTCCAGCCCCGCGATGGCGCGCAGCGTCATGGTCTTGCCCGAACCGGATGGGCCGAGCAAACCGAGCGGCGCGCCGTCCGCCGTGAACTCCACAGCGAGCCGGAAACCGGACACTTGTTTTTCAATCGCGACTTCGAGCGGCATATTCTTTTTCAGTGTGCCCGGTTCTATGGTTTCCGCCACAGGCTCAGCGCCCTGCGATTTGTCCCGTAAATAGCAGAAAGGACCAGGAAGGAAAAAAGTAGCAGGACCAGGGCGGTCCGATTCGCCGCGTCGTAATTGGCGGCCTGCACCTGATCGTAGATATCGATGGAGACGGTTCGCGTCACGCCGGGGATGTTTCCGCCGACCATCAGCACGACGCCAAATTCGCCGATCGTGTGCGCAAAACTCAGCACGGTTCCGGTGACCGCTCCAGCCGCGGAGAGCGGCAGGATCACGCGAACAAATGTTCCCAGCCGCGAAGCGCCCAGCGTCCACGAGGCCTCGATCAACCTGCGGTCCACGGTTTCAAATCCGGCGGAAAATGGCTGCACCGCAAACGGCAGGCTGTAGAGCACGGATGCGATCAACAGGCCTCCGAACGTGAACGGGAGCGTGTGGCCGAACCACGATTGCCAAAGTTTCCCTGCAAACGTTCGCGGACCGAGGCCCACGAGAATGTAGTAGCCGAGTACTGTGGGAGGAAGGACGAGCGGGAGCGCGACCACGGCTTCGATCAGAAATTTCCAGCGCCACCGCGAGAACGTCACCCAATACGCGATGGGCAGGCCCGCAACGAGCAAGATTCCGGCGACAGATACCGCGAGCTTCAATGAGAGAGTAATCGCCTGCCAGTTCAAGGCTTCACCTTGGCGGGCAGCACAAATCCGTATCGCTCGAGCAACGCGGCTGTCGCAGGGCTTTTTATATAGTCCAGAAACGCTCGGGCGCCTTGTCGATTCTGCGAAGCATGGATTAGCACCACGCCCTGCTGGATGGGCGCGTACAAATCTTCTGGCACGCGCGCATAGCGGCCTTTTTCTTTGAGCCCCGGTGAAAGGACCAGAGAAAGCGCGAGGATGCCGGCATCTGCATTCCCAGATTCGACAAATTGCGCCGCCTGGGAAATATTTTCGCCGAGCACTAGTCGGTCCTTCACCGCGTCGTATAAACCTGCGTTGCGCAACGCCTCTTCAGCCGCACGGCCGTAGGGCGCGTGCTGCGGATTCGCGATGGCCACTTTCTGAATGGACGGATCGCGCAGGGCCGCAAGTCCCTTGGTGAGATCCAGGCGGGAATCATTTCTTACCCACAGTACGATTTTTCCAACTGCGTACGGATATGTGCTTCCCGGTGCGGCGAGGCCTTCCGCTTCGAGCTTTCTCGGATACTCGATGTCCGCGGAGAAAAAGACATCAAAGGGCGCGCCATTTTCGATCTGCGAGAGGAAATTTCCGGAGGACCCCGTGCTCACGCGAACGGCGCAACCGGTGGCTTTCTCAAAATTGCCGGTGATTTCATTCATTGCGTACATCAGATCCGCAGCGGCGGCAACTGTGACCGTGCCGCAGGGCTTCTGCGCAAATTGTGACGCGGAGGCGGGATCGGCGGCGGCGCTGATAAAAAGCGGCGCAGCCCATGCCAGACCGGCGAGCGTTACCGATAACGTTTTGTGAATCCGTTTCACGTTTCGCCGCCGAAATTTAGATCCGCACAATCATGACTTCGGTGGATTTGATGAGGGCTGCCGCAGTCTGGCCCTTTTCCAGGCGCATTTCGCGTGCCGCGTCCGCCGTGATGATGGACGAAATGCGTTGACCGCCAATCGAAAGTTTTACCTGCGCGAGCAAGCCGCTGTAGCGGACTTCGACGATCCGGCCCACCAGTTGATTTCGCCCGCTGATGCGCCGGAAGCCGCGGCGCCCGGCCAGCGCGTCTTTTTCATTGGTGCGCGGCAGAAACCGCTCAATTTCAGACGCGGGAATGCGGTGGTGCCCCCCGGCGGTTTGCACGCTGCGCAGTTTCTTCTTGTAGATCCACTGCTTGACCGTGGGATAGCTGATTCCCAGGGCGTGCGCAGCATCGCGTGGGTTAAGGAGTTCCTCCGAGCGCATGAACACCTCCAGAAAAATATATTTATATATGTTCTAGTGTGATATGTCAATACGGATTAATACGATTTGTTGTTAGGGCCTGTAGCTTAGGAACGATCGACATGCGGGTTAAGACCGCGATCGAGGGACGCCATGCGCGGCCTCGCATTCTCGCCAGAGACGTTCAACCAGCTCGCCTGCCGCCGGCAAATCTTTGACGACCTCAACGCTGAGCCCAGCGAACAATACGCACTCCGTCACCGCTCCCTCCAATCCTTGAACCGGCGACCCGTACCAATACCGAAGAATCTTGCTTCCATCTGGTTTGGTCGCGACCACGTCGCCCTCACCGGGCCTCTTGCCTACGGGCGGACATCCCGCGGCGTCCCACATGACGAAGGTACGGTTTCGGAGTGCGCGATGCGTGGCACCGGGCCAGCCATCCTGAAAACAATCGGTCAACACCGTATCTTTCGGGTGAGCCGCGATGAGCGCCTGCTTGTAGGCCGGATGAGCGTTGCTCTCGATGGTGGAAACAAAGCGCGTGCCGAGCATCGCCGATGACGCTCCGGCCAGCAAAGCCCTGCGAATTCCTTGCCCATTGCCGATTCCGCCTGAAGCGACCACAGGCGTCTGCCCGGCCTCCCTCAATACCATTGGCAGAGCCTCGTACAATCCTCTATTCGCTTGCACGTGGCCTCCAGCTTCGGTGCCCTGGCAGACAAGATAATCGGCACCGAGATCAAGCGCGTGGCGAGCACTCTCCGCGCTGGTGACTTGCATTCCGAGCTTCGCCCCGGCGGCGCGGATTGCCAAAACCATCTCCTTGGTTGGCATTCCCCAGGAAAACTGGACGATCGGCGCTCCCGCGTCCAGCGCAGCTTGGAGCGATGCCGGCTCGACCCTGAGGATGTAATTGACGAAAAATGGTCCCTTCGTCGCCGCCCTAACTCTTGTAACAGCCTTGCGCGCCTCTTCTGGAGTCCCAAGATCTGCCAGTGCCCCCATTGCGCCTGCATTGGATACTGCGATGGCGAGGTCCGGGCTGGTCGCGCGGCCATGCGGTGCTTCAAAGATCGGGTACTTCAGGCCGAATAGTGCCATCATCGCCTTCGCACGTTCCGTCGGAATTTGGATTGCACGTCCGGATTGAGAACCTTCCAATCCCCACGCACCAACAACTCCGAATGTTGCGCCAGCGGCAGCGCTCGTCTTGATGAAGTCCCGTCTCGTAGCCTTCATGATAGTTCCTCCTAACTGCGCTGAGAAATCCAGACTAATCTTCCGGGGCGAACGCCAGCAACACATTGCCGGGCATGCCGCCATTTCGGGGATAGCCGGAATTGACGAAGATCATGCCGCCCACGACAACCGGGCCGGCTCCGTCGAGTGAGCCGCCCTTGGCCTGGATTCCATTCACGGTGGCGTAATCCTTCGCAGTGTCGAAATCCCAGAGGACTTCGCCGTCTTCGGTTGCGAACGCGCGCAAATGTCCATCGAGCGAGCCGGAGAAGACTACGCCGGGGATCAGCGTGAGCGCTTGCGACTGGGCTGGGCTGCAACCGGGTCGCGGGGGATTGCACGGATGGCTCGGGGCGAACCAAGCCTTTCCGCCGTCTTCGAGATGCAATGCGGTCAGGCCACCGCCCTTCACGGGATCAAACGTGGCTCCACCAACAGGCCCCGCGGTATTCATTACGGCGGAAACGTCGGAAACAGAGGCGTACACTTTTTGGCCGTCGCTGGCCATGCCCCACTGCACGCCTCCGTTGAGGCCCCCGGTCCCGACGCGAGTCTGCCAGAGGATTTTTCCCTTGGCGTCCGGATCGAAAGCGTAGACGACGCCGGACTTTTGCCCGGCGACGAGGATTTCGCGGCCCTTCGGCCCGTGCACCAGCAACGCGGATGATCCGAAGTCGTAATCGGGCCCATTTTCCGAAGGACAATTGACGCCTTTGGAGCGGCAGGCGGACGTGTACGCATCATTCGAGATTGTCTGCTGAGACCAGATGATGCGCCCGGTTTTCAGTTCGAGTGCCATCACGGCGTCGCTGGTGGTGGTTGACGGAGAGGAGTAATTGTCCCCCGTGGTCACATAAAGAAGTCCGCGTTTTGTATCGATCGTTGGGCTCGACCAGATGGGAGCGCCGGAGGGCCCCCACTGCTCGGCTCCCGCATTGTTCACACCTGTTTTCTTGGGTGCGTCCACTGTGTAAGTCTTCCAAACCACGGAGCCATCGCCGACGCGAAGCGCAGTCAGACTGCCTCGAAACGTACAGCAGGTGTATTGAGGATCAGTGGAGCGCGTTTCCTCCCAGGAGGCGGCAGGAATGAACACGACACCGTTCAGTGCTACAGCAGAGCCGGTCAAGCGCGCGGCTTCGTGATCTTCCACGCGCCGCTTCCAAAGCTGTTTGCCTGTTTTTGCGTCAAGCGAATAGACCCAACCGATCAGGTCGCCAAACACGAGCGAGTAAGTAGAACCATTTCGAACCGGGAGAATCGCGGCGCGGACGGGTCCATTCGCCTGAAACACCCAATGCAGACAGCCTGTTTTTGCGTCCACGGCCTGGACCATACCCCCCGCGCTACCCACGAAGAGCGTGCCGTTCAAAACGGTGGGCGCCGCGAACGCCGTGACGTCTCCCGGGAAGCCAAGAGCCCATTTCAACTTGAGGTGCCGGACCTGCTTCATGCTAAGACCCGCCTGCTCGGCCGTCTGGTATCGAGTGTTCAATGGGGAGGGGCTCCAACCAGCCCAACTTTCCTTTGCAGCGCCTGACAGTGGATGCATGCCCGAGGAACAGAAGCTGCTGGCTGGAGGCGGGGGCTCTTCACCTGGAGTCCCCAGATAAGTGGCTACAGCCTCGCGTTCTTCGCGTTTCATCGGGTAGGCAATTCCCATCATCAATCCGAAATCCAGCGTCCGCAGGATGCGAACGGCTGGAATTTTCTGCAAAGAGTCGCGCGCTGGCGCCCGGTTCCCCGGTTGATCGTGGCACGCCGCGCAACGCTTCTGATAAACCTCTGCGCCGGAGACGGGAGCGGCGGTCTGAGCCAAGGCTACCGGTATTGCCGAGAGGAACAGAACGCTGAGGGTCACCAGGAACAATTGGGTGGCGGAAGTCCATGCAGGTCTCATGCGATTTTTTCCTTTACGGGATGCAATTGTGGGTAGTGACTCAATTTCCCGGAACTTCCAATGCGTCGGTGCGATGATCTCGGTAGTGCCGGCGTCCCCCCGGCTCCTAGCTCTTTCTTGGGACTGGAACACCGCCGGCCCTTCCCCGTCAGGACGAGCAAGATGCCGGCGCTACCTCACCCGGTGCGCGAATCCCTGCGCGCTAAACGTGGGAGGCGGCTTCCTGCTCAAACGCGTGGTACGAGGAACGCACGAGCGGGCCCGATTCCACGTGTGCGAAACCCATCTGCTCGCCAAGCTTCTTGTATTCGGCAAACTCATCGGGATGGACGAAGCGCACGACCGGCAGGTGTTCGCGCGTGGGCTGCAGGTACTGTCCCAACGTCAGGATATCCGTGCCTTGCGCTGCGAGATCCTGCATCGCGGCGAGCACTTCCTCGCGCGTTTCGCCCAGGCCCAGCATGAGGCCTGTTTTCGTGGGCATCTCGGGCGCCAGGTATTTCGCGCGGCGCAGGAGTTCGAGCGAGCGCTCGTAAATCGCGCCCTTGCGCACCGCGCGATACAGCCGCGGCACTGTTTCGGTGTTGTGATTGAGCACGTCAGGGCGAGCGCGAACGACTGTCTCCAGCGCATGCCAGTCACCGCGAAAATCCGGGATCAGGACTTCGACCTTGCAGCCCGGGACGCGTCCGCGAATTTCGGCGATTGTGCGGGCAAAAATAGCCGCGCCTCCGTCGGGCTGATCGTCGCGGTTGACGGAAGTCACCACCGCATAACGCAGACCCATGAGTTGCGCCGCTTCGGCGACGCGTTCCGGCTCCAGCTCGTCCGGGGGCCCAGCCGGCTTGCCCGAAGGCACGGCGCAAAAGCCGCAAGCGCGCGTGCAGATATTTCCGAGAATCATGAACGTCGCCGTGCGGTGTTCCCAGCATTCGCCCATGTTCGGGCAGCGCGCGCTCTCGCACAC
>Ga0137418_10006111_pt1 | contig 11070 bp, 10 predicted proteins | sample CZODoug3_1_2_16f_FD_122242 | JGI IMG/M metagenome (GOLD analysis project Ga0137418, IMG submission 122242) | Vadose zone soil fungal communities from Angelo Coast Range Reserve, California, USA - CZODoug3_1_2_16fungal (Hybrid Assembly) | ecosystem: Environmental > Terrestrial > Soil > Vadose... | reverse complement strand
GTTTTACCTAAATGCACCAAACCGTCGCGAGGATAAGGCCTCGGAGAGATGGTTGGGGCACGATAGGTTTAAGACGGTGTTGCTGAGCAAGATCAGGTTCTCTTCGTCCTCTCGGATGAATTGTCCGACCAGTGGATTATCAGCGGTCTTTTTAACGGCACACGTTCGCACCCACTGCCAGAATTGTACCTGCGTTGTCCAAAAGGACTTCCCACTCCTGCATATGACCATTGCGGTTCGCTTCTTCTTTTTGTTTTTTGATTTTGTTTTACTATTCATGATTTGTACCCGTTTGAACTCCAACCAGACTACTTCAATGGCATCCGAATCCTGAGTCCCAAAGGACAGACGATTCGTTGCGATACCCCGAGGGGAAACCTCGTGCGAGGCAGCTTACACTTTATCGATGCTCTAGACGGCGAGGTCTAAGTCATACAATATTCAATTCATTCCTTTCGTTTTCGGCGCGAGCCATAATAAGCCGGCTTATTAGCTCGGTTCGGCGCTTGATGCCAAGCTTTATAAAGATGTTTCGCAAGTGGTATTTAACGGTCTTTTCTTCTATCTCGAGCTTCCGAGCGATCTCAGCATTGCTGAAGCCTTCAACACAAAAAAGTATAACCAAAGCCTCTTTACGACTGAGGTCGCTTCGTTTGACAACGTTGCCAGCGACCAGATCGAAGACCGAACTCTGTTCGAAAAATGCGATTTCATCAGAGTACGGTAATGCTCCCGAAGCGATTCGACGGCCGAAAACTTCGCCTGGCTCGAAAACTTTGTAGCCAGGGCTATTCTGCGTGCGTGAACTGGTGATCGACTCAACGCTCAACTTACGAATCAAGCCAGTCCAGGCGCGCCGAACAGAACTTGAACTATTCAAACCTGAAAGTTTCATCAAATGTGAACCTGTGAGGCTCGGCGCGCGCTCCCCACACACCCGCTGATTTTCGAGCAGCGCCAGGTAGAGCCGGTGCTCCATCCAGGAATGCGTCAGGGCCAGTAATGCCATGTCCCGTGAATTAGCTGTCACGTCAACATCGGACCTCGTCATCTTACCTGGCAAGGTTGTAGTGCCAATTCTCTGTTTGCTAATTGTCTGGCTCATATTCGTTAACTTGCGTTATTCAATTCGACGCACTGGATCCTGCTCAAAAATATGCAGCCTCGCAAAGCAGTTGAGAGAATTGGTCTACCGCGAATGACACTCCCCGGCGGCGTAAGATGCTCAACGCCGACCACAAAGCCGGACTCATCGCAACAGCGTCATTGATGTCGATCGAACTCTGAAGATGTTAGCCTTTAGCCTTATTCGCAGCATCGTCCGAAGGTCTAGTTTTTTGGTGGGCGAATGCTCCTAATTTCTGAACATGCGGGTTGGGAGATTACTCCCTGAATGGAGGCACAATTGTGCTACATCTGAGAAAAGATGAATGGTATGGCAGAAATTCGACGGGGCATTTCGCTTTGACCAGGATTTTTTGAGGATTGGTTAATTCATTTGAGGCCGCTTTATGAACTCATAGAATGGGAGGATTGAGCCCAAACATACACCGCTAACGAACGCAAGGGCCGCAATCAGGAAAGACTCGCAAGCGGGACTATCCTTAGTCCGGTGTCTTCGAACATCGGCAACAAAACCTCGTCGGTCGTGCCAGGGTAGGTGGTAGACTCCAGCACGATCAACTGTCCGCGTCGAAGGCGTCTCCTGACCTCGCCGGCGGCTGCCAATATATAAGAGACATCGGGCTCTTTGGTCTTTCGCAGCGTGGTCGGAACGCAAATAATGATTGCATCGCAGTTCTTCAATTCGTCGAAGTCTGCAGTTGCAGTCAGTGTGCCGGCACTGACCAGTTCTGTTAGCGTGAAGGACTTTACGTCACCAATGTAGGAACGCCCCAAATTGATTGCGTCAATCTTCGTTTTGTCAACCTCGAACCCAGTGGACTTGAAACCACGATGGGCAAATTCCACCGCCAGAGGCAAACCCACGTATCCAAGGCCAATCACACCGACTCGACAAGTCAATTGCTCAACTGTGTCAGTGAACAATGTCATTACCGAAGGTTCAGTTAACACACTATTCAGAGCTCAGCCCTCATGTGATTGCTGCGTTCCTTCTTCCTGTATAGGTCAGTGGATTTGTGAGACATTGACATCTTATGCCGTGAGATTCTCCGAAACGAACTTGCTTATATCAGCGAACGTGGGAGGCGGAGTCGAATTCGGCAAAAGAACGGCAATCAGTGTCTTCCATAGAATCACGACATCACCTTCGAAGCTCCGGTCCTGAATATATTTTCTGTATCCGAGGAGTTTGTAAGGTTGTAATGTCTCCAGGTAGTAGCGCTCCCGGTCTTCCTGAATGCTCGCCAAAAGCACCTCTTCGTTTCTAAGTTTCAGCGTCACCGGGTCTGTTATACCGGGACGCGCCTGCAAGGTCTCTATCCACAAGGGGTTCGAAAGTTCAACATAGCACGGGACCTCCGGCCGCGGGCCCACGAAGGACATATCACCCGTTACGACGTTCCAAAGCTCTGGAAGCTCGTCCATTTTAGTCTTGCGCAGAAATCGTCCAATCTTTGTCATTCTGCCGTCATCAGCCGCGGTGAATTGGGCTCCATGCGTCTGAACACGCATCGTACGGAATTTATAAAGATTGAAGTTGCGTCCGCCGCGTCCGACGCGCGTCTGCTTAAAAATCATTGGGCCCGACGAAGTTAATTCAATTAGCAGTCCAACCACTAGCAAAATTGGAGAAACGGCCACGAGTCCGATCACCGCCGCTCCAAATTCCAGCCAGCGCGGTATACCTGACCTTCCTCGGGAGTCATTCATTAAATCACCATAGCCGCATCGCGGCGTAGCGAGGACGCGAAAATAACCTTCACGGTTCGAATCACATGCTCGAGCTCTTGATGATCCATCCCTGGGAAGATTGGCAGACTGACAAGTTGTTCCCAAACTTTGGTTGCGACCGGCATGTCCGATGGTCTCCAACCAAATGTCTCCTGATAGTAGGGATGCAAATGGAGTGGCCGCCAATGAACTGAACAGCCGACTCCGCTCGACTTCAACATTTCAATGAATTCGTTCCTGCCGATCGAGAGACTTTCAAGTTTCAGCTTGATTGGAAAGAGATGCCAGGCGTGAATCCGATCAACGCAATCAGATGGCAGAGATAGTTCTTCGACTTCCGCAAACGCCTCCAAATATGTGCGAGCAATGCTCTCTCGCTCGACTCTCATTCGTTCAGCCTTGTGAAGTTGATGAATGCCGATAGCCGCCGCTATATCTGTAAGATTGTATTTGAATCCTGGAGCCACGATCTTATAGTCCCAGCTGCCACTTCCTGTGTATCGCCCCCATGCATCATGGGAAAGGCCATGAAGCGACATTAGACGCATTCGATCAGCTAAACCGGTATCGCCGGTGACCGCCATTCCACCTTCACCCGTGGTGATGGTTTTGTTCGCATAGAAGGAATAGCAGGTCACGGCTGAAGTATTCTCTCCACATATTTGCCATTCCGATGCTGAATCGAAGCGCCAGGCTGCTGGGAATGCGTGAGCAGCATCCTCGACTATCCATAAGCTATGCTGTGATGCAAAGCGACGAACCGCATCCACGTTCATCATCATTCCACCTACGTGGACGGTGATAATTCCCACAACATTGATGTCGTGAAGGATCGCCTCGGGCAGAGAGGACAATCCAAGTTGCTCAAGCTTTCTCTCTGCATCCTCCAGGTCCATGTTGAGGGTAGTTGGATCACAGTCGACAAGAATAGGGATCGCGCCCATGTAACGAACAACCTCCGCCGTCGCAGCGAAAGTCATCGTCGGCACAAGCACGCCGTCGCCGCGCCTGACTCCGAGAGCCTCCAAAGCCAAATGAAGCGCCGCAGTACACGAATTGACAGCGACGGCATATCTGCCGTGAACAGCAGCGGAAAACTCCTCTTCGAAGCGGCGAACCCTTGGACCACTTGTCAACCAGCCCGACTGGAGCGTAGAAAGAACTTCTCCGATCTCTTGTTCTCCAATCGAAGGTCTCAAAAAGGGCACGTTAAGCGTAGTCATTAGGTAGAAAATCAGCCCTTCTAGACCAGCGTACGAGCTGGAAAGTTCGCACCGCTAATCATCACGCCGGCCAATAACCGTGAATATCTCGCCTAAAAAACCATACGAGTCATAAAGAATAGAGCGTGAATATATCTTTTACATCGGAGATTGAGACAGTTCGCTGGTAGGACGTAACGCCCATTTTTGAGAATCACCGCTGGGCGCAGACGCCTAAGGGATATACACAAATGTGCCATTCAGTCTGGCACGTTCAGGTACTCCGAGTTCGGTCCGTTTACGCGTCAATGATCTCAATCTCGCGAGTAACCGATCGATTGGAAAATCCAGGTCCTTTCGCTAATCGGTGGGATTTGCGCGGGTTTTTACCGACCAGTACATTATGACCGCTGGCCTTAAACCCCTAGATGAACCGCCGAGGTGGTTTGAATTTGATCGCGACTCCTGATGCTCCTCCCGGCTTTTCATCCGTGCGGACAACTGTCCCTCGAACGTGTACAAAAGAACTGTGAGTCCCGACTGTGGCAGCAGTTGAAAGGCGAAACATTACGGAAATCTTAGCTCCCAATTTAACAGTCCGCATCATTCGCAGATAGAGACTGTTACCGCTCAAATTGTCCAGCACGGTACTAATGCTGAATTCCTCTCCATACACGTCGACCCCTTCGACGGCTGCTGGGAAGGGTATATAGATTCGATCTTTTGCTCTACGTTCGTCGGTCATCGTCAGACTGCTGAGCTCCATCCTGATTTGCCTTTCCTGGAATTGCTCAATCCTCACGATTGAAACTGACTCCGAACGCTGCGGTTCCCAGAATTCTCTACACCTTCCAGTTCTGACAACACACGAATTTATCCCTCTCGTAACCTTCGCAATCCCGCTGAACGCTATCGAATATCGACTGGCATTACTGGCACCGAGCCGGAGAACCTTCGCCGATTACAACCCTGAGCCGGTGAATGTTCGTCTAATGGAAACCTGCAAGGCTTCCGAAAAGAATAAAGCACTTATTGATTTTGCAAATCCAGAAATCGATTAGATGAGCCCTTGGCAGTAGAATATGCAGTTATCGAGAATGTAACATCGGAAATTCATCCCATTTTGATGGGGCACATTTGTGCTTTAATTTGAAGACATTCTTAGACATTGATGGGCAGAACGATTTGCTGGGGTAGATGAGGCGAACCTTAAGTTCCTGCTTCCACGCAATACTGCTCAGACTAAACCGATTGGGCACACGAAAATCAATGTAAACTCGCCATTCGATCATCGCGGAGGTTCGGCGAGTCCCTGCCTGTATGCATAGATGACAAGCTCCAATCGATCTGAAATGTCCAACTTGCTAAAAATGGACGTTAAATGATGTCGCACTGTTGTATCGCTAATGTACAATCGCTCAGCAATCTGCTTGTTTCGAAGCCCCTCACAAACAAGTGCGATAACCTGGCCCTCACGGTCAGTCAACGAAGCAATTTTTGCGGCCTCGGGATCAGAATCCTTTGCAGCGCGCTGGTTCAATAAGTCATTGAGAACGCTGCTCATCATCGTACGGTCAAACCAAACCTCACCTTCGTACACTCGCCTTATGGCCTTAATCAGAACTTCGGTGGCGATATCTTTCTGTACCAGTCCACGAGCGCCAAGACGCACACAATTCCTATGTAAATCCACATCGCGAACACCGGTGAGGACCAGGACTCGCGGGCTGTTTCCGTTGGAACTAATCTGAGGAAGAAGGTCCAGCCCATTTTCAGAATTCAGATCGAGATCAAGCAACACGATATCCGGAAGTTCTCGCGCAATTAAATAAAGCGCCTCTTTACTGTTCGACGCTTCCCCTACGACTGTAAATCCTGGCTGGGACTCGAGCAGCATACGCAGCCCACCCCGCACCACTTTATGATCGTCAACCAGCATGACCTTGATTGGACTATTACTTGTTAAAGTCATCGCAATTCGCCAATCCCCGGTGAGACCTTTATAACGGAACCGAAATGTGAACCTTCGTGACTCCGTCCTGTCCGTGAAAAACTTCTACGTGTCCGCCGATGGCCGAGCATCGTTCGCAGATAGAACGCGGTAGAAACGAAGACAGATCTTTTAATCCAATTCCGCTGTCATTCTCGATAACCAGAGCCAGGCGATCGTTCCTGCAAATCATTTCCACAAGCGCCCTCGACGACTCGGAATGACGTCTGACATTACTGAGACCCTCGGCAATCAATTGGAATACTTCCGCCGCTAATCTGTCGCTAATCTTTACACTTTCGTCGATGTTTAGTTCCACCTTAATCGAAGAAGCGTCACTGAATTTTTCAACGAACCGATGCACTGCGTCCCGAAAAACGAGACTAGTTCGTTCACGCCCCTTCAATCCAGTAACGTATTGCCTGAGTTCGCCAAGTTCAGCGTCTGCAAATCCGATTAATTTCGAGACGTCAGCAGCAACGTCACCGTCACCTCTGTCCAGCTTTCGTCGAATTGCAGACAATCCCATTTTCAATCCAATGAACGGTTGAATTGTGGTGTCATGAAGATCCAATGCAATTCTCTTACGCTCATGCTCCGCAGCATCCGAAGCCAATCGATCCACAAGGCGAATATTCTCTATACCAGGCATCAAGCTCTCAACGACTTGAGAAAGAAACCTGATGTCAGCTTCAGCAAAACGCGAGCGACTTTTTGACAACAGAAAAAGCCGTCCCGGGTTCGAACTTGAAATCCTGAACGGCACAGTCAAATATGAACAGGTGTCAAGAAGGTCAGCAATCGTCCTTCGCTCTTGCCCGACCAACCCGACCGACTGAAAGGTATCCACATTGAGACTTGGCGACCTTCTTTCTCTTATGGATAGAGGACCCTTGTCTTCTCTATAAACTGCACCGACTGAAGGCGGCAGCGACAATAGTTTCTCCCCAAATTTCGAGTCCACTTTTTCCGCGTGAATTGAGTCTGGCAAAGCTGATTCAATTGCGCGATATAACGAATAGTTATCGTTACCGTTCCCATTTAGAACAAGAAGGCACTCATCCACATTGTAGAATCGTTGAAGTTCGTGCGTTATTGCACTAAGAATGCGGTCAATGCCAACACGTGGACTCGATAATTTACAAAACTTTGTTATCAGTCCGAACTTTTCTCGATCCAGTTTTTTTGTGCCGCCCCAATATGAAAGTGAGAAGCCCAAAAGCGCCACGCTCACAACAGGAAATGGGCTTAAACTCGACACGCCACCCACAAACCAAATGGCTGTGATGGCCATGAACAGAAGCATCAATGCAGATGCCATCAAAGTCGCTCGGACTCCGGTCGCAAACCCAGACTCAACCGCCAACAGGAGGATAGCGAACATGAGACCGAAAAACTGGACAGCGTTTGCGGAAGAATTGAGAGAAAACAAGAGAGTCCAAACCGCGACATCAATCCACAGCGGCCAGGATCCCAAAAAGCGAGTGGTCCGGAAATCTTTACTCTCGAAATAAGCCAGGACGGATACTAAGAAATAAATCCCGAGAAATACAACCCAGAAGCGTGAATTTTGGTGCAACGATCCTGTTTTGTCTAAGAGAACAGAAGCTAAAGTTAAAACGAAAACGCCAAATCGCGTACCGTTGATTACCCATAGGTTATCTATGGTGTCAGGTCTGCCGGCTCGGGTGGGCGAATTGCTTCCGGTTCTTGCCATCTTAATAGCAGACTGCAGTTTGGAAGTGTAGACGACTCGCTGAGCGAATTTATCCGTACTACGCATTCCGATCGGACCAGCGTAAGTTGTCTGAACTGGCGCGGCAGAGGACGAAGTCGCGTCCCCTGGGATTAGAGGAACAGAGGGGGTCATTTTCACCTAACCTTCCTAACCACCTTCCAGTCGGAGTTACTGAAAGGAGTATTTCTTATTCAAGAAATCGAGCAAGGGGGTTTGTTAAGTTAACAAGTTTATGTATTTAATCCGCCATTTCGCTTTCAGAGTTAATAAAACAACGATGTTGAAAATCACCTATCCGGTTCTTAATTCGGCTTTGGAATAGGTTAAAGTCAATCTCCGAATGAATGAATTTCAACCCACAACTTCATTGCCGCCAGCTGAAAGAGGGAGCCGGAAATCCCCTCTCGTGAGTTTTCATGTGACTTCTGTCACCATGCAATGGAAAATTCAGGTTCAGAATCCGCACACCAAAAAGAAATTACTCTCATGTGTCGAATAAAGATCAATGCGAAAAATTCGATTAGTCTCATTTTTCAAAGAAGGATGAAACCATCCATATGCATCGAACAAATGGGATTCAACAATTCATCAATCATTGAGACACAAATATTTCGCAATTGAAGTGGTGGAAAAATGTCAAAGATCAAAACGTTTATACTCGAGCCCTGCTCGCATTCTGATATGAGCGTTGGCACAATTTTGTTAACGATGATTCTCGCTTAACACATTCGGAAATGGCCCCCCTCCCGTGGAACTGTGTGCTAAAGCAATTTCCCCAAATAGTTCCACGCGAGCGAAAGAAACCACATATTGTTACCTATTCAACCGACGAGACGGCATCATCGTCATTAATTGCCTGGATGGAAGATTGCGGATTCCAGGTTTCTCGGGCGTTGTCTGTCAGGGAAATCGCTGATATCGATGCTCGTTCGAGTTGCGACTGATACTTATTTTTTCGAACGAGAAACCTGGGGAAACATCAGCAACTTGCCTTAAAATTCGTGAACTTGGGCTGAATAAACCAATCATGGTTTATTTTCAAAATGAGATAGTGGGCGATCTGCCTTCAATCATAGCTACGGGAGTCGTAGCGCACTTTCAAACACAACCAATCTTACTGATATCGTAGATACGATATCACGAGTGTTAAGAAGCCGGTCCCTTCAATTCAGGAGGTGAATAAAAAGCGATTCGTCCATGAAAATTCATCATAATATTTTGTGCATTAGAACAATTCACAATCGGTGTCATGAACCTAACTTCATGACAAGAAAAGTTCACTAAAACGTTGTTTGGAAAAGGGACAAACCTCCGAAAGTCCAAAGGCAAATATTATGAGAAAACCGTTTGACCATCAGAGTTTAGGCGGAAATACAAGCCATAGAATGATGGTGTATGAGAAGCATACATTGTCTAATCACGAGTAAGATATTACACAAAACGCCCTTGCATGTCCACTACTTTATTGCACAAAACGCCCATCCGCTGATAGTCAGTGCAATAATTTGGATATCTATTCATATCTCGATGTGCTAACGAACAGAGTTCTCGATTTCTTCATAGAGTCTCTCAGAGATACTGAGTCCTTCGATTTGCCCCATGCCAAAACGTGTCAGATAGATTTTATGGATATCAGCCCATTTTGACAGAATAGAGACGCTCATCTCGAGAGTGGATTACAGTGGTTTAAGATGTGAAAAAGCGGCGCTGATCAAAGGCGCCCGAGGAATCCACTGAATCGGAAAAGGCAGTCTGGTGAGCCAGACAGTGCGAATATTGATTTCGTTAAGGAATTTTTCAGTCCTGCCTTTTCGACACCCTATAGCTTCTCGTTTCGAAGCGATGAAATTCAGTTCCAATGCCGAATTTTTCTACTTCCAAGCCACCGAAATGCCAGATCAGACCGAATCCCCCTGGAACGCCTTTGAATTAAAGGACAATCATACAATTCATTGAGGCAACCACACGGTAATATATCTTCCGCGACAGATTCTTATAGAGGCATCGCAAAACCAGCCGCTTACGCAGCCTGATGTAGTCTCTCAGTCTCAGGCGAATGGCTCCCTTTCCGAGCTAAACACACCTGCTTCAGGAGATCCAGTTCTCTTCCGTAAAGGTCTTTTAAACCGACGATTCGCGCAATGTCAATTCTGTGTTTACTTTTCTGTTTGCTCAAAAGAGGCACTATTTCAGACATGGCCTTTTCGTAACGGACACCGATGTCTTCGACCTCATCGATCAATGCATTCGTTTCTTCCAGTCGCCATTGCTGAATAACGGCGACGAATGCATCGCTGTAGGCCCGGTGAAAATCCAGTGCCAGGTCGTAAACACGTCGCCGAAGTTGGGGGATGTTATGATTCATTCTCTCTCCATCACGCATGACTGCGTGTATGTTCCAACTCAACTCAAAGTGGGGTTATTCTCGTCAATTGGGTAAATCTTGCGGTCCAGAAAACGAGATTAAGCGTTCCATCCGTCGTTCAAAGGCATACAGAGGTATATTAGACTTCCGTGCAGAAGACCCTGATTCAATTAAATGTCCTGAACAACTCAAGCGATGTGATTTTTCCCAACCACTCCACTCAACCAGCATAAGCCACCAGGGCCAAGGTCATCGCTTACACTACAAAACCAATGCAAAATACTGCTTTGTTCGGCCACAATATACCAAACGCCAAGAAGTAAGCAAGCTTTTCTTAAAATTTATTCAGCATTTCCGCATCGAGACTTTTTGGAAGCTTTTTTGGGCGACGAAGATGATATGGAACCAAGCCGGTGTATCTCAATGCCGTTTAGCTGAAATTTTGAATTTGCAACACGCGTCCGCCCAGGTTTGGGGCCATATCACGGTGCCCACCTCAGATGATAGGCACAGCAATACCAACTCCGTCATTTCCGTCGCCTACTGGAAACGACAAGGTCCATGCCCGCCAAACCTTCTGATTGCGCCTTGAGTTTGATCTCGCCTGGTTGACCGGCCTTCGTCCGAATGACGACCAAACAAAGTCCGTTAAACGCATGTCTTTCAGGTGCTTGAAATGATTCGAAACTGATTGGATCGCCGTTGTCCACGGCAACGAGTTGACCCGGTCCCGAGAGGGTGAAATGCAGATGGTTACGCGAACGCGGAACAAGCAGTCCGTTTTTGTCGGTAACGGTCACAGTTACATATGAAAGGTCCTGACCGTCGGCTTTAACAGTTGAGCGATCAGCTTTCAGTAACAATTTGGCCGCGGGACCCGCGGTCCTCATAACATCCTCGGCCCAATGATTTCCGTTTT
>Ga0137418_10006110_pt1 | contig 11071 bp, 13 predicted proteins | sample CZODoug3_1_2_16f_FD_122242 | JGI IMG/M metagenome (GOLD analysis project Ga0137418, IMG submission 122242) | Vadose zone soil fungal communities from Angelo Coast Range Reserve, California, USA - CZODoug3_1_2_16fungal (Hybrid Assembly) | ecosystem: Environmental > Terrestrial > Soil > Vadose... | reverse complement strand
ACGCGACCGTGGCGGAACTGGTAGACGCGCAGGACTTAGGATCCTGTGGGGCAACCCGTGGGGGTTCGAGTCCCTCCGGTCGCATGCGTACCCGAAACACTTTTCACGTTTGTGCGGCGCTACGACGCAACCGCGGATCTCACAATGGAAGAGGCTGTGCAAGAGCTACATTTGGCGTGGGCCCGGTTACGCGTGGATGTGGACTGCGGACTCCGCCGAGGCACGTGGTACCGCGTCACGCGATTCACGCCCACCGAGATCTTTGTCGACGTGCAACATTCCCAGTTCGCCGTGCCGCGGCCCTTGCTCGATCTCGTCATCGGCCGGCCCACCCGGTGGTCCGTTGTACCTCGGCAGCGCAAAGCCGCGAGGCTGCCACCCGAGCTCGGCGCGCCGTACGCCGTGTGCCCCGGGTGCCGTGTCCGCACTCAACTGGAGGATACCCCCGCAAAGCTGACCTGCCCCCGCTGCCAGGGAGACTTTGCCGTGGCGTGGGATGAGCGTTATCTCTCGGAGGATTGAGAGCGGGCTGGGATCACACCGGAAGGGTCGTGAGCACGGAACGAACTCGTTCGATCATTGCGCTCGCGTGATCGGTCATTAGGCTTGCCGCGATGTCGGAGAGTGCCGGGGACCGTTACGGCAGCTTCCGCAACAGCTGATCGATCACCATCTGCTCGTGCTTGAGGAACCGCTCGTCCCCGTACATGAGTAGCGCCGACGGGCCCCACTCAGGGTCCGTTGGATGACCGATGTCTTGAGGTTTGATGCCGAGCTCGATGCCGAGCGCCTGCAGTGTACGGAGCACCCGTTCGTAGTGCTCGGCGACGGTCGCGAAGCCGGCTCGCAGCGCCGCGAGCTCCCGAGCCAACCGCACACGCTCCCGCAGGCAGCGCCGGAACTCCTCGGGCGCATCGTGCGGCGTTGCGGCTCGACTCGCGCTGACCATCGTCGTTGGCTCCCTTCCGCTTCATAATGCGGGTCGGTACCGAACTGCACAAGATGCACAGGCGGCGTGAGTTCCCTTCCCCGTGTCGTCCCCGCGACACCCACTCAGCCACCGCGCCGCACGCGCGCGACGTCGTTGGTCATCCACTGGTGTGTCGCTCGACCGACAAACGAACGCCGGCTTCACGCGCCGGTCCCGCACAGACGCGACGGCCGCCGCGCGGCCCCGATCTTGATAGCCTTGCCCGCAACGGATTCGGTGCTCAGGAGTTGTGGCGTTGGAGCTGGTTGCGAGCGAGATCGTCAAGCTGCGCGAGGTCGAGACACACCAGTACGGGCCGGGTGAGCGGCTGGCTGGGGACATCACCGAGCGACTCAAGCGGCGGCACATCTACATCCGTGACGGCGCGATCGGGCTTCGGGTGGCCGCCGGGCGGTCCACATCCGCGCTGCTCGAGGTGTTCGGCCCCGGCAGTCTGCTGCCCCCCTGGTTGTGGGAGACCAAGCCGGGCCTGGAGATGGAGAGCCGGTACGCCATAGCGCTCGCCCCGACGACCACATGGGAGCTGCCCGCTGACGTCTTCGAGCGGCGAGTCGCCGCGCATGCGCCCCTCGCCCTCTTGATCGCCTCCGGGGCCGCCAACGCGTGCGCGACGTCCCTGGACCGCCTCGCGATGCTCGCGCTGCGCGATCCCCTGCGCCGTGTGGCGCATACCCTCCTGTTGTTGCTCGAGCGGCTATCCGACGCGCCTGGCTCGGCGCCGGGCGCGCGGCTCGCAGTCAGTCAAGTGCTCATTGCCGAATTCGCCAGCCTGAGTCGCCAGACCACCAACCGGCAGCTGCGCCGGCTCACGCGGTCCGGCATGACGACCTCGAAGCGGCGAGCCGTGGACGTGCGCGATCTGGCGGCGCTGCGCGGCGTCGCCATGGGCCGGCGCCTGCTCGGTCGCTGACCCGGACCGGATGTCGCCGGCGCGACACCCTCTCCGGAGGCTTGACGGGCCACCCGGTGGGCTCGCACATTGCTCGTGCAGCATGTGCAGTTTGAGCGTGCGATGTCGACGGAAGGACGGCGGTGGCGACCGAATCGCTCGACAGATCGTCCGCGGAGCGTTGGGCCCGTCTACGCGAAGACGTGCGACGCTGCCAGCTGCGCCGTGGTGCGTGGTATCCCGTCCTGAGCCTCGCGCCCGATGAGGCCGTCCTGGAAGTGCGCCGCAAGACGGTGATCGTACCGCTCGCCTATCTCGACGTCGTCCGCACCCGGCCCAAGAGCTGGACCCTCATCCCGAGCGAGCGTTACGCCGTGTGCCCCAATTGCGCCGAGCGCGTGGCAGTGGGGCGGCCGCCGGAACGGTTGCGCTGTCCGCGATGTCAGGGGTTATTCGACGTCGACCTGAACCACCACCAGATCGCGCCCGCTTAACGCGGGGCGCGCGCCGTTTTCACGATCGCCCACCCCAGTCCGGCGATCGCCCGAATCACCTCCTCGAGACGCGCGAAGTCCACCGGCTTGGTGAGGAACCCGTCGGCGGCGAGCGCCGCCAGCTGCTCGTGCTCGGCATCGGATGCGGTGAGGACCACGACCGGCAGGGCCTGCCAGCGCGGCTCCTCCCGAATCCGCATCAGGACGTCCCGGCCGTCCAGGGTGGGGAGTCTCAGATCCAGCAGGACGAGGTCGGGCCGGGGCACTCCGCGGTGCGGCCCTTCGCGCCGCAGAAACGCGAGCGCCTCCACACCATCCCCCACGATCCAGACGCGGTTCTGCAGCTTGGCGCGTTGCAGCGCACGCCGGGTCAGCTCGACGTCGCTCGGATCGTCTTCGACGAGGAGAATGTTGATCGGTGTCGGGCCACGGACCATGGCGGCCATCCGGTCAGCTCGTCCTGAGGTAGCGCTCGTCCCAGGCGACCGCGAACGACTGCTCGCATCGCGTGCACCGCTTCTCACCGGACGGCCGGCCCACCGGCGCGCGCGCGGCGCAGTTGGGACACACGACGTAAAAGAAACCCCAACTCTCGGGCAGCTTGTCCGCGTCTTGCGGGCGCGGCACGATGGTCCATCGGGTGGGACGCGTCTCGGTGATCTCCACGGAGTCCCGGGGAACCCGCAGCGTCGCGTTGTCCACCTCGAGCACTGCCTCGTCCGGCCCGAGGCTCCGCACGAGATACCACGCACCGCGCCGCAGCACACTTGGGGTGTCCTGGCGGAGACGCGCCCAACGCTGGCTCGGCGCCTCGGGCGTGGTCACTCAACTCATCCGCGGCGCAGCAGCCACCAGGCCACCGCCGCCCCGGCCACGACCCACAAAACCACGCGCCACAGCCCGCTGCCCGGCGCATCCGCGTCGTCAGGGATCGGCTGCGGCCGGATCGCTCGAGCGGCGGGAGCAACCGGCGGCCTCACCGCTGCCCCGCTGGGCGCGACCCGCGCCATCGCCTGCTCGTAGACTCGCCGCACGTCGGGCGGCATCGCTTCGACGCTGTCGTACTTGTTTCCGTTGACAACGATCTCGTGGACGGTGGTCTTGATGTGCGTTGCGCTCACGCCCATGTCGCGCTGCAGCACCGACAGGATCTCCTCGCCGCCGGATTTCCTGAGCGTCTCGAGTGCCACCTCGTACTCCTTGCGGACGTCGGGCGGCATCTGCTCGACGCTGTCGTACTCCTTACCGTTGAAGACGATCTTCAGGCTCACGGCCCAAGGTATGACGCGGCGGACGTCCGATGCAAGAGGAGCGCTGGCGCCGCGCCGCAAGGCCCATAACTTCTCGACTCCCCCGTTCGCCCCGAGGTCCGCTGATGCGTTACGCCTGTGCCGTCACCGCCTGCGTCCTGCTCGTCGCTCCCCGCGTCGCCACCGCCCAGGAGACGCCGACCGAGAAGGTCGCCGCCGCCGACGTCATCCGCCGGATGAACGAGCTCGAGCGCTCGCTCGCCCTGCCGCCGCTCGTCGTGCGGCTCACCGCGGCGCGCGACGCACGGCGCGACGCCGTGATCGCCCGGGCCAAGGACCTGATGGACCGGGAGCTCTTGGCGATGGCCGACGACATCACGCGTCACCCGGAGACCGGCTGGAAGGAGGAGCGCTCGGTCAAGATCCTCACCGACTATCTCACCGCACACGGCTTCGACGTCGAGCCCGGCGTGGCGGGGCTCAAGACCGCCTTCGTGGCGCGCTACCGCAAGGGCACTCCCGGACCGAATCTCGGCGTCATCGTCGAGTACGACGCGCTGCGCGGCACCAGCCGCGACTTCCACGGCGACCAGCACAGCGCCCAGGGGCCCGTGGGGCTCGCCGCGGCCGTCGCCGTGGCGGAGTTCCTCACGAGCTCGAAGACCCCGGGCACCGTGACGGTGTACGGCACACCGGCGGAGGAGCTCGCGTCGCCTGCCGCGAAGACCGTCATGTACAACGCCGGCGTCTTCAAGGGCGCGGACGTCCTGATCCGCTCCCACTCGTCCACGGCGACACAGGCGCCCGGCCCCGGCTTCGGCAGCTGCTGTATGAACATCAACGTGATGCATTACGTGTTCTCGGGGGCTCCGGCGCATCAGCTGCAGGCGTGGGACGGACGGGACGCGCTGATGGGCGTGATCGAGCTGTTCAATCACATCGACGGCCTGCGCAAGACCGTGCGCCCGGAGACCAAGATCCAGGGGATCATCACCGAGGGCGGCAAGGCGCCGAACGTCGTGCCGGACCGCGCGGCAGCGGAGTTCTGGATCCGCTATCCCGACCCCGTCTACCTGGCTCAGGTGACGGAGCGCGTGAACGACGCGGCCCGCGGCGCCGCGCTCGCGACCGGCACCAGGGTGCACATCGACCTGGACTCGTCCTCCCGCAACGGCATCTCGGTCGCCGCCCTCAACGACCTCGCGTTCACCTACATGAAAAAGTTCGGCGCCACCAAAGTCGAGACGGATCCGGGCCGGCCCCTTCCCTTTGAGGAGACGGGCACCGTCGCGACCCAGATCCCCGGCGTGGGGCTCACCGCGCACAGCTCGAACGGCGGCTACCACACCTTCGAGATGGAAGCGGACGCGCTCGGCGAGGTCGGCCACCACGGGTTCCTCGTGGATGCGCAGACGATGGCGGCGGTGCTGTACCACTTCGCCACCGACGCGCCGTATCGGGCGGCGGTCAAGCGCGAATTCGACGGCCTGCAGGGCCTCTACAGCGACTATCTCGCGGCGCTCCGGAACGCGTATCCGCTCCCGACCGTCCCCGAGCCGACGGGAAACTGAGTCATGCGCCCCACCCTCCTCCTGGCCCTCGCCGCTACCTGCGGCATCGCGTCGCTCTCGGCGCAGCAGCGCGCCATTTCGGACTCGGACCTGTTCGCGTTTCGCTGGGTGGCGAGCCCGCAGATCTCACCCGACGGCCGCCAGTCAGCGTACGTGCTGGTGACGGTGAACGCAAAGCACGACGGCTACGAGACCAGCCTCTGGATCGTCGCGACCGATGCGGGGTCCCCGCCGCGGCGCCTCACCGCCGGCCCGCACGACGCCGCGCCGCGCTGGTCACCTGACGGCACGACGCTCGCGTTCCTGCGTCCCAAGGACAGTCACGCCCAGCTCTACCTGCTGTCACTGGCGGGCGGCGAGGCACAGCAGCTGACCGACCTTCCCAAGGGCGCGTCCGCGGCGGCGTGGTCGCCCGACGGAAAGACAATCGCCTTCACGAGCACCACCACCCCCGAGGACCTGGCGAAGAAGGACACGACCGAAAAGGCGAAGAGCGACGTCCGGATCGTCACGCAGGCCGAGTTCCGGGGTGACGACGAAGGGTACTTCGACCCGGCGGAGCACGCCCACATCTGGACGGTGCCGGCCGGCATGCCGGGCGATGAGCCGGCGAAGGCGCATCAGGTGACGTCCGGGGCGTTCGACGAAGAGGCGCCGCAGTGGAGCCGCGACGGGGCGCGGATCTATTTCGTGTCCGACCGGAAAAAGGAGTCGTACTACTATCCCCCCGACGCCAACGTCTACTCCGTCCCTGCCGGCGGCAGCGCGATGGATACCGTGGTCGACATCAACGGTCCGGTCTTCGGTGCGGCCCTCGCACCCGACGGCAAGGCCGTGGCATTCCGCGGCTGGATCAATCCGCGAGCGGCCCGCTCCTACAATCAGTCCGACCTGTTCGTGTGGCGGGACGGTCAGGCGAAGAACCTCACCGCCGACTACGACTTCGACATGGGGAGCGACGTGATCGGCGACCAGGCGCCGCCGCGCGGCGGCGGAGGCTCGAGCCCCAACATCTGGACGGCGGACGGCAAGGCCGTGATCGTCAGCACCACCGAGCACGGCCGCTCGAACCTCGCGCGGTTCGACGCGCAGACGGGCGCGCGCGAGCCGATGACCACCGGCGATCATGCCGTCCTCGCCTACACCGCCACGCCCGACGGCCGCCGCTTCGTCCTGACGATGGGCGACCCGACACATCTCCCCGACGCGTACACGCTCGACGCGCCGACGAAGCGTCTCACCCAGCTCACCCACGTGAACGACTCGCTGCTCGCGAAGCTCCAGCTCGTGACGCCCGAGGACTTCTGGTACACGAGCTTCGACGGGCGGAAGATCGAGACGTGGATCATGAAGCCGGTGGGCTTCGCGCCCGGCAAGAAGTACCCGCTGATTCTCAACATCCACGGCGGCCCGCACACCGCCTACGGCTACATCTTCTTCCACGAAATGCAGGTGATGGCCGCACGGGGCTATGTCGTGGTCTATCCCAACCCGCGGGGGAGCACCACGTACGGTCAGGAGTTCGGCAACATCATCCAGTACAAGTATCCCGGCGATGACTACAAGGATTTGATGGTCGCGGTGGATTCCGTGATCCGTCGCGGCTACGTGGATTCGACCAAGCTGGGCGTGACGGGCGGATCGGGCGGCGGGCTGCTCACCGACTGGACCGTGGGCCATACGCACCGCTTCGCGGCCGCGGTGTCGCAGCGCGACGTGGCCGACTGGCTGGGCTTCTGGTACACGGCGGACTTCACGCTCTTCCAGCCGTCCTGGTTCCGCTCCACGCCGTTCCGCGATCCGCAGGAGTTCCTGGCCCGCTCGCCCGTGCGCTACGCGGACAGCGTCACCACACCCCTGATGTTCATCCTGGGAGATGCCGACTTTCGGACACCACCCACCCAGGGCGGTGAGGCGATGTTCCGTGCCCTCAAGTACCTGCACAAGACCACCGTGCAGGTTCGTTTCCCCGGTGAGTCGCACGAGCTGTCGCGCTCCGGCAAGCCGGTGCACCGGGTCGAGCGCCTGCAGCACATCCTGACCTGGCTCGACAAGTACCTGCAGGGGAAAGCGATTACCGCGTACGACACGCGATGACCGCGTCGCGGCACCGTCGACCACGGGTCAGTCGGCGCCCCACTACAGCGGGGGCGCCGACCGACTGTTACGTGTCAGGAGGGGTAGAACCGGATCTGCAGCAGCTTCAGCCCGTTGTTGTCGTACTGCCAGAGGAAGTCCTGCAAGCAGGTAGCGAACAGGCTCACGCTCGGCGTGCCGCACGCCAGTTGGGCCGGGCTCCCCGCTACGAGGGTAATGCTCGTGAGCGCGCTGGTCACGTCGCGGAATTTGCTCTTGCCCGTGCCGCGCACGAAGACCTCGTTCTCGGTCGAGCACAGGATCGTCGCCACGCCCGTGATGGGATCGATGAACGTCGCGCAGGTCGCGATCTTGGACTGTCCACCCGGCGTGCCGAGCGCGCGGGCCCAGACGGTGTAGGTGCCTGGAAGGGGGAGGGAGAACGAGGCTTCGCCGTCGGTCCCGTTCTTGTCGAGCACGTCGAACACGCCGTCGGCCGCCTGACTGAGCAGAATCTTCGTGGTCACGGCGTCGCCGGTGCGCGACCCGAGGTCAACGAAGATGACGTTGCCGCCCCCATTCCCATTCATGTTGGGATTCTTGTCGTGCGACACGCCAATGATGTTGAGATTGTAATGCGCGCCGCTGGGCGCGCCATTGCCGTTCTGCGCGGCGGCCACGGCCGTCGTAGTCAGCGCGGCCGCTGCAGCGGCGGCCAAGTGGAATGTGAAACGCATAGTCCTCCTTTGAATCGGTTTCAGAAAACACCAAGCCCCGTCGGCCACTTCGCGGGCGCGACGGGGCTTGCTCGAACCGGGTTGTCTCTCGGCTCGCGGTCACTATAGACCCCTATCACTGCGCGCGGCGTGACAGGGCTCACGACCGTCGTGGCCCGCTGTTTGACGATCGCCGCCGTCAATCGACCGCACCCGCGGGTCACTAGGCACGCATGGTGCAAGCTCGTACTTTAGGAACCTTGACCGCCTCCTGGCACACACTGCTCGACGTCGCGCTGCGGACGTCGATCGTCTACCTCGCGCTGCTGGTGGGGCTGCGTCTCACCGGCACCCGTCAGCTCGGCCAGATGTCCACCTTCGACCTGGTGCTGCTCCTCATCATCGCGAATGCGGTGCAGAACGCGATGGTGGGGCCCGACACGAGCCTGGCGGGCGGACTGGTCGCGGCTGGCGTGCTGATCGCCTGGCATCGGGTGATCGATTGGTGGCGCGTCCGGAGCCGAGGAGTCTCCAAGCTGCTCGCGGGCGAGGGCATCATGCTCATCCACGACGGCAAGATCCTCCAGGAGCACTGCGAGCGGGCCGGGATCACGCACGACGAGCTGCGGCAGGCCCTGCGCGAGCACGGCGTGGCGAATATCCAGGACGTGATGCTCGCGGTCCTCGAGCCGGACGGGGCGATCAGCGTGGTGCGCTACGACGACATTAAGGCGGGCGACCGGCCGCATCGCCGCATAAGGGCAATTCGCCGGAATCAGTAGACAAGGCAGCAGTCGTTGCCTTTCCTGTCCCGCACCTCCCGCCTCCTATTAGATTTACTGTCGCATGCCCACCATCCAGATCAAGAAGACCGGCGAAGAGCCGGGTGCCGCATCGCTCGCCGTCACCGTGCCGGTAGAGCAAGTACAGGAGGCCGAGGCGCGCGCCACCTCCGCCTACCAGCAGCGGGCCCGGCTTCCCGGGTTCCGCAAGGGAAAAGCGCCCACCGCCCTCGTGAAGCGGCAGTTCGCCGAGGACATCCGCCAGCAGACGCTGGAGGACCTGATTCGCGAGAGCTGGAAGGCGGCGCTCGCGCAGGAGGCGCTGAAGCCGATCGCGGACCCCCACATCCACAACCTCAAGTGGGATGTCGGCGCTCCGGTCACCTTCGAGTTCCACGTCGAGGTGAAGCCCGACCTCACGCTCGAGCGGATCGGCAAGTTCTCTTTGAAGCGCACCGTGTCCAAGGTCACCGAAGACCGGGTGCTCGCCCAGCTGAACGAGCTGCGGGAGCAGAAGGCGCCGTGGACGCCCGTCGCGGGCGACAAGCCCAAGCCCAAAGACCTGGTCCAGGTGACGATCGCGACCCGTGAGGGGGACCAGGTAAAGGATCCCCAGTCCTATCAAATCGTGTTAGGTGAGGGGCGCGCGATCCCCGAGGTCGAAGAGCGGATCATGGGCATGTTGTCGGGCGAGTCGGTCGACGCCACGGTGCGCTTCCCGGCCGACTTCCCCGAGGAGGCGAAGCGGGGGCAGCCGCGCGACATCCGCATCACGCTGCACGAAGTGAAGCGGCAGCAACTGCCCGAGCTCGACGACGCGTTCGCCCGCGAGGTGGGGGACTTCGAGTCGCTTGAGGCGCTCCGCAAGGTCGTGCGGGAGGATCTCGAGAAGGAGGCCGAGCGCGAGGCGGACGCCCAGCTGCGCCGGGACCTGATCGACCAGATCGTGCAGGCCAACCGCATCGTGGCACCGCGGCCGTTGGTCGAGCGCGCCCTGGCCGTGTACGCCCAGGCCTACGGCATCCCGGAGGACCGCTGGCCCGACTTCGCGCAGGAATTCCGGCCGGTGGCGGAAGCGCAGGTGCGGCGCGACCTGATCCTGGACTGGGTCGTGGAGCACCACAACCTGCGCGCGAGCGAGGCGGAGCTCGAGCAGAAGCTCCAGGAGGTCGCGGCCCGGCGCGGGACGCCGGTCGCGGAGGTGCGCGCCGCGCTCGAGAAGGCCAAGCGGCTGCGCGACCTGGAGCGCGGCCTGACCGAGGAGAAGGTGTTTACGTTTCTACTGTCGCAATCCACCGTGGAGTCAGCGTGACGAGGAACCAGATTTACCCGCCCTACATCATCGAGCGCTCCAGCCGTGGCGAGCGCACCTACGACATCTTCAGCCGGCTGCTCATGGACCGCATCGTGTTCCTGGGCACCCAGATCAACGACGAAGTCTCGAACATCATCATCGCGCAGCTGCTGTTCCTCGACGCGGACAACCCGGAGCGGGACATCTACCTGTACGTCAACTCGCCCGGCGGCCTCGTCTCCTCGGGAATGGCGATCTACGATACGATGCAGTTCCTGCGCGCCCCCGTGAACACGATCTGCATGGGGATGGCGGCCTCGATGGGCTCGTTCCTGCTCGCCGCCGGCCGCAAGGGGAAGCGTTCGGCATTGCCGCACGCGCGCATCATGATGCACCAGCCGTCCGGCGGAACGCAGGGCACGGCCGCCGACATCGAGATCCAGGCGCGCGAGATCCTGTACCTGCGCGGCAAGCTCAACGAGCTGTACGCCAAGCACACCGGCAAGCCCGTGGAGCACATCGAAAAGGACATGGACCGCGACCGCTTCATGTCGGCCGAGGAAGCCAAGGAATACGGGCTAATTGACCACGTGATAGCGAACTTCCAGGAGATCGACGACGGGAAGAAGAAGTGACAGCTTGCGCCGGTCACCCGACTTTCCCATACTAAGGTCAGATGTCCCACGATAAGCACCTCCGCTGCTCCTTCTGCGGCAAGTCGAAGGACTCGGTCCGGAAGTTCATTTCCGGCCCGTCGGTCTACATTTGCAATGAGTGCATCGCCCTCTGCAACGAGATCCTGGCGGAGGACGAGGAGCGGGAGGTCTCCGAGGCGATCACGCAGGTCCCCACGCCCGCCGAGATCAAGGACGTGCTGGACCAGTACGTGATCGGCCAGGAGAAGGCGAAGAAGACCCTCGCCGTCGCGGTGTACAACCACTACAAGCGCATCAACTCGCACCAGGGGCGCGAGGCCGAGGTCGAGCTCGACAAGTCGAACATCATGCT
>Ga0137418_10006108_pt1 | contig 11072 bp, 10 predicted proteins | sample CZODoug3_1_2_16f_FD_122242 | JGI IMG/M metagenome (GOLD analysis project Ga0137418, IMG submission 122242) | Vadose zone soil fungal communities from Angelo Coast Range Reserve, California, USA - CZODoug3_1_2_16fungal (Hybrid Assembly) | ecosystem: Environmental > Terrestrial > Soil > Vadose... | reverse complement strand
GAAGCGTTTCACGTCGGCAATCTTTATCTGAACCGCAAGTGCACTGGCGCGATGGTGGGCGCGCATCCCTTTGGCGGGTTTAATATGTCGGGGACGGATTCGAAAGCGGGCGGAAAAGATTATTTGCTGCTGTTCATGCAGGGGAAGTCGATTGCCGAAAAGGTGAGCTAAGAGTCTTTCGCCGTGATGGCATCGGCGCGCTGCGTAACCCACTTCAAGATGCGAAAAACGGGATAGCTGAGGAACAAGGCGGTCAAGGCCAGCATGGCGGGGCTGGGTGGCCAGTATTTTCCTGCGCGGACGGCGTCAATAAAGTCGGGCAAGAGAGATCCCATCAGAAAAAGCACGGAAGCTGTCAAAGCAATTCCCGTCGTCCACGGATAACCCCACGCTTTATAGGGCCGGTTCATTTGTGGCTCGCGCTTGCGCAGGATAAACAAGGACGAGTAAGACAACGTGTAGTTGGCGACGAAGAAAAAAGAAAGCATCTCAATGACGCGCTCGAAGGCGTTGGCGTTGAGGAAGGAGATGAGGACGAAAAGGACGCCAACGACGGTACTCAGGAGGAGCGAGACAGTGGGAGTGCCGCCGGGATTAACGCGGGCTGCCTGCCGGAAAAATAAACCGTCGCAGCTCATGGTGTAAAGAGTGCGCGTGCAGAAAAGCTGGTTGGCGTTCATGCAACTCAACATGGAAACGATCATGATGGAGCGAATGATGGGATCACCCAGGCTGCCGAAGACGCGGTCGGCGACGGAGCCGAGAGCAAAAGTATTTCCGGCGATTTCCGACATGGGCAGAACGTAAAGGGCGATGAGATTGAGGAGCAGATAGATTCCCACGATGGAGAAGACGCTGCCGAAAATGGCCCGGGGGATGTCGCGGCCGGGATCGCGCACTTCCTCGCCAAAATAAATTATACCGTCCCAGCCGTCGACGGTGTAAATCACGGCCTGCAGACCCAGCATAAAGGCGATAACCAGCGACCATCCACCGGCCATGGGAAGCGAAGACGGGCCGGAGGCAACCGCTGCTTTGTGGGCGGGCCCGCCAAGAAGAAAACAAGCGATAACGAGAGCAAGGAAAGCGCCGGCCTTCAAGGAGGCGGAGGCGAGCTGCGCGCCGCTGCCCCATTTAATGCCGTGCCACTGCAGAACTCCGAATCCACAGATGATAGCGATGGCACCGATTTCCATTTTTGTGGTGCCGGCGAGCATGGGGAAAAGGTGGCCGCTGTAGTCGGCGATGACGATGGAGACAGCAGCGGCTGTGCCGCAAGTGGAGAGCCAGTCGCTCCAACCGACGATAAATCCGGCGTAATCGCCGAGAGCGCGGCGAGAAAAATTATACTGGCCGCCGCTGCGGGGAATAGCGGCACCAAGTTCCGCCATGGAGGACGCGCCGGACAGTGCATAGAGGCCGCCGAGGAGCCAGACGCCGAGGAACATCCATGCGTGAGGGAGACGCCTGGCGACGTCGCCTGGAGTACGAAGGATGCCGGCGCCGATGGTATTGCCGAAAGCGGCGGCCACGCCGAACCACATGCCCAGGACTTGAAGCAGGCGGCCGCGGCTGACCGCAGGCGTGGAGCTAAGTGTGGAAGAGGCTTCCGGTGTGCCGGGCAATGTGAGTTCTCGAGGGCTCCGAAAAATGCAGCCATCATAACGGCGGGACAAGAAAATGCAAGCTTGAAGTGGATGAGGAAGTTGTTAGTCGTCAGGTTTAAATTTTTAGTCAGAGGCAGGAAAACGATTTTCTGCGAGCAACTTGTTAAAAGTTATTTGGGAGTGCCGACGAAATTCCATTTGCCCCAAGCAAAGGATTCGTGAACGGGAACAAAGTGGGCGCGGGCGATTTGCTTGATGAGGTCGGGCTGTGAAAGCCATTGTTCATAAGTGCGGCGTTCGAATTGAATCATGGTGGCCAAGGCATCCATGCGGTTGGAAATGCGGCGCGCCAGAGGATTTTCTGAGACTTTGTGCACAAACTTCAGAAATGGAGTCAGCCACGGTTCCACAAACAGAACGCGGCCCTCTTTCCGCAGCACGCGTCGCATCTCGGCGAACGATTGCTGCAAGTCTTCGGGCAACGTGGGCAGATGGTGCAAACCGCCCTGGACGATCAAGACATCCTTGCTGCGATCCGCAAAGGGAAGTTGGCGGCAATCCGCGACAAAACATTTTGCCGGGCCGCGATACTGGGCGACCAGCCGGGGAGAAAGGTCCACACCTTCGAGCCGGGTGAAGCCGAGACGCTCGAGAGCGACCAAACCGTTGCCGCGACCGCAGAAGAGCTCAACGATTTCGGCTTCGCGGGGCCATTCTGTGGCGCCCAATCGATTGAGACGGGCGATAAATTTTTGGATTTCTTCTTCTGGCGTTTCAAATCGCAGATAGGCGGCTTCCCATGGATCGGGAGCTAACGCTTTCTGCGGCGGAGAGTTTGTTTCGCTTTCGGGCGTCTCTGATGGAGATATCAGCATCTTCGGAGGTGGAATGAGAACCACCGAAGGTTCCCATAGATTGTGGGCCAATTCAAGGCGATGACGGTTCGGCCTGGACGCGTGGAGGAGCAATCGAATCGGCGGAGACGCGAGTCGCAAATGGCGGATGGGTGAAATGTGGGAGATAGCGCGATATGATGGTGCCGACAATGGGGACAATCCTAACTTCAGAAGCGATGCAGACGGCGCGAACAGAAATTCCGAATGGCGTCGAAGTGTCGGTGGTGATTCCGTGCTTGAATGAAGCGAATTCGCTAGCGTTCTGCGTGGACAAAGCAAGAAAGGCGTTTCAGGCGGCAGGGCTGAGCGGAGAAGTCGTCGTCGCGGACAACGGGTCGACGGATGGGTCGATTGGAATTGCGGAAGAACATGGGGCGCGCGTGATTCGCGTGACGGAGCGCGGCTACGGTGCGGCACTTCGCGCGGGCATCGGCGGCTCGCGAGGCGCGTTCATTATCATGGGAGATGCGGACGACAGCTACGATTTCACGGATGTGCCGCGCTTCGTGGAAAAATTGCGCGAAGGAAATGACATCGTGATGGGCAACCGGTTCAGCGGGGAAATCAAACCGGGAGCCATGCCGCCGCTGCACAAGTACTTCGGGAATCCCGGACTTACGGCGCTGCTCAATACCTTGTTTCATGCGGGCATCGGGGATGGCTACTGCGGGATGCGGGGATTTACGCGCAGTTTGTATGACCGATTGGATTTGCGAAGTTCGGGGATGGAGTTTGCGCTGGAGATGATCATCAAGTCGGCGCAAATCGGGGCGCGGATCGCGGAGATTCCCATCATTTTGTGGCCCGATAAACGCGGGCGCGCGCCGCATCTGCGGAGTTTTCGCGATGGGTGGCGCAGCCTGCGATTCATGTTGCTGTACGCGCCGAACTGGCTTTTTCTTTTGCCGGGTTCCGCGCTGGTGCTGGTGGGACTGTTCGCGGTGTTCTGGCTGCTGCCGGGACCGCGCTACATCACGCCCCGCGTGGGGCTCGACATTCACACCATGATTTTCGGAGTTATTTTCACGCTGCTCGGGGTGCAGATTCTTTCGATCGGGGCCTTCGCAAAAGTGTTCAGTTATGCGGAGAGATTCGATCGGCGTTCGGTGTCGCTGCGGCGCATGCTGAAGAGAGTCACGCTGGAGACGGGCTTGCTTTTGGGAGGAAGTCTGTTCTTGATGGGATTCGCCGGGTGCGCATGGGTCACCTGGCAGTGGGCGGCAAGCGGGTTCGGCGAGTTGCACCAAGTCCGGCAGGTGCTCTTCTGGTCGATGTGGCTGTTCCTGGGATTGCAGACTATTTTTGGGGCGTTCTTCCTCAGCATGCTGGGCATCAGCCGGGAGACGTTTATCGGCGACTACGACCTGAAATAAATGGCCGCCCCTCCGCAGACATCCCGGCCAGTTCCGTGGCCATTCTCCTGGATCGGGGCCTGGCACCGGACTTTTGTATTTCAACGCCGCACCCGCGTGCTGGCGAAAATGCTGGCGAAGCAGATTCCCCCAGGCGCGTCCGTGCTGGATATTGGCTGCGGGGATGGAACTATCGCGAGCCTCGTCGCCCAGCTTCGCCCGGACATTTCCATTCAAGGCGTCGAGTTTTTGGTGCGGCCGGAATGCAAGATCGCGTGCCGCTCTTTTGACGGAACTTCGCTGCCGTTTCCGGATGCTTCGTTCGACGTTTGCCTTTTCGTGGATGTGCTCCATCACACGGAAGATCCTGCGACCCTGCTGCGCGAGTCGGCGCGGGTGAGCCGGTCGTTCGTATTAATTAAGGATCACCTGGACGAAAACTTCTTCGACGATGTAACCCTGCGTTTTATCGACTGGGTGGGCAACCGGCCCCATGGAGTGGTATTGACGTACAACTATCAGAGCCGCAAGGAATGGGAGAAGTATTTTTCGAACTGCGGGCTGGCGGAGAAAAGCTGGACCACGCGAGTGCCATTGTACCCGCCTCCAGCCAGCCTGGTGGTCGGACGCGGACTGCACTTTGTGACCTTGCTCCAAAAAAAATAAGTAGCCGCCCCGTTTAGGGTTTGGGAGTAACGAGCTGGGCAGAATAGGGAATTAATTCTGTATTGTCTTTGTCCGGGTAAACGAACCAGATGTGGCGATCCTTGAAATAAGCAAAGAGTCTGGCGTTTTGAACGGGATCGATGTCGCGAGCCCAAAGAACCTTGGCGGTGTCGATTTCCGCTCCGTTGTACACCCATTCGTCATGCAGATTGTGATCTGGCTCGTAGCTCACCACGACCAAGTGCTTGCCGGGAGTCTTGGAAAGATTTTTCGCGATGATCGCGCGGCTGGGGTCTCCCTGGCAGGTCCATTGCAATGGGTCACAGATACGGCGCGAGACGGAAAGTCCCACATCGGCGGCAAGAAGAAAAACGATAGCCCAGGAAAATGCGAGGCCGAGGGGACGTTTGCCGGGGCGAATGGTGCGCAGATGGCGAATGGCCTGCACGAGGATCAGAAAAATCACGCAGGTCAGCGGCGCGGCGTAGTGCGGAAAAGACCAAATCAACGAAAAGAAGGCCACCGTTCCGATCAAAAAGATTAGAAGCGGCAAGCGTATCTTGCGGTCGAAGAATACGAAAGGCAATCCAGGCAGAAGCAATAAGGCACCCCACCAGAGAAAGACGCTGCCGCCGCGGATCAGTTTTTCAACGGAAACCTTTAAAACGTCCGGCCAATTGTTGTCATAGTCCTCGCGTTCCCATCCATTGTAGAAATCCTCGAACTGCTGGTTGTGGTAGGTAAGCGGTGGCTTGGGTCGTTCCCACAAAAAAAGCCCAGTGGATCGATAGGTGCGCGAATTCAAGACATGCGGAAAGAGCGGGGGATTTCCCGTGACGCGCCAGTTGTAGCAACCAATGAAGGTGACGGTAAGCGTCAGCACAGTGGCGAGCGGAGCGAAAACCCGGACGATGCGCGCTCGCGGCGACGCGGCGGATTTGGTTTTTCCTGCAAGCCACCATACGAACCAGCCGGCCACGGGGAGACAGAAAAGGAAGCCTTCAAAGGGACGGGTTGTTGCCAGAATGGCCATTCCGAGGCCGAGCAGCACAGCATCGAGAGTGCGCGCCCGGCGCACGATGCGCGGCATGGCGCCCAGCACGAGTGCGCCCCCGATGGCCGCGAGCGCACCGCCCCAATAGCTGTTCATCCAGTAACTCGCGATGCCAAATTTCAGCGCAACGAGCGAGGCGCCCAGGAAGGCCCACCTCGCCGGAAGCCAGGCTTGCAACATCCAGAGAATCGCAGCGCACATCGCGGCAGCGCTGAGCAGCACCGCAATCCACGGATTTCCGAGTAATTGGCCTAGCGCTAGGACGGCTCCCTGCCCCGGCGGATACTTCGACGCATACGTGGGAATCCAATTGATGTGAAAGGATTCGAAGCTTATCCACATCGGATGGGTCGGATTGGAGAGGCGGCCGTGGGCGAGTGTGTCGCCCAGGAGCAGATAACTATATTCATCATGAATGCCCGGGACCGGCACTGGCAACTTTGGGAGGACCGCAAGGCGGACACCGATGACGATGAAGAAGAGTGCGATGATCGCGGGCGCCCTGCGCTCCGCGAAGCGCGACAGAGAGGACTCGACAATGTGGAATACTCTTGATGCGAGGCGCGGCAGGAGCAGGGCGAGGAGCGAGAAGGAAGCGGCGATGGGCAACAGCACGTGGAGCGCGTAAAGAACGCGCGATGAAAGGATGTCAAGGAGTTCGCTCATCGAAGGCGCGAGTGTTCTGCTTTGGATTGTGACACGCGCCGGAAAAAGTAGAAAGGCGGATGGTCGGTTGAGTTACCGAGAATCGACGAAGCGATAGACCTAGTGCTCGATTTCGATCTCGGTGGTAACGTTGGGGTCGTGAGCGGTTGGCTTGGCTGCCGGAGGGCGGCTGGAACGCGGGCGCTCGTCAAGAAAATCGGCCATTTCCAGGCGAAAATTTCCGGCATTTGTCGAATACGTGACTCCGGTTTCGAAATCAACGATGCCGGCGCGAATAAGTTTTTCAATCTCGCCATCGAAGTGCTGCATGCCCTCGGTGCTGCCATCGCGCATGGCATCGAGAAGAGACTTGCCTTCCGTTTCTCCCTTTTCCACGTAATCCCTGGTGCGCATGGTGGACTTGAGGATTTCCACGGCGGCGATACGTCCCTTGCCGTCCTTGCGCGGAAGCAGACGCTGGGAAACGATGCAGCGAAAAGCTTTCGATAGCCGCGTGCGGATACTCTGTTGGTCGGAGAGAGGAAAGACTCCAACGATGCGTTCGACCGTTTTGGAGGCATCGATAGTGTGGAGGGTGGAGAGCACCAAGTGGCCGGTTTCCGAGGCTTCCAGAGCGATTTCAATGGTCTCGCGATCACGCATTTCGCCAACGAGAATGACTTTTGGGGCCTGGCGCAGAGCGGCGCGCAGGGCCAGCGCAAAACTGGGCGTGTCCGTGTGCAACTCGCGCTGATGAATGGTCGATTTCTTGTGGCGATGCAGAAACTCGATAGGATCTTCAATGGTGAGGATGTGATAAGCCTTGTCCTCGTTCATTTTGTCGAGGATGGCCGCGAGGGTGGAGGATTTGCCAGAGCCCGTGGGGCCAGTGACGAGCACGATGCCATTCCGCATTTCCACGACTTCTTTCAACACTTCAGGAAGATTCAATTCCTGAAACCCGGGAATTTTGTCGGGAATCACGCGCATAATCACGGCGCAACTGCCGCGTTGCCGGAAAATATTCACGCGGAAACGCGCGACGCCGGTTATCCCATAGGAAAGATCAGCGGAGCCGTCCTGTTCCAGCTTGCGGACGGGCGTCTCGTTTTTTCCCATGATGTCGTTGGCGATGTAACTGGTGTCCTGAGGCGTCAGACACTCGAGGCCTTTGTATTTCAATTCGACCAGCTGGCCGCTCACTTCGATTTGCGGAGCGCGGCCCGGCGAAAAAATCAGGTCGCTGACGTGCGGGCTGGACTTCAGCATCGCGGTGACCAGCTGCGCGGTGTGAATGGTGCGCTGCGCGGCGGGCGCCGAAGAAGGCGCCGGCACCTGCGAAGGAGTGCTCTGCGGAGGCATAGTAGGCGTCGTAGTTGCCATAAATAGATTTGTATCCTTGCGAGGCCCGAGAAGCGGAGGCGAGTCGCGAATGCGGCAGTAAATCGCTTTTCTGTAGCTCCTCAATTGTACGCGAAGCCATACGGACGGCCAGCGAAGGCTTGGAATGCCATTTCTTGAGGATTACTGTCCCGAAGGGCAGGTGGGTCCAAAAAAGTACGGCCGCGATCGCGAAAAGCGGTGGCGGCCGCGGCCAGAGCGAAATTATCTTCGCGCCAGCCTAGTGATTTGTCCGGTTACTGCTTGGAAGCGCCCTCGATAAAGCTGCCGATATTGGATTTGAGCTTGGCGAGATCTTCGTCCCGCAAATACATCATGTGTCCGGCGTCGTAATACTGCAGGTGGATGTTTTTCTGGAGTTTGTCGGGCAGGCCGAGGTGCTCCATGGTGTATTCGGTGGCATAGAACGGCGTGGCCAGATCGTATAGGCCGTTTTCGACTTCGATTTTGAGGTGCGGATTCGTCAGCATGGCCTGAATCAAGTCGCCTTCCACATTCGGTGAACCGGGGAAACCAAAATTGTCGCCGGCGCCGCGGTGCTTCCAATCCCAATTGTTGCCGGCCTCGTCGGAGCCGGTGTGATAGACCTTGTCTTGACCGAACTTGAGTTCATCGCGCACGTAGTTGTTCCAAGCCGCCGTGAAGGGCCCGGTGATGGAAGTGTCCTGCGGGTCGTACTCGGCATATTCGCCGAGTAAATCGTAGCTCCAACCCGAAAAGCGCGCGTCGAGGCGGCCGGTTGTTAATCCGCGGCTGCGCTGCAGTTCTTTCATGAATTGAGGCAGGTTGACGCGCAGATTGGCCTTGACGAGATAGTCTTCGCTGAGACCGGTGAAGCGGGAAAGCTTCTTCGCGACAGCCGCTTTCTCCGCATCGCCGAGCCTGGAACCCTTCATCAAGGCGTCCGCATAATCGGTCTGTGCGTACTTTCGCGCCTCGTCGAGAAACGGCGTCAGATTGTCGGGGCGGTCTTTCAAAACTTTGTGATACCAGGCGGTGGCGGTGTAGCTGGGCAAATAGAAGATGTAAGGCATGTCCTCGCCGGCGTTGAAGGAAATGGTGCCGAGATTCAACACGGAAGAGATCAGCACGATGCCGTTGAAGTACAAGCCATCATGCGATTGCAAATAATTGGAGAGGGCCGCGGAACGGAAAGTGCCGTAACTTTCACCGATAAGAAATTTCGGAGAATTCCAGCGGCTGTTGCGGCTGGTATATGTGTTGATGAATTGCGCCAGGGATTTGACGTCCTGATCGACGCCCCAGAAATCCTTGTCCTGAGCTTTACCGACGGCGTGGCTGAATCCGGTTCCCACAGGGTCAACGAAGACCAAATCCGTTTTGTCGAGGAGGCAGTATTGGTTCTCGGTGAGCTTGTAGGGAGCGGGCGGGGTGGCATCGGCGTTCACGGTGATCACGCGGCGCGGGGAAAAGGAGCCCATGTGCAGCCACACTGAGGCCGAGCCTGGGCCGCCGTTGTAGACGAACGAGATAGGGCGCTGGCTGAGATCCTTGGCGTCGCTGCGCGTGTACGCGGTGAAATAAACGAGGGCGGTGGGTTCGTCTTTTTCGTTTTTCAGGAGGATGGTTGCGGCTGTCGCCTTGTAGGGGATAGTCTGGCCGCTGATTTTGATGCTGTGATCGGTGACGGAAGATTCTTCTTTGGGAGGCGCGGCAGGAGCGGCTTCGGCGGGCTTGTCGGCGGGTTTGGCGTCTTTATCCTGCGCACGCGCTCCCGCGGCAATCGCGATCATGGACAAGGCCAGGGTCAGCAGCACGGTCAGGTTTTTCACACGAATCATCGTTTCTCTCCTCGGAACAGACATGTGTTTTGTGGTTTGACGAAACCGAGATTCTACCTGTTTATACGGACCACAGGACTATTTTGTTCGACGTGCGAGGAGCAAGAACTCTTCGCCTCGCATAGAAGAATCCAGAAAAAGATCGGCGCAGTTATCGACGATCCAATCCGCGCCAGCTTCCAGGAGTTCGGTGTCCGGTGCAGTGGTGCGCAACGCGAGGACCCGTGCTCCGGCGGCTTTGCCGGCGCGAATGCCTGCAGGTGCATCCTCGAAGACGATGCATTCGCTTGCGGGAACACCGAGAAACTGCGCGCCTTTGCGGTAAGGTTCGGGATCCGGTTTGCCTTTTTTCACATCCGTTGCGGTGACCAGGTGTTTGGGTTTCGGCAACCCCGCGGCTGCGATGCGCACGTGCGCCAGCGCTCGCGTGCAGGAAGTCACGATGGCCCAGCGCTCCAGTGGGAGGGTTTGCAGCAATTCCATCGCGCCGGGCAGGGGAACGACTCCATCGGTGTCGGCTATTTCGCGGCGCTCGACTTCGCGGTCTTCCGCGGCGTGATCGGCGTTGGGGAGCAGTTCGCGAATGGTGGTGATACTGGGCCGGCCGTGCGCTTTTTTGACCACTTCATCGGGGTCGAAACCGTGTTCGTGCGCCCAGCCAGCCCAGACACGGGCGACCGCGGGCGTGGAATCCACTAAAACGCCATCCAGATCAAAAAGTACACCGCGACAACGGATGCTGGTCATCCATTTATGATAGGCAGAAATCGGCGAAATGAGAAATTCGAGATGCGGCTGCCATTTTTCCCATTCGGATGAGCGGGTACAAGAGCTCGATGCCGCCGAGCCGGCGAAACGCGGAATGGCAAGGGAACAGGAACACACTCAATTTGACTTAGTCCAGTAACTTAGTCTAGTATAGTGACATGAAAGCCGTGAACACGCACGAAGCGAAAACGCAGTTTTCTCGCCTGCTGCGGCGTGTTGCTGCAGGCGAGGAAATTACCATCGCCAACCGCGGCGTACCTGTCGCCCGCCTGGTTCCCGTGCCTCGCGAGAAGTCGCCACGGGTGTTGGGCATTCTCCGCGGAGAGTTAACCATTCCCGAGGATTTTGACGCGCCTCTCGCCGATGACCTGCTTGATCTTTTCGAAGGGCGAGAGAAAAAGCGCGCGAGAAAAACCAAGAAAAAGGCATGAAGTACCTGCTCGATACGAGTGTGTTTCTCTTGGCGGTGGCCGCAGAGGAGAGACTCAACTTTAGGGCGCAAGAAGTGCTGACGGCGCCATCATCGGAGCTGTATCTGTCAGTAGCGGGTTCATGGGAAATCGCAATCAAATTCGCGCTCGGCTCGTTGCCGATTCCGAAGGCGCCGTCGGAATACATTCCCTACGTGCAACGATTGTGGAGCGTTCAGACGCTCCCTATCACCCAGGAACACGCCTTTCGTGCAGGCGAATTGCCTGCGCATCACCGGGATCCGTTTGACCGGATGATCATTGCGCAGGCGCTTTCGGAGAAGATGACTCTGCTCTCGGCTGACCGCACATTTCAAAAGTACAAAGTGGATTTGATCTATTGCGGGAAGTGAAAGTTGGGGTGGGAGACGGGGATTGAACCCGCGACATTCGGTGCCACAGACCGACGCT
>Ga0137418_10003098_pt1 | contig 11072 bp, 12 predicted proteins | sample CZODoug3_1_2_16f_FD_122242 | JGI IMG/M metagenome (GOLD analysis project Ga0137418, IMG submission 122242) | Vadose zone soil fungal communities from Angelo Coast Range Reserve, California, USA - CZODoug3_1_2_16fungal (Hybrid Assembly) | ecosystem: Environmental > Terrestrial > Soil > Vadose... | reverse complement strand
CAATACCGTGAACCGAGCGCATATGGACGCTGCGTTCCCGAATCGCAAAGAGCCGCAGATCGTTTTTACCCACTTGATGGAAGGGATCGGCCTCGCGCTGGACCTGAAAGGTGGACGGATGTTCCTGACCGATCTCGGTGGCTCCGTTTACAGCGCCAGCCTTGATGGATCGAACAAGAAGACGCTTCTCGTCGCGCAAGGAAACCTGTCCGGCATCGCGTACGCGGAACTTTAGGCAACGCGCCGAACCGGTTCAGACCATATAGGCGTCAGCGGCGTCACTTCGGAAAATCAAAGGCGGCATGAGCCGCAGCAGTTCGAAGGCAAATCTCGAAAGGGAAATCAAGATGAACGTCACAGCACAAGTCAAGCAGGCAAAACCGCCACAGTCGCTTCCCAAACCTAATGGTGATTTTTATCAAGTCACCGAAGCTTTGAATGAAGCGGAACGAGCCATTCTCAAAGAGGTGCGCCGGTTCATGGAAACCGACGTCGCGCCAGTGATTACAAAATATTGGGCCGAGGACGCGTTCCCATTCGAACTGCTGCCGGGCTTTCGCGACCTGAACATCGCGTCGCTGGGCTATGAAGGCTATGGCTGCCGAGGCGGCAGCACCCTGCTCATGGGCTTCATCATGATGGAACTCTCACGAGTGGACGCTTCGATTGCGACTTTCTTCGGCGTCCACAACGGCCTGTCGATGGGCTCGATCTATCTTGGTGGCTCGGAGGAGCAAAAGCAGAAATGGCTGCCTCCGATGGCTCGAATGGAGAAAATAGGCTGCTTCGGATTGACCGAACCGCTTGTCGGTTCGGGAACTGGCGGCGGTCTGAACACCACCGCGAAGCGCGAGGCCGATACATGGGTGCTGAACGGCCAGAAAAAATGGATTGGTAACTCTCCCTGGTGCGACGTCGCGATTATCTGGGCGCGCGATGTGGAGGACAATCAGGTCAAGGGTTTCATCATCGAGAACAAGACCACGCCTGGATTCAAAGTAGAGAAGATGCAGAACAAGGTCTCGCTGCGTGTCGTACAGAATGGGCTGATTTCGTTGGACGATTGCCGAGTGCCCGAGGAAAACCGCCTGCAGGCCGATAATTCCTTTCGCGACACGGCGAAGGTGCTGCGTATGACGCGAGCAGGGGTGGCGTGGATGTCAACCGGCTGCGGCATGGGCGCCTATGAGCACGCACTCGCCTACGCTCAAACTCGGGAGCAGTTCGGGAGGCCGATCGCCAGTTTCCAGTTGGTCCAGGACCTGCTGGCGAAGATGATCGGCAACGTAACCGCATCCCAGTGCATGGTGGTTCGCCTTTCCCAAATGCAGGACGAAGGCAAATTGCAGGATTATCACGCGTCGCTCGCGAAAGCGTTCTGTACCGTGCGGATGCGCGAGACCGTAGCGTGGGCGCGTGAAGTGCTGGGCGGAAACGGCATTCTGTTGGACCACCAGGTCGCGCGCTATTTTGCCGACGCGGAAGCCCTGTATTCGTACGAGGGCACGCGGGAGATGAACACGCTTATTGTCGGCAAGGCAATCTCAGGGTTCAGCGCATTCGTGTAGTTGTCCTGCACGCGTGGCACCGATCAACACTCCTCAGAAGGATGGACTTCAATGACAAGACCAATCAAGCGCGTCGCGATTATCGGCACCGGTGTGATCGGCGCGAGCTGGGCAGCGCTCTTCCTGGCGAAAGGCTTGGAAGTCGTGGCGACCGATGTTGCACCTGATGCGGAAGTGTCGCTGAGACATTTTGTCCAGGCGGCTTGGCCGGCGCTCAGGAGATTGGGCCTCGCGCCTGGTGGATCACAATCAAATCTGAAGTTTACCGCCGATCTGCCGACAGCCGTGAAAAACGCCGATTTTGTCCAGGAGAACGGTCCCGAACGAATTGACTTCAAGAAAAAGCTCTATGGGCAACTCGATGAGTTGTTGTTGGCGGACGTGATCATCGCGTCCAGTTCGTCCGGTCTTACCATGAGCGAGATTCAATCAGGCTGCCCCTCTCACCCGGAGCGATGTGTCATCGGGCATCCTTTCAATCCACCTCACTTAGTCCCGCTCGTCGAAATCGTCGGCGGAGCAAAGACTTCAGAGGATACGATTCAGCGCGCCTCTGAATTCTATACGTCGATCGGGAAACGGACAGTTCGCCTTCACAAGGAAGTGCCTGGGCATGTCGCCAACCGGCTGCAGGCAGCCTTGGGCCGGGAGGTTTATCATCTCGTTGCAGAAGGGGTCGTCAGCGTCGCCGACGTCGACACGGCGTTGTGCTGGGGACCCGGGCTACGCTGGGGCGTTATGGGGCAAGTCCTCCTCAATCACCTCGGCGGTGGCGAGGGCGGCATCGAGCACTTTTTCGCGCAGTTTACCGGACCCATGACTGCATGGTGGAAGGTACTCGGGTCGCCGGTGCTAACGCCCGAACTCCAACAAACGCTCATCGATGGTGTCCACGCGGAAGTGGGATCGCGCTCGATCGACGAGTTGGCGGCACAGCGCGACGAGGCCCTGTTGGGGCTTCTTGAGCTACGCGCCAATTCTGAGGAAGCATCTTTGGTGCCCAAAAGAGCGGTTCATGTTGGCTAAATGGATGATGTCGTCCGAGCGGGCAGACTAACCCGACAGCGAGTGTGCTCCGCACTAGACGAGGCAACCATGAGCGAAGCCCTGGAGATCATTCGCGGACAAGAGAAATTGCCTGTCGCAGATGCGCACAAGGGCAAGCTGAAGCGCGTTGTGATCATTGGTGCCGGATTTGCAGGAATGGCTGCGGCTCGAGCACTTAGCAAGTGCGATGCGGAGATCGTTCTGATCGATCGGCGAAATCACCACATTTTCCAGCCGCTTCTATACCAGGTCGCTACAGCGGTACTGGCGCCCTCCGAAATCGCGGCACCGATTCGGCAGCTCACCGAGAAGCAGAGAAATCTCTCCGTGATGTGGGCCGAAGTCAGGAGTGTGGACCTTGGCGCCCGCGCTATCGACGTTGACTGGCACGATGTGCACCTGAAAAAGATGTCTTTCGATTATTTGGTAATCGCTACTGGGGTGCAGCCAAGCTATTTCGGCCATGACGAATTTGCTCGATACGCTCCGACACTCAAGACAATAACGGATGCCGAGCTTATCCGGACAAAATTGCTCAGTGCCTACGAAATGGCGGAAATGACGGACGACGCGGACGAGCGCGCACGGCAAATGACATTCGTTCTCGTCGGCGCCGGGCCAACCGGGGTGGAGCTGGCAGCGTCGATGGCACAATTGGCGAGTGTCACTCTGCGTTCCGACTTTCGGAAGATCGACCCTACGAAAACATCAATTCTGTTGATCGAGGGCGGAAGCCGCGTGCTGCCGAGCTACGCCGAATCATTATCGGAAAAGGCAGCCAAGAGGCTCGATAGACTGGGCGTCGAAGTGATGACTGGTGCCATCGTAGAAAAGGTAAACGAGCAAGGCGTGACGGTCGCCGGAAAATTAATCAAGAGTGCAACGGTGCTTTGGACGGCTGGCGTTGCGCCATCTCCGATCGTCAGGATGTCTGGTGTTCAGACTGATCGCGCGGGGCGCGCGTGCGTCGGACCTTTCATGAACGTGCCTGACAACCAAGGAATATTTGTAGTCGGCGATACCGCCTCGTTAATTCAAGACGGCCGGCCTGTTCCGGGTGTCGCCCAGGCGGCGATTCAGCAAGGTCGCTATGTCGGTCGTTTCATTGCAAGTGAACTCAAGGGCAAGTCGCCGCCGCGTCCGTTCCGTTACCTGGATAAAGGAAGTATGGCCGTGATCGGCAAGAACTTTGCGATCATGGAGACGGGTCGAATCCGGATGAGCGGGTTTCTGGCCTGGTTGGTGTGGGCCGCGGTCCACCTTATTTCTCTTCCTCAGCGTCACAACCGCATGCGCGTTCGAACACAATGGCTGTGGAGTTATTTCACCGGACAGCGAAGCTCACGGCTGATGTCCGAAGAACCGCATAGAGACAAATAGCGTCAAGGCGCAAACGGCAGCAACATGGGCTTTGCCAATATTCCCGCTCTTGCAGCGTTCTGGGGATCGGTCGCTGACAGCTTCCGTTGTCGAGGCTGCTTGAGCTCCGGGCACGCCTAGCGACAGCTTAGGACAACTCCGTCACCAAAGAGCAAAGCAAAACGTTGAAAGGAACCAAAATGAGCACAGCGGCAGACTTCATGGCAAGTGCGTTGGCTGAAGCCGGCATCAAGCGCATTTATGGCGTCGTAGGCGACTCGCTGAACGGATTCAGTGATGCGCTCCGCCGCCTTGGTACCATCGACTGGATTCACATGCGACATGAGGAAGGAGCGGCTTTCGCGGCAGGCGCCGAAGCTCATCTCACCGGAGAACTCGCAGTCTGCGCGGGAAGCTGCGGTCCAGGCAATCTGCATCTCATCAACGGTTTGTTCGACTGCCATCGCAGCGGCGTGCCGATCCTTGCAATAGCTGCGCACATTCCCAGCACGGAGATAGGGATCGACTATTTTCAGGCGACGCATCCAGAAAGCCTGTTCAAGGAGTGCTCCCACTACGTAGAATTGGTTTCGAACCCAGATCAGTTGCCTCAAATCCTCACGCGGGCCATGCGCGTTGCGGTCGCCAAGCGGGGCGTCGCTGTGGTGGTGATTCCCGGTGACGTCGCGCTTAAGCCATTGCCTGCCAAGGTTCCCCCGTGGATCCTGCCAAGTCGCCCCATCGTCCGTCCCAGCGACGCCGACGTCGCTAGTCTTGCATCCATTCTTAACGGCGCGGCGCGCGTGACTTTGATGTGCGTGCGGGATGCGAGGGTGCACATTCGGAGGTCATCGAAGTGGCGCGGCTGCTGAAAGCGCCGATCGTTCATTCTCTCCGCGGCAAGGAATATATCGAATACGACAACCCTTACGACGTGGGCATGACCGGGCTGGTAGGGTTTGCCTCAGGCAACGCAGGCATGAAGAATTGCAATGCACTCTTATTGTTGGGCACCGACTATCCTTATCGGCAATTCTATCCGGACCATGCTCGCATAAGCGCAAATCGACATTCGGCCCGAGGCGTTGGGCAATGGTTGTCCACTGACTCTTGGTCTATTAGGCCAGGTGAAGGAGACCCTCGCCGCGTTGATGCCCTCTCTCGTTGAGAAAACCGACAGGAGCCACCTCGACGATGCGCTGTCCGACTATAAGGGGGCGCGTCGTAGTCTGGACAAGCTCGCGGAAAGCAGTCCGTCAAGCAAGCTAATCCATCCACAGTACGTTACGAGTCTCGTAAGCGAGCTGGCGGCCGACGATGCGGTCTTCACGTGCGATGTCGGCACTCCAATTGCCTGGACGGCGCGATATCTCAAAGTAAACGGAAAGCGCCGGATCGTGGGATCCTTCAACCATGGATCGATGGCAAATGCGCTGTTGCATGCCATAGGCGCACAGGCAGCATTTCCAAAGCGGCAGGTTATCTCCATGTCGGGAGATGGAGGTTTCACGATGATGATGGGGGAGTTCGTTACACTATCTCAGATCGGCTTGCCCGTGAAGGTTGTTCTACTGAACAATGGAACGTTGGGCTTCGTTGAATTGGAAATGAAAGCCGGCGGCTTCCTCGATGTGGGTTGCGATCTCAAAAACCCGAACTTCGCCGCAATGGCGGAGGCCATGGGCATCAAGGGAATTCGCGTCGAAAAACCACAGGACCTAAAGGGCGCCTTAACCGAAGCGTTCCGCCATGACGGCCCGGCACTCGTCGACGTGGTGAGCGCCCGCCAGGAACTGGTGATGCCACCGAAAACGACCGTGGACGAAGCTTATCACTTCGGAATGTTCATGATGAAAGCCGTCCTGGACGGCCGGGCACACGAACTCATTGATTTGGCGAAGGTCAACCTGACGCGCTGACACCAAGACACTCGACGGAAGGGGATCGACCATGTTCACCGCGTTGTTTTTGTCCCGCCTGCAGTTCGCATTCACGATCTCCTTCCACATCATTTTCCCGTCTTTTACGATTGGTCTGGCCGCATGGCTGGCCGTACTCGAAGGCATGCACCTCGTTACCGCGAGACCGGTCTATCGCCGACTGTTCGACTTCTGGCTCAAGATTTTCGGCGTCGCATTCGGATTGGGGGTCGTCTCCGGCGTCGTGATGGGTTTCGAATTCGGTACGAACTGGAGCAGACTTTCGGAAGCAACGGGACCGATACAGGGCCCGTTGCTTTCCTATGAGACCTTCACCGCATTCGCCCTCGAGGCGTCGTTCTTCGGCATGCTCATCTTCGGTCGGTCGCGGGTCTGACCCGCGCTCTATTTCCTATCCACCTTGATGGTGGCCCTGGGTACGACGTTCAGTGCGTTCTGGATCATGGTGAACAACAGTTGGATGCGGGCCCCGGTGGGATATCAGCTTCAAAATGGGATTTTCGTGCCCACGGACTGGTATGCGATAATTTTCAGTCCGGTCGTCTGGGTGCGGTTTCCGCACATGCTGATCGCGGCATATCTGACGGGCGCCTTTTGCGTCGCGGCAACAGGCGCTTGGTACAGGCTCCGGAACACGTACGCCGTCGAGTCGGCGGTGATGCTACGGATGGGGTTGTACCTGGCCGCCATCGTCGTTCCCTTGCAACTATTTTTTGGGCACTTGAACGGGGACTTCGTGCATGAAAAGCAGCTGGCGAAGTTCGCGGCGATCGAAGGGCGCTGGCACGACGAACAGCCAGCCGCCGAGGTCGTGATAGCAATTCCGGATCCGGTTTCGGAAAGCAATCGATTCGAGCTCAAGATCCCCTATCTTGGCAGTCTAATCGCAACCATGACCCTCAACTCCAAGGAAGTTGGTCTCACTAGTTTTCCGCGCGAGGAACGCCCGCCGGTTTTGATCCCGTTCTTCACCTTCAGAATCATGGTCGGGTGCGGCCTGCTGATGCTGGCGATCGCCTGGCTGGGATCTTTCCTTCTGTTTACCGGGCGTACGTACGGTCAGCGACTGCTTCTTTGGGCGACGTTTCTCAGTTTCCCGCTGCCTTTCATTGCGACGCTGACCGGATGGTTCACGGCGGAGGTCGGGCGCCAGCCATGGACCGTTTATGGACTGGTGAAGACAGCCGACGCAGTCACCCCGCATTTGACTGTTGCCGCGACCCTGACCTCGCTGATCTTCTTCGGGATCATCTACTTGCTGATTTTCAGCTTCGGAACGCTGTTCATCTACCGGATGCTCAAGGCGGGGCCGTCGGCGGGTGCGGCTCCATCCGCGACCAACGCCAAACGCCCGCTCGCATTGCCCGGTGCCAGCCCCGAGGCGGAAACTGTTGCGGCGGGGGGCGGACGATGATCACGTTTTGGGTGGCCGTGCTGGCCCTGACAACATTGCTTTACGTGATCCTGGATGGCTTCGATCTCGGCGTAGGAATTCTCTTCGGCTTTACCCGGAATGAGGAGCTACGCCGAAAGATGCTGTCCGCGATTTCTCCGGTTTGGGACGGCAACGAGACGTGGTTGATATTCACCGGCACGATCTTGTTCGGAGCGTTTCCTCGAGTATATGCGACTTTGCTATCCGCGTTCTATCTGCCGATCACACTGATGCTTGGCGCGCTGATCCTGCGCGGCGTCGCTTTCGAGTTTCGATACAAGGCGACTAGCACCCGCTGGCTATGGGACCTCGGCTTCTTCGGCGGCTCCCTGATCGCGTCGTTTGTGCAAGGCGTGGCGGTCGGAGAGTTGGTCGAAGGCCTTCCTATGCAAGATGGGCAATATGTCGGAGGTACCTTCGGTTGGCTCAGCCCGTTTGCCTGCCTTTGCGGAATTGGTCTCTGTTTCGGTTACGCACTGTTGGGGGCCGGGTGGCTGACCGCAAAATGCGAAGGCATTTTGCGCGCACGCGCCCATGCTCTTCTGCGACCGCTCACGATCGGCGTCTTCAGCTTTCTAGCCGTCGCCTTCGTTTATGCTCTCGTTCTTGACCTCCGCATCATGAATCGATGGATCGAACGCCCATACCTTCTCATATTTCCTGCCTTTGGCGCGGTTGCCGCGGTCTTTCTGGTCCGAGGCATCAGTGACCAAAACGATGGCCAGCCGTTCCGCATGACGGCACTAATCTTCCTTTCGGCGTTCGGGACGCTCGCCAGCTCGTTCTGGCCCTTCATGATACCGTTTGCCGTGACCATCGACCAGGCCGCCGCACCGCCCTCAAGCCTGTACTTCATGTTCTGGGGAGCCGGGCTTTTCGTTCTGCCACTCACCCTCACATACACTGGTGCGGTCTATCGCGTGTTTCGAGGGAAGATCGTCGAAGCGCCAGAGGAATATTAGGAGCTTCGACTACGTCACTCGCTGTGTATTCACATAGCAGGTCCGGAGACGCAACTGTTTGAGATTGTCCTGAAGATCATCACCAATCTGAGCGTCATCGTCGGTGGGATTGCCGCCTACATCGCTTTGCGCAGCAACAGCCGCGAACTAGGCGCCCAGATATTTCTGGCGTATTCGAACCGTATTCATCTGCTGCGCCAGACGCTCGCGATCGACGTCGATGTCTATCGGCCCTTGAGTGACGCGACCGATCTGGATCCCGAAGCGAGACGCGCTGCCGTCGAAGCATTATATGCGATTTTTGAATTCTATTCGCTCAGAAGGCAAGGTTATGTAACGACCGCAATCTGTAGTATATGGGAGTAGGCGATAGCCACGACCGGACACTGTCTTCAACATTCCTCGGTCCGAGCCGTGCGCCTTGCCGATATGTGAAAATGGAGCGTATTGTCCTCTACGATTGCGCCCGGCCATGCACGAGCCGAGAGGTCGTTCTTGGTGACGAGCTCACCTGCCGACTGAACCAGAACCTCGATGATTTCGAACGTGCGACCCCCGATCGGGACAGGTACTCCATGCGCTCGCAGTTCACGCCCAGCGAGATCGAACTCCCACTCGCCCGAATCGTACACCAGTTGTCGGCCCTGTGCGCGCACTCGCGGCCCTGTTCAGGATTTCTCACGTTTTATCAGAAATTTACGGCGTGCAAAAGAGCTTCGACAGCGGTTAGGATCGCCGCATAGAACGCGCCGCGTGCTTGGATTGTGCGGCTCTCCAGTCAGCTACTTATAGGGCTCGCCCACAGACGCGAGTTTTGTTCCCACCGCCCAGGGATTTTCTCTATGACGCGCGTGCACAAAACCACCCAGGGGCCGGCGTCGCTCGTCCAAGGGCTCGGCTATTGGATACCAACATGACCCGCGAACGGGTGTACCTTCGAAACGCGCCGACGGTAGTCAGGCTCTTTTCGGGGTTAGCTGAGGGGCATGGTCACCAAGGCCCCGTTCATTCAAGCCCCGATGGTATTTTCGATCAATCTCGAAAGGTTGCCTGGAGAGGTGGCAACGCCACCGGATTCCAAATCCGATCCATGGTCGGGGAAGTGGACGTCTTGGCCAGTTCGATCGAACTGCATTTTATATGGAATCCAGGTTACATCGAAGGAGAGGCACAATCGGGCGGCAAGGTCATCCCCAACAAAAACAGGCCCACGTTTGCCTACGTCCTTCCGCCCGGTACTCGCGTCGGATTTCGTCTGAAAGAGGCTCTCGAATATCAACAATTATCCCTAGAGCTGCAGCCGGATTTTGTTCTGGGTGCGATGGGCTTGGAAGCTTTGGCCAGCTTCGACATCATCGAAACGTGGGACTACAGGGATCCGCTGAGCTGGCAATTGGCCCGTGTGATCTATGACGAGTGCATCAGCCGTGCGCCGCAAGGCACTCTTTACACAGAAACCGCGGCCGCGCTCTTGGCCATGCATCTCATCCGTAATCTCTCGACTATCACCCGCCTCAAAGAGATCCGTCGCGGGGGGCTTGCATCGTCATCTCTCCGTCGTGCGTGTGAGTATATGATGAGCCGCCTCGGAGAGGACATCTCGCTGCACGAAGTGGCGGCGAGCATACAGCTCTCGACAGGCCATTTCTCAACCGCATTCAATCAGTCATTGGGCTTAGCCCCACATGCCTGGTTGCGCCGTCAGCGGATCGAGCGGGCAAAGACACTGCTCCACGATCCCAATCTGGATCTGGCCCAGATCGCGATGATCTTGGGCTATGCCAACCAGAGTTCATTCGGCGTTGCGTTCAAGAGAGAGACCGGCCTCGCACCAATGCAATGGCGAGTGCGCGAAGCCGTATAGCGATTTCCGAAACCGAACACTCACCGCGCGCTCACCAGAGCTCTGATAAGACCCATCAGTCTACCGATGTCTCTGACGAAATTCCGGCGTTTCTGACGAGACTGCGAATATCGGCGATCTATACTTTGAAGAGTCGGTAAGGAGACCGTTGCCACAATCGTCGCGTCGCCGGCAATGTCCGAGCACGAGTTCTGCAAGCCGGCTCTAACCGCACAGTCCGCCCGGTACAGCAGGAAATACCGAGGTGCGTTCACGATCGGGAGAAAGCATCGAGAGAATTTTTTCGCAGGAGAAACCGACGGAGGTAGTGGATGCCGAGAGATATGCTTCCGCTGAACGGCTGGTTTCGCTGGGTCCGTCGCTGGCCGACGGCCGTCGCTAGGTCGTACGTGGAGGCCGCCGATCGCCTTAGACTTCTGGGCACGGCCTCTCAACTTCTCAGGATTATTCAGATCTCCTTGAGGGGATTGCGGTGCGCCCGCATTGAAGAAGCCACATGCGAGGGCTAAAATGCGCACACGGTCGCTCGGCACAGGGAAGCATTCGAGGGCTCGCAAAGACCGGACCAAGTCCGAACAACATCTGCTGCAGAGGGGCCAGCATGCAATCAATTGCCTCAATGGGCAGCTCGATCAACTGCTGGGGGCTGTTCGGCTCTATGAGCATTCCAAGGAGGCGAAGTTATCGCCCGTCGCGCTCGAACCGCTGTTTCGGCAAGCATGCCATGAAAATGCGGAAAGCGCGTTGCAGAAAGGGATTGACATCCGCGTGTGCCCCACTGGCGCGTCCGTCATGAGCAACGCGGTGCTGCTCAATGGCATCCTCCGAAATCTCGTCAGCAACGCCATAAAATATACCGAGCCCAAAGGCCGGATTCTCGTCGGCTGTCGCCGTTCG
>Ga0137418_10006105_pt1 | contig 11074 bp, 10 predicted proteins | sample CZODoug3_1_2_16f_FD_122242 | JGI IMG/M metagenome (GOLD analysis project Ga0137418, IMG submission 122242) | Vadose zone soil fungal communities from Angelo Coast Range Reserve, California, USA - CZODoug3_1_2_16fungal (Hybrid Assembly) | ecosystem: Environmental > Terrestrial > Soil > Vadose... | reverse complement strand
ACCGCCCGGGCTTCGGTGCCGGTGATCTGCCCGCAGGCATACGTCGCGCCGAGATCGTTGAGATAGCCGAGCGCTGCGGGAGGTGGGAGCTCGGTGAGCCACCGCACCTGCTGCCCCGGCCCACGCTCAAAATCCGAGCCGAGCAGCAACGGACGGCCCGCCGTGTCCCGCAACGCGCTCGTGAGCGCCGTGACGGCGGCACGCGTGCCGCCAAAGAGAATGAAGCCCCCGACTCCGGCGGCCAGCGCCTGCTCGATCTTGGTGCGTTCGGATCTGAATGAGCCGCGTCGCCAGCGGAGCGCGGGACACACGAGTCGCGCACGCGGGGAGATCATCCGGGCGGAATACGGTCCGCGGCGCGATTGCGGAGCAGGATCAGGGGCACCAGGAACGCCAGGGCGATGAGCGCGCCGCCGACATCGGGCAGCAGATCCGCCAATCGGCAGTTGCCGGTGCGCGTCGCCCCCTCCTCGAGCTCAACGAGGACGCCCAGCGCGAGCGTTGCAACGAGCGACCAGGAGAGGCTCCTGCGATCCAGACGAGCGAATTGCCACGCGGTGAACAGAAAGAACACACCGAACAGGACGAAATGGCGAACCTTCGTGAGCGACAGACGCGAGTTGTCCCACGCCATCCGCAAGTCGCAGAGGGGCGCGTACAGACGAAAGTGGGCCTGGGCGGGAATCCCTAACACACCAGCAATCAGGAACAGTGCGTAGCCCCAGCGCCGAAAGCGCGAAAACCTACTGAAACCGGCGATCATGCGGGCGTGATATGCCCCAGAATGCGCGGGCCCCGCGCCCCCGTCGCCGCCGGCAGATTGCCCGGCCTGCCCAGGACCGTCTGATGGCCGAGAAACGCGAACGCGACCGCTTCTTTCGCTTCGCCGTTGAAGAACAGCTGATCGAACAGCACGACGGCACGTGGCTGGACCTTTGCGGCCAGGCGCTCGACGAGCGCGGGATTCTTCGCGCCGCCCCCCGAGATCACGACCTCGGCCGTGTCGTCCTTTCCCCACTTCGCAATGGCGCGCCCAATCGACTCGGCCGTCAGCGCCGTCGCGGTCGCCACCGCGTCGTTGTCCGATCCGCCGGACTTTTTCACGCGCGCGAGCAGCTTGTCGGCATACTCGATCCCGAATCGTTCGCGGCCCGTGCTCTTGGGCGGCGGCTGGTCGAAGTAGGGATCCGCGAGCAGCTCGTCGAGCAGTTTCGCCACGGGACGGCCGCGGCGCGCGCGCTCGCCGTCCTGGTCGAACGCCGCGTCGGGATCGACGCGCCGTGTGATGGCGTCGATCACGGCGACGCCGGGACCGGTATCAAAGGCAAACGCGCCGTCGGGCACGCCGCGCCGCGGCACCCAGGTCACGTTCGCCATCCCGCCGATATTGAGCAGCCAGCGCCCGCGCTGCTCGTGGCCGAACAGCATCACATCAGCCAGCGGCACGAGCGGCGCCCCCTGCCCGCCCGCGGCCACATCCCGCGCGCGGAAGTCGCTCACCACGCGCACGCCGACGCGCTCTGCCAGCACCGCCGCGTCGCCGAGCTGGAAGGTGGCGCGTCCCGGCTCATGCCAGATCGTCTGGCCGTGTGATGCAACAAAGGAAAGGTCTTTGGCCGCGACGCGAGCCTGCGCGAGGAGCGCCAGCACCGCGCCGGCGAATCGCTCGCCCAATGCGACATGAAGGAAGGCGACGTCCTTCGGCGTGCCGCGCGCCATCGTGTCGATGATCGAGCCACGCTCAGCCGCCGAGTACGGCTCCTGCCGAAACGCGACCAGCTCAGCACTACCATCACGGAGCCGCACCAGCGCTGTAGAAATGCCGTCGAGTGACGTCCCCGACATGACGCCGACGGCGAGAGCGTCGCTCATCGCGTCACGGCGGGAGGATCACCGACGACCGGCCGCACGAACCCGCCCGACTTCTCGAGCTGCTTGCGCGCGGTCTTGGCATCGACGCGGTTGCGCAGCATCACGATCGCGAGCTTGACGCTGCCCTCCGCCCGATCTATCGCGGCGCGCGCCTCTTCCCGGCTCACGCCGCAACACTCCATCACGATGCGCTCGCCCCGGTCGTGGAGCTTCACGCTCAAATCCATCAGGTCGACCATCATGTTGCCATACGCCTTGCCGAGCCGGAGCATGGCGCCGGTCGTGAGCGTGTTGAGGACGAGCTTCGTCGCCGTGCCGGCCTTGAGCCGCGTCGAGCCGGTGAGCGCCTCCGGCCCGGTCACCGGATTGATGACGACGTCGCATGTCTCGCTCAGCACTTTGGGCGGCTTGCCGCAGGTCACGAGCACCGTGCCCGCCCCGATCGTCTGCGCACGGCCGAGTGCCATCCGCACATAGGGCGTCGTGCCGCTCGCCGCGATGCCGATGACGACATCGTTTTTCGTCACCCCGGCGGTATCCACGGCCGCCCCGCCGGCGTTGGCGTCATCTTCGGCGCCCTCGGCGCTCTTGACGAGCGCGGCGTAGCCCCCCGCGATCACGCCGCTCACCAGCGTGGGCGGCACGCCGAACGTCGGGGGACATTCGGCGGCGTCCAGCACGCCCAACCGGCCCGACGTTCCCGCGCCGACGTACACGACGCGGCCGCCGTTGCGAATCGCATCCACGATGAGATCGATCGCCCGCGCGATCCGCTCGCGCTCGCCACGTACTATCCCCGCAACCGTGGCATCCTCGCCATTCATCAAATCCACGATTTCGAGACTCGAGGCGACGTCGATCCGTTCCGTACGCGGATTGCGCTGCTCGGTGGGCCTGGGATCGGAGAAATCGCGGTTTGTCATGGAGGAGAATTAGACGATAAGATTACGAATGCGAAAGATCCTCGCTCTTTGCATCCCGATGGCCGTTGTGGCATGCGGCGGCGCGGCGCCTCGTCCCGTGGCCGGCCCAGCGCCGGTCGTCGGCCGGGCCGTTATCCCCTCGACCTGGACGTTGCGCTCGCGGCCCGCCACCGCGCCGCACGCCATGGTCGTGACCGCCCATCCCCTCGCGACTCAGGCCGGCGTCGACATCCTGAAGCAGGGCGGCAACGCGATCGACGCCGCCGTCGCCGTCGCGTTCGCGCTCGAAGTCGTGCTGCCGGACGCCGGCAACATCGGCGGCGGCGGCTTCATCGTGCATCGCAGCGCCGCCGGAGACGTGACGGCGCTCGACTACCGCGAAGCGGCACCCGCCGCCGCGACCCACGACATGTTCGTCGACTCGGGCGGCAATCCTACCAAGAAGAGCGAGGTCGGCCATCTCGCCAGCGGCGTGCCGGGAAGCGTCGCCGGACTGTACGAGGCGTGGAAGAAGTACGGCTCGCTCCCCTGGGCCACCGTGATCGCTCCGGCCATCCGCCTCGCACAGGGCCATGTGATCGACTCCGCGCGCCACCGCGACATCGCAAGTGACCGCGAGTTGCTGGCACGATTCCCGGCGAGCCGAGCACAGTTCCTGGTGCACGACAGCGCGCCGCCGCCCGGGACGATGTGGCGGCAGCCCGATCTCGCGCGCACGCTGCAGCTCATCAGCGACTCAGGTCCCGACGTCTTCTATCGCGGTCAGATCGCCGACCTGATCGTGGCCGAGATCCGGCGCGGCGGCGGTCTCATTACGAAAGACGACCTGCGCCGCTATCGCGCCAAGTGGCGGACGCCCATCCAGATCACGTACCGCGGCAACACGATCTACTCGATGCCGCCGTCCAGCTCGGGCGGCGTGACGATGGGGGAGATCCTCAACATCCTCGAGGGCTACGATACGCTCCCCGCATTCGGCACCGCCGCCTACGTGCACCTCGTGACCGAAGCGATGCGGCGGGCCTTCATCGACCGCAACCGCTGGCTTGGCGACCCCGACTTCGTGGAGATGCCGCTCGATCGCCTGCTGTCGAAATCGTACGCGGCAACACTCCGGTCGCAGATCGATCCGAAGCACGCGACCCCGACACCGCCGCAGAGCGCGGGCGGCGAAGCGATGCACACGACGCACTACTCGATCGTGGACGCCATGGGCAATGCCGCGTCTGTGACCACGACGCTGAACGGCGGATTTGGGAGCGGCGTGACGGTGACGGGCGCGGGGTTCCTGCTGAACAACGAGATGGACGACTTCGCGACCGCGCCGGGCAAGCCGAATATGTACGGGCTCGTCCAGGGCGAAGCCAACGCGGTCGCCGGCAACAAGCGGATGCTGTCGGCGATGACGCCCTCGATCGTACTCGACAGCGCCGGCAATCTACAGATGGTTGTGGGCACGCCCGGCGGGCCGACGATCATCACGAGTGTTGCGCAGGTCATCCTTAACGTGCTCGATCAGAAGATGAGCCTCGCCGACGCGGTCGCCGCGCCGCGCATTCACCACCAAGCGCTGCCGGACCAGACCTACTACGAGCATGGAGGATTGAGCGACGCGACCGTGCGCACGCTCGAGGCGATGGGACACAAGATGTCGGAGCGGCGGGGACACAGCGGCATCATCGCCGCCATACAAAAAACCGCCGGCGGGTGGGTCGGTGTGGCTGACCCACGCTACGCCGGTGGGGCACTCGGCTACTAAGGAGCCCTGAATGCGCCTTGCAACCCAATCGTCGCCGGTCGATGTGCTCGTGGTCGGCTCGGGAGCTGGTGGTGGGATGGCCGCGTACGTACTCGCGCGCGCCGGCGTCAACGTCACGGTGCTCGAAGCGGGCGGGCCGTGGGACAACACGATCAACTCCGCGATGCTCACGTGGCCCTACGAATCGCCGCGCCGCGGCGCGTCCACCAAGGATCGGCCGTTCGGCGAATTCGACGGCTGCATCGGCGGCTGGGAGATCCCCGGCGAGCCCTACACCGTCGCGCGAGGAGACAAGTTCCGCTGGTGGCGGGCGCGCATGGTCGGCGGCAGAACAAACCACTGGGGTCGCATCTCCCTGCGCTTCGGGCCGCGCGACTTCAAGGCGAAGACGTTCGACGGCCTGGGCGACGACTGGCCGATCAGCTATGACGACGTCGCGCCCTACTACGACAAGCTCGAGCAGCTGGTGGGGGTCTTCGGGAGCAAGGAAAACGTTCCCAATGCCCCCGACTCGATCTTTCTCCCGCCGCCCAAGCCGCGCTGCTACGAGCTGCTCGTGCAGGACGCGGCGCGCCGGCTCAACGTCACGTGCGTTCCGGCGCGGCTGTCGATCCTGACCCGCCCGCTCAACGGCCGCGCCGCGTGTCACTACTGCGGCCAATGCGGCCGCGGCTGCAAGACGAATTCCAACTTCTCCTCGACCAACGTGCTGATCGCCCCCGCCCTCAAGACCGGCAAGCTCACACTGAAGACGAATGCGATGGCGCGCGAGATCACGCTGGACCGCACTGGGCGGGCGAGCGGTGTTATTTACGTCGACACGACCGACGGCAGCGAGCACCTCATCGAGGCCCGCGTGGTGGTCCTGGCGGCCAGCGCGTGCGAAACGTCGCGGCTGCTGCTCAACTCGAAGTCCCCGTCATTCCCGAATGGACTCGCGAACGCGAGCGGGACCGTCGGCAAGTATCTCACCGATACGACCGGCACCGACGCCGGGGGATTCGTTCCGAAGATGATGGACCCGGTTCCCCACAATCACGACGGTGTGGGAGGGATGCACGTCTACATGCCGTGGTGGCTCGACAACAAGAAGCTCGACTTCCCGCGCGGCTACCACATCGAGGTGTGGGGCGGCGCGGGGCTGCCGGAGGCGGGCTTCGGCGGCGGGATCCAGGACCTGCAGGGCGGCGGTTACGGCAAGCAGCTCAAGAACGACTATCGCCGCTACAACGGCGCGTACATCGGGTTCTCGGGGCGCGGCGAGATGATTCCCAACGACGGCAGCTACTGCGAAATCGATCCAAACGTCGTGGACAAATGGGGCATCCCCGTGCTCCGCTTCCACTGGAAGTTCACCGATCACGAGTACCTGCAGGTGAAGCACATGCAGGAGACGTTCCGCGCGCTCATCAAGGAGATGGGCGGCACGCCGTGGGGAGATATGCCGAGCAAAGAGGATGGTTACGGCATCGCGGCGGGCGGCGTGATCATCCACGAGCTGGGCGGCGCGCGCATGGGCGCCGATCCCAAGACGTCGGTCGTGAACAGCAACTGCCAGACGCACGAGGTCAAGAATCTCTTCGTCGCCGATGGCTCGCCGTTCACGTCGCAGGCCGACAAGAATCCCACCTGGACGATCATGGCGCTGTCGTGGCGGACGTCCGAATACATCGCAAACCAGCTGAAGGCGAGGTCCCTGTGAAACGGCGCGAAGCGGTAGGCGCGATGGCGATGGCTGCGCTGACAGCGGCCTTCAAGTGGACGCCGGCCGAGGCTCAGCGGGCAGCGACGCTGGCGCGCGAGGCGATGACGGCAAAGACGCCGTTCGCACCGGCGTTCTTCACGCCGCACGAGTGGGATACGGTGCGGGTGCTCGCGGACCTCGTGATTCCCCGCGATGAACGCTCGGGCAGCGCGACTGATGCCGGCGTCCCCGAGTACATGGACTTCATGCTCACCGACCGGCCCGACGGTCAGGTCCCGATGCGCGGCGGGCTCGCGTGGCTCGACAATGAAGGCTACGAACGCTTCGGAAAGACCTTCGTTTCCGCGACATCGCAGGAACAGACGGCGATTCTCGACGATATCGCATGGCCGAAGAAAGCGAAGCCGGAGAGAAGCCAGGGCGTCGCGTTCTTCAACATGTTCCGCGACATGACGGCATCGGGGTTCTGGACGAGCAAGATGGGCATCACCGATCTCAATTATCAGGGCAACACGTTCGTGGCGGAGTGGAAAGGCTGCCCACCGGAAGCGCTGCAGAAACTCGGCGTCCATTACGAGGATTGAATGACGAAACGACTGGGAATTGGAATGGTGGGGAGCGGGTTCAACGCCAAATTCCACTTGCTGGGATTCGTCGGCGTGCGCGACGCCGACGTGCTGGGCGTCTGGAGCCCCAATCAGAACAACGCCGCCGAGACCGCCGGCATCGCGAAGAAGCTCGGCGTGGGCGCGGCCAAGGCGTATCCCTCGATCGCCGCCATGGTCGAGGATCCGGCGATCGACGCCATCTGGCTCTCGGGTCCGAACTTCGCCCGCATCGAGAACGTCGAAGAGATCGTGAGCACGATCGAGCGCGGCAAGGGCTCATTGCTTGGCATCGCATGTGAAAAACCGTTGGCCAGAAATGTGAGTGAGGCAAAGAAAGTCTTGGATTTGGTAAATAAGGTTGGGCTGCCGCACGGCTATCTCGAGAACCAGGTGTTCGCGCCGCAGGTCGAGGTCGGGCGCAACCTGCTCTGGGCGCGTGGGGCAAAGCTGACAGGCCGGCCCTACCTCGCGCGCGCCGCCGAGGAGCACAGCGGCCCGCACGGACCGTGGTTCTGGCAGGGCGCGCTGCAGGGCGGCGGGGTGCTCAACGACATGATGTGTCACTCATCGTTACTGGTGCAGCACCTCCTCACCGATCCGAACAAGGCCAGGTCGTCGGTTCGCCCGTCACGCATCACGGCCCACATCGCCAGTCTCAAGTGGAGCAGGCCCGCCTACAGCAAGAGGCTGTCGGCGATGATGGGAAAAGATGTCAACTACGACAAAGCGCCGTCGGAAGACTTCGCGAGCGTTGTGATCGAGTTCGAGACCGACGACGGGTACAAGGTGCTGGGCGAGGCCACGACGTCGTGGAGCTTCGTGGGCGCCGGGCTGCGACTGTCGGCCGAGCTGCTGGGCCCGGAATACTCTTTGTCCTGGAATTCGCTCGACACCGGACTCAAGCTCTTTTTCAGCCGCGAGGTTCAAGGGAAAGCGGGCGAAGACCTGGTGGAGAAGCAGAACGCCGAGATCGGGCAGATGCCGGTGGTCGCCGGCGAAGCGGGAGCCTACGGCTATGAAGCCGAGGACCGCCACTTCGTGCACTGCTTCCTGAACAAGCAGAAGCCGTCACTCACCTTCGATGACGGCCTCCAGGTTGTGAAGGTCTTGATGACGGCCTACATGAGCGCCGAGCAAAGCCGCACGCTCGACTTCCCACCGCCGGGCGTGGACACCTTTGTCCCAGCCGTTGCGAAAGGCACCTGGAAACCATGATCGGCACGCTAGCTTTGATGTTGATGGCACAAGCCTCGCCCCAACAGTGGCCGCAGCACTCGATGGATCGTCCTCGGCCTCCCGTCGTCGATCCCGGTCCCGAGCGGCCGCCGGCCCCCGCGCCCAAAGATGCGATCGTCCTGTTCGACGGCTCGAATCTTTCGCAGTGGCGCACGGAAGACGGCAGCGCGGCGAAATGGACCGTGCGGGACGACTATGTCGAGGTAAAACCGGGCACCGGCATGCTCGTGTCGGCCCGCGGCTTCGGAGACGTGCAGCTGCACATCGAGTGGCGGACCCCGACGCCGGCGCAGGGCGAGGGCCAGGAGCGCGGCAACAGCGGCGTCTTTCTGATGGGGATATACGAGCTGCAGGTGCTCGATTCCTACCAGAACGACACCTACCCCGATGGCCAGGCGGGCGCGATCTACGGCGAGAATCCGCCGCTCGTCAACGCCACGCGGCCACCCGGCCAGTGGCAGACGTACGACATCGTGTTTCGCCGGCCGCGCTTCAAGGCCGACGGCTCACTCGAGCGCCCGGCGCGCATGACGGTATTTCTCAATGGAGTGCTGATTCAGGACAATTTCGAGTTGGTGGGGCCCACCGCTAATCAAGCACGGCCGCCGTACAAAATGCATGCGGACAAGCTGCCCTTGAAACTGCAGGATCACGGCAATCCGCTTGGCTATCGCAATATCTGGATCAGAGAGCTGCCGGAAGGATCGTAAAAAATGTAGGGGCGCAGCATGCTGCGCCCCTACATCACCTAAATCAGACTACCGCCCAACCGTGGCCGAGGTCTGTCCCGTCGCTTCGCGAGCAGGTGCCTTGAATAGCGCCGCGAAGAACACCAGCACTCCTGCGGCAAAGACCGCCGGCAATATCCAGAAGCTCCTCCACTGCTCGAGCGTCAGACTGGTGGCCGTGCCGAGAAAGCTGTTGTAGACGCGTCCCGCCACCTGCGCCCCGATCAACATGCCGACGCCGTAGGTGACCAGGACCAGGAAACCCTGCGCCTGGCCACGAATCGCCGGCGTGGACTTCTTGTCCACGTAGATCTGCCCGGTGACGAAGAAGAAATCGTAGCACGGGCCGTGTAGCGCCACGCCGACCACGATCATCCAGAATACCGCGCTGGGCGCCGCCAGCGCGAAGAGCGCATAACGGAGCACCCAGGCCCCCATGCCCACCATCAGCATCTTCTTGACACCCAGCCGCATGAACATGAGCGGCATCAGCAGCATGAAGAGCGTTTCGGACATCTGCCCCAGTGTCTGCGTCGCCGCGATCTTCTTGACGCCGGCTGCTCCCAGATAGAGCTGCGTGAAGTTGTAATAGGCCGCGAGCGGAATGCAGAGCAGCAACGACGCGGTGATGAAGACGTAGAACGGGCGGTCGCCGATCTGCTTGAGGGCGTCGAGCCCGGCGATGCTGCGCAGCGATACCGGCTGACCCGCGCCGCGCGGCGGCGTGTGCGGCAGCGTGAAGCAGAACAGGCCGAGGACGACGCTGGCGACTCCCGCCGTGTAGAGCGGCCACGCCGTCGTCTCCGGCACGGCCGTCATCATGCCGCTCAGGACGAGACTGATGAACAGTCCCGCCACGATCCAGCCCACCGTCCCGAAGACGCGGATGAGCGGGAACTGCTGCTCCTGCGATTGGATGTGGTGGAACGCCAGGCTGTTCGCCAGACCGAGCGTCGGCATATAGCAGAGGTTGTACAGCAGCAGGAACAGAATGAACGTGGTCGGCGATCCGGTGAAGCGCGGCACGGCGCAGAGAATCAAGCCGCCCAGGATGTGAAGAGCGGCGAGGACTTTCTCCGTCGCGAAGTAGCGGTCGGCGACCAGACCAAGAAAGAATGGAGCGACGATGGCCGCTATCGGATTCACCGTATAGGGCCAGAAGGTCAGTCGCTCCATTCCATGATTCGTCATGTACACGGCGATCGTCGTGTACCATGCCCCCCAGATGAAAAACTGGAGGAACATCATCGTTGACAGCTTGGCGCGGATCACCGCGTCAGGATGCCGCGACCGCGAGTTCCTTCGTCAACCGGATGATGATATGCGCCCCCGCTGGCAAAACGATGTCCGAATCCTTCGTCGAGTGTGCCACCGCGGCGCCTGCTGCACCCCCCACGATGCCGCCGATGATCGTGCCCTTCTTGTTCCCGCCCAGCACGCGACCGAGGATCGCGCCCGCAGCTGCGCCCGCTCCCACCTTCGCGGCGTCACCCGTCGTGACGCCTCGGCCCTTGTGGATCGTCTCGAGCGAGTCGACCGAGGCCTCGATGGGATACGAAGTGCCGCGTACAGTGATGCTCGAAACACTCAGCGTCAAGGTCCCCGGCGTGCTGGGATTGGGTGCCGGTTTGACATCGACAATCTTGCCGTTCACGACCGACCCCGCCGGGATCACGACCTTTCCTGCGGCGTTCTTGATGTCCTCCACCAAGCGCGCACTGAACGGATCCCCGACCTTCGCCGAGCGCGAGGAAATCGTATCGGCCGCGGCGATGTCCATCGTGGTCCCGGCGCCCAGGCGCAGCTTCGCGGGCGCCGTGGGCCTGCGCTGCACCGGGGGACGCGTGGCCGGAGGCGGCGTCGGTCGCGCCACGGCGGCCGGCGGATTCGCCGGGACATCGCGCATCGCGGCGGTCGATTCGGTGGGGGCGAGCGTCAGATTGCGAGCGGTCGAATCATTGGCACGGCTTTGCTCCTGCCCCTTCTGACAGGCACCCAACCCGAAAATGGCGATGCTCGCAAAAGTCATGAACCGAGTCATGGCGTCCTCTCTGTAACGACGTTTGGCAATGGGTACCCGCACCTGGGCAGCAGGTTTCTACAACCGTTCCCGCAAGAACTCAGGTGTCAATCCGCGGAGGTATCCCGCCAGCAGCGTAAAGCTGTCGGTGACAAGCAGAATGCCGAGCACGATCAGCATCGCGCCGGCGATCCGATCCACCCATACTATGTATGGTCGGAAG
>Ga0137418_10006104_pt1 | contig 11074 bp, 8 predicted proteins | sample CZODoug3_1_2_16f_FD_122242 | JGI IMG/M metagenome (GOLD analysis project Ga0137418, IMG submission 122242) | Vadose zone soil fungal communities from Angelo Coast Range Reserve, California, USA - CZODoug3_1_2_16fungal (Hybrid Assembly) | ecosystem: Environmental > Terrestrial > Soil > Vadose... | reverse complement strand
ATGGTGAGATTGAGCACCTGATTCAAATCTAGTCGCACACCCTTGCGGACGTACTTCTTGAAATTGCTGTGGTCCACGGTCACGGTGTAAACGCCGACCGACACCTGCAGGACTGAGAAGTCGCCGTTGCCATTCGACTCCGAGTTGTAGTCAACGCCGGTGGCTTCGTTGGTCAGGATCACCTTGGCGCCGGGGACGACCGCACCCGAGGTATCAGTGACGCGGCCGATGATGCGACCACCCGTCGATTGGGCGTACATGAAGCAAGTTGTGAACAATATTCCGAGAGCAAGAAGCGAACGGAGAAACGTCCTGGACATGGAGACCTCGCAAGCGCGATTTTGTTCTTTCGGGCCCTAGGTTGGTGATTGCACTTCCACGATACCTTGCTATAATCGCGCAAAGTTATTGAAAGCTGCTGCGATTGTCAAGGAAATAGTTTGCTTAAGTCGCCACGAAAACGACTGGCTCCCTCTACGCAATATCTGAAGATTGGCGAAGTCGCGCGCATGGTCGGCATGTCAGCCACCATGCTCAGATCATGGGAGCGGCTGGGGCTGATCCAGCCAGTGCGCACCGACAGCAGCTACCGCCTCTACACCTCCGATGACGTGACGCGGTTGAAGCAAGCGCGCTATCTGCGGAAAGTGCGTGGGCTGAATGCGGTCGCCATCGCGGTGCAACTGGGGACAAAGCCCAACGGAGCGCGACGAACGGCTGCACCCGCTGCCGCGCGCGATTCGATCGGGCCGCGCCTGCGTCAGGAAAGATTGGGCAAGAGAAAGTCGCTGGCCGAAGTGGCGAAGGCGGCGGAGATCTCGCTCGGGTTCCTAAGCGCGATCGAGCGTTCCAACATGAGCGCGTCGGTGGGAACCCTGCGCAAGCTGGCGCGCTTTTACGGAATGAACGTGCTCGACCTGTTCGAGCATGAGGACTCCACCCATCCCGTGGTGCGGAAGAACGAACGCAAGGCGCTCTCGGGAGGGGCCGGTGTCAACATGGAATTGCTGGCCCGGGGCCACACCGTGCTCGAGCCGCATTTGTTCCGCGTGGCTCCGGGCAGCGGTAGCGGCAGCGCCTACTCTCACGAAGGCGAGGAATTCATGTTCCTGATGCAGGGTGAGTTAGAAATAAATTTAGGCGACCAGCATTATCGCTTGCAGTCAGGAGACAGCATGAATTTCCAAAGTTCAACTCCGCACCAGTGGCACAACCCGGGCAGAAAGGAGACGATCATTTTATGGGTGAACACTCCGCCGACTTTCTAAAAACATTCTGGTTGCGAGTTTGTGTGACCGTGTGCGTGGCAGTGTGCTTGATTTCCATGTCGTATGCGCAGAGCGCTGCCGCCAAAGCTGACGTCATTATCACCAACGCCAACGTCTACACCGTAAACACCAAACAGCCAAAGGCCGAGGCGATCGCGATCCGGCAGCATCGCATCGTCGCGGTTGGGTCGGCTGCCGATGTGAAGGGGTGGAGCGGACCACGAACCAAGACCATTGACGCGCAAGGACGCCTGGTACTTCCTGGTTTTTATGACAGCCACATTCATTTCATGGAAGGCGCGCTCAGCCTTGAGCGAGTGAATGTCGATGACACAAAGAATATTGCTGAGATCCAAGAAAAGGTGAAGGCATTCGCCGCAGCACACCCCAAAGCTCCTTGGGTCATGGGGCGAGGGTGGAGCTATCCGGAATTTCCCGGCGGCATGCCGGACAAGAAATATCTGGACGAGATCGTGCCGGATCGTCCGGTCTATATCGAGGGCTTCGACGGTCATACCGGATGGGCGAACAGCAAAGCGCTGGAACTATCGGGAATCACCAAGACGACGCCGAATCCGGCGAATGGCGAGATTGTGCGCGACTCGCAAACGGGCGAAGCGACCGGAGCCCTGAAAGAAGATGCGGCAAACATCGTGGTGCGCCACCTGCCCCGGCCGACGCGGCAAGAGCGAATTGCCGCCCTGAAGAAGGGAATCGCCTTGGCCAACAGCGTCGGCCTGACGCGGGTGGTCGGATGCGGGAACGATACGACCTCTACCAGCGACTATCTGTTCATGGACCTGATGCGCGAGATGCAGCGCCGCGGCGAGCTGACCCTTCGATTTGCCAACAGCTACTACGTGAGCCCGGAGGGCCTTGCGCCTGCCGATTGGAAGACGATAAGAAGATACCGCCGAGATTTTCCGGCCAAGGACGATTGGCTTTCGTTCGACGCGGCGAAGTTCTTTCTCGACGGGGTGGTCGAGAGCCACACCGCTGCGATGCTCACTCCGTACGCAGATGATCCGAAGCAGATCGGGTCGTTGCGGTGGGATGTGGATCGCTACCGCGCCAACGTCCAAGCCTTAGATAAGGCGGGCGTGCAGATCTACACGCACGCTATCGGCGACAAGGCAGTTCGCACTGCGCTGGATGCCTACGAAGCGGCGGCGAAGACAAATTCCAGTTATGATGCGCGACACCGTATCGAGCACATCGAGACCATATCCGCTGAAGACATTCCCCGCTTCGGAAAGTTGGGTGTGATCGCCAGCTTCCAGCCGCTACATGCCTATCCTGACGAAGACACGTTGGATGTCTGGCTCAAGAATGCCGGCGAAGAGCGCGGCACAAGAGCGTGGGCATGGCAAAGCATCGCCCGCTCGGGCGGGCGGCTTGCGTTTGGCAGCGACTGGCCGGTGGTGACATTGAATCCCTGGTACGGAGTGCAGAACGCGGTCACCCGCCAGACGCGAGACGGAAGACCTGCGGACGGTTTTGTTCCCAAGCAAAGACTTTCTCTACAACAAGCCATCGAGGGATATACGCTGGGCGCTGCCATCGGCGCGAGGAGAGAGAAAACCGAGGGATCGATCGAGCCGGGCAAACTTGCGGACCTGATCATTATTTCGCAAGACCTATTTTCGACCGAGCCAAGCCAGATATACAAGACGCAGGTATTGCTGACGATCGTCGGCGGAAAAGTGGTCTATCAGTCTCCAGAGTGGAAACTTCCTAAATCGAAATCATCGGTGAAAGGAAATTAAGTGAAGAGGCTTTGGTTGCTTCTACTGGTCGGTGTCGCCACTCTGGGAACGAATTCGTGCAATCGGCAGAAGACCCTGAGCTTGCTGGTGTGGGAGGGGTACGCCGATCCGTCGTTCGTCAAGGGATTTGAAGAGCAGTGCAAGTGCAGAGTCCAGGCTTCGTACATGGGCTCGAGCGACGAGCTGATGGCGAAGCTGCGTGGTGGAAGCGCAGCCAACTACGACGTGATCTCGCCTTCGAGCGATGTCGCGGGAAATATTGCTGAATCGAAACTCGCGGCGCCGCTCGATCTGGCAAAGCTGCCGAGCTACAAGCAGCTTTCGCCACAATTGCGCACACTTCCGCTGGTAAAAGCAAACGGACAGACGTTCGGAGTTCCCTTCATGTGGGGGCCGAATCCGCTCCTGTACGACACGACCGCATTCCCTGCCCCACCGACGAGTTGGCAGGCGCTTTGGGATCCCAAGCTGCGCAACAAGGCCTCGGTATGGGACGATCTCTCCACGGTCTACATGGCTGCACAGGTCCTGGGATACGACAAACCGGATCCCTCTGCCATCTACAACCTGAACGACCAGCAACTCGCGAACGTGAAGAAAAAGCTGCTCGAGCTCAAGCCCAATATTCGCAAGATGTGGACGCAGGGCGGCGAGCTCACGAACCTGTTTGAAAATCACGAGGTCGTGGCTGCCATGGGATGGCCACTCATGACGAATCAACTGCGCAGCAAAAATTTCCCGATCGGCGAAACCATTCCGAAAGAAAACACCACGGGATGGATCGACCACCTGATGATCACGTCGGCAAGCCGCAACAAGGATTTGGCGGAGCAGTTTTTGGAATACATGATCCAGGCGAAGACGCAAAAAGCGGTCTGCGATGTCACCGGCTACACGCCGGCGAATGGAACAGCAGGCGAGTTGATGACGGCCGAGCAAAGGAAAGCTCTGCATCTGGACGATGTTGAGAATTACCAGAAACATATCTACTTCTGGCAGAACGTGCCTCGGCGCGCCAAGTACAACGAGACCTGGAACGAAGTCAAAGCATCGCAGTGACAAATCCTCTCCTGACCATTCGCGGGATCCGCAAACGCTTCGGCGCCCGCGAGGTACTGCGCGGGATCTCGTTGGAGGTTGCCGAAGGCGAATTTCTCACCGTTCTTGGCGAAAGCGGCTCGGGAAAAACGACGTTGCTTCGCTTGATCGCCGGGTTCGAGCAGGCGGACAGCGGTGAGATCCTGATGTCAGGCGAGCGCATCGATGAGCTGCCATCGTACAAACGTCCGGTAAATACGGTATTTCAACAATACGCGCTCTTCCCGCACATGAACGTGAAAGAGAATGTAGCTTATGGATTGCGTGTGACCGGCGTCGCGTCGAGCGAGGCTACACAACGCGCAGACCAGGCACTTGCACAAGTCAAGATGACAGAATTCGCTTCGTCGTCTCCGACGAAGCTGAGCGGAGGCCAGCAGCAGCGGGTCGCGTTGGCACGCGCGTTAGTCAATCGTCCGAAACTTTTACTACTGGATGAACCTCTTTCCGCGCTCGACGCCAATCTGCGCCGGCAGATGCAATCGGAGTTGAAGTCGCTGCAGCGCGAGGTCGGAATATCGTTCGTATTCGTCACGCACGATCAGGACGAAGCCATGGCGCTGTCCGATCGCATCGCGCTGTTGCGAGATGGACTGCTGGAGCAGATCGCGTCGCCGTCGGAGATCTATAACCGTCCTGCGACAGCGTACTGTGCTGCGTTCATCGGCAAGACCAACCTCGTCCGCGCCGAAGTCAAAGCCGGACAAGTGAGTGCCGGCGCGCTGCGATGGAGGGCGGCGCAGCAAGACGGTCTCGTGCTGTTCTCGATCCGGCCGGAAAGTATCCGTGTGGCCGGGGGAGCGGCTCAGAATGGCTATGTGCGTTTCGTCGCCCGGATCACGCAGCAGATGTTCCAAGGGCCGACTCGCGTGGTGAGCTTGGAATGCGGTGATGGAACGCGCCTGGAGGCGAGGCTGCGGGGAGATACCGAGCTTGCAACGCAGTCGGAATTTGAATTCGACGCTGCCGATGCGATCGCGGTGAAGGAAACCGTATGAGCATGTACTCGCGCGCGTACAAGTCGGCCGTGACGTTCCCGCCGGTGGCATGGGTCACGCTGTTCCTGCTGTGCGCTTACGTGATCTTGTTCGCGCATAGTTTCTGGTCGGTGCGCGATGGGCAGATCGTGCGAGATTTCACGCTTGGGAACTACAAGCAGATCGCCAGTTCGCCGCTGTATCTGCAAGTCCTTTTTCGGTCGATGAAGATCGCGGGAGCGGTGACGTTATTCGCGTTGCTGCTCGGATACCCGGTTGCCTACTACCTGTCGTTCAATTCTCGCCATAAAAATCTTCTGTTCCAACTGGTTATCGTTCCGCTCTGGGTCAGTTATCTGGTGCGCGCCTATGCCTGGAAGACGATCCTGGGTAGCGATGGTGTGCTCAATACTTCGCTGCAATTCCTGCACATCACGCATGAACCGCTCAGCGCGCTGCTCTACAGCCCGTTCGCAGTCGTGTTGACGCTGACCCACATCTACACGCCCTTCGCGTTCCTGCCCATCTTCGCTTCGCTGGAGCATATCCCAAGGAATCTGATCGAAGCCTCGCATGATCTGGGCGCGACGCCTCTACAGACGTTTTGCCGCGTCATCCTGCCGCTGTCGCTGCCGGGAGTGATCGCGGGCGCGACGTTCGCCTTTGTGCTGAGCCTGGGAGATTTTCTGGCGCCCATCCTGGTAGGCGGACCGAGCGGCATCATGATCTCGAACATCGTCGTCAGCCTATTTGGCGCCGCTTACGACTGGCCGCTGGGTGCGGCCATGTCGTTATGCATGTTGATATTGGTGGTCGGTCTGCTCTTTGCCACCGAACGATTGGAAAAGAGGTTCAGCTACCAATGAATCATGCGCGGACGCGAAGCAGGAGCGGAGGATGGCTGGGACTCTACAGCTGGTTGGTCTTCGCATTCCTCTACCTGCCGATCGTGGTACTCATTCTTTATTCATTCAATGGCAGCGGGGTGGGCGGGTTTCCGCCGCGAGGTCTCACTCTGAGCTGGTACCGCATTCTCTTCCATGACGCGGCGATCTGGAATTCGGTGTTGAACAGCTTGATCGTCGCCATGGTGGCGGTGGGACTGGCACTTGCCATCGGAATCCCTGCGGCGCTTGCGCTTGACCGGGCGGACTTTCCCGGCAAGGCAATCTTCCGCAGGCTGGTCTTACTACCATTGATCCTTCCGGGGATCATCACTGGATTGTCATTGTTGATGCTGTGCGTCTTCTCCGGACTCCAATTGAGCTTGGTCACCATCGCACTGGGCCATGGGACGGCGCTGATCGCGGTCGCAACGACGGAAATCTTTGCCGGCTTGCAGAAATTTGATCGACGGCAGGAAGAAGCGTCTCTCGATCTGGGCGCGAATTATTGGCAAACCTTTTGGCGGATCACGTTGCCTAACCTGAGACTATCGATCATCGGCGCCGCGCTGCTGATCTTTACATTGTCGATGGATGAGATCGCTGTCAGTTTCTTTCTGGTGGGACGAGAGAACACCTTGCCCCTGGAGATATGGTCGCGGCTGCGCCGTGGCATGACGCCGGAGATCAACGCCGTCTCTACCATCATTTTCGTGTTTTCACTGTTCACCATCATCATCTGGTACCGCATTCGAACCCGTGGCGAGGCGCAGCAGCTCGCCACCCCCATCATCCAAGGAGAGATCGCATGAGCCAGAACCGCCGGGACTTTATCAAATTCGTGATCGCTGGAAGCGTGGCCGCAGGCTGCCCGATAGACCACAATCTGCTCGCCGAACCTGCTCCCCACCGCACGGCGAAGCTGGTGGAAGGCGAGCACAATGAGATCTGCCACAAGGTACGGGACGGGTTTCAGTTTTCTATCCCAGCGGTGTCCGCCCGTAAAGACGTGGTGATCGTGGGCGGAGGCGTCAGCGGACTGGCCGCGGCTTTCTACATGAAAGACCACGACTGGATGCTGCTGGAAAAAGAGCCGCATTGGGGAGGGAACGCGTACGGGTTGGACTCACATGGTGCAACCTACGCCACGGGCGCAGCCTTCATGATCGACGACAGTGACGATGCCGCGCAGCTCGCCAAGGAACTCGGGATCGAACTGCTGCCCATCAATAGCTGGGACGGCACCATCGCGAATGGCGAATTTGTGGCGGACACGTGGGGCGACGGTCTCGACAAGCTGCCGTATCATAAAAAGGTGCGCGACGATTTCAAAAGATTCAAGAAAGAGATCCTGGCGATCGACCTGGAAAAGCGCCTGCCGGAGTTGGATCTCTTGCCCTTTACGCACTTTTTGAAGGGTTACTCGCCTGAGATCCGCCAATGGTGGGACGCTTATGGTCCTTCGAACTGGGGCGCGATGTCGCACGACACATCTGCGATGCTGGCCATCGGTGATCTGCAAGAGAACGGCGCAGAGGACCGCAAGAGCACGCGGAACACCTGGCCGGGAGGCAACGGCGCATTGACAAAGAAGCTCGCCGATCACCTGCTCGCAAAGAATGCAGATCATATGCTGGCGGGGGCAACCATCATCGCAGTGGAACAGCACAAGAATGAAGTTCACGTCACCTACTCGCGCAATGGCAAGATGAAGACCGTGGCCGCGAAAGCCGTGATCATGGCTACGCCGAAGTTCATTACTGCACGCATCGTCAAGGACCTTCCCGAAGCGCAGCGCGCCGCCATGATGAAGATCCGTTACATTCCGTACCCGGTGGTGAACCTGGTTTACGAGAAACCGGTATTCGACAAGAGTTATGACACCTGGTGCCCGGGAAACTCGTTCACGGATTTCATCGTTGCTGATTGGACGATACGCAATCAACCGAACTTCAATCCCAAAGTCCACATCATCTCGTGTTACACGCCTCTGCACGAGAATGAGCGCTATCGGTTGCTGACGGATGCAGGAGCGCGTGAAGTGGCCACACGGGTGTTGCGCGACTTTAAACATTTGCTTCCCTCGACGAATGTTGATCCGATCGAGGTGCATATCTATCGGCGCGGACACCCCATGTATATGGGAACACCGGGAACATTCACCAAGGTCCAACCGATCGCGCGGAAACCGATGAAAAGGATCTTCTTCGCTTGCACTGACTCCGAGGGTCCACTTTCGACGACGGTCGGTGGCATCCAGGCAGCGAAACGCTGTTTGAAAGAGATGGATGCAGCGCTGGCTGGGCGAAGTCTGCAAGCGGTCGCGGGCTGAGATGGAGATCATTCGCGCAGGCGCCGAGCATCTGCATCTAGTAGCGCCGCTGTTTGATGCGTACCGCCAGTTTTATCGTCAGCCCGCCGACTTGGCTGCCGCGCGCAGGTACATCGAACAGCGGCTGAAGAATCACGACGCCGTGATTTTTCTTGCCGTCACGCAAGGAAGAGGGCCCGAAGGCCTGGGTTTCGTCCAACTCTACCCTTCGCTGGCGTCCATCCCGATGAAACCGATCTGGATCCTGTACGACCTGTTTGTGGCCCCGGCTGCGCGCAAGTCAGGAGTTGGGCGAGGATTGATGGAGAGGGCGACACAGCACGCACGCGAGACCGGCGCGGACTCCATCATTCTGGAAACGGCGTCTGATAACCACGCGGGGCAGCGACTCTACGAGAGACTTGGATATAAGCGCGACGATCTGTTCTACCGGTATGCGCTGTCACTGAGTAAGGTGGGTTGAGGAGGCAGGGCGCTGCAAGATCTTCGGTATTGACTTGGATTGCGCGACCACCAAGGTAATGTCATCGAGCTGTTCGTTGCGACTGAAATCGAGCACGGCCCCGATGATGGTCTCCAGCAACTGATCCGCACTCAAGCCCCGGCAACCGTGCAGCAATTCCAGAAGGCGGGCTTCACCAAACTGCTCACCGTTCCCGTTCTCGGCTTCGGTGATACCGTCGCTGTAGAACACGACCACGTCGCCTTCTTCAATCTTTACCTCTTCAACGTCACAACTCCAATCAGCAAAGGCGCCGACCACCGTGGCTGTTGCCTCCAGGCGATGCACTTTCCCATCGCGCCGCATCACGACAGGGGGAGCGTGTCCACAGTTCGCGTAGCTCAGTACAGCCGTCGCGTCGTCATAAAAGCCAAGAAAAAGGGTGGCAAAGCTGCCAACATCAATGCTCTTTCGAAAGAATCGATTCACCGACTCGAGGGCGGATTCGATATCGTCAGGCTCCTCTAGCTTGTGACTTCTCAAATGCGCCTGAAGGTTGGCCATCAGCAGCGCAGCCGAGATCCCTTTACCGGCGATATCGGCCAACACCAGGCCGATCTTTCCGGGCGCGTATTCGATAAAGTCGTAAAAATCGCCGCCGACCTGCCTTGCCTGGATGCAGCGCCCCACACACTCCAACGAGGCCAAGTCGGGTGCTGTGTCGGGCAGCAGCTTACTTTGAACGCTGCGAGCAATATCGAGCTCACGTGCAGCAAGTTGTTCCGTCTGCAGTCGGACCGCGATATCTTCAGCCAACGATATGTTTTCCAGCGCGACGCCAGCTTGGGTCGCGGCCGACTGAAGCAGGCGAAGGTCTCCGCTGGAATACGGCTCTTCAGAAAGTTTGGGGCCCAAGGTCAGCAATCCCAGCAGGACTTCCGATCGTCCGATGATCGGGACCAGGCATTCAGGACGAAGCGGGTGGAGCTCAAGCAAGGCACCGGATTCCCAATCCTTCGGCTCAAGTTCCATCGCGCGGCGTGACACTGCCAGGGCCGCAAGCGCAGGGTTTCTGGCATTGAGGACAAGAGAGGGGTGTCCGTCGCTCTCAAAGCGGGTCAATTGCCCTGGCGCAGTCTCCAGCAAAACGGCGATGTCGGCCGGTTGAAGTGCCTGGTGAATGCGAGCCCGCAGTAATTCGGCGAGCTCGGCACGGCTGGTAGCGCGGCGCGACGTCTCAGCCATCTCTTCCAGTATGCGTTGTGCGTCATAAGCCGAGCGGAAGAATGCACGGTCCAGCCTTGATTGCACGCGCTTGTGGACGATGGTGCCGACCCCGACCAGTACTATGCCGAATACCGCCCCTATGGGTATCGACAAACCCTGTTCCGCCGGAAAAGTTCGCGCCAGGGCACGAGCAAACGCCACGGTGATAGCAACGCCACCCATCACCAACATGATCAGAAAACCGCGCTGGACGAGGAGATAGCGCCCGCTGCGCTGCAGAAGGACGGGGATCTCAAAGACCTTTTGCTTTAGGACCGCATAAACGAAGAATGCCAGGAAGATGAGGCGCAGCAAGCCAAATGCAATGGAGACGAATCCGAAACGGGAGATCAGGTCGGAATAGATCAGCTCGTGGATGATAGCGGCCGGGACTACGCTTCCCATCCCGATCAGCGCGCCGACCAGCATCAACTTGATGCGGCGCCGCTCGACCCTGTCGCAGCGGCGATAGTTGACGATGATGGCTGCGACGGCGGCTATCCCATAGCCGCATAGTAGGACCAGCATGGGAATCTTGACCGCGTCGAAATACTCTCCCACTCCTACCTGAAACAGCCGCTCGGGGCGCGAACCAAAAGACATCGGCAAGTTCAACAGAGCCACGTACAACAAGATTGCCGCCGCAGGAATACTGGACAAGATCCAGGCCGACTTCTTCTTGAAAATCGGACGGGGAAAGTTGGCGCAGAATACAAAGGCAAAAAAAAGAATCTCCAATGACAACAAGGGTACGGGGTAGATCAACAGCTTCAAGAGGACCGGCAAAGCCCGAAACGCGGTTGCGAAGCCCGCGGACTGAGCATTCAGCGTTGTCAGTACAGCAAGAAAAAGCGCGGCAGAGAGAACGGATGCGTTGCCGGCGCGCCCCAAGGGGCGACGCTGTAGCGACTCGAACCGGTGGTAAAGCAGGTCGAAGACGATGTAAGTGGCCGGGAACGTCCGAGCCAGGGACTGGATCTTGAGCGAGGCTCGGGCTTGGTTGCGGGACAGGAGCCTCGGTCGGCGGAGAATACTACGCGG
>Ga0137418_10006102_pt1 | contig 11076 bp, 8 predicted proteins | sample CZODoug3_1_2_16f_FD_122242 | JGI IMG/M metagenome (GOLD analysis project Ga0137418, IMG submission 122242) | Vadose zone soil fungal communities from Angelo Coast Range Reserve, California, USA - CZODoug3_1_2_16fungal (Hybrid Assembly) | ecosystem: Environmental > Terrestrial > Soil > Vadose... | reverse complement strand
CCAAGCTCGCTTCGGGACATTGGACCGACCGGCTTTCGCGCCGCAAGCCCATCATGCTGCTGGGCTACACCGTCACCGCCCTTGGCACGGCCAGCTTTGGATTCGCCCGCAATGCCAACCTTGCGTCGGGCATTTTGCAGAATTCGCAAAGTTATGACTCATGGTTCATTACCGCAGGATTGACTCGCCCTCTGGGACCCAGCACTAATTTCTCTCTTGGATACACCGCTCTGATTCAAAGGCTTGGAGCGTGCCCGGCGGGAACTTGCACCGCGAGCTACACGCAGCATGAGATTTCCCTGGGATTTCGGTGGAATACGCGCCCATTCGTAATTCATTGATTCGAGCAAGGCCTTATCCGATTTCCCCTGTGCGTGGAAAATACTTGCAGTCCATGTCTTATGGTGTGGGAAGATTAAGGTTTTAGTGAGAGCCTAACGATTATGTACAAGAGCTTTTTCGGGTTGCAAGAAAACCCGTTTAACGTCAACCCAAATCCGCGCTATCTGTTCCTCACAAAACAGATCGAGGAAGCCCTCGCAGCGCTGATGTACGGAATCCAAACGCGCAAGGGATTTATTACCCTGACGGGCGAAGTGGGAACGGGGAAAACCACTCTCGTGAATCACCTGCTTAGCTGGCTGCATCAGCGCCAAACTCGTACAGCCTTTCTTTTTAATTCGCGAATGAATTCCCATCAGTTATTTGATTTCATACTGGCCGAATTCGAAATTACGTGTGACATTCGTGATAAGAGCCAGCAGCTTATGAAGTTAAACAAATGGTTGCTTGAGAGATATCGTGCCGGAGAAAAAGCCGTCCTCATCGTCGATGAGGCGCAGAATCTCAGTTATCCCGTACTCGAAGAAATCCGCCTTCTCACAAATCTTGAAACAGCATCCGAAAAACTCCTCCAGATTGTTCTCTCTGGACAACCTGAACTTGAGGAAAAGCTCAAGCAACCGCAGCTCCGGCAGCTTCGCCAGCGCATCATGTTGCGTTGCAAAACCTCTCCCTTGTCGAAGGAACAGACCGGCGACTATGTTGCCGAGCGCCTCCGCATCGCCGGAGCCAATGGGGATCCAGTCTTTAGCGCCAAAGCAATCGAAACTATACACATGTATTCACTGGGCATCCCGCGCGTCATAAATTTGATTTGTGAGCATGCCCTCGTTAACGCCTTTATCGAGCAACAGCGGCCCGTAGAGCCAAAGATCGTAGAAGATGTAGCGAGGGAGTTCCAACTCGATGAGGTCGACCTCATTCCGCCACCTGGCACTCCGGCTATCGACGGAGAAGTATACCAATCTGGGGTTTTCCTGCAGAATCTCGGCGAAGTACTAAAGGGTTTCCGCTCTAGTCCTTCGATAACTATCAACCCGCGCCGACGGTCCTGAAAATTACTTTGCCGGTTTTTCCAGACTTGTCCCAATGCACTGTCCTAGACACAAAACGAGGTCTCTTTGTGAGCTTGGGTTACAGCCATGACTGACGCCGTGGTATGGTCTTTGGCATCCCAACAATCTAAACTTGCCGCAAACGAGATACACATATGGCGGGCGAATCTGGACCTTGCTCCTAACTCTGTGGCGCGGCTGTCCGCATTTCTCTCAGGAGCGGAAATCAGCCGCGCGGCTCGTTTTTTTCGCCCGTCAGATCGTCAACGTTTTGTTGTGGCGCGAGGTGTACTGCGGGAGCTTCTAGGCGGTTATGTTCATAAGCCGCCAGCGACCCTGGTAATCGACACTGGCGTCCGGGGAAAGCCGGCGCTTCATGACGGCGCAGGAACGTCTGCCCTGCGTTTCAACCTTTCCCATTCGCATGGGTTGGCTCTTTATGCTTTCGCTTTACACCGCGAACTCGGCGTAGACGTCGAATGGATAAGACCAGAAGTTGCGCGAGAGGCACTTGAGGAGCGTTATTTCTCATCTCAGGAACTCCTAGAGTTACGAACGCTGCCGCAAGAGAGCCATTCCGAAGCGTTTTTCCTCTGCTGGACGCGCAAGGAGGCATACATAAAAGCGCGCGGAGAAGGACTCTCTATACCGCTCGACACTTTCAGTGTTTCCCTCACACCAGGTCAACCTGCTTGTCTGAGCAGCGACGACTATGAGCGATGGAGCATCCATTCCATCTCACCCCAGCCTGGCTTTGCCGGAGCTCTGGTCGTCGAAGGAAGCGAGAGCAGCCTCCGATTTTGGGAATGGCGAGAATCGAATGGTTGACTACGAATCAAATGCCGGAAATTCAGCCGTAATACCCGCCATATGATTCGCCCTTTTCAGCATGATTAAAAACCACTCCGAGGAGATTTTTCTGTCGAAATTCAGAAATTGCCTTCGCCGCGATTTCAAAATCTGTGCTGCCAGCCTTTACCACGAACAGCACACCGTCGCATTGATCGGCGAGCATGCTTGGATCGTGCACAGGCACGGTGGGCGGCGAGTCCAGGATAACCCAGTCAAATGTCTCTGCGCTAAAACGCATCAATCTCTTCATCCGATCGCCTAACAAGAGTTCGCTAGGATTCGTTAGCTCGTCACCCGAGGGGATCAGGAACAGATTTGGTATGTTTCCCTTCTGGATGACGGCACATTCTTCAACATCGCCGCGCAAATAATTAGTGAGTCCTGGTGTCATTGGCGCGTTGAATATTTTGTGCTGATTCGGCATTCTAAGGTCCGAATCAATCACGAGCACACTTCGATTGTGTTGCTGGACAATACACTGTGCGAGGTTGGCACAAACAAAGGACTTACCCTCCGACGGCAGACTGCTCGTCACCATCACGCGCCGTAGCGGCCGTTTATCCGCTATCTGGTAAAGACGAGACCTCAACGTCCGAAACCGCTCAGCGCCGACCTTTTCCTTGGACGTGGAAAGAAAAACGCTTGCCCGTGTATCTAGTCGCCACTCGACTTTTGCGCAGTCCCTCGCCACTTGCTCGAAGTTAGGATGACGGCTCTCGAACTCTGCAGGCTTCTCAGGCACCACCGACTCAACCATGGGGATATCGATGTTAACGGCAATATCCACGAGGTCCCCACTAGCCCTGCTTGTTTTTTGCGGCGCTCTTTCGCGCACTGCCTTTGCCAACGCTTCATGAATCCGGCTCATTTTGTCCTCGAGAAATGTGACCGCAAGCCTTCCCCTACAGGTTTGTTTCTTTCAGTGAGCTGAAGTTCGGTGCGGCAAGGTCAAGAGTAGGTATGAGAGTGAGAACAGGCACCTTCAAACAAATCTCAACGTCGCGTTCTGTATATAAGGTCTTATCGTTGAAAGCGAGTAAATACATAATGCTCAACCCTAAGGCCAGGCCTGCGCTGAGCCCTCCTCCAGCAAAAACCGGCTTGTTGGGAAAAGACGGTTTTTCGGGCAAGCTCGGAGGATCCAGGACTCGAAATTGTTCGCTGTCCTGTTGATGCTCGAGGTCCGTGGCCATTTCCGAGTTCGCGCGCTTTTTCAGCAATTCGTTATAAAAATCGAGCGCGGTCTGATAATTGCGCGTCAATTCCTTAAACCCCTGTTCGACAACTGGACTCGCCTGTACCCGGGCTTGCAACTCCCGTGTTTGCTTTTCAATTTGCGCCTGCCGCTTTGTTAAATCCGCGATCGTAAGCTCGTCTTGGCGAAGCTTCGCGTGAAGTTGTTGTGCCTGTGGACTGACATTCACTCCGGCCTGAGAGTTTTCGTTGCCAGGCGTAGCGACCTCAGGCACCTGCTTCTGCCGTTTTTCCATCCCGGCGATCTGGTCTTGCAATTTGATAACATCCGGATGTTTAGGCCTGTAGCGTGCCAGCGCCGTGGCCAACTGGTCCCGCAGCGCTGTAAGTTGCTGTTCCGTGGTCTCTGGATTTACGCCAGTTTTCGCGACTTTCCAATTCGCTTCCTGCTGGCTGAGCAAAGATTCGTTAAAGGCTTGATCCTGTTGGGCGCGGTTAAGAGCTTGTGTATTCGCCTCGAGTTGGGTATTTAATCCCGAAAGGAGGTTTAGGTTTGTTTGCTCCTCCTCGGGAAGCGAGCCCAAGTATTGGCGCTTAAACTTGGCTAGCCGGGCATCCTGTTCATCTAGCTTTAACTTCGCCTCGTCCAGCTGTCTGCTTATAAACGAAGTCGTCCGCGACGCCTGTTGCTCACGTTCTCTAGCGTTCTGCTCCAAAAACATCGAAGTAACTTCCGAACAGATTTGCTGGGCTAACTGGGGGTTATTGAAATCCACGTTCACGTAAAAACCAGGCAGTTGCCGATTCTGCGTGCCCGGCATAGATTCCATCGGGGTGATTCTCACCGCTCCTCTCAACTTTTCCACTACCTCGTCCACAGCCAGGTCTTCGCCATTTTTCGGGTTGAGACCGAATTTCTCAATGATAGGCAGCAGTCGCGACCTGCTCAGAATCTGCTGCTGCATGGATGCCAAACGGTGATTCAGATCCTCCGTAATGATTGGCTTTACGTATTCCGTAGGAACGGTGGGCTGCTCTACCAGGATTATCGTCTGAGAGGTATAGCGCTTCGGTAGCAAGAAAGCGAGCGCGACGGCAAGCGTCGTGCAAACTCCCGCGCTGAATACGACAATCCACCAGTAATTTCGTAAGATCCGTCTCGCGTCGCTCAGGGTAATGCTGCCGTTCCGGACCATAGACTCCAGTCTTCCCAGGATCTGTCAAATCTCGACTCAAGCACCCTTGGATGGGAAAAGTTTCGATACAGCCAGCACCTTGCAACTGCACGGAGCCTGCCAGGCATTTAGGTCGAGTTCGAGCAGCGCAAATTGAGGTAAGCATCTTTTTATCAACAACTTAAATGAACAAACGCCACGATCTATCCTCAACCAGACAGCATCCGCCGCTCGTCGCGAGGTTAGGAGTGGAAGGACTTTATCCACTTTATCCAGCTAAATAGCCATTGTTCTCTTGAAGCAACAGAAACGTTCAAGTTATTCCGGGGCGAGCATGTGTTAAAAGCCTTGTTTCTGGACAGATGCAGAGACAAGGAACACGGTGTCGCATTTGCACGCACAGGTTGCCTAATTGCCTACCATAGGTGCTGTACTTAGGCTGAGGTCATCGGTGCTACTCCCAAAAGCAATGAAAATCTTGCACCAATTAACCATCATCGCAGCACTCACAACATGGGTCTCCATGGGAGTTGGGTGCGTACGCGACCCGAGCGTCAGGAAACAGAATTTTCTCAAGGAGGGGAACCGTTACTTCGATTTGGGGAAGTATCCGGAGGCCCAGATACTTTACCGCAAAGCTCTACAGGTTGATCCGCATTTCGCCGATGTACATTACAAGTTAGCCCAATGCGACCTGCGGCAGGGAAGTTGGGCGCTTGCATACCAACAGCTGATGCTCACAGTGGAGCTCCAGCCGGAAAATTGGTCGGCGGAGTTGGATCTTGCTCGCCTGCTCCTCGCCAGCGGCAAAAAGGAAGAGGCCAAGAGTAGGGTTTTGCTGATCCTTCAGAAGAACCCCAATAATGCCGAGGCTCAGATCACGCTTTCCCAAGCGGATGACGCGTTGGGAAACGACAAAAACGCTTTGGACGAGGCTCGTCTCGCCGTGAATATGGCGCCGAACCTCTCTAGCTCCTATTTGAATCTGGCTGTAATCGACCTAAAACAGGGAGCCGTGAGTGGGGCGGAGTCCAATTTCCAAAAAGCGAAGAGAATGGATTCTTCATCTATAGTTCCGCTTTTGTCGCTGGGGAACCTATATCAAGCTCAACAGAAATGGACGGACGCGGAAAAGGAGTTTCAAGCCGCGATTTTATTGGCTCCGAAAAGTTTGCTTCCACGGCGCGCCCTCGCGAATCTGTATCTGCAGCAGGGACGAAACTCACTGGCGGAAAAGACCCTGGCAGACGCAAAGGTGCAATTGGCCACCGACCCTATGGCATACAGAGCGTTGGGCGACTATTACCTGAGCCGTGGCGAGAATACGAAGGCGCTTACTGAATTTGGCGAGCTCTCGAGAGAGCATCAAAACGACGTCAACCTTCAGAGAACGTTCGCTCAGCTCTTGATCCTAGGTCACCAAACCGACAGAGCCGCCGATCTGACAAAGCAGCTTGTCAAGAGATCACCGCAGGATGCGCAAGCGCTCGTTCTGCTGGGACAGATTCAGATTCAGAAAAAACAACTTGACGACGCAGCCAGGACGTTAGAGCGTGCCGTGAAAAATGCTCCTGAGACAGCGCTTGGCCATTATTATCTCGGCGTTGTATACCGGCAACAGGGGAGAAACGAACAGGCCGACACCGAATGGCGCGAGGCAGTCAGATTCCGGCCGACGCTCCAGGAGGCCTGGCAGGCTCTAGGCAGAGCCAGGCTGCAGAGCGGAGATTGGAAGACCCTTGAACTGATTGCTGACAAACTAAAGGAAATCTCACCAAAAAGTGCCGAAGGTTTTCTATTTCACGCCGCCTCTCGCATTAACCAAGGTGATCAAGCCGCGGGAGAGGCTGACCTTTACCACCTTATAAAATTGGCGCCGCAAAACCCTCTCGCTTACATGAAGCTCGGCGAATTGCGAACCGTCCAGCAGCGCTGGGGTGAGGCAGAGGAATTCTTTAAGCAGGCTTTGGCCCGCCAGCCTTCTTCCCTTGAGGCCATCCGTGGATTAGTAAATTTGTATTTTCAAAAAAACAGGCCTGCCGATGCATTGCAGCTCGTGAAATCACATATCCAGCAAAATCCCGACAACCCAAACCTCTATTCCCTGCAAGCCCAGGTACTTCTGCAGAATAACCAGCGTGAGGATGCGGAGCGCTCGCTTGCACGCGCCCTGCAAATCGACCCTCAAAACGTAACCACGTTAATCTTGATTGCCGAAGTTCAAGCCTTGCGACACGAGGTGGAGCGATCAATCGCTACTTATAACCGGGCTAGCGAGCTTGCACCGAACGATGCGGGAATCGACGTCGCACTCGGTAGCTCGTATGAAGCACGACATGACTGGCAGATGGCACAAGCATTTTACAAAAAGGCTTTGGCCGTACAGCCCGAAAATGCGTCTGCAGCCAACAATCTCGCCTATCTCATGCTCGAACACGGAGGCGATGTTAATGCCGCACTGACACTGGCACAAAATGCCCGTCGCGGATTGCCCGATCCGCCAAACGTGGCTGATACTCTCGGATGGGCCTACTATCGCACAGGAGCTTTTTCGGCCGCCGCCCCGTTATTCAAGGAGGCCGTCCAGAAAGCGGCTAGCAATTTGACCTACCGGTATCATCTTGGCTTAACCTACACCAAGTTAGGGGATTTCTCCCGTGCCCGCAGTGAGTTTCGAGAAATTATTCGCCTCGATGCCAAGTCGCCTATTGCTGACGAGGCACGTAGGGCCTTGCGCGAGGTCTCAGCTAGCTAGTGCACGCTTCATAGTCCAAAATGACAGGCAGTTCCACTCGCAATCTATAATTGCCTTTGAGATATTGCGACTACACGTCGGCAGCAGAATGGCCTGCCTTCCTGACTCGCGGCATCAGACCAGCCTCGCGAATCTTGTATATCAGCGCACGATAGCTGATCTTCAAGGCTCGTGCTGTCTTGCAGCGATTCCACTGGTTCGTTCGCAAAGTCTCCAAAATTACGTTCCGTTCGAATTCGCGAATTGTTTCTTTAGCGATGTCCCTCAAAGGCAGCACGCGACCAGTCGCAGAATCACCAGCGCCCAAACCAGCTCCCTTCTTTGGCACATCCTGAACAGGGAACGCATCCTGACCGATCAATACGTACCGCGCGATGCAATTCGACAGCTCACGCACATTCCCCGGCCAGGGCAAATTCTCAAGGTAATTAACAATTTCTGATTCAAACGGGTCGCATTCCTTTGCAAATTGTTTCTGATACAGGATCCGAAAATACTGCGCGAGCGCAGGCACATCCTGCCGGCGTTCGCTCAGCTTAGGCAGCCTTACGTGGAACACACTGATGCGATAATACAAGTCCGCGCGAAATCTACCCGCTTCAATCTCCTGCTCTAAGTTGCGGTTCGTGGAGCAGATAATTCGCGTCTCGACAGACTTCTCCGATTCGCCGCCAATCCGTGAAAACGTTCCGTCCTGCACGAAGTGAAGCAATTTGCTTTGCAGCGCCGTATCCAAGTCAGCGATTTCGTCGAGAAACAGTGTTCCCTTATTGGCAAGTTCCACGCGTCCGGGCTTCGCGGCGTGCGCTCCCGTGAACGCACCTTTTTCATATCCGAACAGTTCGCTTTCCAACAACGAACCCGGAATCGCTGCACAGTTCACCTTAACAAACTGACCGTCCTTGTAAGGCGAACGGCAGTGCATCCACCGGGCCACAATCTCCTTGCCCGTACCCGCATCTCCGCACAGCAGAACCGGCACATTGGTCTGGCAGATCTTCTCTACGCGTTTGTGAAGGACCAACATCGTGGCGGAACGGCCAAACACAATTTCATCTGGGGGCACATGGCTAGAGCCGCCGAGTGATTCGGACCTGGTTTTGATGGCTGGTGGCATCTCGAAACAGGGCTTGACAGTTCCATTCACGATGCACCTTCGGGCCCACTGAATTTCTGAGGGTTGTGCCCTTGGCGCGCGCCTTTACATGGAGTTAAGTGCTTAATGGCCAGAAGGTTACGAAGCGCGGTCCATGGAAGTACTAGAACAGGTGCCGTTTTCCGGAACAAGCTAAGAACAAGAAAAAAGTGTCCGAGTTTCCGACAACAATTTCTCTCGACGCCAGGTCGGTTGCTCGGGGCCCGTCAATAGGGGAAAGAGCAGCTTATGAGGGATAGAACCTGGCGGCCTACGCCTTCCCATTCTCCCCGCGAAGGATGTCATACCGCTCGATCACCGCCGCCACACCCATCCGCGAACTTCCGTCTTCCATGCGCTTCTCAATGCGAACAACCTTACCCAGCGCACGCACGAAAACATCCGAACCATGAGTAATTTCCGCAGGGAGCGTCAACGTGATATCCAACTCCGAACCCGGTTCCAGATCCTGGTCTAAAACGAAGTAAACGCCTCGAGTTGAAACGTCGCGTGTTTTGCCTTTTTGCGTGTCCGCAGCGCGCTCCGCAGGCACCCGAATAATCACCGGCAACGATAGATCATAACGTCGTGCAACGCGCCGCTCCGTCATTACCCCCATCCTCCTGGTTCCCTCGTGGCGGGCACGCGATTCCTCGTGCCCCTTTCTTTCGCCCTTCTCGGTATCTGCGCCGCCGTCAGGCCGAGTTCTTCCCCACCTAATCCGTCTTAATGTTGGGTTACAATACCGGATTCAGGTATGTTGCGCTATGGGAAAATTGGCCCGGTACCTACAGCCGTCCCGGTCCTTGGCCTTCGTCGCATTACAGTTGCTTCTAACACGCTCCGCTCCCGGCCGAGTATAATGTCCCATTCAAGCACGATTGTGTGTCGCTGCTCTCTGGCCACTAAACTAGCAGAGGCCTTCCATGGACCTTACAACACGCGATGGTGGCGGACGGAAACCGCCGAACCCGCCCGGTCTCATCGTAGTCACCGGCGCAGGTGGATTCATCGGCGGACACCTCGTGAAGTACTTCTACGACCACGGTTTCAGAAGTATCCGGGCAGTTGATAAGAAACCTTTTGGCCAATGGTACCAATGTCTTCCGCAGGCGGAAAACCTTTGCCTTGATTGTAGTTTAGAGGAGTCTTGCCGGCGCATTTGCGACGGAGCCACAGAGGTCTTCAATTTGGCTGCGGACATGGGGGGAATGGGCTTCATCGAGCGCTTCCGTGTGGAATGCCTGAGAAGCGTTCTTATCAACACCCACATGATCGAGGCTGCTCACCGCGCCGGTGTTCAGCGCTACTTTTTCTCTTCTTCTGCCTGCGTTTACAATACTCAGCTTCAGCAAAATCCAAAGGTTCGACCACTAAAAGAGTCTGACGCTTATCCTGCGTTGGCCGAGCGCGGCTATGGTTGGGAGAAGCTTATCTCCGAGATGTTGTGTCAGGAGTATTGCGCAGAGCGTGGGCTGAAGACGTTCATTGCCCGTTTCCACAATGTATATGGGCCAAAAGGCACCTGGGATGGTGGCCGCGAAAAGGCTCCTGCCGCCGTATGCCGAAAGGTACTCGAAGCCGTTGACACCGGGATCCACATGATCGAGATCTGGGGCGACGGTCATCAATCACGCAGCTTCATGTACATAGCCGATTGCGTCAAAGGGATCGACATGATCATGCACTCCGACGAATTGATCGCCACGCCTGTGAATCTGGGTTCCAGCGAACTCGTCTCCATTAACAAACTTGTCGACGCGGTCGAAAGCATCGCGGGTGTGAATCTCAATCGAAAGTACGATCTCACGGCCCCGCAGGGCGTCGCGGGTCGCAACAGTGATAATACGTTCATCCAGCAGGTCCTTCGCTGGGAGCCCAATACACCGCTCATTGCTGGCCTACGGGAAACGTATCAGTGGATCCAAGAGCAATATCAGAAGCGAAAGAAGGGACAGCTGGTTGTGGCCTGATCCGGTCGACATACCTGCAAGATAGGTACGCCAATTTCTATCCGACCGGATCTGGAGCGGCAGCCGCGCCCCCAGGCCGCAGAACTTTAAAGCAGTATTCTGCGGTTCATTTGCTTACATTCCCTTGCTGCCGGCCATTTCTTAGCTTTCGATCTGTGGCCAGGCAGTCTTACGAGCTGCGAACACCGGTTCCCACCGACGCCGCTTCTTCAGCGACTGCAGCCGGCGCCGTCCGCCTGGTTCTTGGTGTGTCCAGATTAAACTGCCGCATTTTGTACAGCAGGGCTTTATAACTAATCCCCAGCATCTTCGCAGCGTCCTTGCGGCACCAGCGCGTCTTTTCCAAGGCATCTGCGATCGCTTCCATCTCGGCCTCGTCCTTCAATCCACGCACTAAGGCTTTTAGGCCCTGCTCTCGCGGAAGGGTCGGCTCCGGACGCGGGGACGTTCGCTGCCGCGCCGCTGACATTTCAATTAGTTCGCGGAGGCTGCCTTCGTCATCTTCCAGAATCACGTAACGCTTAACGAAATTCTCCAGCTCGCGCAAGTTTCCTGGCCAAGGGTAATTGACCGCTGCATCCAGCAGGTGCTTCGA
>Ga0137418_10006101_pt1 | contig 11076 bp, 9 predicted proteins | sample CZODoug3_1_2_16f_FD_122242 | JGI IMG/M metagenome (GOLD analysis project Ga0137418, IMG submission 122242) | Vadose zone soil fungal communities from Angelo Coast Range Reserve, California, USA - CZODoug3_1_2_16fungal (Hybrid Assembly) | ecosystem: Environmental > Terrestrial > Soil > Vadose... | reverse complement strand
CGATGGAGTTGAAGCGCTCGGCGAGATGCTGCACCTGGTCGCCGATCGACGGATCGGCGATGACGGCGACGGGCTGTTTTTCGCCGACGCATCGCGCGCTGTGCGAGCGGTTGGACAGCGCATCGCCGAAGAAACGCCACAGGATGATCACGCCGACCACCACGACGACAGTGATCAGGGCGGCGATCACCCCGATGCTGACGCCGCGCCGGCCGTCCTCGTTGCGGTGACCGCCACTAAACCCAGGCAGGCCTCGATGGCCGCCGGTCTGAGACGGCGGAGGTGGAGTGGGTGGCCCTTGGCCGCGTCGCGGGAAGCCGGGGAAGTCGTCCGGCGGATCGATGTCGGCGGGGGGCAGGTCCCGCTCGGGCTGCTCCGGACCGGCGAACTCGTCGCGGTGATCGTCAGCCGGCTCGTCGAAGTCGAAAAACCCTCGGTGGTCGTCAAAGTCGTCGTGAAACTCGTCGGGAGGCCGATTCGGAATACGCGGCGCCGAAAAGGAATCGGTGTGCGGAGGTTCGTCCGCCGGGAAATTCCCTGGTTCGCGATAGTCGCCGGCGTCCCCGAAGTCCTCCGGCCCGGGATAGTCGTCCGACGGTTCGTCGGTCGGCTCGTCGTCATCAGGAGCTCTATGCCTACCCATGCCGGTGCTCTCCTACGCGCCCGGCACCCCGGAGCGGCTGGAGCTGAAAAAGTCCCTCAAGGAGCTCTCCGCCCGCCAGATCGAGATCCCGCTCGTGATCGGCGGCAAGGAGGTCCACACCGGCAAGACCATCGACGCCGTGATGCCCCACTGCCACCACCACGTGCTCGCCAAGGTGCATCAGGGAGGCCCGGCGGAGGTGCGAGCGGCAATCACCGCGGCGGGCGAAGCGTGGCACGACTGGTCCACGTGGGACCTGGGGCGCCGCGCGGCCGTCTTCCTCAAGGCGGCGGAGCTCCTCGCCACGCGATACCGCCCCATCGTGAACGCGGCGACGATGCTCGGGCAGTCGAAGACGGCGCATCAGGCGGAGATCGATGCGGCGTGCGAGCTGATCGATTTCCTGCGCTTCAACCCGCACTTTGCGGAGCGGCTGTATGCCGAGCAGCCGATCTCCTCGCCCGGTACCTGGAACTCCCTCGACTACCGCCCGCTCGAGGGGTTCGTGTACGCGATCACTCCGTTCAACTTCACGTCCATCGGTGGCAACCTGCCCACGGCGCCAGCGCTCATGGGCAACACCGTGGTCTGGAAGCCGGCTGCGACGGCGGTGTTCTCGAACTATTTCATCCTCAAGCTGCTGGAAGAGGCCGGCCTGCCACCGGGCGTCATCAACTTCGTGCCCGGCTCCGCGGCGCAGATCTCCGATAGCCTGCTGGTCGACCGCACCCTGGCGGGCATCCACTTCACGGGCTCGACGGAGGTGTTCCAGGCGCTTTGGAAGCGCGTGGGCGAGCGTCTCTCGAGCTACGCCGGCTACCCGCGGCTGGTGGGAGAGACCGGCGGCAAGGACTTCATTCTGGCGCACCCCAGCGCCGACGTGGACGCCCTCGCGACGGCCATGGTGCGGGGGGCGTATGAGTACCAGGGGCAGAAGTGCAGCGCCGCCTCGCGTGCCTACGTACCGGACACGCTGTGGCCGCGGCTGCGCGAGCGGGTGCTCGCGATGCTCGGCGAGGTGAAGATGGGCGACCCGGCCGATTTCTCGAACTTCATGGGCGCGGTGATCGACCGGAAGGCCTTCGACAAGATCAAGGGCTACCTCGAGGCGGCGCAGCGGGCCCCCGGCGTGAAGGTGCTCGCCGGTGGTGGCGCCGATGACGCGGACGGCTACTTCATCGAGCCGACCCTCATCCAGACCGAGGACCCCGCCTATCGCACCATGTGCGAGGAGATCTTCGGCCCCGTGCTCTCGCTCTACGTGTATCCCGAGGCTCGCTGGGCGGAGACCGTGCGGCTGGTGGATCAGACGTCCCCGTACGCGCTCACCGGTGCCCTTTTCGCACAGGACCGCTGCGCCGTGGACGAGGCCCAAGCGTCGCTCCGCTACGCCGCCGGCAATTTCTACGTGAACGACAAACCGACGGGCGCGGTCGTGGGACAGCAGCCGTTCGGCGGCGCCCGGGCCAGCGGCACCAACGACAAAGCCGGCAGCCTGCTCAACCTGATCCGCTGGGTGAGTCCGCGCGCCGTGAAAGAGACCTTCACCCCGCCCCGGAGCTTTAGCTACCCGTTCATGGCCGAGGCGTGAGGCGGCAGAGCGGTGCTGCGCGCCCGCCCATCCTCGTGCTCGTGATCGGTGGTGCGTTCCTCCTGCTTGTCGCGTCGCTCGTGATCGGCTCGCTCACGACGCCTGAGTATCCCGCGTTCGCGCTGAGCGCCGCCCCGCCGGCGATCGTGGGGGACTCGCTCGTCGGACCAGGGACGTACACGCTCGACGCGTCCGCCACCGATCGGTGGCGCCGCTTCGATTTCGGCCGCAACGCCGCCGTGGACTCGGGGCCGTGGGACCTGGCCTTCCGACGCTTCCGCCTGATCGCCGCGCCGGGCGGCGGCATCGTCGACCTGGGACCCGCGCCGTTCGACTCCGTCATCGAGCTTCCCGCCGCAGGCTACGCGGCCAATACCGGCGGACCGGACACCGCCAATCCCGCCGTCGGGAAGTGGTATGCCTACAGCATGCTCAGCCACCTGCTGACCTCGAAACACCACCTCTACGGGGTGCGCACGCCGCGCGGGAAGTACGCGAAACTCGAGCTGCTTGCCTACTACTGCCGGGACGCGGGGACTGCCTGCATCACGTTCCGCTACGTCTACCAGGGGAACGGGACCCGGCGAGTGGCACCCTAGCGAGAAGCCCCCGGTCGCTCACGCGACCGGGGGCTCGAGGTTGTCGGCTCGTTTCAGCGGCTCACTTGGGCGGCAGGATCTTGAACATCCCTGTGCCGCACACCGGACACACGCCCTTCAGGGCGGGTCGGCCGTTGGCCATCTTGACCTGCTGGGGGTTCGAAATCTTACGCTTCGCCTTGCACTTCACGCAGTACCCTTCGTCCGCGGCCATCGGGGCTTTGCCAGCCTTCGCCATGTCGCTCCTCCGTTCGGGGGCAGGGGGCAAGACGGTGACAACATAATACGCCCTGCTTAGGCCGTGGGAGCGGGGCCCACTGGAGGGCTGTCGCTGAACCCATTGCGTTTGTGAGTTCCGTCACAAAACGGTTTCGTAGCCGATCCCCCACAGCGGCACAGGACAACGACTTCCGCCGGCCGACCGTCCTTCCGGGGGGGCACCGCCAGCTCCCGGCCGTCCGCGGTGACGATCTTCACTGGGCCCTGGACAACGAGCGGGCCATTCGGTTTCGGAGTGATACGGGTTTCGTCGGGCATACCCCAACTATAACGATGCCTCACCCCGCGAGGGGTGTTGCGTCGGCGCCCTATTGACGGGCCTACGCCAAATGCACAAACTGCACGGCGACCTGGAATGCTGCGCACGCGTAGAGGGAGGGACCGCACGCCCGACCTCGCCGGCGCGCACTTCCAGGTCGCTGTTTTTTGGGGTGGAACGCGGCGCCGAACGGCAGGGTATGGTGAAGGCGTCGTATCCATGCGAATCCTCCCCGCTCTCATCCTGTCGCTCGCCGCCTGCGCTTGCGTCTCCGAACACGGTCCGCTCACCAACCGCATGGCACAATCCGGGACGCACTATCTCACCGGCGCCGCGCGCCAACCCGTGAGCTGGCAGCCGTGGGGTCGTGAGGCATTCGCCCTCGCCGCGCGGCTCGACCGTCCGGTCCTCCTGTACGTCGGTGCCGACGAATGCCGCTGGTGTGCCGTGATGGACCGGGAGGTGTACGGCGATCTCGCGTTGGGTGCGATGATCGACTCGTTGTTCGTGCCGGTGCGCGTCGACCGCGACGAGCGGCCCGACGTGGCCCAGCGCTATGAGGCGGCCGTCCAGTGGCTCGCCGGCCTGCGAGGCTATCCGGTCACCGTGTTCCTGACCCCCGACGGTTCGGCGTTCTTCGGCGGGACGTATTTCCCTGCCGACGACCCGGTGACTGGGCGGGGCCTGAAGCAGCTCCTCCCGGAGGTCGCGAAAAGCTACCGGGAGCAGCGCGGCGTCATCCTGCAGCGGGCGGCCTTGGTGCGGCAGCTGGCGCTGACGCACGCGGCGCGTGCGCGCGGCGTGCTGCAGCCTCGGGCCGTGGGCTCGCAGGTCGCCGCCGTCCGCGCCACGTTCCAGGCCGTCGCCGGCACGCATGCCGCTCTGGGAAGTTTCATGCACACCCAGGCGGTGAGCTTGCTGCTCGCGACCTACGGGCGCACCGGCGATTCGAGCTACCTCAAGGCCGCGCGCACCGTGCTCGACTTCATGGTCGACTCGGGCGACGCGGTGACCGCCGACGTCGCGCGCGACGACCCGCCGAGCCTGGTGCGCGCCGGGCTGGTGCGCAATCTCGCCGTGGGTTGGGCCCTCACCGGAACGGCACGGTACCGTGACGCAGCGCGGGTCGTGCTGCAGCGCCTCGCGCGCGACCTGGGCGACAGTCCGGAGGCCGCGGTGTTCGCCGACCGCGACGCCTACGTCATCGGCTCGGTGTTGGAAGCCGCGCCCGCCGTGGGGGACTCGAGTGTCGCGCGGCGCGCCCTCGGGGCGCTCGACCGGCTGCTGCGGCTCACGTACGCGCGCAAGCGCGGCGCGCACCACACCGCTGGCGGCGCCGCGCTCCGCGGCTTGCTGCAGGACCAGGTACAGCTCGCGGCTGCCTGCCTCGCGGCCTATGGCTACAATGGCCGGGCGCGCTATCTCGGCGTGGCGCAGGATCTGGCGGACGTGCTCGACCGCGACTTCGCCGACTCGGTCGGCGGCGGCTACTTCGACACCGTCGCCAGCGACCCCGCGGCGCCGGCGCTGGCCGACCGCACCAAGCCGGTGCTCGACGACCTCCTCCCCGGGGCGAACGCCTGGGCCGCGCGAGTGCTGCTGCAGCTCGCCGAGACGACGCGCGACGCGCGCTATCGCCGGCGCGCCGAAGCGACGCTCGAGGCGTTCGCGGGAGCGCTCGGCGGCGAGGGGGTGCGCGCGTCCAGCTACCTGCTCGTCGCGCAGCACGTGCTCGCCGCCCGCTGACCGGGCGGTTCCGTCCCGAAACACCCGATCCATCCTGGTGCGCCTACTTCCTCTAGCGCGGCGTGCGGCGTGCGTGCTAGCGTGACGCCCTAATCTCCATGCAGGTCATACGGATGTGAGGGGGGGCCCCTCCGACCCGGAGGTGGTGGCCCGCGTGCTTGGCGGCGATCGCGAGGCGTTCGGGCTCGTGATCCGCCGCTACGAAACCGGTCTACTGCGGTTCGCGACGCGCATGCTGGGGAGCCGCGACGTCGCAGCGGACGCGGTGGCCGAAAGCCTCGTGCGGGCATACCGCCACCTCGCCGGCTGCCGGGACCCGTCGCGGCTGCGTACCTGGTTGTACCGCATCGTGGCGAACCGGTGCAAGAGCTACCTCGCGCGACGGACCGTGGCCGACGTTCCCCTGGAGGAGGCACCGCCGGTGGCCGATGCGACGGACAACGAAGCCGCCCTCGAGCGGGCGGAGCAGTTGGCGCTGGTGGCGCGGGCCCTCGCCCAGCTCTCGTCGGACAAGCGCGAAGCCTTCGTGCTGAAACACGTCGAGGGGTTGAGTTATCAGGAGATGGCCGACGTGACGGGCGAGCGCATCCCGACCCTCAAGATGCGCGTGCATCGGGCGCGTGAAGCGCTGTTGCAGGTATTGGAGGACCACGCATGAATCCGATCGATTCGCGAATCCATCAGGCGCTCGACGGCGAGTTGGCCCGCGAGAGCCTGCCGCCTGAGCTGCGGCTCGTGGTGGAGCGGCTGGAAGCCGCGGCGGCGCTGCTCGCGGCGGCTCCCGCCCTGGCTGGCCTCGAGCCGAGGGTGATGGCGGCCGTCCGGCGGCCGGCGCCGTCGCGGGTACGGCGGCTGATCCGCTGGTTCTCCGCGCCGCAGGCGGTCACCTTCCGGGTTCGGCCCGTGTGGAGCCTGGCACTCGCCGCGGTCGTCGCGCTCCTCACGCTGGTCCCCATCGACGAGGGGAACGGGCCCATGCTGGGCGAGCACGAGGGCATCGCGCAGTTCGTGGGGCGCTTCCCGGACGCCCAGACCGTGCACGTGGTCGGCTCGTTCAACGACTGGCGCACCGGCACGATTCCGCTCGAGGACCGCGATCACGACGGCGTGTGGCGCGCCACCGTCGTGCTCCCCACCGGGACGTACGAATACATGTTCGTGGTGGACGGTGAGCGCTGGGTGACGGACCGCCTGGCGGATCGCCTCGTAGAAGACGACTTCGGGCGTGAGAACTCGATTTTGATCGTCCGCACCGCCCGGCGATGAAACTCGGTCTCCTCCTGGCACTCGTGTCGAGCCCGCTGGCGGCGCAGTCGGTGCGCAGTCGCTTGGAGGGGCGCGTGCCCACGGCGGCGGTCCCTACCGTCGATTCAGTGGTGCAGGTGGCCGCGCGTGAAGACCTGCCGACCGAGCCCCTGGTGCAGAAGGCGCTCGAGGGCGGAGCCAAGCACGTGTCGGCCGGGCGGATCGGAGCGGCGGCGTTGGAGATGCTCGCTCAGCTGCGGGACGCGCGGGCGCTGCTGGTGCGGGCGGGCGACGCGCCGCCGGCTACGGCCGCCGAGGTGACCACCGTCTACGCCGCCCTGAAGCGCGGCCTCCCGGCGGCGGTCGTCGAGCGGGTTGTGGCCGCCATGCCCCAGGAGCCGCGCGGATCGGCGCTGCACTCGGTGGCGGATCTGGCCGCGCACCGCTTCGACCCGGATTCGTCCGCCAGTCTCATCATCGACGCCGCGCGGCAGGGGCTACGGGGCGAGCGTCTGCTGGATGTGGCGACGGCGGTGCTGCACGAGCAACAGCGCGGCCACCCCCGCGCCGAGGCGCTGGCCGTGGTGCGGCGCGAGCTTCCGAACGTGCCGGCGCCGCCCCGGCCGGCACGGGCGAGCGTCGCAGGCGCGCGTCGGCCCGACGCGGCGTCGCCGCCCCCCCAATGACCTTCGTTCCAGCTTGCAACTCTCGCCTGGCGCGACTGCAGCCCTCCGGGGTGCGTGACGCTCGCGTACGCCGGCGGGTCTCAACGGTGAAGCGGGCCAAGGTGGCTCGCGCGATCCCTCTGGAGGTACACGCACATGATTCGTCGCACGCTCCTCACGCTGGCGTTGCTCGCCGCCCCGGCGATCGTGGTGGCGCAGCAGCCCTCGCCGATGCAGGGCCAGACGCCGGCGGCTGATACGTCGAAGGCGAAGCCGGCCAAGAAGGGCAGCAAGAAGGCGTCGAAGAAGCACGGAGCCAAGCCCACCGCGAAGCCGGCGGCCAAGGACTCAAGCAAGATGAAGCCGTAACTACGACGTGTAGTCCGCGTTGATCCGGACGTACTCCGGCGTCAAGTCGCACGTCCACACCATCGCCTCCGCGCGACCGAGCCCAAGGTCGATGCGGAGGCGGATGGTTTTCTGGCGGAAGATGGCGCGGGCGCGCTCGGCATCGGGGTGCGCCGTCGCGCCGCCCTCCGCCAGCGTGAGCCAGTCGCCGTCCGCGGCCGCCTGCAGCCCGAGACGGTCCACCGTCAACGCGACGCCGGCCGCGCCCGCCGCGGCGAGGATGCGTCCCCAGTTGGGGTCGGCTCCGTAGATCGCGGTCTTCACTAGCATCGATCGCGCGATCGCTCGCCCCACCTCGCGCGCGGCTGCCTCGCTCGCCGCCCCGACCACATGGATCTCGACTAGCTTGGAGGCTCCCTCGCCGTCGCCGACGATCGCGAGGGCCAGCGCCCGTGCCACGTGCTGCACGGCCTCCTCGAAGAGCTTCCACACCGCACCGTCCCGGCTGGGGTCCACGCCCGACGCTCCGTTGGCGAGCAGCAGCGCCGTGTCGTTGGTGCTGGTATCGCCGTCCACCGAGATGGCGTTGAAGCTGCGGTCGGCGACCCGACGGAGCAGCGGCTGGAGCGAGGCGGGCCCGGCCATGGCATCGGTCGTGAGCACCGCGAGCAGGGTGGCCATGTCGGGATGGATCATCCCGGCTCCCTTGGCGATCCCCCCCACCGTGACGAGGCCGCCGGGCGTCTCGAAGCGCACGGCGCAGTGCTTCGGTCGCGTGTCGGTGGTCATGATGGCGCGGGCCGCCTCGACGCCGCCCGCGGCGGAGAGACGGGCGGCGGCTTGGCGCAGCCCATCCACGATCTGCGCCACAGGCAACGGCACGCCGATGACGCCGGTGGACAGCACCAGTGCGGTGCGGGTGGGCAGTGCCGCCGCCTGTTCGGCGGCCTGGGCCATGGCTCGGGTCGCGGCGAGTCCGTCGGACCCCGTGCAGGCGTTGGCGACCCGAGCGTTCATCGCGACGGCACGGATGCGACCTGGCCGCTCGGCGAGCAGATCGGCGTCGACTGGCGGTTCTGGGCGCATCGACCGTTGTATCAGCTGTCGTTCGTCGGTGATGCGGTATATCCATCGGCATGATCTCATGCCGCGCATTCGTGGAGTTTAGACGCAACGATCGCAGGGCTGCCTCAGTAATGCCTATCTTCCTCAATAAAGTTCCAGATCTTATGAGAATATTGTACGTCACTATATCGGGTCGCAATGGTTTAGGACGATTCCGCATATGATGCAGCAAATTCCTGGCAAGGGCGGGGTCTTGGCGATGACGAAGGGCATAATGCAACAGAGAATTGTACGAGTCCAAGTCTAACGGCGGCAGGGGCGCATTGTTAGGATCAAATTTCCCAAGGCGCCGTAGAGGTTTTGTCATGGGGGGGTCGAGGGCAAGTCGCATAAGAACAGCGTGAAAGTATGAATATGCTTCCACATGAACTGCCTTGCCATTCTGCACAATCCAAACTCTTCTCTCAGATCTTGGGCATGAATAGAGGGTGCGTATAATGGAAGCAACCTCTGGAAATGGTATTCGACGTTCGTCGAGGAGCATGGCGATATTGGCAAGTGCTTGTAAGGAGATACCATTAGGAGATGTGCCCTGCTGTGGATCTCGAAGCATTGACGCGTGAATGGATTCCATTAGATGGTTCGTCGTTTTTGCGTCCACAGTGTCTTTTTGCCAGACAACATCTTTGAGGCGAGTTTGTAAAACAACCTTTCGGTCTGCAGGGGATTCTTCAGATTCATCATCGGCATCGACCGATTGAATCTGACCCCTCAGGCGGGCAGCCAATGTCTGTCTGAGCTGGTAGTCTTTTACTAGCGTGCAAAAAAGCAGCGAAGCAACGAGGATCTCGGCACGCTGAAGCAAGTACCGAATAAGGGAATGGTATGCCTCGGAGGTGCATCGCTGACGATGGTAACGCGTTTGAAGAATTAGGCGAATGGCGTAGCGTGTCGACTGATCCGCCGCCAATCTGGGATGTAGGGTAAGCACCTGGCGGGACGTGACAATCTTGGTGATTTGATCGAGTCTACGAGATGCAAGCATGCCTGGAGGTGTGGCACCTTCAGTCATGAGACCATGCATGACGGCATTAAGACTTCTTGGCCGTATTTTAACACCTTCCTCCATCAGCGATTCGGCGAGTTTATATGCCTTCGTGGTCAAACCTACGCGAAGAAGACTGTGCAAAAGGGAATGGGCAGTCAAGCGTGGCGAGACAGTCGGGCTAAATTGTAGGGGTATGAAGGGGCGGTGGGGAACGTTGATGTACCGTGCTAGGCCGGTTTTGTGGAGAGGGGTTTGGTTCGGGGACCAAAACAGAGAGTTAAGGATGTAGTATGCATCAGCAATTTCACCAGAACGTATAGACAGGCGAACGGCTTTGGCTGCTGCACGTGATACCTGATTGTCCGTCGAAGGTGCCGACATCGTCATGCTATTGCCAGTTCCAACAGAGGCGGTCTTCGACGAGATTTTAGCGGCTGTGTGAGTGAAAGATGGGAGTCGCTCGCGCCCTCGATCGAAGGGGCTGGTATGATTGATACAGGATAGGGAAGCCAATAATAGTTGCGTGATAGCTGTCTTCGATGGTAAGCTGGGTCTGGAATGAATTGTCGCCCGTGTCCCACGCGAAATTTGGGTCGTATGGTCTGGGCGGGTAAGTCTCTGCAGCAGCAAAGTGTTGGTCTTTGGTGACCAATTGCATCGCATGTGTCCCACATCACTGGCAATTGAATTATCAACATCTAACACGCATGAACTGGACAGGCTCACTCACGTCGCCTACCGCAAAGCGAGTAAAAGAAGACAGAGACCAGCAAACAATTTGTCCTACCGCAAACTACTGAAACCTTTGCGATGTCTTGGGGACAGTAGTTGGGAAATATGTACACTAATATGAAATATTGTGGCGGCGCACGTGGCCAGAATATTCTTGTTTTCCTTTTTGGTGTGGTGTGAGCTCCTGGAATTGAACTTTGACGTTGAATTTCAGAAAACTAGAACATGAGTTACGAACGACAGAATTATGGAGGCGGTAACCGCAGACGACGCAGAGGTAAGATTAATAAGTCTTTGAACGGACAGCCGGTTTCACGATACTGTAGAGCCAGACTATGACTACCACGATCGTCGTCAGGAAATATTCGAAACGCCAGAGCAGAAACTCAGAACTGCCATCATCAAGCTCGGAGAAGTGGTCAGTTCCGGTCAATTGTATTTGGCCTTGAGGATGAGCCCAACTGACACCAGTTCAGGACGCTGTAGAAGAACTTCCTCGCGTCACAAGACAAATTCGTGAGCAAACACCAATTGTAGTACCAGCGATAGCAGAGGGGTTTCGGATAGGGTGCGTACTTCTCTGGCGTTCCAATTATATTTTATTTAATATATATCTTCCCAGAGTGACTGAGCAACCTTACAAAATACCGTATTATGCGGCACTGTTGCGCCAGTTGTGGTGGCAACGCCCGCGCGGCGTCCTTCGGCTTCTACGACTATTGGCCTGAGCAGCGCCGCACGCTACCGGAAACCGTGTTTTTCGACTTGTGCCAGCTCTGCACTGCCGCATTGTCAGCCGAGTCGGCCCAAGCCGATCGCTTGCGTATAGCGCTCGCTGTAAATGGCTTCCTCGTGG
>Ga0137418_10006100_pt1 | contig 11077 bp, 4 predicted proteins | sample CZODoug3_1_2_16f_FD_122242 | JGI IMG/M metagenome (GOLD analysis project Ga0137418, IMG submission 122242) | Vadose zone soil fungal communities from Angelo Coast Range Reserve, California, USA - CZODoug3_1_2_16fungal (Hybrid Assembly) | ecosystem: Environmental > Terrestrial > Soil > Vadose... | reverse complement strand
GGCGGCCGGTGATGAACCGGTCGAGTTGAAAGGGTTCGGCGAGCGGATGACTGCGGCCCGTTGCCAACACATGAGCGAAGGTCCAGCCGCCCACGGGGATGGCCTTGAAACCGCCCGTGCCCCAGCCGCAATTGATGTACAGATTGGGGATGGGGGTGGGTCCGATGATGGGACTGGAGTCGTGCACCACATCGACGATTCCCGCCCACTGGCGCATCAAGTTCAGGCGGCTGAAGGACGGGAACAGCGCCAGGGTCGCCGCAATGATGGCCTGCTTCACCGCGAAGCTGCCGCGCTGCGCATACGATGGGAAGAGATCGAGCATGGCGCCCATGACGATCTCGCCCTTGTCCGACTGACTCACATAGGCGCCCGTGCCGGGCGACAGAATCACGGTATCGAGCACCGGTTTGATGGGTTCACTGACCATGGCCTGCAGGGCATAGCTCGTCACCGGCAAGCGGAAGCCGGCGAGTTTCGCGAGCACCGAGCTATGTCCCGCCGCCGCGATGCCGACGCGTTCCGCGCGAATGCGCCCGCGATTGGTGTTCACACCCACGACCCGGCCGCCCTCTTCGAGGAACTCCACCACCTCGCAATTCTGAATGATGTCCACGCCCAGCGCGGAGGCGGCCCGCGCGTAGCCCCAGGCCACCGCGTCATGCCGCGCCGTTCCCGCGCGCCGCTGGGTGAAGCCCCCGAGCACGGGCAGCCGCGCCTGCGGCGAGAGGTCGAGGGCGGGAGCGAGGGCGCCGACCTCATCCCGGGTCAGAAGCTCCGCGGCGATGCCGTTCATGCGCATGGCATTGGCCCAACGCGACATGGCGTCGAGGTCGTGCCGGCTGTGGGCCAGCAATACCAACCCGCGCTGGCTCAACATGATGTTGAAATTCAGCGCCTGCGAGAGGCCCTCGTAGAGGCGCAGCGAAAAATCGTACAGGCGAGCGCTTTCCGGATACAGATAGTTCGAACGCACGATGGTGGTGTTGCGGCCCGTATTGCCGCCGCCGATCCAGCCGCGCTCGAGCACCGCAACCCGCGTGACCCCGTGATTCTTTGCGAGGTAGTACGCGGCCGCGAGCCCATGCCCGCCGCCGCCGACGATGATGACGTCGTAGCTCGGTTGAGGGCCGGCATCGCGCCAGGCGGCCGGCCAATGACGTTGCCCCGATAGCGCGCCGCGCAGCAGAGCCCAAGCCGAATACCTCACGACGGTGCGTCCGTGAGTTGCCCTCGTCCGGCGGTCAATTTAGCTCAAGCTCCATCCCCCAGCAGTCTGCCCTCAAGATGCGTGCAATACCAGTGGACGAACTGCGTGACGCCGGCCTCGTGCACCGGAGAATAAGGCGCCGGATCATAGGCCGGTGAATTCACGCCGATTTGATTTTCCTGGCAGTTCCGTGTATCGGCTGCATTGGTCGCGAGCCACACCCCCGTCAACTCCCTCAAGTCGTAGTCCACGCCTTCGACGGCGTCGCGATGCACCAGCCACTTGGTCGTCAACTGGGTCTGGGTCGGACTGACGGGCAGCACCCGAAAGGAAATGGCGTGGTCGGCGAGCACGTGGTTCCAGGTGGTGGGAAAGTGGAACATCAACAAAGTGCCTATATCCGGTTCCGTGACCGAATCGGACAGCGGCCTGTGGACGGCGGCTTTGCCCGACATGGTGAAACTCACCGCCCCCTCGAGCAGGGGCGTGCGCACGGTCCGGTATTGGCTGTCGGCCGACAGTTGAAATCGGCTGGGCAGCCCGATGGACTCCCAATGAGCCCATTTTGCGGCGGTCTTCGGATTCGAAGCGGCGTCCTCGCCGTCGGTGGCGGTCGGATCTTCCGGAAACGTGCGGATGAGCTCCGGGTGGTTGGCCGCGCAGTGATAGCACTCGCGGTTATTCTCCCAGACTAGCTTCCAATTGGCCTGCTCGATGATGGTCGACTCGAACGCAATCTTGGTTTGATGCAGTTTGTGCGGCAGAAAGTAGGGCTCGATGTGCCGTCGAATCGGTTCGAAGTCCGGTGCCACGGCGCCCAGGCAAACCCAAATATAGCCGCCCACGCTCGCGCAGTGAACCGGCTTCAATCCATGCTGCGATTTGTCGAATTCACTGCCCATGTCGCGTGCCGCTATCAGTCGGCCGTCGAGCGCGTAGGTCCACTGATGATACGGACACACCAGACGCGGCGACGAGCCGCGCTCGGCCGAACAGATTCGCGAACCACGATGCCGGCACGTATTGTGGAAGGCGCGTAAGCCCCCGTCGCGGTCGCGCAGCACGACGACCGGATACTCGCCGATCTGCACCGTCAAGTAGTTGCCGGGATTCGACACTTCGCAGTCGTGACCCACGAACAGCCAATCGCGGTACCAAATCATGTCCAGATCGACTTGATAGTCCTCCGGGCTGCAATAGAAATCTCGTTCCAGGGCGGTTTCGAGATTACGTCCCCGCAATCGGCTCAGCATGGTGTCGCGCGCGGTCATCGATGTTCGGCACGGAACCCTAAGCCTTGGGGCCGAGGAGGAAGTGCCGCTCCTTACGTTGAATCAGGGGTCATACGATATCAACATTCAGCCGCCAGCCAGTGCCCCGAAGCGACGTTTTTCAAGAAATATACGACAGCGATTGCGCCGGATTTGCGTAGACTCTCCCGCCATGACGCGTCAGCCAGGTGAAGTGCTTCCGCGCCGGCGTGGCGCGCCGGCGGCGTGCGCGGAACTGTGCGTCGCGTTCGCGCTCTTCGGTTGTGTTTCGACCGCGTTGGGTCACGTCGACCCGTGGCCGGCGACCGCGCGCCGGGCGATTCAGGTGGGCTCGATCGAGCTGCGGCCATGCCTCGACGCGCCCGCCTATTGCGGCAACCTCGATCGTCCCCTGGATCCCACCGGGGCCGTTCCGGGACGCATCTCGATCCGCTTCGAGTACTACCCTCATTCAGGACCGGACGAACCCCTGGGTACCTTGGTCGCCACCGAAGGGGGACCGGGCTATCCCGCCACCCTGTCTCGCGACGACTATCTGGCGTTGTTCAAACCATTGCGGCGGCGGCACGACTTCCTGCTCATGGACAATCGAGGCACCGGTCAATCGGGGGCCATCGACTGCCGCGAATTGCAGGCCGCCGAGAAATGGACCGTGGAATTGATCGCCGCCTGCGGCAAGTTGTTGGGCAGTCGCGCGCCGCTGTACAGCACGGCATACGCGGCAGACGACCTGGCGGCGATTCTCGAGGCGCTCGGTATCCGCCGGATCGATCTGTACGGCGATTCCTACGGAACTTATTTCGAACAGGTATTCGCGGTTCGGCACCCGAATGCGCTGCGCTCCATCGTGCTCGACGGCGCCTATCCGCTGAACGGCGCCGACTACGCCTGGTATCCGAGCTACGCGCCGGCCATGCGCGACAAATTCAACATCGCCTGCCGGCGCTTCGGCCCTTGCGCGGAGCTTCCCGGCAGTTCCATCGAGCATATCGTACCGGTGTTGGAGGAACTGCGTGCGCGCCCGTTCCGCGCCCGGGCCCCCGACAGCGACGGCAAGGAGCGAGAGTTCACCGCGGATGCGTCGCAGCTCGCCATCGTCATGTTCGGCAGCGCGCCCGCCTTTGCAACGGTTCGCGAACTCGATGCCGCGGCGCGGGCTTTCTTAGGCGGCGACCGGCTGCCGCTGCTGCGGCTCATGGCGGAGACCATCAGCGGCGTCGACTCGCGCGATCCGAGCGCCGACGCCGCGAAATGGAGCGCCGGCCTGGCGGCCGCCGTGATGTGTCAAGACTCGCCGCAGATCTTCGATATGCGGCTCGCGCCGGCCTTGCGTACCGCGGATCGCGATCGGGCCATTGCCGAACGCAAGCGCAGCGCTCCGGACACCTATGCTCCCTTCAGGATCGACGAATACCGCGGCATGCCGCTCGACTACAGCTTCATCGATCAATGCGCCGAATGGCCCGTTGCTCCTTCCAGCCATCCGGCGTCGAAGGTGGTGGCCCCCGACGCTCGGTATCCGGACATCCCGGCGCTCATCATTTCCGGAGAACTCGACAACATGACCACCGTCGCCGACGGCGCCGCGGTGGCCGGCGCGTTCCAGCACGGCACGCAGATCCGCATCGCCAATAGTTTCCACGTCAATGCGCTGCCGCGCGCACGCAGCGCATGCGGCGCGGAACTCGTTCGCCGCTTCGTCGAAACCTTGGGTGTGGGCGATACGGCGTGCGCGGCCGGGGTCCCGCCCCTGCGCCTGGTGCCGCGCTTTGCCCTGCAGGCCTCGCAGCTCGATCCTGCGGCGGCCGGTGCGGACAATCGAGCGAACGACGGGCAGTTGCGCTGGGTGAGCGCCGCGGTAATGACGGCGGGCGATGTTCTGGCCCGCCTCGCCGGGAATTCCACCGGCCAGGGCGTGGGCCTGCGCGGCGGCAGTTTTCGCGCCGTGAACGATGCATCGACCGCGCACGTCACCTTGAATCAGGTACGTTGGACCGAAGATTTGACGGTCAGCGGGAAAATCGACAAGCCATTGGCGCGGACCGGTGTGGTGCGCGCGCTGCTGCGGCTGGCGACGGCCGACGGGCCCGGCGGCGAACTCGTCCTGGAATGGCCCGAAGGCATCGCGGGCTCCAGCGCCGACATTCGCGGCGCGCTGGGCGGCGCCGTCGTGCGCGCACGCACTCCCGCGCCCTGACCCGCCCTAACTCGTCGGCGGCAGGTAGCGGTCGAGCCAGGCCGACATGCGCTCGGCCATGTCTTTCAGATAGCTCGGGCGGGTGAACACATGATGCTGACCTGGGTATATGACGAGCTCAGCCGGCACGCCGAGCGTCCGCAACGACTGATACATCTGTTCGCTGCCGGTGATGGGGACATTGAAGTCCTTTTCCCCGCCCATGAACAGCGTCGGCGTGTGAATGCGGTCCGCATGAAAGAAGGGATACGACACCTTGAGCCACAGCGCCGTGTCGCCCCAGGGTGGGCCGAGCTCATTGTTGTATTGGAGTACGTATTCATCGCTCCCATACGTCGACAGTTGATTGCCGCTGCCCGCTCCGCTGATCGCGACCTTGAAGCGCCGGTCGGAGGCAATGGTGTAATCGGTCAGAATGCCGCCGTAACTCCAACCGCCGACGCCGAGCCGTTCCTTATCCGCGATGCCGCGCGCGACCAGATAGTCGACGCCGGCGAGGAGATCCTCGACCTCTTTGTGGCCCCAGTCGGCGGTTATCGCTTTGGCGAATTGTAGTCCGCGTCCGCTGCCGCCCCGGTAGTTGACGCGCAAGACCACGAAACCCTTGGCCGCGAACATCTGCGGCTCGAATTGATAGCCGTCGAGCGGCAGCGAATGTTGGTCCGGTCCATTGGGTCCGCCATGGATCCAAAGTATGGTCGGATATTTGCGGCCGGGGACATACGCGGGCGGCGTGACGACGAGTCCGTGAATCTCGGTGCCGTCCTTGCTCTTGAAGCGGATGTCCTCGACGGCGCCGAGCTGCAGCTCCGCCAGCAAGGCGTCATTGTGCGCGGTGAGCTTGCGCAGCTTGCCGGCTTCGAGTGCATACACTTCGGTCAGCGCGCCATCGCTCGATTGCAGCAGCGCCGTATGGCCCGCCGCCGAAGACAGCGAAGAGACGACGAACGATCCTGCACCGCCCTCGCGGCTGATCGCACCGCCGGACAGATCGACACGCGCGGGATAGATCCCGGTGTCGTCTTCCACCGCGATCATGATCGACGCCGAGTCGGCGGCGAAGGCGAAGGATGTCACTGCGCGATCGAGTTTCTCGGTCAGCGGGCGGGGCGCGCCGCCCGCAGCCGGCATCAGCGCGAGACGGTCCTGGATATACGCATTGAACTTGGGTTCGAGACCTTGCAGGAAGGCGATCGACGTGCCGTCCGGACTCCAGGCGAGCTTCTGCGTGTTCGGCGCATAGGGACGCACGATGGTGCGCGGGACCGAGCCTGCAACGGGCTCGACGACGTCGATGTCCTCCCGCCCGTCTTGATCAGGCCCTTTCTCGCGCGTCCGAATGAAGGCGATGTGCCGGCCGTCGGCGGACCAGCTCGGCAGACTCTCGTTGAATTTCGGGTCGGCGGTCAGCGCATCGACGTGTCGGCTCTCGACATCCAACAAGTACAGATGCCGCGCGTGGCCCTGCCCAAAGTAGCCGTTCGTGTCGTCCTTGAAGCGCACTGCCTCGATGACGATGGGTTTGGGCGCCTTGCCGGCGTCGCCCTCCTCCATCGTGAACGCCAGACGCTTGCCGTCCGGCGCCCAGGCGTAGTCGTCGACGTCGCCGCTGCCGCTGGTCACCTGACGCGCGTCGCCGCCGCGCCGGTCGAGCAACATGATCTGCGCCTTGTCGGAGCCGGCCGGAGTCGCGACGAACGCGAGGTAGCGTCCATCCGGGCTCCACTTGGGTTTGCCAGTGCCGTCCCCCGCGGCGGTCAGCGCCAGCCGCTGGCGGCCGTCCCAGCTCACCATCCAGACGGCGCTGCGCGCCTCGTCAGCCTCGCGTTCGTTCGTGGTCACGACATAGGCCACCCAGAGTCCGTCGGGAGACACTTGGGGGTCGCTCACATCCTGGACGCGGTAGAAATCGTCAGGCGCGAGAGTACGGCGGCCTTGGGGCGAGTCAGCGGCTATCGCCTGAATTGCAGACACCGACAGCAGTAAACTTGCGGCCAATCTGATCAAGATGGTCGCTCGAGAAGCACGTTTGATCACTCTCCCTTCACTCCCTTGCCCCAGCGGTAACTCAGGCGAAGACCGAACACGCGCGGCTCGTTCCTCGTCTGGCGCAGGTCGAAGTTGCCTTCGTTGGTGTATATGACCGCATTCTTGTTAGTGAGATTGGTGATGTAGAACTCACCCATCCATCGGGATGCGGTTTGATTGAGGCCAAGACGCAGGTTCATAGTCGAATAGCCCGGCTGCAGGACGCGGGGCAGGCCATTGGAACCATTCGTCAGCAAGTCATTCCACATATCGCCCTTGTGCGCGATGTCGAACTGAACGTATCCCTTGAATTCATCCCTGAGCGGCGTTTCGTAGCGTGCATTGCCGCTCCAATTGAAGTACGGCACGTAGGGCAATCGCTCGCCGGGCGTAACTTGAAAATCGACGTTATTGAAATTATTAGTCAGGATATGCGAGTCGTTGTAGCTTGCCGAAAACTCCAAAGTCAGGAACGGGCTCGCCTGGTACTTGACGTCCGATTCCATGCCGTAGACTCTGGCGTCGCCGATATTGGCATTGAAACTGGACGAGGCGCAGACGGAGGGATCGAATATCAGGGTCTGGAGATTCTTCCACGGCATGTAGTAAAAAGCGCCATCCCACACCAAATGGCCGTCAAGCATCGTGGACTTCCAGCCGATCTCGTAGTTGGTCAAGGTGTCCGGCACGAACGTGGCCGGCGCGCCGTTCTTGGTGCAGTTCGAGGGTAAACCGCCGTTGGAGCCGCCGTCTCTGAAGCCCTGCGCCGCATCGGCATACACGAGCAGACCGTCCAAGACCTTGTAACTCAATCCCACCTTACTGTTCCACTTGGTGGAGCTACCCGCCGAGGTGGTCGTCGCCTGAGGGGTGTACCAGAATCCCCCGTAGGTTGACGACGAGAAGGACGAGTGAAAGTGCACGGTACCCGCCTCGACGTGAAGCCGGGGTGTAATGTCGAAGGTGACGTTGGCGAACTCCGTCGTCTGGAGATAGTCGGAGCGCGATACATAGCTGTACCAATCATCGGGTTTGGGCGGCAGCGCCCCCGAGTTGTAATAGTAGGCGGTGGTCGCCAGCCACTGCTGACCCGCGGTCTGCAATCCCGGCATGTGATAGTAGTTGCTGTAAGGATCGCGCGTCTTTTCCCAATAGACGCCGGTGAGCCAGTGAAAACGGCCGCCTTCCTTCGATTGCAGGCGCAGCTCGTTGGACCAACGCTCGGTATGGTTGATGTAGTCGTAATACTGAATCGCCGGCTTACAGCCGCTGAAACCGGCTCCATTGAAAGGGTCCGTGAGACACTCGAATGCCTGCTGAGTGGATGCGTTGAATGAGGTATTCGGAGGATTTGCGTACTGATTCAGGTACTGCATGTACTCGGAATACTCGTTGACCCATCGGGTGTCCTGCGCCCAATAGGTACTTGCGTAGACCAGATCGCCGATCCCGACGTCGCCGTCGAGATGGAAATCCAATGTCTTCGTGTAGTACTGCTTGAACTCCGGCCCGAAGCGCACGACGGTGTTTGGTGGAAGAGCTCGAACGGGGCCGTCGACCAGGTTGCCGAGGTAATCGCGCGCACCGCCGATGCTCGGATCCTCATCCCATGCGCCGTGCGTGAGCTGACGCTGATAGCTATAGGTCAGCGACGCTTTCCAGCCGTCCGAAAACTTTTGACCGAGTCCAATACGCGCGCCGGTGACCTTCTCCGTGTTGTAGTTCTTACCCGCCCATGCCGAATTGTTCGAGACTGACCCGTTCACCCAAGTACGGGTGGTGAGAAGATTGTTGATGAAGCCGCCGTGATAGTCGTTATAGGCGGAGATTCGCAAAGCCGTCCAGTCCGGGATGATGGGCAGGTTGACGAAGCCCTCGATGGTGCCGTTGTGAGTACCGCCGTCTATTTTGCCGCCGTCGAGGTCCACCCCGGCGCTAAAGGCCGTAGGATCGGGCTTGTTGGTGATGAAGCGTACGGCGCCCGCCATGGCGCCGGCGCCGAATGTCGTTCCCTGCGGACCGTTCAATACCTCGATGCGCTCGATATCGTACAAGTGCAGATCGGGCGTGGTTCCGTAGTAGTTCATCGACATGTCATCGACCAAGAACAGCGTCGCTGCGGTGTTCGAGTAGTTCGAGTTGCTGCCGTCCGACACGCCGCGCATGACCAATGTCTGGGTGCCGGGACCGGCGCTGACGAAGGAGATGGATGGAGTCATGCTGGCGTAATCTTCGAATTGCGAGATTGCCAGGTTCTGCAGGTCTTTGGCGGTGTAGACGTCGATGCTGATCGGAACGTCCTGAAGATTTTCGGTGCGCTTGCGGGCAGTGACTATCACTTCCTCGAGGGTGGTATCGGAGGACGCGCCCACCGCCGCAGCCGGCGCCACGTGCATCGCCGCGGCGCCCGACAATGCGGTCGCGATGGCAAAACTCAACTTCGAGCGTGAACCGTACGGCATGACGGCCGCTTTGCGGCTTGGGCGCTTGGCCGCGGAACGCGCTGCAGTGGTACGCATCGCATCATCCCCTATATTGTATGGCACGCGCGCGCATGCCCTCCGTCCCGGATCATGTCTTGGGAGGGCGACGCCTGTCAATCACTAACGTCACGACGCTAATCGATCGTTCAACAGGCGCCCGAGTCGGGCTAGGTGAAATCCGCGAAGCGTTCCATACTATCGCCGAGAGCGCGCCGCAGTGGTTCTAGCTGCGGTTCGAAGTTTTTCCAATAACCGACCCCCGAGGCGTAAAGGGGTTGGCGCACCTGCTCGGCGCTGGCCGTACGGACCGGCCGCTTGGTTTCATGAAACGCGAGGCATGCGGGCTCGAAATCCAGGCCGCAGTGGGTCAACAAGCGGCGGATGTTCGTCTCCGGATCGCGTACCAGCTCTTCGTACTGAACATGAAGCACCTTGCCGGGCAGCACCATGTCCCAGTGGTCCATGAGGTTCAAGTAACACCGAAAGTAGTGCCCTAGATCATCAAGGTCGTAACTGAAGGACTGGCCTTCCGCGAAGTGTTGCTTGTAAGTGCTGAAGCAGGAATCCATCGGATGACGGCGCACGTCGATGATGATGGCGTTCGGCAGGATGGCGTGGATGAGGCCGACGTGGCTGAAATTGTTCGGCATCTTGTCGATGAAGTGCGGCCGCCCGCTGCGAATCGGCGCCGTCTCTTCGATGTAGCGGCGGCCGAGATTCGCGAATTGCTCCCGCGCCACGGCGCGAACATTCTCCGGGTACGCGTCATGCTCCGCATTCGCGTGGTCGAACTCCCGCACGATGGTCAGTACATTCGGCAATTCGAAGGTTCCTTCGATATTCGAATGACTGGCAAGAATCTGCTCGACCAGGGTCGATCCGGATCGCGGCAGACCGACCACGAAGATCGGCGACCGGTCCGGCCATCCCGCGTCGGCTCGTTGGGAGAAAAAAGCACGGTCGAAGCATTCGCGCACCCGCCGGGTCTTGTTCTCGAATACCCCGACATCATAGGAGATGGTTTTGCGGCGCCGCGCATTGCCCATCGCGTAGTGGTCGAACGCCGCGGGGTAGTTTTTCTGGTGTTCAAACGCGCGTCCGAGCGCGAAGTGCAGTTGCGCCTGATCCATATCGTCGCCGCCGTCGCCCTTCAGCAGGATCTGCATTGCTGCAATCTCGACGTCGCTGAATACGTAGTTCTTGAGATCGGCGAGACTCCAATAGGCCTCGCCGAATCTCGGATCGAGATCTAGGCATGCCTTGTAGGCACGCTCGCATTCACGGCGCTGACCAAGCGTCTTGTGCAGATGTCCGATCGACAGCCGCAGCCGTACTTCACCAGGGTTCAGGCGTGCTGCCTCCTCGAAAGCGACTAGCGCGTCCGGCTGGCGCATCAAGCGCGTGTACACGGTGCCCAACAACACCCAGTTCTTGGGGTTTTCCGCCTCGATTTTCAAAAGACGGCGAACCGCCGCCTCCGCCTCGGGGAGGCGGCCGAGATCAACGAAGGCCTGACACAGTCCGCGCCAGGCAAGCGGAAGATGGACCGATTGCTTGAGGGCATGCCGCAGCAAACGCAACGCATCGCCGCCGCGGCTGACGGTGAGAGAGACCGCGGCAAGACCGCACAGCGCCGCGACGTGGCTCGGGTCAGCCTTGAGGATGTCGCGAAAAATGACCTCGGCCGTCTTGCGGTCCTCCGCCACGAGCGCGGCGGTCGCCTCCTCGATGCGTCGGCAATGGGGATCGGCAAGCCGGGCGCGCTCATAGGCAAACTTCGCGTCCGGGTATTTTTCGAGGTCGACGAGCACATCGCCATAGGCGAGCCATGCGGCCTCGAGTCCCGGCGCGGCCGCCACCACGCGTCGCAGTTCCTCGCGTGCCGCCT
>Ga0137418_10006097_pt1 | contig 11081 bp, 8 predicted proteins | sample CZODoug3_1_2_16f_FD_122242 | JGI IMG/M metagenome (GOLD analysis project Ga0137418, IMG submission 122242) | Vadose zone soil fungal communities from Angelo Coast Range Reserve, California, USA - CZODoug3_1_2_16fungal (Hybrid Assembly) | ecosystem: Environmental > Terrestrial > Soil > Vadose... | reverse complement strand
TCGAACGCCTGCATCGCCCACTTCATGAAGGTGTAGCGCTCCTGGTTGCGCTTGAACTCGAGCTTCATGTTGAGATCGAGCGCGTTCTTGACCCCGTAGTGATCGATCTGGATGGAGTGGTCCACCACGAGATCGACGGGCACGAGGGGCTCGACCACCTTTGGATTCTTGCCGAGCCGCTGTGCGACGCTTCTCATCGCCGCGAGGTCGGCGAGCGAGGGGATGCCGGTCAGGTCCTGCAGCAGGATGCGCGAGAGCACGAAGGGAATTTCATCGGTGCGCGGCGCGTTCGGTTTCCAGCTCGCCAACTGGCGGACGTGCTCCTCGGTGATTTTCTTGCCGTCGCAGTTGCGCAGCACCGATTCCAGAACGATGCGGATCGACACCGGCAGGCGCGAGACCCTTACACCGAGTGCTTTTTCCAGAGCGGGAAGGGAATAGAACTTGCCGGTCTTCCCGGACGCCATCTTGAATTCCTGTAGCGTGTTGAAGGGATTGTGCGTCATGTTTGACTCCTCAAATCTTGAACCACCAAGATCACAGAGAGCACGGAGAAAACGTATCTCAATGATCTGTCGTTCTCTGTGACTTCTGTGCTCTCTGTGGTGTAAGGTTGTTTCTTTAGATCACAAACAGTTCGACGAATTCCTTGGCCGGCGTCGCCTCCAGGCGCTTCTGCTCCTGGCACAGCCCGAGGATGGCGTCGCGCCGTTCCTTCGGAAAACGGCGTTCGAGGTTCGCGCGGAATTTCGCTTCGAGCAAGGGAATGCCTTCGTGGCGGCGGCGGTGACCGAGCGGGTATTCTACCGCCACCTTGCGTGTGCAGGTATGACCGGGAGATTCGTCCGACGATTCGCCGATAAGTTTAGGGCGAGGTCAGTCTCGAACGCGGCTATTTCAGGCCCAATTGGATGCGGATTGCTTGTTCGATGCGATGCATTTGTTCTGGGGTCATCTCAGCAATTTTTTCTTACAGACGCGTTTTGGCCACACCACCGCACTAATTTGCCACCAGAAGCGGGTCCTCGCCTATGGGGATTGGGTCGAGGAAAACGTTCTTGCGCCCGTAGCGCACCGCCAGTACGTCTTCACCCTACCGCGAATGCTGCGGCCGATCTTCTCCCGCAGGCGCGGATTGCTCGGGGAGTTGTGCCATGTCGTGAAGCATCTATTGATCTCGGCCTACTCTGGCGCCGGGGTGGAGGGTCGTCCGGGGTTGATCCTGTTCGTTTAGACCTTCGCCGATCTGCCGACATTCAACCCGCACATTCCATGTGCTGGCTGCGGATGGCGTTTTTCGCGCCGACGGTGTGTTTGCGCAGGCGAGCGAAATTAACATAAATAAGGTGCATGTTCGCGATTCGGGACAGGTTCAAGCGCCTGATTACAGCACGCCAGCGAGCCGCCTTGGCTTCAGCGACGAATTGACTTTCCTATCGTTTGGCACGACCACGGCAATGAAACCGGCGAGACCGTGGTGTGGATGGACGGGCTCGACGTGCCGCTCACCAAGGCGCTCAACTGCATCTTCTTCGAGATGTACCGCGAGCGGCAGCTGCTGGCGACCAAGCCGGTGAATGACTCCCAGGCGATGTACGGCCACGGGCGCCTGTCGCCGACCTGGATGAAGGAGGTGTCGAAGATCTCGCCGCTCCTCCTCTATTCCTGGGAGCAGACCAGCGCGGCGCTGCGCGCCCTGCGCGATCGCGACGGCAGCCCCTATGAGGGAGTGGCCCTCGAATACACGCATCCCCAGACCGGCGGCCCGGTGCTGCCAACCGCGAGGAAGCGCTCGCAGAGAACAGCGGGCACCAGCAGCTTTCCTAGAAGGGGTCTTCTTCGGCTAGCACGCACCGCGTGCCCACGCCCGCGCTACGCACCTCCAAACGCGTTCCAGTCCACTTGGACTATGCGATAAGGTAACTCGGGCAAGTTTGCCGTAATTAGGGCGTGCTACTTTTTACTGCACACATGTTCCGGGCGCGCTAGCTCGGCGACTCGGGATAGGGAGGTTATTGCTACTTCTCGGAGAGATAAAAATGCATGCGCCGACTGAAGGACAATCCCGTCAAAGCACGGCCTCTCGCGAAACAATCGCGTTCTTGCTTGATTATTCGCCTACAAACTGGTGCAGTCGCGAAGACTACCATGTGGGTCTTTGCCAGGCTTTGGCTGCAAAGGGTGTGGGCTCAGTGCTTGTTTTTTCCAAAGCGCTGCCCGCTGAACTTGAAAGCTCCTTCCGACAAAAAGGAATTGAGAGCGCTGTTATCGATTACCAGGGAAAGGGAGTTGCGTATTCCGTGGCGCTTGATGCGCTCGCGCAAGGCCTTCCAAGGTTCGCATATTACTATCGGGAACTCGGCAAGCTTGTCAGCAAATATTCCGTTACCGCTGTTCATATCTCCTACTTCACTTATTTTAGCGTGGTGCCGTGGCTGGCTCGCTTGCTAGGGGTGCGCTCGATCGTATTTGAAGCCGTCAATGGCGGAGTGTGGCGAGCCCGCTCCTGGAAAAAAAAGCTACTTAATTTACGCACGCGCCTCTTGACCCAGCCGGTGAAGCGGGTGGTCGCGATTTCAGCGTTCGTCAAAGAACAGCTGATCCAGGCGGGGGTGCCTGGAAACAAGATCGTCGTCAGGCACCTCGGCGTTGATTCTAAACGCTACACGCCTGAGCCGGACGCTAAGCTGCGTCTGGCCGAGAGATACGCAATCCGCTCCGAAGAGATTGTGCTCGTGACGGTGTCGTTCTTAAATCCAATCAAGCACACCGAGACGATCTTGGAAGCCTGCAGCCTGCTAGTTGAGCGCGGCGTGCGTTTGCGACTTCTCGTAGCTGGGGACGGACCACGGAGGCGGGAGTTGGAAGCGCTATGCCAGACGATCGGGATCGCCGACCGTGTTCACTGGCTCGGGCATTGTGATGACCCGCGTCAGCTGCTGCAGGGGGGCGACGTATTTGCGCTGGCGTCAGTGGGGGAGGCGTTCGGTTTCGTACTCTGCGAAGCAATGGCTTGCGGGATACCAGTGGTCGCCACACGAAGCGGAGGCATCGTCGAAGTAGTGGAAGATGGAAAAACGGGTCTGCTGGTGCCACCGCTCGACCCCGGCGCTCTGGCAGACTCCATACAACAGTTATTGGAAAACCCGGAGCTAAGGCGGTCGATCGTAGCGACTGGACCCAACCGTGTGCGAGCGAAATTTACAGTTGAGGCTACGATTGAGAACACGATCCGCATGTACGAATCGCTGGGGCTCATCCAAACACACTAAGAGGTTAGCCTGGTGCGACTTTTCGTAAAGGCCCATTGCATGACCTCGTCTCTAAACCCGGCAACCGCTACACGCTGTTCCCAGACTCCGAAATCTTGGAGAGCAGGTAATAGTCCGATCAGCCCATCGGATTGTTAACGGAATGCAAAGTGATCAGGTTACGGTGGCAATTCAACTGCCAACGCCGGCAAAGGAAAAGGCCATGCATCTCGTTCGGGTTGACGACGTCCTGTCGCTTACGCATCGAGCGGCCTTAGGCTCGGGTGACCAGCGCGCCTCGAGCGGCCGAACAGCTGAAACGGCGAAATTGATTTTCCCATCCTTCATGAGTCTCGTCGGGCGGGCGGTCTCGCTCGGCGCGCTGATCCTGGCGCTCGTAGGATTACCGTCGGTCGCAGCCGCGAAGACCATCATGATCTTCTCTCCGCACCCGGACGACGAGTCGCTTGTGGCGGCCGGCCGCGTGCGCGCCGCTGTGACCGCGGGCGACATCGTCAAGGTGGTCGTCGTCACCAATGGTGACTTCAGCGGTGGCGTCCAGCGGGGTTTGCAGCGCGAGGGCGAATCGGTAGCGGCGGCCCAAGTCCTCGGCCTCACCGAGCAGGACGTCATCTTTCTCGGCTATCCCGATGCCTCGATGCTGGACATCTACAACGCCCCCTCGCCGACCGACATCATCACCTCCGCCGCAGGCCAGACGTGCACGTACGGCAACCGCGGGCTGGGCGGCATGGATTTCCACACCTATTGGTACCGCACCTGCGGGCCGTACAACCACGTCACGGTGGTGGGAGACATCCAGACGCTGCTGACGAATTACCTGCCCGACGAGATCTACACTCTCAGCAACTTCGACGCCCACCGCGATCATCAGGCGACGGCGCTCTTCGTCACCGAGGCTCTGGTCTCGCTGAAGCGATCGGGCTCTGCTGTCTCCAGCAAACTCTATCAGAGCATCGTCTGGGTGACCTTTCCGGAAACCTGGCCCGACGCGGGCGGGTGTGCCCCGTCGGTTCCCTTCCCGCCGCCGCAGATGGGGAACCAGCTCGACTGGAAACGGCTGTTGCGCTTCGTGGTGCCAGTGGTGCCAGCGAACCTGAAGTGCCAGGCGATCTCCCAGTACACGACGCAGGTAAGTTCCCTAGGTTCCTGGCTCCTCTCTTGGGCGCGCAAGGACGAGTTCTTCTGGATGTCCGACTTCGGGGCCAACTTGGCCATCACTGCCCAGGTGACGGTCTCGTCAGAGAACACCGCCAACAATCAAGGCGGCCTGAAGGCGGTCGACGGCGTCATCGACGGCGCGCCACACGATCCGGCTCGAGAGTGGGTGACCTCGAACCAGCTCTCAGGAGCGTGGATCCAGCTCGGCTGGCCCTCCCCGGTCTCGGTCGCGCAGGTCAACCTGCATGACAGGCCGCACTCGAGCGAGAACGTTCTCGCCGGCACGCTGTCATTCAGCGACGGGACCCGCATCGCTGTCGGTGCGCTGCCGTCGGACGGCAAGGTCCTGCCGGTGACGTTTTCCCCGAAGACGGTGACCTGGGTCCGGTTCACGATCGACCAGGCAGAAGGAACGGCGGCGGGCCTCTCGGAAATCCAGGTACTCGGTTTTCCGGCGACGTCGACCGCGAACGTCGCGCCGCATTTCATCGAGGGCCCTACGCCGAACGCCGAAACGATCCGCGGCGCGCAGACCGCGAACTTCACTGCCGTCGCGCATGACTTGAATGGCGATGCCGTGGCATACCAGTGGTCGGCCGACGGCGGGTCGATCCAGGGTAGCGGCACCACCGCCGTCTTCACGGCGCCCGCAGTGACCGCGAGCACCGTGTTCACCATTTCCGCGCAGATCCTCGATGGCCGGGGGGGCAGCGCCAGCAACGTGGGCTTCGTGACGGTGACACCGGCCGCAGACGGATTCTCGGTGAGCCCCACGAGTATCTTCGGGGGCAACACCGCGCAAGGCATGGTCAAGCTCGCGAATGCCGCTCCGGCTGGAGGGTTCTCGGTGCCCTTGTCGAGCAACAATCCGGCCGTCGCTGCAGTCCCCGCGAGCGTAACCGTCCCCGCCGGTGGCGACAGCGCGAGCTTCCCCGTGACCACTGCGACCGTCAGCGCAAGGACCCCGGTCACGCTCTCCGCGAACATCAACGGCATATCGCGCTCGGCGACACTCGTCGTGGACATTGTGCCGAGCTTTCCATCAACGAACCTGTTGCTATCCTCGGACAGCATCGGAGACGCGAACTGGGGAAACTGGGGGACCCTTAGCACGACCCTCAATTACGCGGCCGCGCCCGATGGTACTCAGCACGCGAGCCGTGCCGTGGTCACGCAGCCGGGCGGCCATGCGCTGGTGCAGCAGGTCACGGTCGCCGAGAACACGAGCTACACCTTCTCGTTCTATGCCCTGAACAATGGCGGCACTGCCGCCGCGTACAGCGTGTACGACGTCTCGCATGGCGCCGACATCGTCTCGAGCACGCCTTACATCTCGAACATCGACGGCTCGACGTGGACGCAGGTGAACGTCACGTTCACGACACCACCTGGTTGCACATCGGTGTACGTCTATCCGGTGCGCGACTCGGGTTCCCCGGTGGACATCCTGCTCTGGCGCGCGACGCTCACCGTGACACCTTCGGCTGTGCCAGTCATTTCCTCGCTAGCCCTGAGCCCGGTGAGCGTTACGGGCGGGAGTCCTTCCGCGGCTACGGTGACGCTGAACGGGCCAGCTCCCTCAGGCGGTGCGCAAGTCACGCTTTCCAGCAACAACCCCGCGGCGGGGGTGCCTGCCAGCGTAACGGTTTCGCCCGGAGGAACCAGTGCGAGCTTCAGCGTGATCACCAGCGCGGTGGCTACATCGACACCGGTCAGCATCTCCGCGTCCTACGGTGGCGCGACGCAAACCGCCTCACTCACCGTGATACCCCCAATCGTCTCCTCGCTGGCCCTGAGCCCGGCGAGCGTTACGGGCGGCAGTCCTGCCACGGGTACCGTGACGCTGAACGGGCCTGCTCCGGCGGGTGGCGCGCAAGTCCCGCTTTCGAGCAATAACCCTGCGGCGACGGTGCCGGCCAGCGTCACGGTCGCGGCCGGCGCAACGAGCGCGAGCTTCAGCCTGGGCACGGGCGCGGTGGCCGACTCGATAGCGGTCACGATCTCGGCGTCCTACGGCGGTGCGACCCGCACGGCCTCGCTTACTGTGCTGCCCGCGGTTCTCTCCACGCTCAGCCTGAACCCGAGCACCGTCGTTGGCGGAGTCCAGAATTCCACCGGCACGGTGACGCTGAACGGGCCCGCTCCCGCAGGTGGTGCGCAAGTCACGCTTTCGAGCAACAACCCGGCGGCGGCGGTGCCTGCCAGCGCCAGCGTAACGATCCCGGCGGGAGCCACCAGCGCAACGTTCACCGTGAACACGGGGATCGTGCTCATCGCGACCAACGTCACGATCACGGCTTCCTACAAGGGCACCACTCGCAGCGCGAACCTGCGCGTGACCAACGCGCTCGGGCTGTAGAAGCTAGAACAGACGCGCCGGCGGTGAGCTGGCTGCCGTGGAAGTTCCCCGCGGGATCGCTCGAGCTCTGGCGGTAGCTCTGCAGGCTCGCTTTGAGCGACAGGTTGCGCAGCGCCCGCCACTCAGCTTCGAGCTGCGCGCTGCGGTGGGTGTCGCGGCGCGGCGTGCCGGTGAACCCCGGCACCGGATCGCGGAACTCGGTCTGCGCGCGGCTGAGATCCAGGCGCAGCGTGGTGCCGGCTGCTGACCGCTGCGGCACAGGACGCAGGAGAGCGGCGCGGTGTTGCTCGCGTTGATTTCCTGATGTGGGAGAAAGGGCGGGACGTCGATGAAGTCGCCGGGGCCGGCCACCGGTACACGATAACCGGCAGCGTCGAATGGGAGAGCACGTCTTATGTCACGCTGCCCAGGATCAGCCTCATAGGGTGTTGTCCTTCAGATTACGAACATGTCGACGAACTCGTTGACCGCCGTCGCCTCCAGGCGCTTCTGATCGCAGCACAGCTCGAGAATCGCCTCGCGCCGCTCCTTCGGAAAGCGGCGGGCGAGGTTCCTGCGAAATTTCTCTTCGAGCAAGGGAATGCCTTCGTGGCGGCGGCGGCGATGGCCCAGCGGATACTCTACCGTCACCTTGCGAGTCTTGGTTCCGTCTTTGAAGAAAATCTGCAGCTGATTTGCGATCGAGCGCTTCCGGGGATCGAGATAATTGCGCGAGTAGCGCTTGTTCTCGATGCAGACCATCTTGGCGCGCAGCGCGTCGATACGCGAGTCCCGGGCGACGTCGTCTTCGTAGTCGGCGGCAGTGAGATTGCCCTTGATCAAGCCGATGGCAACCATGTACTGGATGCAGTGGTCGCGGTCGGCGGGGTTGTTGAGCGGTCCCTTCTTGTCGATGATGCGGATCGCGGATTCGTGCGTGACGATCTCGATTTTCTTGACGTCGGAAAGCCTGTCTTTTCTATCGTTCTCTTACATCGACATTTTATGGGGCGGCAAGAGGTCCCAGACACGCCAGAACTCCAGCATCTCTTGCGGCCTGCCCAGAGACACACGAATGTACTTATCCATGGAAGCAAAGCCATGGGCGACAAGGATGTTGTTTTTCCTGAAGTGCCCGGCAGCCTCTTCGCCCGGCAGGCCGGTATTCAGCATCGCAAAGTTGGTGTGGGAATTGATCGCCCGAAGCATGCGCGCATTGGCCTGATTGAAGAACTCCTGGCGGTGGTCTGCATTTCGCCGTGCACTCGCCTTGACCTGTTCCGCATCGTCGAGTGCCATGGCGGCGGCCCTTACCGCAATCACGTTCAAACCGTCCCCCAGCGGATGGGAAGACAGTCGCCGGGCCGTCCCTGAGGCGGCAATTGCATATCCAATCCGGATTCCTGCCAGTCCGTATATTTTGGAGAAAGTACGGGTGACGATCACACGGCGGTCGTCCAGGGGGCGATCGATAAAGGAGGCGTACGCCGAAGATCCGCCGACGTAATGATGGTAGGCCTCATCGATGACTATGTGGGTTGTCGCAGGCAGCCTGCGCAGGAAGGCTTCGAGGTCCTTCCGCGTCGTGAGGGTTCCGGTGGGATTGTTCGGATTGCAGAGGTAGACCAGCCCGGTGGAGGCATCGGTGCTGGCGAGCATCGCGCTCAGATCATGAGAGAACGCTTTGTCAAGCGGCCGGGCCAGCACCTCCGCTCCGGTGGCCCTGGCATACTGGACAATCGCGTCGAAGCTGGGCGACGTCGTGACGAGTTTCTTGCCGGGACCCAGAAACGCGACCGCAGCCATGCGCAGGATTTCGGTCGAGCCGCAGCCCAGGATCACCTGGTCCGGCTTGACTCGGTGCAGATCGGCGATTTTGCCGATGAGAGCGTCGGATTCCGAATCGGGAAAGCGGTTGGCGAGGCCCAGGCCTTCCCTCATCGCAGCCATGATCTTTTCCGACGGGCCAAACGCATTCTCGTTCCTGTTCAGGAGAATTGGCCCGCCAGCCCGGCTTGCGTGGCATGGCGCCGACAGGCCGGCCAGGGAGAAACCCCCGAGCGATTGGAGTGCGAGGCGGGCGACCGCAGCCCCGCCGACGCCGTGAAGCAGATTTCTCCGGGAGATGGGCAAGACGGATCGTCGGCTAGCGCACAGGCAAGGGAGGGGGTCCCACGACCAACGTCACGGTAGCGCTCCGGGTAAGTCCTCCGCTGTCGCCGCTGACCGTAAGTGGGTAAGAGCCCAGGGGCGTAAGGAGGCTGCTGCTGACGAGCATTGTCGTAGAGCCGGAGCCGCTCACGGAAGCAGGATTGAAGCTTGCCGTTGCTCCCGGGGGAAGCCCGCTCACGCGGAAGGTAACGGGTGCCGCGAACCCTGTCCCCGGGGTTACCGTGACCGTATAGGTGGTGCTGCCTCCCGGCAACATGGTTTGCGAAGCTGGCGTGGCGGACACAGAATAGTCGGGCACAGGTTTGGGCACAGAAAGCTGCACAAAGCTCGCGACCGAAGGCACCCCGGCCGAGTTCAAGATAAAGAGCATGTAGTAGCCCGGAGGTGCGACGTTTCCGTTCGGGGGTCCGGTCACGTTCAGCACACCGCTTCCCACTGTGTAGGACAGCCCCACGAAGCGCTGCTCCATATCGAAGGCATGGGTCGGCGCGCCGGGCCGCATCAGAACGACCGAAGTAATGCTCGCCGCGTCGGGCGTTTGCACCTGGAACAATCCGCCATAGCCGATCGCAGCCGCCGGCGTCACGCCGGTGATGGCGGGCCGCGTTGCAAGGCTGCCGTCGGCGTTGAACAGATAGGCCGGCGAGTAAATTTCCATGTGTTGCTCGAAGCTGCCTCGGTGGGGGTTTCCGCCAGCGAGCAATACGGTGCCATCCGGGAGGAGCAGCGAATTGGAGTGATAAAGCCGTGGAAACGCGTTGGCTCCGGCCGAACTGAACGTGTCCGTCACCGGATCATAGAGGTCGGCATTCAAGCTCGCGGTCGCTGTGTCTTCATCGTATGCCGAGCCGCCGGTGGCCAGCACTTTACCGTTCGGCAGGAGCGTCGCGTTCATCTCTATGCGGGGCCGGGACATTGGAGGTCCGTACCGCCACGTAGGGGTGGGCGCTGACAAGTCTATGATTTCCGTGGTTACGGTGGCCGGGTTGCCGCCGCCGAAGATCATCACGGCCGGCTTGTAACTGTTCGCGGGAGTCAGAGGCAGGAGCACCGAAGAACCGTAGATGCGGTCCCCGCTGTAATTGGTGTAGGCCAGAATCGACCACGCCTTCGTAGACGGATCGAAGATCTTGGAATCCGTGGTCCATCCCGAGTAGAAGACTGTGCCGTCCGGGAGCAGGTGCATGCGGGGATAAAGCGGCGGAGTCCAGGGCGCCGCATACTCCTGGCTCCATCCCGAGCCCGCGGTGTAGATCTCCACTGTCGTGTTCGTCGCGCTGGTTTCGGTAAGCCCCGAAAAGGTCATCACCCTGCCATCACCGAGCATCGTCACCGTCGGATACCAACGCCCGTGCGCCATGTTTGGCAGGTCCGTGAATTGTCCGGTCGCCGGGTCGTACGCCGAGCTCCGCAGCTCCCCTTGAAACGGGTCGTACTGCAGGTTGCCGCCGTTGACGAACACTTGCCCGTCGGACAAAACCACCATCCCGTTGCAGAACATGTCCCATCCCACAGCTTGCGTCGTGATGGTTCCGGTCCGCGGGTCCCAGACGCCAGCTTGGAAGTTGGTGTTCAACGGAACGTTTCCCGATCCCGAAACGATCAGCACCTTGCCGTTGTTCATGAGTGCCTCATGAACGGGATTGATCGGCATGAGGTAGGGCAGCGTGTTCCACCGACCCTCGACCGCCGCCTGTCCCATGGCTGATGGGCAAAGATAGCCCGACAGGAAGAGGCCCAGTACGAACACCGCCGGCCGGAACAGGCTGGTCCTCGCTCGCTTCATGGCTGATCCTTTCGGCGCATCTTCTTACGCTAGACCCCCGGGGCTTTCGCTTGAACAATGAGACGCTGCTCCGGGTACGCCTGGTCGGGGTCGAACACTTTGGAAAGTAGTGGACGCCTGTTTCGAGCGTGTGACGTGCGCTTGGTCCATTCGGCTTAGCTCGCCGGTGGGCCGGCTGCCATGGTGTTGCGGCGTTGTGCCGTACGTCGTTGCTGTCCAGCGCGTCGTTCTTGCGGAGGACGCAGTACTTGTTGACTACGCAGTGCCTGTTGACGGCGCCGTTCTTGCCCCTGACGCGCGTCTCTGAACCACTGGTACGCGGCCGTTTCGTCCAGAAAGCTGCGCACATTCA
>Ga0137418_10006096_pt1 | contig 11081 bp, 7 predicted proteins | sample CZODoug3_1_2_16f_FD_122242 | JGI IMG/M metagenome (GOLD analysis project Ga0137418, IMG submission 122242) | Vadose zone soil fungal communities from Angelo Coast Range Reserve, California, USA - CZODoug3_1_2_16fungal (Hybrid Assembly) | ecosystem: Environmental > Terrestrial > Soil > Vadose... | reverse complement strand
CGCTATCCCGGCAGACTGCGTGCAGCATCTGAGCCGGTTCGTAAGATCGACCGATACACCCTCGAGCGTCAGAATCACGGCTTGGTCATCAGGACGTTGCCAAGCCGATCGAGGGCGAACGGCACGCTTCTTTCTGAGGGTATATGGCCCTGAGTCCGGATCTGGTTGGCTTCGTCAAGGAGAGCCTGCATCGAGGACTGCCGAGAGCTGACGTGGAACAGGTCCTCCTGCACGCCGGCTGGCCCGCCGAGCAGGTGAGGCGAGCGCTCAACAGTTTCTCCGATGTCGAATTCGCGATTCCGGTCCCGAGGCCCGTATCGTCGGTGTCGGCGCGCGAGGCGTTCATGTACGTGGTCATGTTTGCGACCCTGATCTTGAGCGGCTATAACCTTGGTGATTTGCTGTTCGAACTAATTGACCGCGCCCTTCCAGATCCTGGCGCGCGCGCCTTTTCTCGATCGACGCTTCAGGCAATTCGTTGGTCGCTATCATCCCTAATCGTTGCGTTTCCGGTGTTCTTGTACGTCGCGTGGCTCGTCGGTCGGGCCATTCGACGAGAGCCCACAAAGCGAACATCGAAAGTGCGGCGGCAGCTGACCTACGTCACGCTTTTTATCGCATCCTGCGTGTTGATCGGCGACTTCATCAGCGTCGTCTACAACTTTCTCGGTGGTGAATTGACCGTGCGTTTCGTTCTCAAGGTCCTCACGGTCGGCCTTATTGCCGGAACGGCGTTTGGTTACTACTTGTGGGATCTTCGAGGCGACGAGAAGGAGCCGGAAACCTAGTGGCGCTCTCCGGCCGACACATCATTCTTGGCTTCGCTATCGCGACCGTGGCCGGTGCGATCGTTGCGGGGCTCATGATCGTGGGATCGCCTGGCAACGAACGCATGCGCCGTGTTGATGACCGTCGTGTTCGAGATCTGGTCGACATCACCCGTGCAGTGAACGGGTATTGGACGAAGCACGCGAGGTTGCCGTCCTCTCTCGACGAGCTGCTCGAAAGCCCAGGAACGGCCGTCGAGAGCCGCGATCCGCTGACGGGACAGCCCTATAGCTTCGGGGTCCTGGGCATGAAAACGTACGAGTTGTGCGCTGACTTCCAACGAGAATCGAGCGACATAAACTCCGACGCTTCTAGCCGTTTCTGGTCTCACGGTACCGGCCGCCGATGCTTTCGACTTGAGGCCGAGGAGACTCACAGGTAGCGAGTCCGCGCCACCAATTTGCGCGCGGGATTCTCGGTGTCGACCTCGCGGCTTCGGCGTTTTCGACAAGCTCACCGCGGAACGGCATGCTTGCGCCGGAGTCGCTTGAAGACCCCCCTCGCGGGTTTCATTCGACCAGCTTCGAGCTCAGCATCGGCGTTTTTGGCGAGCTCAACGCGGTATGGCATGTTTGCGTCGAAGCCGGTTGAACACTTCCGCGCTGGCTTCGTGCGCCCAGCCTTCACATCAGCCAGGCCTCGCTGGATGCCCTCAATGGTCTCCACGCGCTCCAGAAGCTCCTGGTAGGCCTCCGCATCCTGGACGACGACCTCGGCTTTCCCATTGATCGTCAGGACCAACGGGTTGCCGGTTTTCTTGAGGCGGTCGAGGAGCTCCGACGTGTTTCGTTTGAAGTCGCTGACTCAGCTTGCCACTCGTGACGCGGTCCCGCACGCCAGCATCGGTCACTCTCCATGTTGTGGTAGGTTACATGTAACCACCCGGAGCGAGTGTGTGCCCACATCAAGAACATTGAAGGTGCGCGAGAAGGTTCGGGCTCATCGCGAGCGCTTACGTCGTCGTGGCTTGAGACCGATCCAGATTTGGGTTCCTGACGTTCGCTCGCGGACGTTCGCTCGCGCAGCCCATCGCCAGTCTCTGCTCGTCGCCGCCGACGCGCGTGAACGCGAAGATCAGGCGTTCGTCGACGCGGTATCGGCGCGGCCGCCTGAGTGAAGCGCGGCGAGATTTGGACGGTCGCCGGTGGACCCGACTACGCGGGCAAGCCGCGGCCTGCAATGATCCTTCAGGACGACGCTTTCGACGCGACGCGTCGATCACGATCTGCCCGCTCACGACTCACGTCGTCGATGCGCCACTGCTGCGGCCGCCGATCGAGCCCTCGAAGCAGAACGGGCTGCGAGCCGTCAGTCTGTTGATGATCGACAAGGTCACGACGGTCTCCAAGGTGAAGTTCGAGAGCCGTATCGGACGTCTTTCGGATGAAGACATCGTGCGCGTCAATCGCGCCGTCCTTGTGTTTCTTGGCCTCGCCGGGGCAGGAGCAAAGTGAACGTCCGTACGAGACAGGCCATCGGATCCCGACATGGGTGAAACCCGAGTCGACCTCCAACACCTGCTCGAAGACCTGCGGGACGCGTACACCGGCTCCCTCGAGGAGACGATTCTCACCGAGGTCGTTGCGAACGCGCTCGACTCGGGGGCGACGCGCATCGGCCTGCTCACCAATGCGGCTGACGCAACGCTGACGATCGTGGACGATGGACGCGGGATGCAACGGCGCGAGTTGGCCCGATATCACGATGTCGCGGCGAGCACAAAGAGACGCGGGGAGGGCATTGGATTTGCCGGCGTCGGAATCAAGCTGGGGCTTCTCGTGTCCCGGGAAGTGATTACCGAGACCAGGCGCGGCGCCACGCACGTTGCGACTCGTTGGCACCTGGCATCGCGCCATCGGGCGCCGTGGAAGTGGATGCCGCCACCGGGCCTGACGACGGGTCGCGGCACGGGCGTGCGATTGATCCTGATCAACCAGTTGTCGCCGTTGCTCGACGCGGGCTATCTCGAGGAGACCACCCGGCGACATTTCGAGCCGCTGATTGATCCCGCGTTCGACGATCTGCTCCGGCGTCATTACCCGAAGGGAATCGCGTTCGAAATTGACGGACGGGAGGTGACACACGTGGACGCATCCGCGTCCGAGCGCGTGCCAGTCGCAATCAGACTGGGTCGGCGACGCTCGCCCTCGGTGATTGGTTTCATCGAACGAAACCCGCTCACATCGGCCGATCGTGAAGGCCTTGCGATCAGCACCTTCGGGAAGGTCATCAAACGCGGATGGGATTGGCTCGGCCTGGCGCCCGCTGCGCACGCGCACATCAGCGGATTAATCGAAGCGCCGGATCTGGCCGCGTGCCTCACGCTCAGCAAGAACGACTTCATCCGGAGCGGCGCGCGAGGTGCGTCGTACCTCGCCTACCGCAAAGCGATTCAGGAAGTGGTCTCGCGCCAGCTCGCCGACTGGGGCGATCGGCGCGATGCAGAGGCACAACCGCGCATTGCGCGGCTGGAGCGCGACCTCGAGCGAGTGCTGGAGGACCTCGCGGATGATTTTCCGCTGTTGCGGTCGCTCGTTGATCGGCGCGCCGGAGGTCAGAAGCGCCTGCCGATAGCGGGAAGAGGGACTGAACGCGTGCCGGCGCCACTGTTCACGAATCTACCCGATGCTGACGACCCCGCAGGTGAACAAGGCGCATCGTCGCCCGGGATAGGTGGCGCAACAAAGCACCCAGAGAGATTGTCCACGCCGACCATGGAGCAGCAGCTCCCGCCGCCACAGGCGGCGCCACCCTCGGGAGATCTGCCCACGCCCGAAAATGAAGCTGTCGCGCCCACAGATGGGCAGTCGCACGCACACACGCCGGTGTCCGCGCAGCCTCTCGACACTGTGGCCGGCCGACGGCGCCCAGCGCGGTACGGCCTGCTGGTGCAATTCGAATCAAGAGCTGCCGATTCGGAACTCGCGCGGCTCGTCGACAGCACCATTTGGATCAACGATGCCCATCCGGCGTACGCGCGTGCTGTTGCATCACGATCGCTCGGCTATCACACTGCACTTGCTGTGGCGCTCGCACTGGCGCCGCTCGCCGTCGAAGCGCGCGACGAGCACGCATTCATCACCCAGTTCCTGGCACACTGGGGCAGCGCACCGACCCGGACGCGAGCCTCCGCCGGGCGGCGGGCGCGTAAGACCGGATGATTGTCGCGGGGCGCAGCTTGCCACCTTGGCTTCTTCTCATCCATGTAAGGCATGCAGCTCTAGTAATTTACATTGTCTGACCTCATGACTGTCACGCCGGAGGCCGCGGACGATAGGAAATATCAGGGCCGTCCGGGAGTAAGCATAACGCCCGTTCTCAGCCCCTCACAGGGCAGGGCCTGAAGCTGACGCTCGCAGGACCGGCGATCGGAGTCGCGGGCGCGCTCGCCCCTCACGCGTCCGATGCGGACGCTGCTCTTCAACGTCCGGCCGACCGATCCCGTGACGCTCGTCTCGGTCGCCGCGTTCATCGCCTGCGTCGCGACCGTCGCGTGCTTCCTGCCCGCGCGGCGGGCGACGATGGTCGATCCGATGAAGGTCCTCAGGCAGGAGTAATCACGGTCGTCGAGCGCCGCTGTCACAGCGAACGTCGTGGAGAACCTCATCCAGGATCTGCGCTTCGGCAGGGCTTGAACCTCAGCGTCTGGTGAAGCACGTTTATTGCGAGATCTTGATTTGGGTCCCGAAGGTGAGCCCTTCGGTAAGGACTCCACCACATACGACACCGCCGCTGGCGCTCGCGTCGCCGGGATTGAACGGGCCAAAGACGAGGATGGAAACCACTTGCCTGCCGCCAGTCGCGGGGAACACTTCGTCACCGAGCCCCCCCACATCGCCCTGTCTGACAGCCATGACCAGCTCAAACGAGGTCGGAGCGCTCGGGCCGCAGTTCACAGCAACCGTCACCAAAACGGCGAAATTACTCGGATCCAGCGTCGCCTGCTGCTGAATGGTCAGAGTGGGTGGGTCGGCGAGTACCACCGGCCCCAGCGCAACAACGAGGATGATGACCACGGGAAGGATTCTGCGACGCATTTTCGATCCTCCGTCTCCGGTGAGCCCCCCAGTTGATCCCGGGCGGGCCTGGCCGTGACATCCTGCGCTGCGCAGAGCGAACGGCCGGGCGAGCGCCGTGCAAGGTGCACGCCACGTGCGCCGGTCAACACGTGAACTGCCCGCTCCACGAAAATGAGCCCGGCACGCCGGCGTCGGGCACGGAACACGGAACGCTGTTGATGTATGCATTTTCGAAGATGGCCCCTCGCCGGTGTATTGATGGGAGTCATCGGGATGCGCGCCGAGAGCGGTTGGACTCCGCTTCGCAGCCGTCACCCTTTGACGTAGGCGAGCTTGGCGGCCACGGTCCCGCCGCGCACGGTGAAGACGTCGACGCCCGATCTCATGTCGGCGTTTTTTTTGGAGCGCACGGTCGTTTCCGCCCTGCGAAGTGGGTGCAAACTGCCGTTACCATCGAGCGTCTTCGTGACGTGGACTCTTTCACCCGGCCGTCTCCAAAATGTCTCCAAGATGGTGGTCGATCGCGGATTCCAGTGAACTGCAGGAGAGAAGGGGCATCACCAATTACAAAGACACCGCGAATCGGGTTCGAGTCCCGTCGACCCCGCCAACTATCCTTCACTAAGTAAACGGCTTCCCGTTCATTGCGGGAGCCTGCTTGCGAACAGGCCGGAGGTCGCGGACGCGTCTGTTTGCAAGCGGAGGGGATTTGATCGAGATTTCCATATCGTTTCGTTCAGCCGCGTCCCGTCGCCGTGAGCGAAATCTGGTCTGCCCTCCCTCTGTCACGCATGCGAGTGGTATATTGCATCCGGTTAAAGACTTGACTCGGAGGTGCGCGCACTTATTCTGAAAGGCGTCGTCGTTCTATCCGGGATCGTTGGCGTACTCGCAACGGTTCGGGACCTGCCAGCCGGAGCGCCGCGCCACTTTTCGTCGCCGCTCGGCGCTGGCAACTTGCTTCGCGTAGGGATCGTGGTGACGGATACGCGAAGGCATCAAGGATCAGCTCGGCTTCACGATCGAAGTCAACCGTCCACGTAACCGGCGCGCTGACACGATTCAACCGGTGGTCTCGAAGCCGAAAGCGGAATGGCGTCTGGTGACGCCGAAGCATCGTGAGGGAGGTCGTCAATGATGTTTCGAGTGATCCTCGCCCTTGTTCTCCTCACACCCACCTGGCCCGCAGTTGCACAGATCACGTCAGCGACCATTTCGGGCACCGTCAAGGACCAAACCGGTGGCGTGCTGCCGGGTGTCGACGTTGTCATCAAGAACCTCGATACCGGCCTGAGTCGGAGCGTCGTGACCGACGCGAACGGGTACTTCACGGTGCCCGGCCTGGCGCCGGGGCGGTACGAGGCGCGTGCAGGTCTGGCGGGATTCACGACCGCCGTGCAGACTGGCATCGTGCTGGAAGTCGCCCAGCAGGCGGGCCTCAACGTGGTCCTGAAGCTCGGCACGACAGAGGAAGCGATCACCGTGACGGGTGAGAGCCCGCTCGTGGATGTCCGCAGCTCCGCCCTTTCGGCCGTCGTCGACCAGAAGACGATCGAGGAGCTGCCGCTGAACGGGCGCAACTACATCATGCTCGCGACGCTGCAGCCGGGCATCGTCCAATTCACCGAGAAACTGGCCACGTCACCGGCGCAGCGCGGCGTGTCGTTGAACATCAACGGCATGGGGGGTCGATCGAACAGCTTTCTGATCGACGGCGCGAACATGCGGGGGTATGCCGGAATGGCCACCGTTACGGCGGCCGATTCCACGCTGGGCGTCGAGACGATCCAGGAGTTCCGCGTGGTCACCAACGCGTTTTCTGCCGACTACGGGCGTGCGATGGGGGGCGTCGTCAGCATCGCGACCAAAGCGGGCACCAACGCGCTGCACGGCTCGGGGTTCGAGTTCTTCCGGAACAGCAGGATGGACGCGCGCAACTTCTTCGATGTGGGCGAGCCGCCGCCCTTTACGCGCCATCAGTTCGGGGGCGCCGTGGGCGGACCGGTGATACGGAACAAGATCTTCTTCTTCGGGGGCGTCGAACGGCTGCAGGAAGACCTGGGCACGACCGTGATCACGGCCGTGCCGACGGCTGCCGCCCGCTCGGGCACCGTCAGTCCCGTGGTGAGGCCCTACCTCGATCTCTACCCGCTGCCGAACGGCCGCGACCTGGGGTCAGGCATCGGGCAATACACGTATGAGTTCGCGCGCGTGACGCGGGAGAACTTCCTGCAGGGACGGATCGACATGGCGTTGTCCGACAAGGATCTGCTCTTCGTCCGTCATACCTACGACGGATCGCGCCAGGTGTCGCCGGTCGCGAGCGGCGTGATTCAAACGACGGGGCTTCCGCAGTTCTTCACGAATTCCACGTCTGGCAACCACTTCTTCTCGGCGGAGGCGAAGCGGACGGTCACCAACAATCTGCTCAACACAGCGCGCGTGTCGGCCAGCGTGCTCACCTACGAGCAGCAGGCGGCCAACACGCTCACCGAGCCGCTGCCTTTTCTTCCAGATGCACCGTTCATGGGCCTGATCCTGATCGGCGGTGTGTCGCAACTCGGCAATTACGCCGCCGAGCCCTCGACCCAGAACATCGACTACTGGACGTGGAGCGATGACCTCACCTACACGAAGGGCAAGCACCTGCTCAAGACTGGCGCGCTGGTCGAACATGCCTACGCCGAGAAACTGACGACGGTCAACAGCAGAGGCACCTATACGTTTGCGAGCCTCGCGCAATTCCTGGCCGGCATTCCGAGCCGCTTCCAGGGCAACGCGCCGGGCCCAGAGTTCGAGCGCAAGCGGCCCAACACACTCTTTGGTTTCTACGTCCAGGACGATTACCGTGTCACGTCGAATCTGACGCTGAATCTCGGCGCGCGCTACGAGTTCTTCACTGTCCCGACCGACAAGGACGGGCTCGACGCGTATCTGCCGGACGTTCGCACCTCCCCGGCCACTGTGCTCGGCGGGCCGTTCGTCAACCCGTCGCTCAAGAACCTCGCGCCTCGCCTCGGCTTTGCGTGGGACGTTTCCGGCGACGGCCGCACGGCCGTGCGCGGCGGCAGCGGGCTGTATTACGACACCGATGGTCCGTACAACAGCTCGCTCGGCATCTCGATCCAGACGCCACCCTTCGTGCTGCCGGTGAATGTCACCGGCGCGGGCATTCCCTTCCCCACGCCGGTGTTCCCCACCGCTACGACGGGCGGTGCACTGAGCCTGCGCACGATCGACTATCACATCAAGCAGCCGAAAGCGTGGACCTACAACGTCAACGTGCAGCGCGAGCTCGCGGCGGGTTGGGCGGCCATGGTGGGGTACGCCGGCTCACGCGGGTATGACCTCGTGAACACCATTGAAGGGAATCCCGTCGTGCCGGTCGTACAAGCCGATGGCACATTGTTCTTCCCGGCGGGCGCGCCGCGGCGCAATCCGGCGTGGAGCAGCATCGACTATCGGACATCCGATGGGCGTTCCACGTATAACGCCTTCCAGGCGAGCCTGATGAAACGCCTCAGCCACCGATATCAGGGGCAACTGTCCTACACGCTCAGCAAAGCGATGGACAATGCCGATGGGCAGCTCGGCACCGACACGGTGACGTCGTCCGTCTATCCGCCGAATCCGTACGATCTGGACGCGGAGTGGGCGGTCGCCTCGTTCGATGCGCGCCATGTGTTCTCGGCCAACGCCACGTGGGAACTGCCCGCGTTTCGCAGGCACGCGGTGCTCGGCGGCTGGCAGCTCAACGGGATCCTCTCCCTCCACACCGGCTATCCGTTCTCGCCGTCGATCCAGACGCCGAACTGGTCGCGCAGCGGCAACACGTCGACCAACGCCGAGGATCGACCCAGCGTGAAGCCCGGCACCGATCCTCGCGGGATCATCACGGGCGATCCGAACCAGTGGTTCGACGTCAGCGCGTTCGTGCTCCAGCCGCAGGGGACGATCGGCAATACGCCGCGCAATTTCCTGCGCGGTCCCGGCTTTGTGAACGCCGACGTGTCGCTCGTCAAGAATCAGACGCTCGCCGGGAACGCGAGGCTGCAGCTCCGGCTCGAGGTATTCAATGTGTTCAACCGGGCGAATTTCGCCGCGCCGACCCGGTCGGTGTTCGCCGGCGCGACGCAGAACGAGGTGCCGCTGGCGACCGCCGGACAGATCTTGCGAACGGTGAACTCGTCGCGGCAGGTGCAGCTCGGGGTCAAGGTGTTGTTCTGAGATCCGGTAACGAAGCTTCGCCTCCGTCAAGAGGCGCGCGCGACGCGAGGCGAACCTTCGTTACTCGACGGCCGCTGTGCCCGATTACCCTTCGTATTGCAGCACGTGCATTCCGCCATTCCAGTCGGTGACGTACATCAGTCCATCCGTCGTCACGTAGACATCGCACGTCTTCGCGGCAAGCCCGACGTTTGGCCGAGGATCGATGAGCTTCTGTGGAACCGGTGGCACCCAGGAGGCGATTTCCTTGGGCGCAAATGCGTCCCTGATGTCGAACACGCGTACGCCGGCATTGTTGTAGGTTGCGAAGATGATCTCCTCGCTGCGGAAAGACCCAGGCCGATTTTCGTGGACGTTGTGCGGGCCGAACACGCCTGCAGAGCAGAAGTCCCGTTCTCTTGGCGTCGGCAGCGTGGAGATCGGCACCGGGTTCTCCGGGGCTCGCACATCCAGAATGAACGTGTAGAACGTGCCTTTGGCGCAGTTCTCCGCGTTCGCTTCATCGACGACAACGGCGAGATTGCGAGCCGGCAACGGCAGTGGTGTATGTGTGCCGCCTGGAAACGGCGGCGACCAATTGACGTGTGACAGCAGCTTCGGCCGGCTGGGATCGCTGATATCGTGGATGGTGAACCCGCCGTCGCGCCATGCCGCATAACCACGATCGCCGGCCGTGATCATGTGGTGGAGAGCGACCCGCCGTCGCGCCGGAAACGTCGACGTCTCGCCCGCGGCGCGATTCATTCCGGGCAGCCACCAGCGCGACACGATCTCCGGTTTCATGATTTCTTTGAGGTCGACGATGCACAGGATGTGGTCGATGAAGCCGTCGAAATGCGCGGAGACGTACGCGTAGCGGCCGCCCGGCCACCACAGACGGTTGATGCCGAAGCCAGGCATTTCGAGGAAGGCGATCTCCTTCATTGCCGCGGGACGGGAAATGTCGTGAATGCTCAGGCCCGAGCGGAATTTTTTGCGATTCGTGATGCTGTCGGCGAGGCTGTTCTCGAAATAACCGCGCATGTTGTCGTAGGACTGCATCGCCACGATATTTGCGCCGTTAGCGAGCAGCATCACATCGTCGGCGACCTGCAGGTGATGCGTGCGGGTGCCGGCGCCCGCGGTGAAGAAGCCGACCGGCTTCAAACGGCGAGGATCCGCGGCGTCGAGAATCGTGACGCCATCGTTGAACATGTGGCCGACGTAGACATGGCGGCGGTTCACCATGATCTGCACACCGTCGGGGCGCCCGCCCTGATCGCTGTACGACACGTGCCGGATCCGCCGCCCGATGCCGTTCCACGGAATGGAGGTCCGTGAATCCTGTGAAGCCAGTGAAGATTGTCCGGTCTGTCCGGCCGAGCGCACGCCGAGCGGGGACCCCGCCGCGGCAGCCAGACCGAGCAAACCTTTCATGTACTCGCGGCGAGTCATGGATGTCAGACTATACCGAACCGAAGCCTTCACGATGTTCCAAATCACGTTCACCAGAAGCTGGCGACTACGGCTGGTATGACACGCTATTCGTGATCGACTTGGCATCGCGACGGGTGTAGATTGCCCGTTCGGCGGCACTTCCCGACGAGGTTTTCGTGTATCAGGTCCGTGGCACCCATCAATGCGGCGGATGACGGCGTCCAGGTGGGCCTGCGCGGCAGCTTTTGGACGAGACTGGATTCGTCTGGCTCCGACACGGTTTCAGGCATCGTGCCTGCCGTCCACTGCCAGGCGCGAACGCGCACGCGGAGCGGTTCGTGGAATCAAACCGACGCAGCAGGGTTCCAGCTAGACGTCCTTCATCCGGGCATGGGTGAGTGCACGCAAAGGAGGAAAGATGAGAGCCTTTAGATGTGGGAGCAGCACGAACCCCCGGCGGCGAATCATGTACCGAGCGGTGTCGGGCCTCGCCGCCTTGACACTCAGGGCCACCGCGGTCTGCGCGTGTGTGCTCTTCGCGTCCGCGCTCGCGAGCGCACAAGGCACCAGCGCCATCGCGGGTGTCGTCCG
>Ga0137418_10006095_pt1 | contig 11084 bp, 4 predicted proteins | sample CZODoug3_1_2_16f_FD_122242 | JGI IMG/M metagenome (GOLD analysis project Ga0137418, IMG submission 122242) | Vadose zone soil fungal communities from Angelo Coast Range Reserve, California, USA - CZODoug3_1_2_16fungal (Hybrid Assembly) | ecosystem: Environmental > Terrestrial > Soil > Vadose... | reverse complement strand
CCTTCGACGGCGTGGACGATCAAGTAGAGATCATTGAGCTGGGCTCCGGGCGGATCGAGGAAATCCGCGGGCACGCCACGCGTTGCGCGGTCGATCATGGTGGAAAGCTGCGGCAACGTGATTGGGCTGCGGGCAAACTTGCGGGTGGAACCGCGGCGCTGGATGACTTGCTCGATGGGGTCGCGCGGCATTTCGGCATCGGACAACGGTTTCAGTTGAACGATTGGTTCGGTGGGTGGTGGGAAGTCTATCATCGGCGTGTGGCCGCGCCACGCCTCCACTTCCGCGGCGGAATCAAGCGAAGAAGCGGCGTGCATTTCTCGCATGAGGGGATAGTCCTCCTCGCGCTGAGAGAGCGGGACGGTTTCGAGGCCAAGCGGAGAAATTTCCGCAGGAGCTGGCGGCGGGAGAGCCGCGACGTGGCCGAGGGCAACGAGCGAGAAAGCCACTTCACGCTGAGGATCGACGTCCAGCAGGCGATTGACGCTGGCGTCCACGAACCCGCACACCACGCGGGCAGGCAGACCGAGGGCGGTGGCGACGGCGAGCAGGTTGGCGAGGAGAGTGCCGTTGTCCCAGCCGAAATGGCGGTAGGTGCGAGCCTGATATTTCCAGGCGTTGCGCCAGTAGGTGCAGGTGCAAATGATACTAAGTGGGGCGTGAGCAATGGCGGGTTCGTCGCCTGCGGCTTCGAGCAGGACGCGGCGGTAATCTCCGGCGCGCAGGCGGCGCAAGCCGAACTCGGCGGGAGCGAAGTGGTAGACGCCGGCTTCGAGGTTGGCGACGCCGCCGCAAACCAGATACAGCTCGACTTCGTAGAGCGCGCCGGTGCAGGCGGCAGCGCGAAAGTAGATTTCGCCGCCGGAATAACTCCTCTTGCGGGTGATGCCGGCGGAGAGGTAAAGGAGCTGGGCTATTGCTTCCAGATCTGGAGACGCATTGGTGTCAGCGGAGACGCTTTCGGCGATGGCGGAGAGGGCCGCGACGCCCGTTTGGCGAACTTCGCCGGGCAAGCGCAACAGCTCCAGCGTGGGATAAATCTTGAACGGCAGAGGCTGATTAGACCAGTCCATGAAATGGGGGTTGGTGCGGATGCTGGTGTAGGAATGCTTGGTCGCGTTGTGATAGGTCCAAGCGACTTCGGGATTGCGGTTGTCATGCATGTTGACGATGGGCCGTCATCAAAGTCGAAATGAAGCATATCAGGTTGCGGCGCCGCGGCGGTCGAACGAGGGCACACAAAGAGGAAAAGTGGGTCAGAACGTGAGTTTGACGCCCAGTTGGGCGGCGAAGGGGATGCCGACGGTGGTTCCGGGACCGAAGAAATCGCCGAGGGCGCCGGCGGGAACGAGCAACTGCTTGCCACTAGTGACCGGCACAGAGCACGTTGGATCAGGACAAAGCGCCGTGACGTTTGCGAGATCGTTCACGGGAATGGGCAGAGCGCTGATATCGCCGACGTAGTTGTTGCCGGGATTGTTACGATTGAAGAGGTTGAAGAATTCGATGAACGGTGTCAACGACCAGCGCTCGTGAAACTTGATGGGGCGGCTGACGCGCAAATCGGTTTGAATGTAGGGCGTGCCGCGGAATTGATCGAGGGTGGATTTCACGCCGTTGATCACCACTCGATCGCCGACAGGGGTGGTCAGCGTGATGGGCCGCGCGGTCTCCGCCTGCGAGAGGAAGGTCACGTCGAATCCCGCGGGCGCGTGAACGGTTCCCGCTAGAACGAAACGCTGCCGGACGTCTTCTCCCGATGGACCATAATCTCCTGGGGCGAAGGCGTTGAAGGGATCGCAGACGCCATTGACATAATCGAAGAGTTCACCGATCTGGCATCCCCAGGTTTTTGCGCTGGCAAGCGTGTAGTTGGCGACGAGATTCAAGCGGCGTGCAACGTTGCCCTGAAGATGCAGCGCAAGGGCGTTGTAACTGGAACGGTTGTCGGTACGAAATACAGAGACGTTGGGAAAATCGTAGCGGCGGTAGGCGTGCATGCCGGTCTCGAGGGTGTACTCGGCGCTCAGAATCCAATTGGCGTTGAAGGCGTGCTGAACGCCAGCTGTAGCATGCAATGCGTAGGGGGTGTGGTAATTCGGGTCGATGAGCGAAGGCGGGCCGGAAGCATTTTGGATATTGAAATTGTTGACGGCGTTGAAGGCTTCGACCCAGCCGTTTTGGGCGAGGTCGTTGAAGTAGAGACCGACACCGCCGCGCAGAACGGTGTTGCCCGATGAACCCAGTCCGTAAGCAAGGCCGAGGCGCGGAGCGAAGGCCTTGCGGTAGTCGTGCGGGATGCCGGAGACAATTCCATTGCCGGCGAGGGCCGGATTCACGCTCTGGTCGTGGCCGGAAGCGATGAAGAAGCCAAACGTGGTGTCGTAGCGCAGGCCGTAGTTAATTGTCAGATGCGGAGAAGCGCGCCAGGAGTCTTGGGCGTAAATTCCCAGGCGCTGCACGTTTTGCGAAAAGCTGCCATCGCCGGCGGGAGTAAAGGTGGTGAAGGGACACGGGGGATTCGGCGGCTGGTTCGCGGGATCGTTGGGATTGCAGGACATGATGGCCGCGAGCTGGCCCTGATGATTGGACAGATAGAAGCTCGGATCCTGCGGCGGAGAGTAGACATACTCGGCAGTGGCGGCCAGGGCGCCGCTAAGCACCGGTTCGTGAATAAAGTTGACGCCAAAGCGCGGTGCATGCCGACCGTGGACATGACTGAGGTCATAGCGGAGCTGATATTTTTCCTGATTGCGCAAAACGGGAAAAGCGGTAATCGGAGTGAAGAATTGATTGTCGCCAAAAGTCTCTACGCCGGAGATGGTGCTCAACGTGGACGTGAAGGGGAACGCGAGAGCGAAGCCGAGGTTGGCATTGCGCGTGGCCGTCAGATGCAAACCGCTGGCGTTGAAAACAAAAGAACCGACCCAGTTTGGCCCAAACGTGTATTGGTTGCCCACCACCAGGCTCATGTAATTGTTATGAGAGGTCGCGCCGGTCGAGGGGAGCGCGGCCTGCTGCACGAGGGCGTTGCGGGTGATGTAATTGTCGATGGCAGCGCGGAGAAACCACTGCGAACTTGCGGATTGCGCCCAGTCCAGACGCGCCGTGGCCAGATAGTCGCGGAACGGAACCGGGACACTGCTGGGCACCGCAATCGAATTGACGGCGCCGACCGGTGTGCTGATCAAGCCTTGCGACGCGAGTTGCGCGAGCGCGTTAAACTCGGTCTGGCTGGACGGGCTGTAGGCGATGCTGGCGTTTTCGTGGACGTATTCGAGGGAAGAGAAAAACCACAGCTGATCCTTGACGATGGGACCGCCGAGCGTGCCGACGTAGTTTTGGCGCGAGAACGGTTGCTTGGGGTCGGGGGCAGGGTTGTCAATCGGGAAACGCGCATTCAGAGAGGCGGCGCGACCGTAAAAGGCCCCGGAACCGTGCCACTCGTTAGTGCCGTGCTTGGTGGTGATCACCACGGAAGCGGCAGTGGTGCCGCCTGTATCCGCGTCTTCCTGCGCCGTGCGCATGGCAAATTCCTGGATGGCATCGGGTGAGAAATTCTGCAGGAATCCGCCGATCCAGTCATCGGAATTGTCGCCGCCATCGACGGAAAGTTCATTGTTCAATCCGGAGCTGCCGCCCGTGGAGACCGCGGTGATGCGCGCCTTAGTGGGATCGGAAGGTTCGAGCGGCTCCGTTCCGGGGGCCAGGTAAGCGATATTTGCGAAGCTGCGAGCCGCCAGGGGAATTGTTTCAAGATCGTGGGCAGTGATGATTGCTTGATGCACCGCACTGGCGGTGTCGAGAGGCTGGGTGGTGATGGAACCCGGCCCATCCACAATTACAGTTTCCTGGACGGTCAGTGGTTTCAGTGTAACGGTGATTTCGCGCACGGAGCTGACGACTACGCTCACCTCAGCGCTGGCTTCTGCAAAACCCGAAGCAATTACGCGCAAACGATAGGCGCCGGGCAGTAAGTCGTCCAGGCGAAATTCTCCACGCGTATCGCTGGATGCTTCGCGTCGGAGAGAAGATTCTGCGGCTTGAACCACGATCTTCGCAGCGGGCACACGGCCTCCGCGTGCGTCCTGGACGACGCCGCGGAGTGCGCCGCGAAATTCCTGCGCGGGGGCTACGAGCGCCCCGGCGCAGTACAGGAGAACACCAAGACAGCCTACTTTGCGTACCTCACGAACGAGCCAGCTCATAAAGAGGGGGCCAACACCCGGTTGGAAGTTAAGACGCGCTAAAAGCATCTTGCGTTACAGCGGGCCAGCCCAGGGGATAGTGTACTTTAAGAAAGGGTAGCCTGGTGCGCCGGGAATGTGGGTGACCCGCAGGGGCGAAAGTAATTAATAAAATTGTAAATGGAATGTGTGGGGCGGACCTTGCGATCCGCCGCACACGTTAAGAGTTAGCCCAAGTTCGTCACGCGCTAGTCATTCAAATTTTTTTCGACCTGAAAAGGATAGCAAACCCTGCGCCTGCAATGGCGGCGATTGAAACGGCGATGTAGTGTAGACCTGCCCTCTTGTGGTAGCCAGCATCCGCGTGACACGATCCGTCCAGAATGTTTTTGCGTTCGAACCATCGAATCAAGGATGGCAAAGATCACACCTACTGGTCGCTGGTTGAAACTGTTCGAACTCCGGACGGACCACGACAGAGGACGCTGTGTTATCTGGGTGAGCTGAACGGCTCGGCGCAGGCACGCTGGTTGAAGACCATCGAGGTTTTCAACGAACAGGGTGAGGCGGAACAGTTGAAGCTGTTTCCGTCGCATATCGAGCCGCCGGAGGATGATCCGCAGGTAGCCCGCGTTCTGCTGAACAAGGTGCGCCTGGAAAGGACGCGGCAGTTTGGTGCCTGCTATTTGGGCCTCGAGCTCTGGAAACGGCTCGAACTCGATCACTTCTTCGAGGAGGCCATCGATGAGGCGCCCGCGGATGTGCCCTGGTCTCGTATCGCTGCACTGCTGACGATCAACCGGCTATGTGCGCCCGGCAGCGAGCTGGCGGTCGAACAACGCTGGTACCCCTCGACGGCGCTGGATGATCTGCTGGGAATCGAAGAAGGCAAGATCAATGACACGCGCCTGTACCGCTGTCTAGACCAAATTCTGCCGCACAAGACGAAATTAGAGGGGCATCTGAAGGAGCGCTACGGTTCGCTATTTGGAGCGGAGTTCGATGTGCTGCTCTACGATCTGACGAGCACCTATGTGGAAGGAGCGGCAGAGGACAATCCGATGATGCGGCGAGGCTATTCGCGCGACCATCGTCCCGACTGCGAGCAGATGGTCATCGCCCTGATCGTCAACAGCGAAGGTTTTCCGTTCAGCTATGAGACGTTCGACGGCAACCGCGCCGACGTCTCGACCGTGGAAACCATCCTGCGCATGGTGGAGCGCAAATATGGGAAGGCACGCAGGATCTGGATATTCGATCGGGGTATCGTGAGTGAGGAAAACCTGGCGGCGATCCGCAAGCGCGGCGGGCAATATCTGGTGGGCACACCCCGCCGGCAGATGAAGCGGTTTGAAGCGGAACTGGTGAAAGAGGACTGGACGCGGGTGCGGCCCGAAGTGGAAGTAAAGAAGGTAGCCATTCCGCAGGGCGAGGAAACTTACATTCTCTGTCGCACGGCGGGTCGTCGGGAAAAAGAGAAAGCGATCCGGGAGCGTTTCTGCTCCCGGATGGAAGAGGCTCTGAAGCGCCTGGAAAAGACCATGGCCACGGGGCGGTTGAAAAATCGCAATCTAATGGAGCGACGATTGGGGAAGATTCAAGCTCGGCATCCATCGGTGAACGACCTCTATGAAATCTCCCTGCGAGAAACAGGTGCAGGCGTACGCTTGTCCTGGCACATGCGAGAGGATCGTCGCCGCTGGCACGAGTCGCGCGAAGGCGCCTACCTGCTGCGCACCAACCTGCAGGCGGAGACGCCCGAGGAGTTATGGTCGAAGTATATGCAGTTGACTGAGGCCGAAGCGTCGTTCCGGGCACTGAAGAGCGAACTTTCCATTCGGCCTCTCTTTCATCAAAAGGAGCGGCGCGTCAAAGCCCACGTGATGGTAGCGTTTCTGGGGTATGCGCTTTGGGTCACCTTAAAGCATCTGCTGCAGCGCCGGCCAGCCTTGATTCCGAAGCCAGCGGCGGCCGACGTCGGGAACACTCAGCCGCTTACACCCATGCAAGCCCTGGCACTTTTATCCAAACTGCACAGCGGCGACATCGTTCTGCCCACGACAGACGGCCGTGAGATCCGACTGCGCCGGGTGACTGAGCCCACAGCTGAGCAGAAATCTCTTCTCGACCTGCTGGGCAGCAGCCTTCCCGACCGCCTCAGTTTCAACCGCCAATGTAGTGTAGACTCGGCGATTGCGTGAACTGATTCTGAAGGAGTTGCTCCGCTTTTAGCGCTCCTCGTGACGAACTTAGGTTAGTTCCGCCTGGAGCGGGTCTGATGATAGCGTACGCGAGAAAGTGACGGGGAATTCTCCCGCAAACTTGCTTGGCGTTTAACGGACACAAACCGGAAATAATCCAGACGGGCTTTCACCACGGTGGAGCGCGCCTGGGGACATTGTGGGGACAAGAAAAAGGTGTTTGGGGGATGGTCTGGAGCTGTTAACTGACGCCAGAGAAACGAGTTAGTGGATTTTAAGTTCTCGGTTAACAGCCGAATGCTCTACCGTTGAGCTACCGGGGAGTCGCACAACACATTTGTTTTCATTCTAATACAGCGATCGAAATGATGCCACTTCAACCGTTGGGTCCACCTTGGGTCCAACATCCTGATTTTTCGAACTCTTTTTTGGTGAAATCAAAAATCGGCTGACTGATTCTCAACGACTTAGACTTAAAGCTCCCTGGAAAATTCATGAGCATTCGGCGCCGCACCGAATACTCCTTTTTCTATGAAAATGTGGAACTGCCGACTTAGAGAGACGGCAGTTGTCGAAACAGGCCGTAATACCCCGAACGGAACCCTACAACTTGGATAGGTCTACACTGGCCGACTTCCCGGTACTTATCCGCACGATGCCCAACTGGATTACTTCCGAATCGACGATCCGCCCGGAATGTGCCGTGCGCGAACATGTAGCCCGTTTGTTTTTCTCACAGAGTATCCGGCTTACGAGGGCGGACGGAGACGGATTCCTATTCTGTAATCGCTGCGCGGTGCGGCGGTTTACCCTCCTCATGAAACGAGAGACACTTCAAAGCTCGACCGCCCCTTATTTCGACGGTGGTAGCTTCCGCTTTGCCGAGACGAGGGCGGCTGAACCCGCCCTCCATTCTCGAGCGCGAAGTTTTTCCACGCTACTGTTTGTGGATCTGGATGTTGCCGCTCGTTATGAACCCTCCATTACTGTAGGAGAAATTTGGTCCGGTTACGCTGATGAAAAACGTGTCCTTGCCCGCACCAGGTTCAGCATTATCACAGGCGTTTACCGTGTACTTGTAGCCCAATTTCTGGTTCACCTTGGCATCGCCTTTGAATGTCGAGCAGTTACCCTGGAACGTGACCGAAGGCACGCTGGTGTTCGCGCTGTGCACATCGATGCTCCCACCCGTAGCGCCATCATCGTGATAGGAAAGAGACGCTTTGGGCTTATCATTCATCGCGACAAACCCGAAATTGGCGGTCTGACCAGGCGTTTGAGAAGCAATCTGGCCGCCACCGGTGATCTTCTCTGCTCCTGGCGGCGGTGGCGGAGGGCTACCTGCGCAACTTCCGGTCGTGACAACGGAGCCGGCTGTTGCCATGAGCTGGTGCGTGAAGTTTGCCCGGATCAGCCGGCGCGCCGCCGGGTCGTCATATCCGGTGTGGTCAGTAATCGTGACCGGCGAGAGCTTGTGATCGTCGGAGAAGGCCACATTGGCGAAGTGCCTTGGGTCGAACGCGATTTGGAACAAGTCGGCCAGGCTGCGGTCGGCGTTCCCGCCCAGGCCCCCCGTTGAGACTGTACCGCGGTGGATGTAGTCCGCAGGCGGCGTGTCTGTCGAGTGGTCGCTGATCTTGCTCTGGACGAAAGTGGGAATCGCCGTGTTCGCATTCACGGACTCGGCGTAGTACACGTTCCACTTCGCCCAGGCGCTCATGCAAGTGGTGCTCCCCGTCGAACAAGGAGAGAGCCTGGAGCGGTCGTTGGAGTTGCCCGGCTGGTCGTCGCCGAACCAGACGATTCCCACGTGGCCGTTCGCGTCGGCGGCAATCCACGGGAAGACGTTGGCGTTGCCGATCGTCGTACCTGAATTCACCTGCGTGGGGGGAGTCGTCCAAGTCGTGCCTTGATCGGGGGAAGCGGAGAAAAGGATCTTGCTATTGTCCGACCAGACCGCGTAGACGAACCCGAAGTTATCCACGGCAAGGGCGGGGAAAAGATTGACCGCGCCCTGATTCTGCGCACCCGCGGGGCCGGCGAAGATCTTGTGGTCCGTGAAGGTGAATACAGGCAAGCCCATCTTCACGTCCGTCGAGACGCCGACATAGACGCTACGGAGCGCTCCACCCGTCAGATTTTCCGTTACGCTGTCGGGCGCCACAAAGACTTGGTAGAGGTTGCCGTTGCTCGGGCAACTGCTGCTGCGGTCCACCTTGATCTGGCCAGCGACGTTGGCGCTGTTGGTGGCCGGCACTCCGCCTGCAAGCGGGAACGTCTGGGGGTCAATGGCCTCGCCGAAGCCGTCCACATAGGTGAAGCCGCCGTCGTTCGAGCGCTGCACCTCGATGTTGAAGGTTCCCACGTCATGATAGTTGAGGTACACGTTCTGGCCACCGAATCCCTCGATCCACTGCCGGTCGTCTCCCGGAATCAGCGCGACGGCCGGGTTCGGCTGGCTGAAGGTGTAACCCCGATCGGTCGAATGCGTCCCGGTGACGCCGGGGGCGAGTGTCAGGCTCACGAGGGCTAGATTCGGGACGCCACTCGTCGGGTAGTTGACAGCTATGTCCACGTCGCCGCCACCCTCGGCGAGGCCAACGAATGAGCAGGCGAAAGCCGCGAGGCCGCAACCATCTGGCCGGCCTTCGTATTTGAACGGGTAGGTGCCGCCCATACCGGGCATGCCGTCCGTCGTGGCGTAGTAACGCCACAGGTCCACGCCGCCTGGTACGCCGCGGATGCTGGAGACATACACTGTGCCCTGCTGATCAACCCGGACGCTCGGCTCGAGCGCGCGATTGACAAAGGCGACGCCCGAGGGCCCAATCGGCGAAAGCGTGGGCATCGGAAGCTCCTGGTTGTCGCTGAAACCGTTGATGGCCAGGACGGAGCCGTAGCCCATCAGCAGAGCCAACGCACCCACCAGGCACATGAGGCCAAGAGCTAGACCAAAATGCAATCGAGGCTTCATACTGCCCACCTCCTTGCGTTTAATCATCGTTTCCTCCAGATTTTGCATACTTGATCGAGGCCACCTCATCGAAAGTGAGGTAGCTTTGGATGACCCTGTTGATCCTAGACTGCCTTCTAGGACAGATATGCGCCGTCGTAAATCCAAGAAACACCTGAAAATTCTTTACAGGAAACACCTGAATTGGGAGGAGAAGCAAACCCGATAGGTCTCTATGACTCTGTGGATAGGAATAGACTGACCTACGTAGGCCACATTCAAGGCCTGGATGTTGGGATTGAAAACCGCGTGGTATCGAAGCGCTCAGTACGTTCGAGCTGCACCGACCGAACCACAATTCGATTGCAGATTAGAATCCGGCAACTACCCTCCGGCTGGGGGATCAACGGCCATTGGGCGGCGGTTGGCTGCTGGCAAAATATCTCGCAGGCAGCAACTTCAAGCGAACTGGTCCCACTGCTAGCAGACCCCGATATGTCGAGTAACCGCAGGTGTGATCCGCCTGGCTCTTTGGCGATTTGCCGGGATCACGGGCTTAACCGATGCCCGATTATTCAGCCCGCGGCGGCTACAGGTTCGCGTTTCGGGTGAGGCAGCGCTGAGATCAGACAACAATAAATTACTAGCATGGAAAGATGAAGTCTAGAGAGCCTTGCGTTGCTTCGGCCAGAGTCCGTGGCGATGAAGCCAAATCGCCGCTGTTGCGTTGAACAGATAGAAGTTTATTACAGACCGCTTGAGTTTCGATCTCTCGTGCGCACGTATGAATGCGCGCAGGGTCTTGAATTTGTCGGACATGATGCAGGCCACTTGAACTGAGCGATTCCGGGGAGGCCCACTCGCAGGCTCTATAGTAGGTTGTTCCCAACAGATAGGCATGTTCGCGCCATTGGCTAGCAGGTCTGGCGGATGTTTTTGGCTTGCCAGATACGACAACTCCCATACGGCGGTTCCAATTTGGAACAAAAGATGGCGCAGAATTTAAGCAATGAGGTGGAATGCCCTGCGCATCATTTCGATTGTGCTCATTGCTCCTGGTGTTTTTCTCACGCGCTGTAAGTGATGCAGGGCCCCCTCCAGGTCATCTTGAAATCGAAAGCCAGGAAGGGAGGAATACCAGGAATGCGGCTGGAAAGACTATGCATGGCAGCCCTATCCATTTTATTTGTTCCGGCAGTGGCCGGTGCCGGCCCCAGCAGCGGGATCATAACCGGAAAAGTGACTTATACGGGAAGTCCCGCAAAACCCGAGCCTATTAACATGTCCAAGCAGCCGGAATGCGTCAAATTGAATTCCAAACCTCTGATGACCGAAAAAGTCGTCACCGGACCGGGAAATGCGCTCCAAAATGTGGTCGTGTACATATCTGCCGGTGCGTCGGACGTCTCTCCGGCGCCTGCCCCGGCAGCCGAGCCGATGAGAAGCCCGCCGCCGGCCCCTGCTGCCGCGCCGCTTCGCCCGCCGAGCGCGGCGCCCGCGGCGGCGCCTATCGCGGTGCCCACCACCGCGCTCTTCGCTGCGCTGTCGGCGGCTATGTCCGAAGTTGAGGCTCCCCCAACTTGCACGTCGGCGAATTGGCGGCACTCGACGTCGTCGTAGCGGAACTGGTCGAAGCTCTTTCCCGTGCCCGGCAGCACCATGACGCTGGGGCCCTTGGGCATGCTCACGCACGCGACTAGCAGCGTTGCCGCCAAAGCCGTCGAAACTCGAAGGAGATTCATA
>Ga0137418_10006094_pt1 | contig 11086 bp, 8 predicted proteins | sample CZODoug3_1_2_16f_FD_122242 | JGI IMG/M metagenome (GOLD analysis project Ga0137418, IMG submission 122242) | Vadose zone soil fungal communities from Angelo Coast Range Reserve, California, USA - CZODoug3_1_2_16fungal (Hybrid Assembly) | ecosystem: Environmental > Terrestrial > Soil > Vadose... | reverse complement strand
CCCGCGCGGCGAATTTTCACAACATCGCGAGCGCGACGGTAGCGGGAGGGGGAGGGTCCAACTCCCCATCGGCCGGGACATTTCGTCGTTCGGCACGCGTGGCGATCGCGGCAGGTCGCCCGCATGAGCGTAGCGACGCCAATTCCATCTTCACAGCGATGCTTTCTTTGATCTCTTGAGTAACGTAGGATAGCAATCTCGCCTCTTCCTTATTGGGCTGTTTCGATTAGGGGTGCGCGCAGACCTTGCGCTAGGCCCTTATAAATCGCCAGAAGTGCCGGAAAGTCGCAGCGCCACAGCCGAAGCGCTGTATACAACAGAATATGAGTAATTCCAAAGCCCAACATATAGCTTGGAATTTGCCACCAACGCAAGTGCTTGCGGGCCACCAATACCATGTTACGAGTGCTGAAGAATTGTCGTATGGCTTGACTGCCCGCACCCATCGACTTCACGGATGTAGCGCCGTCGTAGTGCCACACATGAGCTTTGGGAGCGAACGCGAGTAGATACCTTCTTCTAAGAAAACGGACAGACCAATCCAAGTCCTCCGCATAAGCCCAAAATTGCTCATCGAGCAGTCCTACTGCGCGGACCGCGCTACACCGCACAAGCATTGCGCAGCCTGTTGCTTGCGTAATTTCCTCGTGACGGTCGAACTGCCCGTGATCGACCTCTTTCCAACCGCGGTGCTTTGCCGTGCCCGTCCACAGACTAAAGTCGGCACCCGCATACCAAAGCCTCTCCGGTTGATCGGCAAAATAGATCTTCGGGCAAACGGCTCCAATGCGGGGATCGCCTTGAATCGCTGCCAACATTTCACGTAGGAAATCCGGAGCGACAAGAGTGTCATTGTTGAGCAGCAACACGTGCTCTGCGTCGTTGGCAAGAGCGTGTCGAATACCCACATTGCATCCCGCCGCAAATCCTAGATTGCGTTCCTGAGGAAGTACGGTGATTTGCGGAAATTCCTCTGGCAGCAGCTCCACAGACCCGTCGGTCGAGCCGTTATCCACCACGAGGATCTCAAAATCCGCGCCATCCATCGCCAACAGGCTACGGATACATTCCGCAGTCATCTCATGACTGTTCCAGTTCAATACGACGACAGTTGTTATGGACGCGGGTTTTGAATTCATTTGCGCACGGACAGCACAATGTCCTGATAGAAATTTGTTCCATCTCTGCCACACCAGGACCCATTGTGGATCGCGCTTATGGCCAGTCCCGACTCCTCGAAACACTTCCTAACAAAGTGTTCTGATAACCCGACGGTCGTCTCGGGGAACTCAGGGTCCACAACGGTATAACCATCGAGGTCATGCGTCAGAGGGATAGTGCTCTTACCCTGTGCGATTAACCGGCGCGATTCATCGTTGAGCAGAAAAAAGCTGATAAAAGACTTGGCCCCTGGTTTGAGCACACGGCTGATCTCGCTGACGTAGTTCTGCACTGCGTCCGGGAGCATATGAGTAAACACAGAGATCAAATATACAAAATCAAATTCGGCATCCGAATAGGGGAACTTCCACTGGGAGGGAAGCACCCTGCCATCTGGGTTATAGTGTTTGTTAAACACATCGACGTGCCGGAATTTGAAGTTTGGATAGCGTTCAGTAACTTGCTGCTCGCACCATCGAACGCCCTCTTCCACGATATCGAATCCCTCATAGGAGCCTTTCGGGCTGAGATATTGGGTTAACGGTACGGCTTGCTTGCCGATGCCGCACCCAACGTCCAAAACGCGATGATGTGGCTGCAAATCGCAAAGACTGGTAAACGAACTCAAGTACTGGTTGTCGCGAAAATGGCCGCCCCCCACAAACCACAAACCACGCGGAGGTATTAGGGGATCGCGCCTGCCTGCGAGTAAATCAAGAATATCCATCGGGAAGTAAACGGCGCGGCGGATGGCCAGTCGCGTCTTGAAGTTCGGAAATGCGCGTTTCGCAAGCACAGTAAGTTGCACAGTCGTGTTTTCTCCTAGCCCTTCAGCTACGCGCGGCCATCGGCTACCAGCTAACACCCCTCCACGAGTAGAGCTTCAATTGTCTTAAGCTGTTGCGGTCGCATGGTTCCCCACGAATGCCTCTGGCCTCGCAGCAATAGCTGCAGACAAGCCTCGAATCAGCCAGAACAAACACCACACTTGCCACACATAGAAGTCATTGTCCGTCAGGCTTTCGACCATGATGGCGAGCGAAGAGCAGAGTAACGCATGTCGCAGGTTCTGCAATTCGCGCGGCAGGCGAGTTTTCGCACCGTTGAAGTCAACACGCAAGGCCCGATACAAGAGATAAATAAACGCCAAAAGACCGATTGCGCCGGTCTCAGCCGCTGTTTCGAGGTAAACGTTATGGGTATTCTGCATGATGCCCGGGTAGGCCAGAGTTCGGTCCGGAAAATTCCTCGCGCCGATGCCTACTGCCGGATGCTGAACGAAAAAGGATACTGCCTCCAACCACAACAGGCTGCGTCCCTGCAGAGTTTCTACATTTTCTTCTTCCGAGAATTGGAACCGCTGCGACGCAATCGAAAAGAGGGAAGGCCCTAGTAGCAGCAGGATAGCTGCGCCCGTCATAATCAAAAGGCCAGCCCTCCGGCCACGCATCAGGAAGCAAAGCAGCGCACTCGACAGGCAAAAGGCAATAATGGGTGTCCGCGTGGCTGTTAAGAAAATACCGGTGGCAATGAGCAGGAATACTAGCAGCGGCACTAACCGGTTTTTTCTGGCATTTAACCAGGAGTAGAGCGCTATTGGAGCAACGATGTTCAATAGAGACCCAAAGTCGCTCGGGTGAAGCCAATTCGCAACCATCCGTCCCCGAGCTTGCCATATCTCGATAATTGGAATTTCCGCTTTGGAGTACAAAAACGGGAACAAACTTCCAAATGAGTCAAATGCGCTGTACTGTAACACACCGAAAACCACGGTGAAGACTGCTAGCCAACTCAGCACCCGCAGACAAACACTGAGCTGCTCCCGATTTTTCAAATAAACGTTGGGGTAGGCAAAAAACGCGAATCCCAGGATAGCCTCGAGCAAGCCACGCGCCCAGTGAAGGACGGACACACTGTTAATCACGGAGAGCAGGATGGCTAACCAGAACACAGCGAAGGACCCGACCAAGGGTAGGCGCCAGAAAGACTGATCTTTCTCAAAGAGCACCGCCAGGAAGAACCCGGTTGCCCACACAGCGACAACAAGGAGAGAGGGGGTTATAAGCGTGCCACCACCGATCTCAACCATCCAGAGTTCACCCGCACCAATTGCCGGAATGACAACACAACATAGCAAAAACCATGCCCGCCGCCGCATAAGCCACGTCAGCCCAACGCTAAGCAGCCCTCCGAGCGCCACGACGGTCCGTACCGGTGCATGAATGGCGGTCGCGGCAATCAGCGCCCCAACCAGGGCGAGTAACAGGGCGAGTATGTGGGCTCGAATTCGGGCGGATGGCTCGCTCAGGAATGGCCTTTCTAAGTTCGCGGATCTCATGATGATCTCAGCCATTGGACTGGGTCGCGATTCCGAGAGTGGGCGCCAAAGCCTTCCCATAAGACTCTCTACATGCAAGGTATCGACACAGGACGAACGGGCAACAGAGCCAAACAGCTCTCACAAAAAAGCGTCATTGGCGACACTCTTCCACCCCTCCGAGTAGCGCCAATATCCCCGGTTTGCCACTTCACGAAGAACCACCGGAACCCGCAAGAATCTCGACCGGGGAAGCTCAGCCCGCGCGGAACGGTGCGCGATCTTTTCCGACAGCAGCTTGGTGGCCGCCTCCCTGTATGGGAACTGGGCGGCGCGTGCGTTCAACCGTTCGCAAATCTGACGCAGGCCCTCAGCCTCCGCGAGGAAACATTGCCGACTATTCTTACGGGCGCGTTCAATTCGCTCCAGGAGGGTAAGTCTCCCTGGTCCAGAACCGATTTGCTGGCCCGCATGCTGGCGATATTGGATGAGCGCATCCGAGATTGCCTGAAAATCGCCACAGGCCGCCAGAAGGATCGAGCTCCAGTAATCATGCACAAGATTGGCCGGGATGGGCAGTAGAAGCCCGCGGAATCTCTCTCGAAATGCCATCGTGGCGCCGGTAACCACGGGATGTTTGAGCAAAACGTTAAGAGCCTGGCCATTAACGAAACGCTTTTGGTCCTTACGGAAGAAGAAGAATGAATTCCATAGCCGTCCCTCTAAGGAACGCGATTCTTGATCGATCATTCCGGCATCACTGAAAACGGCCACAGTCTCCTGCGAGCGCAGGAAAATGTCCGCGATCCGTTCTAGCTTACGCGGATGCCAAACATCGTCTTGATCCGCGAGTGCGATGATTTCTCCCTGGCAAAGTCCGATGGCCTTTTCAAAGTTCTTTGTTGACCCGAGGTTCTTCTCGTTGATCTCCAGCCGAACTGCAAAGGGTGCGCGGTGCGCAAATGCCTTTACGACGTCCGCGCTCTCATCACTCGACCCGTCATCGCAGACCACGAGTTCATCCGGGGGCCTGGTCTGAGCGGCGATGCTGTCTAGCTGCTCCGATAGGAACCGGGCTCCGTTGTAAGTGCACATCGCCACCGAGATTCGTGGCTCGTTCATTCTGAGTGCTTTTTCTCTTTCTGCGCAACGACCGCGATTTCTTCGCCCACTTGATCGTCCAATTTAAGCCAAGCCCACTCGACCGCCGTCATTGCGCGTCCCCACAAGCGGGCACTCCGGGGTTGCCTTGAACCGAACTCAAATCGGCCCGTTCGTCGAATCGAGCGGCTGCCGACGTATGCCCCAGCGGCATCGCGGATAGTTGTGCGAATTTTCATGCTGCGAAAGCCTGCATTCTGTAGCAGTACCTTGAGTGAAGCTACGCTAAAGATGTGCAGATGGCGCGGCGGGTCCAAGTGAAACCACGAAGAACCGTAGACTCGATGACCTGCCGAATTGATGTTAGGTGTTACTAGCGAAAGACGGCCGTCCGGCTTCAAGATGCGGTGGCACTCGATGAGCAGGTCGAGAGGTTCGTGCACGTGCTCGATCAAATGACTCATCGTCACGGCATCATAGTAGTTCGCGGGATACTCCAGATCTTTTAGGGATCCAGCGCGGACGTTGAGACCCTTGCGCCTGCAGTTCTCCACAGCTGTAGGGTCGAAATCAACCCCTTCCGCCCGCCAACCCAAATCCGCCATACCCTTTAGCATGTCTCCGCTTCCGCAACCCACGTCCAACAAGCATCCCCCTGGCAAAAATCGCAGATACATTACGCTAAAGTCGTATTCCGCGCGTCGGAGAGGAGCCAAATACGCTAATAGCCCTACGTAAGATCTCGGTGCACTCTTGCTGTAGCCGTACGCATAAGCGAGATAACGGGCTTTCACTCCCCGGATTAGACGTCTGACTATGCCCTCGCTCGGGCTTCCCGTCGCTGAGTCCGAGTGGGTGAAATAATATTCGTAAGCTTTAGCAATGTCTTCGTGGACAGGCATTGGATCCAGCCAGACCAAGCCACAGGAATTATTTCCACACTTCCTTAGGCTCCATAGGCCGGGAGCGCCCCAATAACGATCGTTTAAATCCTGATACAAAGGATTGCCGTCAGTCCCACAAATGTAGCAACTCGGGCATGGGCGCGACCGAATCTGATTCACCGTCGAGAAATCCTTGCACTCCGCTTGAATAGTCACAAAATTTATGGAAAACGCAGCGCCAGCTTCCTTTCTTCTGGGGAAAGCACTAAAAACCATGCGCAGAGCGCAAAACTGAGGATCGTCAGCAGCAGGAAGGCACCCTTCAATACCAATCCCTGCAGTACGGTCGCAATCGCCAGACTTGCTAGAGCGAGTACCGCCAACAAAATCGTCTGGGAACTCAACGGAACGCGAGCTGGCAAGAACCGTTTGGCGAGAACAAATAAAACTAACGCATCAACGATGGCGCGCGCCGTCCAAGCTATGGCCGCGCCCTCGATGCCATGCGTCCTAGTTAGCCACCAGAGTGTCGCCAGGTACGCGGGCAATTCGATTAGGTGGAGCTTGGCAGTCAGATCTGGCTTGCCGACGCCTTGCACTAAAGCAAAAGGCACCTGGGCGACGCTGTTAATGAACACACCCACTGCAAGCCACTGCAGCACGTGCGTGCTGTTTCGAGCGTACTCAGCCCCGAGCCACAACTTCAAACCGTCCGGAGCTAGGACAACCACCAGGAGAACCATGGGGAATAAAACCAAGAGAACGTATTTCACACTACGGCCAAAAAACTGCGCCATCCGGTTACGATCTTGAATGGAACTCGTGGAAAAGGCCGGGAACATCACGCCGACTAGTGCGCCTGGAATGATCCAAAACTTGGTTACCATTTCGTATGGCGTGGCGTAGTAGGCCACTGCGCTGATAGAAACCAGCGCACCGATCACAAAACGATCAAACGTAACCATAAGCGGACCGACAACATTGCTAACGGTCATCCATCCGCCAAAGCGCAGTAAAGGGCCTACGGCGGGGCGGTGCCACGCGATACGGTGGCGCAGCGCAGGCGCGACCCGCAGGCAAAGCAGCAGGTGCGCCGCCCAGGCGATCAGCCGCCCGCCGACGAGCACGGCAACGACCGGAAAGAGGCTATTGGAAAAGGGCAGAACGAGGAGCGGACCGGCAAATGTGAACACGCCCATCGGAATCCGCAGGGCGTTGATCAGGCCGAAGCGCTGGTGCGCTTCCAGCAAACCGCGCAGGCCAGCCGTACTGATGACCACTGGTATCGAAAGTCCGAGCAAATAGAAGGAGCCCAATGTCTCGCGCTGAAGTGAGCTGGGTACATTGAGCACGCGATGGACCAGCCATGGCGATAGGACAAACGCCACGAGAACACCGATGAAACCCACGAGCAGCATTAGAATTAGAGAAGTCCATACCAGAACCGGGATTTCATTTTCCTCCCCAGTGCCGATTTTTTTCGCCACCAGCTGAGTAAGGGCTCTGCCCAATCCGAGATCAAATAGGCTGGCGTAACCAATTAACGCCCAGGCCAGTGCCAGAACGCCAAACCGATCCGTGCCCAGCCCCCTCACTAGCACGGGAATACAGAAGAAGGCCACGAGCATCGGCGCTCCGCTGCCAATCAGGTTCCAAACAACATTGCGGGCCAATAGCCGACCCCGCAGAAGCTGCACCTGCGGAGCTTCCTGGGCCGCGCTCGTTACGCTAATCGTTGTCGTCATATTACGTATTCTACGTATTCTCTAACGAATACATACTTATCGTCAGCGCTTCCACGTCCGCCACATCGGCATCCACGGCCACGGAACGCTGGATCAACTCAATCGAAATGACCACGCGAAAGCGGCCCTTTCGTTGGAGCAGGATCCCTTGCATCCCCGCCAGCGGCCCGCTCTTTAGCCTCACGCGCCGGCCCAGAGTTAAATAAGGATGTGGCTCTGCCCGGACGCCGCCCTCGAGGCTGGCACGAAGCGCCTCGATTTCCTCATCTGGCAGCGCGGCCGGCGTGCCGTCAAACCCCACGAGATGCGCCACTCCGGGAACCTGCTGGACTTGCAAGCGGTCTCGGAGGGCCATTCGCACGAATACGTATCCCGGAAACAACGGCATTTGCAGTGTTACGCGCCGGTCTTTCCACCGCCGCACCGACTCATATACGGGCAGGAAGTGTTCCACCGCGCGTACGCCGAGCTGCTCCGCGACGCGCTTCTCGTGGTTGGCGCTGGTGTATGCGGCGTACCACCTCCGCTCACGATATGCTGCGGGCATTATTCCCAAATCATTTCCGGATTTCAGTCGCGTCCCGTGACTCGCCATGATTCCTTCTTCAGCTCCGCTGCCGGCTAGGCCCGCTCACAGCTTCGCCCCGTCACTTACAGAGGCGTTTGTGACCTAACCCATTTAAAATCAACAGTCTACAACCATAACAAGCGCCTATTTCGACGCTTGGTCATCTTTCTTGCTCCGGCGTGTCCAATTCCAAGACTTGCCGATGCTGGAATGATCTCCGTATCCGTTATGCGCGAACTGCGGAATACTTGCCTTCACGGCGCTGAAAACTTCCTGCGCAAAGGCTTTCCGCGGATCGATCGAATCCGTCTGATCCCAAGCTGTCTTTCCAAACACCCAAGTCGTCGCCAAGGCGAATGCAAGTGCCGTTCCCAAAAGCATGATCAGCAGTCGCGGAGGGAACGACTTCTTGTCCGGAATGTTCGGAGAATCGAGAACCTTTACGGTTGGTATTTCTTTGACTTCCTGGACCTTGGCAAGTTCGTATTCCTTGGTCAAAGATTCGAAAACCGCTTCCTGCACCCGCGTCCGGCGATAAAGGTCTGCGTAGGTCACGCCGAGCAGAGGGAGCTTGCGGATCGATGGATATAGAGAGTTCTGCTGCTGGCCGGAGGGCGCCGAGGCATCCTCTCCCTTTCCGCCGAGTTTTTCGAGCTGGCGTTTCAGCTCCGCAATGCGCGCTCTCACGGAGCGGACGCGCACGTTGTTGTCGGTGTAGATCTGCTTCAGCCCTTCGAGTTCTGATTGAGCCGCGATGTACTGTCCCTGTAGGGTGGCCGCCGTTTCCACCATGGCCTTGCCCTGTTCCTTGATGTCGATTGCAATGTTCTTGCTCGAGAACTGGCTGAATTCTTTCTCCGCCGATTCTAGGTCTTTACTCACGGCTTGTAGGCGTTCTTCAAGGAAAATGCGTTCGCGGCGAGCGGAGGCGGTGCTCAACTCGGCGACAAGCCGGTTGAGCTCTTCAACGTACGCCTGGCCTATGGCTGCCGCGCGCTTTGGGTCGTGGTCGACCACAGTGATTGCGATAATTTGGCTCTTCCGGTCCACAGACATGCCGGTGTGCTCGGCTAAGTCCTTGCGCGCATCTTCCATGCGACGGTCCCCATAGAGCTTCTTCAGGTCGAACTGCCGGATCAGTTTGTCCTGGACTGTGCGGCTCGAGAGGATTCCGACAAAGATGTCACTGGTGCTCTTTAGGCCAAGCATGTCGGTCGCGATGCCACCGAGACCTCCGGCGCCACCGGAAAGAGCAGCTGCGGCCATGGCGAGCCCGCCCGACTGGCTGCTATCAGGTGGCATGAGCCGCGCCGTGGATTCGAACCGCACTGGGATGAGAAATGCCAAAAGCGTGCTTGCAAGGAGCCCGCAGAGGGCAACGCGAGCAAGCATCTGCCGGTGCTCCCAGAGAAGCCGCACGTATACGACCGAGTTTCCGCTATCCTGTGGCGTTCCCTCAGGCCCAGGCGTGACGGGGAGGTCGTGCTCCGGCAGCTCGGGCACAGGGTGGCGAACCGGAGCGCTGCTCGAAAAAGTCACGGCCGGCCCTCATTCCCAGAAGAGCTTCCCACTCCATTCGCCGCAGAGCGCTGAAGTAATTTTTGCGGCTCAAACACAATTTGCACCACAGCCGTCACGTTTCTGGAAACATTCGGCTGAATCACAGGAAAGAGCCACCGCTCGTGTTGCACCCAAACGGAAAGGCCGAGGTTGGATCGAACCCAGTAATCGCCGCGCACGCCAACATCGGTGAGCGAGCCTCCGCCGGGAATGAATTCTTGACTCACTTTCTGGTGCCGGAAATTAAACTGCAATCGGTTGCGGGCGCCGAACCAGTAGTTTGACCAGGCTTGTGCGCCTTGCCCCTCTCGGCCAATCCAACTGCCTATCAGATTACCATTATTTGTATACCCGCTTCGCCACGTATAGTTGAAATAATAAAAGCCATGGCCGATATTGCCTCCTAGCGGGTTATCCGTGTAAACGCCCTCGACTCGTAGATCCAACTTGCGTACCAACGGAAACTGAGCAAGGTACAGCCCCGCGCGCCATGCAGAACGGTCGGCGTAGGCGACTGGCGAAAACTGATCGTCTGTATAGCCATCCGCATAGAAGGTCAGCCAGTTGCGCAAGCCGGGGAGGCGATAGATTAAATCCAGACCCGCAGTTCGATTCCCTGGCTTCGATATGCCGCCTGGATTCTCGTTCCCAGTAGTGAACAGGCTACGGACCAGCGTGTGGAATGTGAGCGGATAACCGGGCCCTCCGTAGATCGTTGTTCGGAAGAAACCAAATTCGAAGTTGGGAGTGGGCTTGAAACTGATTTTCTGGCCATGAATGAATGGCTGAGGAGAGAGCGATTGGCCGAATTGCCCGACGAATCCAGATGGGTTCAATAGAAATTCTTGTCCTGCAAGCTGGCCAAAGAAGAACTCCGTCCGGAGCGGTCCCAGCCACCCGAGAATGCTCGGCAACTTAAGCGGTGTTGTACGGCTGATGCGAAACATGTTGATCGGCTGGGCATTATTGCTAAGCGTCATCGAGCCGCCGTTGCCCGGCCCCCACGATAGACTCTGCTTCCCGAAGGAGACCTGATAGTTCGACAACATCAGGCCGACGTACGCATCGAGCAAACTAAATTGAGTCACGGACGGCTGCGGTGTACCCGGTGGGAGCTGGGGATAGTTATCTACCTGCTGGATCGTTTGACGCGTTGTTAGAGAATACGCGGGGATGCTTGGCGCGCTCTGCTCTTCACCTCTTATATAAGCGACCCAAGGGCCCTGCGTGGCATATGCAGAAAAGCCATTTACTGTACTCCAGCCTTCGCCGTACGGACGCCCAAAATCGTTGATCTGGGTTTGCCCAAACGTGTAGCCCTCGGTGAGCGGCGTTCCCGAGATGTGTTCCGTTCGGGAATAAACAGATTCCAGGCGGAACGTTCCGCGGTCGTAGCCGTCCCCTGTAGCCTCACTCTCCGGACGAAGCTCGCGTTGCAACACATCAATGAGCTTTTGTGCTTCGTTGTTCTCTTCTCCCGCAAGCTTTTCTTCGGCTTCACTCAGCTGCCGCATGCACTCGCGGCGAGTCCAAGGCCGCATTCCCGCGAAACCGCTATCAATCAAGCCGAGCCCGGCCAAACGGTCGAGAGCGGGATAGATCCAGCTGTCAAGCGGAACATAGGGCGACCCGAGATTCTGCGGACCAGAGGATTCGAACGCTCGGGCGATTGCGCTCCAAGAACTCCATTCCCCGCCGCCGAGTTCAAAATCGTGATGCCTGCTGTAAATATCTTGTGCGACGAGGTTAC
>Ga0137418_10006090_pt1 | contig 11088 bp, 9 predicted proteins | sample CZODoug3_1_2_16f_FD_122242 | JGI IMG/M metagenome (GOLD analysis project Ga0137418, IMG submission 122242) | Vadose zone soil fungal communities from Angelo Coast Range Reserve, California, USA - CZODoug3_1_2_16fungal (Hybrid Assembly) | ecosystem: Environmental > Terrestrial > Soil > Vadose... | reverse complement strand
CCATTTATGGCGGAGGTTGTAGTTTGAGGTAGAAACCGGCTTTAGCCATGACTTCCGCCGGGTTATCGTCTGCGCAACCTTTGCGCCCCTGTGCCCTCTGCGGTGAAAATTCACACCACCCAAATCACTACCTTGGCGCTCAAAGCAAAATGGTTTCATGATCCCAGCCAACGACCCTAAACTAAAATCGTGGGTGGAAATCCCGAAAGATTCCGATTTTCCAATTCAAAACCTTCCGTTTGGAATTTTTAAAACACGCTACCTCTCGCCCGTCGCGGGAGTGGCCATCGGAAGCTATGTTTTGGATTTGGTTTACCTTCAGGAGCACGGGTTCTTCGATGGAGTGGACCTTCCGGATGGTATCTTTAACCAGAAATACCTCAATTCATTTCTTGCCCTCGGGAAGAAAAAAGCAAGAGAAGTGCGCAACCGCATTTCCGAATTGTTGCGGGATGACGATGACGAGCTCAAAGCAAATACACAGGCCCGGGAGATGGCCATGATCCCGTTGGAAGAAGTGCAGATGCAAATGCCGGTGCGTATTCCCAACTACACCGATTTTTATAGCAGCGAAGAACATGCCACCAACGTGGGTTCCCTCTTCCGCGATCCGAAAAACGCCTTGTTGCCGAATTGGAAACACCTGCCCGTCGGCTATCATGGCCGCGCTTCCTCGATCGTCATTTCCGGGACTCCTATTCACCGGCCAACCGGACAAATAAAGGCGGCCGACTCCGACGTCCCTGTGCTGAGTCCCACGCAAAAGCTGGACTTTGAATTGGAAGTGGCCTTTATCACCTGTGCGGATACTAAAATAGGAACCTCGATTTCGATCCCCGACACCGAGGATCATATCTTTGGTTTTGTGCTTTTCAACGATTGGTCGGCCCGCGATATACAGCAATGGGAATATGTTCCTCTTGGCCCCTTCCTGGGAAAAAACTTTGCGTCGACCATCTCTCCCTGGATCGTTATGGCAGATGCGTTGGAGCCTTTTCGCGTCGCCGGGCCTCGGCAAGTGCCCTCCGTTTTACCTTACCTTGCATTTGAAGGGAAAAAAAATTATGATATGCACCTGGAGGTACTGATCGAGCCGGAGTTTTCGACAGCAACGACCGTGAGCCGGTCTAACCTGAAACACCTGTACTGGAATGTAAACCAGCAGCTCGCTCACCAGACCATCAACGGATGTAATCTTCAGGTTGGAGACCTGTATGCATCGGGGACAGTCAGTGGTCCGACACCCGGTTCATACGGTTCGATGCTGGAACTGGCGTGGAATGGTGAGAAGACACTGCTCATGGCAGACGGAACCAGTAGGAAATTCATACACGATGGCGATACGGTGATCCTGCGCGGTCACGCTGAAAGAGACGGCGTCCGAATTGGATTCGGTGAATGCCGTGGAAAAGTTTTACCTGCCGTATAACGCCATGGTGATGTTCCTCGCGGCCAGGTTGAGCTAATAAGAAAGCCTGCAGGCTCGGAATGCCAAGAGGATGGATCGTTCAAATAAAGGGATTCCCTTTGGAGATACTTAACTTACGAAAACGATTTTATGATAACGATAGACCCGGGGGAAACCCCGCTTGCAAAAGTTCACTCCTTATTCCAGGGTGTTATAGCCCCTCGCCCGATAGCATTGGTCAGTACGATCGATAAAGAGGGTAACGTCAACCTCAGTCCTTTTAGTTTTTTTAACATTTTTAGTATTCGACCACCCATTCTTGTTTTTTCACCTTCGCGAAGCGGAAGGACCAACACAACAAAACACAGTTACGAGAATATCCTGGAAGTCCCCGAGGTAGTGATCAATATCGTGAACTACGATATGGTAGAACAAGCTTCCCTGGCGAGCGTGGAATATCCGAAGGGGGTGAATGAATTTAGCAAGACGGGGTTAACCCCGGTTGCGTCAACGGAAGTCAAACCGCCTCGCGTCGGAGAGTCGCCCGCTTCGTTTGAATGCCTGGTCAGGCAAGTGATTCCATTGGGTGACCAGGGAGGGGCTGGCAACCTGATCATCTGTGAAGTGGTATTGGCTCATTTTAAGGAAGACATCCTCGATGATCAGGGAAGGATTGATCCACAGAAAGTAGATGCGGTGGGGCGGATGGGGGACAATTATTATTGCCGGGCGCAGGGCGAAGGTATTTTTGCGATCCCGAAGCCCAACACGAAAATGGCGGTTGGCTTGGATCAGATTCCGGAAGGAGTTCGCCGGAGCAAGATCCTCACGGGAAATGATCTGGGACGCTTGGGGAATATTGAAAAACTTCCCGATAGAGCGGAAATAGAAAAAGTAAAAGGACATCCCGAGGTGGAGCGGGCGCTGGGAGGAGGCGAAGAGTCGGTCCACCGGCTTGCACAAAAAATAATCAGAGAAAACAAAATGGAAGAGGCTTGGGCGGTCTTGATGGCATTCTATCTTTAATTCAACGCGTACCGTTCTTTTGCCACAAAGGCACGAAGAAAAATTTATGGAAGGTGGTCTGCAAAATTTAAATGACCTTAGTGTCTTCGTGCCTTTGTGGCCAAGCGGGTCAGCGAAATTAAAAAGACTTAGTGTCTTCGTGTCTTTGTGGCAAATCGGGGCACTAAGAAACAAGCACACTTTCAATAAATTTCTTTGACACAGAAACCGGGGTATCCTTATCGATGATCAGATTCATGGATCCATCGAACTCAATTTTAGCCTGTACCTTTAATTTCGTGCCCAGACGGATATTTAGCTGTTGAAGATATTGAAGGAAAGCCGTTGAGGTATCCTTGACCCCCACGACCTGACACGTTTTCCCCGGCTCCATTTCTGCCAATGTTTTCTTGGGTATCAATGGCATTTGACCGTTTGACTTGGGAATGGGATCGCCATGAGGATCGTATTCAGGAAACCCAAGAAATTTTTCCAGCCGGTCGGCCAGGTTGTCGTGCCGGATATGCTCCAATTGCTCGGCCATCTCATGCACCTCGTCCCAGTGATATCCGAGCTTATCGTGCAGGAAGACTTCCCATAGCCGGTGTTTTCGCACGATCAGCAAGGAAGCCTTCAGCCCTTTGTCGGTCAATTTGGCGCCCGTGCTTTTGTCGTACTGTATCAGCTTCTTCTCCGCCAGCTTTTTGATCATGTCAATGACGGAAGCTGGATTGTTTTTCAGTGCTTCTGCTATGGCCGTGGCGCTCGCCTTATCGTTTCCTTGTTTTCCAATCAGGTAAATGGCTTTCAGGTAGTTCTCCTCAGAAAGGGTCTGGGTCATAAGAACAATTTGCCTCAAATATAAAAAAATACCCGGCTTGTATTATATATTAGGGTAACCTAATAAATAAAATATTGTTAATCTAATATTACAACCTATATTTACCCGCTTTTAGCCGAGATGACCTTCCTCCGCCTTACGCTCTTTTCTCTGATCACGCTCCCGGCGGTAGCCCAAAACAGGATGATTTCGGGATCGGTTCAAGATGCAGAGACCCATAACGCCCTTGCCTTTTGCAACGTGACCCTGCTTCCGTATCAAACCGGCGCGATCACCGACAACCAGGGTTCCTTCAAAATAGCCATCCCTTCAGCTGCCCCCCTGCCGACACTCATTTTTTCTTATGTCGGCTATAAAAACGATACCCTTTCCCTATGGCTGGGGCAAGATAAATATGCGATTTATTTAACGCCAGCGAAGGGAACTCTACAAGAGGTGGTCGTAACCGGTGTTTCAAAACTTACGTTGCTGAGGGAGAGCCCCATTTCCATTTCCGGTGTTTCCTCCAGATCGCTCGAAAAGGCTACAGAAAGTAATATTATCGATGTCCTGACAAAAAATGTTCCCGGCTTGAATGCAGTCAAAACAGGCCCCAACATTTCCAAACCGTTTATCAGGGGATTGGGGTACAACCGTGTCCTCACCCTGTACGATGGTATCCGGCAGGAGGGACAGCAATGGGGCGATGAACATGGTATTGAAGTCGATTCCTACCACATGGAAAGAGCCGAAATAATTAAAGGCCCCGCCAGTTTAATGTATGGTTCGGATGCCGTGGCCGGCGTGGTGAGCCTCTTCCCGTTTGTCCATCGTGCCAAAGACGGCCGCCTTCGTGGGAAGTTCATTTCGGAATATCAAAGCAATAATCATCTGATGGGATATGGGCTACGGCTAGGCTACGGCAAGGATCATTGGATGACGAACATCCAGGGGTCCTTCCGGATCGCTGGAAATTATACCAACAAGATTGATAAAATCGTCTATAACACCGGTTTTTCGGAGAAGAATGCTTCGGGCTCCGTGGGGTATTCAAGCAACAAGGGCGTATCCCAGTTGAACCTTACCTGGTACGATAATCTTCAAGGTATCCCCGATGGAAGCCGGGACTCATTGACGCGAAGATTTACCAGGCAGGTGGATGAGTTTCCAACCGACAACGTGAAAAACCGGCCCATGGTACCGGACAACGAACTCCATTTTTACCAACTCAGTCCCCTCCATCAGCACATACAACATGTCCGGATTTATTCCAACCATCACTATCAAATTGGAAAAGGAGACATGGACGGTTCGCTGGGGTTTCAGCAGAATATCCGGCGGGAATACAACCATCCCCGCAATCCCGGTCAGCCAGGACTCTACGTACGCCTCAACACAATGAATTACGGAGTGCGGTATCATTTGCCTGAATTTTCGTCCCTTCAGATCTCGTTGGGTATAAATGGGATGGTTCAGGACAATGAGAACAAGGACGCAACTGATTTTCCAATTCCGGATTATCGTCTACTGGACATGGGGTCTTTTGGCGTTGTGAAATGGAAGCATAAAAGGTGGACACTTAGCGGAGGGGGAAGATATGATTTCCGGAAAGTGAACGGCAACGATTTTTATGTGAGGCAGAACGCAACGTCAGGATCCGGCGAACAGGTATTCTTACCGGATACGGCCCACGCTCATTTGCAATTCCCCGCCTTAAGCAAGGAATACGGCGGAGTATCCTGGAGCCTGGGGAGCACATTTCTGGTCACCGATAATATCGGGATCAAGGTCAACGCAGCCCAGGGGTACAGGGCTCCAAGTATTACTGAAATTGCATCAGCAGGCCTGGATCCGGGGGCTCACATAATGTATTTAGGAAACAGAAATTTTGTTCCTGAATTCAATCTGCAGGAAGATATCGGCGTGAGTGCAGATTTCAAAGAGTATGCGGCTTCCTTTAGTTTCTTTAATAACAACATCCGCCATTACATATATCTTGCCCAGGCTGTCGATGCCCAGGGCCTTCCTCTGGGACTGGACGGAGGGAATAAGGTATTCCAATACCAACAAGCATCGGCACAATTGTATGGAATGGAGGCCAGCCTGAATATCCATCCCCAACACATGAAGGGTTTTGACATGAGTAGTAATTTTTCTGTTGTATATGGCTTTAACAGGAAGGAAGGATATAAACGTACCGGGGTGAAGGGAGAATACCTTCCTTTTATACCCCCCGTCAAAATCCTAAGCACCATCACCCAGGAGATAAAAACAAATAGGAAGTTCATCCCGGCAATCAATCTGAAGGCAGAGGTAGAATATAATGCCAGTCAAAACCGCTTTTTGGCCTTATCCCAAACGGAGACCTACACGCCGGCATATGCCCTATTTAATGCAGGGCTTGGATTCGTCATGCTGGAGGGCATACAATTTCAATTTCAAGTAAATAATTTGCTGGATGCCGCCTATCAATCCAACCTGTCCAGACTAAAATATTTTGAATACTACGCGTCGTCTCCAAACGGCCGTTCCGGGATCTTTGGGATGGGGAGGAGTGTATGTTTGAAATTAATTGTACCGTTCTAGGTAATCGGTGATCGGTAATCGGTGGAGTGCAAGGTTATTAATAGTGTGGCAATGGGCTTAGATGCTAAGGCCGAATCCACCGATTACCCGATCACCGATTACTGATCACCGAATTTGCTATTACAAAAACCAGGCAGTTTAAACTCTAATCCCTGTACAACACCGCCTTCGCCGCCTTAACCGTCTTGGCCACATTGGGAAGGATTGCGTCAATTAAGGTAGGAGCGTAAGGCAAGGGCACGTCCAGGTTGTTGATGCGATGGATGGGGGCATCGAGGTAGTCGAAGGCGTGCTTCTGAATATGGTATGTGATCTCGGAAGAAATCGCTGCCAGGGGCCACGCTTCCTCTATGATCACCAGCCGGTTTGTTTTCTTTACCGATTCTACCACGGTCTGATAATCGATAGGACGAACGGAACGGAGGTCAATTACCTCGGCCGATATATTTTCTTTTTCAAGCTCGGCCGCAGCAGCCAGGGCCACTTTCATGATCTTGCCAAACGACACAAAAGTCACATCCGTTCCGGCGCGCTTGATGTCGGCTGAGCCGATCGGAATAAGATATTCTTCAGTCGGTACGGCTCCTTTATCGCCATACATCAACTCGGATTCCATAAAAATGACCGGATCATTATCACGGATGGAAGTCTTTAACAGTCCTTTGGCATCGTACGGGTTGGACGGGACGACCACCTTCAGTCCCGGCGTATTGGCAAACCAATTCTCAAAATTCTGCGAGTGCTGCGAACTAAGCATCCCTGCGTTCCCGGTGGGTCCACGGAACACGATCGGCACACTGAATTGCCCGCCGGACATAGACATTATTTTAGCGGCGCCATTGATGATTTGGTCGATGGCGACCAGGGAAAAGTTGAATGTCATAAACTCCACGATGGGACGAATGCCATTCATGGCGGCGCCGACACCAATACCCGTAAAGCCCAACTCGGAAATGGGCGTATCGATTACCCGTTCCGGGCCAAATTCATCCAGCATGCCCTGGCTTACTTTGTAAGCGCCATTGTATTCGGCAACTTCTTCCCCTATAAGAAACACCTTGGGGTCTCTTCTCATCTCCTCGTTCAACGCCTCGCGCAGGGCTTCTCTAAACTGAATTTCTCTCATACTACGGTTTTGGAAAGAGCGTAAAAATAGACCACTGAATCCAATGAAGGAAGTGATTTTCGCGATTAATTACAGAAATCAGGCCTCTTTCAAGGGGATACCGAGGTAAAAGGGCAAAAAAAAACCCCCCGACTGGTCGAGGGGTCTTTCCATATAAATGGATGCTATTTCAATGCATTTCTGAACGATTCCGTTGTTTGAAATTTTGTGAATTCAAGATCGGTCAGCGCTTTGGCTTTCAAATTGGGATCGATCTTTACTGCGCTGGTCAGGTTGCTTACTACGGCATCGCCACTTCCTGACCGGGCAGCGGCAACGGCCGCGCCATAGTAGGCCAGGGCATAGTTGCTGTTCTTGCGGGAAGCATCGGCAAACGATGTGGTTGCATTCGTATAATCCTTTGTCAGAACTTGTGCCAGGCCCTTGTTAAAGAGGTTGACATCCGTATCCGAAGCCGAAGATTCTGAGCGAACAGCTGCATCATAGTTGGCCATGTAGATTTCGCTTGCGCCTTTCACGCCGTTCACGCCACGAGCCAAATCGCCGCTGGCACCATTGAGCGCTTTGGTAGCTTGACTGTAGGCTTTCCAGGGATTGCCTTTCCATAATGAGACGGAAGCAAGGTTTGCGTTCACTTCAGGGGTTTCTTTGATTCGTGCTGCAAGTTCCAATTGGGCAGAAGCTTTCTCAGCAAGTTCGGAAGCCCTGGAAGGGTTTTCGATGGCCTGTGCGATATAGGTAGCGCCCAGGTTATTGTGAGCGTTCCAGTAAGCGCCCTTCTTTGTAGCCGCTTCATAAATGGCCGCTTTTTCCTCCAGCGAAGGGGTGAGGCTGGCCGCATACATCAATTCTTCAAAGCTGAGGCCGTCAGCGGAGGCTTCTCCTTTGGTGATCTGTTTAGCCAATACGGAGATCTCTGCATCCGATTTCTTTGACTTGGTTGTCAGGATTTCGGTCTTGGCAGCACGCAAGGGAGGATAAACATCCTTGAAAACCTTGTTGTAGGTCTTCAGCTTCTTCAGACTTTTCTCTTGTTCTTCAAAACTGCCGCCGCCATTAACGATGTCGAGGTATTCTGTTTTTTCATCGGAGGTTATTCCACCGTACGCCGCCAATGCTGTTTTAAATTCAGTCCAATCGTCAACGATGGGTTTCAAAATAAACTTGATCGAATCAGCCTTACCCTTATAGTCGTACTTTTTCATTTGAGCGCGATAGTATTTTTCAATGGCTGTCGCACGCTCTTCGGAGAGTTTACTGTTAATGCGCTCAAGACCCTCAGGAGAGTGGGTACCGGTGATGGTTACCGTACGCGTTACATTCTTGGAAGCGATGAAGGCATCCAATTGCTTTGCCTTAGCGCTTTTTATTTCGGAGGTCCGAAGAATCGATTTACCGCGTTCGAAAAGGAAATCAGGGATGATGATGGGCTGAAGTTCTTCCTGGCTGTTGTATCCATGATCCGCAAAAGCGGCATAATAAGAATTCTGAACAAGTTTCGAGGTGGTAATAATCCCGGTTGCCACGGGGAGGCGAGCGGTCTTCTTGTTCTTGGTACCTTTCGAAGCGACACCTTCTACCTCAATCGTGCCAACCTTATACGCATCTTTGTAGGGGAATGAGAAAGCTTTTGTAACTTTGGGCTGTTCCGTGCCACTGTTAGGGAAATCCTCCGCTTTAAAGGGGATGGGATCCAACGCTACTTCACTTTCTCCGTATTTATAAAAAGAGTTAAGTGTGTAAACCGTTCCCTTTTTCAGCATTTTTACAGGGAGGTTCGCTGTGAAACTGTAGGAAACAGTGTCTTTGTGCACCTCCAATGGGTTAGGAGTTGCTTGCAGATTTTGCTGTTTTGCAAGCTTCACCATTGAGGGCAAGGTACAGCCCGTAAAGGTTAACGCACCGATGATGGTAAATGCGTACAGTAATTTTCTCATGGATTTTGATTTAAGGTTGTTTCGACGAACGGCAAAGCTAAGTTTATATGCCTTTTTTTGCAATTATAAAGCAAAAAAATAAGATTTGAGCATTCTTTCAGGCCTCGGCCAACACCTATATTTGCAATTCGGTTAATAATGTCGATAAACAGCTTTTAACTCAGGTAAACGGATAATAGGGATGATAAACGACGGGATTAAGAGAATTCAGGACTTTTTCGAGGGGCATGCTTTTGGGGTTTGCACCCGTTTGGGCGAGAAACTGGGCATTGCCACCTCATCCATAAGGCTTTTTTTCATTTATGCTTCGTTTCTGACGTTTGGATCGCCCGTTATCATTTACTTGTGCCTGGCGTTCGTAATTGATATTCGAAGGCATTTGAGAAGAAGGAGCGGGTCTATTATGGATTTTTGATGGGCAAGTCAATGAACCGTTTTCTCCCCTTAAGAAAATAGTCTATGACGACCATATGCCGGTAAATCGGCACGGCCATGAGGTCGTTAAAAGGTACCATTAAGGCTTTTCGCTTCCTGAATTCTTTTGGCAGCCGGAGGAGAAAGTGAACATGAGCTTTGGCTACGGCCAAAGCATCTTTACCCGAGCCGGAGAATAGAAAGGACAGGGCGGCACACCAATCCATCACCATCCTAAGGGGCAATTTCCAGGTTAGTTCCCCAGGGCCCAGGTGCCTGAAAATCAAGCTTAAGCCATTTCTGAAATTCAAATAGGTCTTATTGGGATTTGATTTCGATAACGTCCCCCCTCCGAGATGATAAACGTGGCATTTGCCCACGGAGTATACCTCATAGCCGAACCGATGGAGTTTCCAGCACAGGTCGATTTCTTCCATATGGGCAAAGAAGTCTTCATCCAGGCCCCCCATCTCGTGAAAGACCGTTGCCTGGACTACCATACAGGCTCCGGTGGCCCAGAATACAGGGACGCTGTCATTATATTGACCCGTATCCGTCTCCAGAGAATTGAAAATTCTTCCCCGGCAAAAAGGATATCCCAGGGTATCAATGAATCCCCCTGCTGCACCGGCATACTCAAACTGAGTTTGATTCCGGTAAGAACGTATTTTCGGCTGTGCTGCAGCGATGGATCGGTTTGAGCTCATCAACCCGATGATGGGATCCAGCCAACCCTCGGTTACCTCCACGTCGGAATTCAGCAAAACGTAATAGTCAGCTTCTACTTTTTTCAAGGCGAAATTGTAGCCCCCGCAGTATCCCAGGTTCCGGGGGATTTGAATGATTTCGATCGAAGGAAATTCACTCCGCACGACATCAACGGAACCATCGGTGGAATGATTATCGGCAACGATGATTTTTGCAGAAGGACTGAATTGAATAACGGATGGAAGAAATTGTCGCAACAGTTCGCGACCATTAAAATTCAGAATGACGACGGCGGTTTTGTTCAAGGTTTAAAGTTCAAAGTTTACGTATTTCCCGCAGATCTCGCTGATTTATTCTGCGAAAATCCGCGAAATCTGCGGGACATACTTGACCCTATCCGCCCATCAAACTACTGAAGTCGACTCCGGGAATGCTGGGAAGAATTCCGTCGGTACTCTTCCGAAGTTCTTCCTTCGCCAGCACGTCCGCCTCTTCATTGGCTTTGTTCACGGCTGCGACAATCAGATCCTGTATAAGCGTTTTATCCTCACTTTTCAAAATCGAGGAATCGATGTCGATGGCAATCACTTGCTTCTTACCATTCACTGTCACGTTCACCATCCCGCCCCCCGATTCGGCAGTAACCTTTAAGCTGGCCAGGTTATCCTGCGCTTCTTTCAAACGGGCCTGCATCTCCTTTACCTTGCCCATTACTTTCATCATGTCAAACATAGCCCGGGAAAATAGTTTTGATTTCGTTTCGAAGAGCAACCCACAAAGGTAGTTAAATCTACTTGTTCTTGTTGAGCAATACGATCGTACCCGTGTGTGTGAAATTCCGCGCGGCACTATCGGTCACTTTTGCAGTCCAGACGTACGTTGTCTCCGGCATCAACCTTCCGTTGTAGGTCCCATCCCATGGTTCGCTGCTGTTGGTAGAAAAAATCAAGGTTCCCCAGCGGTCGAAAATATTCAACTCCATTTTGTCGATATAGTGGCCGGACACGGTAAACCCGTCATTGAGCGAATCCCCATTTGGCGTAAAGGCAGTCGGATAAAACAAGTTCACCGCCTTAATAAGACG
>Ga0137418_10006088_pt1 | contig 11091 bp, 9 predicted proteins | sample CZODoug3_1_2_16f_FD_122242 | JGI IMG/M metagenome (GOLD analysis project Ga0137418, IMG submission 122242) | Vadose zone soil fungal communities from Angelo Coast Range Reserve, California, USA - CZODoug3_1_2_16fungal (Hybrid Assembly) | ecosystem: Environmental > Terrestrial > Soil > Vadose... | reverse complement strand
CGGTGCGTCTCCGGCAGCGTGAGGGTCGGAGCGACGTTACGTCCCACGTTTATGGCAACAACGTTCCTGCCATCATCACCTATACACTCGCCATCTTTCTTCCCGTCTACCTTCAGACCCGCGATCCGATTGTGGCATGGCAAACCGGAGCTGCCGCGGTAGTGTGGACCGGAATTGTGAAGCTGTTAGCCGCGCCGTTCGCGGGCGTGTTCCGGCGATTTATTCCGGTGCCGGCCTCCATGACCGTGTTTGGCGCGGCCATGTACAGCTATCTCGCTCTGGTGCTGTTGCAGCGATTGTTTGACCAGCCGTTGGTGGGCCTTGTCGCGCTGGCCATTGTCGCCGTCAGTGTGCTTGCCAATATTCCGATCACACGCTGGCGAATTCCTCCTTTTATCGTTGCCTGGATCATTCCGCTGGGTGTGGGCCTGGTAATCGGCTATGTGCATCCGGTTTGGCAGGGGGTGGCAGTGCAACTGCCATGGGTCCGGTCCCTCGGACCGCTGAGAAGCCTGCTGCCTGCTCTTCCATACCTGTCGGTCATTGCGCCTATGGCGATCTACCAGATTCTGCAGGACATTGCCGCCGTAGAAGGGGCCAACGCCGCCGGCGATAACTATGACGTGCGCAGCGTGGTCGCCTGCGACGGAATCGCTACGCTCCTCTGCGGCGCCGCAGGCAGCGTAGTCACTCCGGTAGTCTATGCCCTGCATCCGCCCTACAAGGCCATGGGTGCGCGCATCGGCTTCGCGCTCTGGACTTCCGTGATTTTTCTCGCCATTGTGATGAGCGGCCTTACGCTGTTCATTGCGCAGCTATTTCCCTGGCCTATCCTGGCGGCGATGATTGCGTATGTCTCAGTCGGAGTGGGAATGGCCACGTTGCGCCACGTGGAGGCCAAGTACCGAAGCGCAGTTCTTCTGGGGTTTGTCCTTCCCGCCGGTGCCGTTGTGGCTGCCGCTGTGAACTCGGCATTGCCTGCCCTGAGACTCTCAGCCGGGAGTCCAGAGGTACAGGCGGCGTTGAACCGATCCATCTATTGGAGCTCGGTGCAAGGACTGGGCAGCGGATTCCTTTTCCTGGTGTTGGTTGTCGCCGCATTGGTTACCGAATTGATTGACCGGCATTTTGGGAGGGCAGCCGCCTGGTGCCTGGTGGCAGCGGTATTTTCGTGGCTCGGCTTGATGCATTCACCGGTTTCCCGCTGGGGAGCACAACCCTCCTATGCTGCGGGATGGCTGGCGGCGGGCGCAATCGTGTACACCGCTCGCTGGTGGAGAGGAGACCTTCCCGATGCGCACGGCCACCAGCACTGAGCACGGCTGCCCCGCACTGAGAATGATCAGACGGGGACAGTTTTTACGCCCTCTCCCTGGGTGAACCAGGTAGGGGCGGCGGCCGCGAAGAACGACAACCAGTGATCGACGGGAAGGCGCCTGCGCCGCGGGTCATTGGAAAGGCCATAGTGGCCGGCAAAAGGGGACAGGTGCTCAAACCTTGTGGCAGACGGCACTTCCGGGGCTATTCAGACTCTGACCGGGCCGATCGCCTATCAACAGGGTGCGCTGTGGCTGGAACGGTACACAATCAGAACGCGTCCTGCGGTCCGGCTGCGACCGTACTACGAGAAAGGGATCGATGACCTTACTTCGTTAGTCAAGAAACTAACCCGTCGTTTGCAGAAGCGAATCGGGTTGCGAGAGCGCGAGATCGCCTAACTCCAGCTGAAGATTGCCCGAATTGGTGGCATAGGCCAGCCCCGTGTGCAGATCTACGATCCCTTCGCGGACCAATTTCTCGATACTGCCATCAAAATGCTGCATGCCCTCGGCGCCGCCGACACGCATTGCGTCCAGCAAGGTCTTGCCATCTGTTTCGCCTTTTTCGACATACTCACGAGTTCGAAGAGTCGATTTCAATATTTCAATTGCAGCCACTCGTCCACTTCCGTCCTTACGGGGAATGAGCCTCTGCGAAATGATGTAGCGAAAGCTCTTCGCCAAGCGGTTTCGGACCGTGTGCTGTTCCGCCATCGGGAAGACTCCGACGATTCTCTCAATCGTCTTCGACGCATCGATCGTATGGAGTGTCGAGAGAACTAGATGGCCCGTTTCTGCCGCCTCCATGGCGATCTCGATCGTTTCCCTATCCCGCATCTCTCCCACAAGAATTACTTTCGGAGCTTGGCGCAGGGCGGCCCTGAGGGCGAGCGCGAAGCTGGGGGTATCGCTGTGCAATTCACGTTGATGAACGATGCAGTTCTTGTGAGGATGCAAAAACTCTATGGGATCCTCGATGGTCAACACGTGATAGGATTGCTCTCGATTAATCTTGTCGATGATAGCCGCAAGCGTCGACGATTTGCCGGAGCCAGTCGGGCCCGTCACCAACACAATCCCATTGCGCAGGCCCACAATCTTCCCCAATTCGGAAGGCAAGTTCAGCGCTTCGAAGTCTGGAACTTTGCCGGGGATTACTCGCATCACCACGGCGCAGGTGCCGCGCTGCATGAAGATGTTGACCCGAAACCGATTCGCACCCGGCAAGCTGTAGGACACATCGCACGAACCGAGTTCCTTCAAGTTGTCAATTGCATTTTGGTTGCTGCCCATGAGATCGGACGCTATGCGCCGAGTATCCTCACACGTCAGGGCACGGACCGCACCGGCTGGGACCAATTTTCCACTGACTTCTACGAGCGGCGGCTTCCCTGGTGAAAAAAACAGATCGCTAATCTTCGGGGAGGTTTTTAGCATCAAGGACAGCAGAGCAGAAGTCGTGTTCGGCGCGGCAGCGGGGCTTGTGGCAGCAGGTAGGATCTGCTGAGCGGAAGGAGCGATGTTCGGCGCATTGGTTGCAGGAGAAGACATAAGGCGGTTGCATCCTTTGGATAAGAACTCAGATGGTGGCCACGACAGGACTCTGCGGGTGTGAGCTGCGAGTTCTCACTGCGGATGCGCAACGGTCGTCTTTGATAGAGCTCCCTTGATAGCTTCCAAGAGCAGACCAGGGTTCTCTAAGAGCGGGCCCTTTGCTAAGAACGCGGCCGCACCTTCCTGAACTAATTTTCGGCCGTTGTTCTGGGGCAAACTGGAAAGAACGACCACCGGGATGTGCGCCGTTAGAGCGTTCTTTTTCAAAGAACGAAGCACCTCAGGGCCGCTGAGTTTGGGCAACAACATATCGAGCACGATGAGGTCCGGAGCCCCGCTTCCAGCGAGGACTAGCGCTTCGTCACCATCGCCGGCCCAGATCACCCGGTAGCCCGCTTTCGTAAGAATGCGTTGGGTCGCAATCCGCAAGAATTTACTATCCTCAACTAGCAAAATCGTTTCCGTGTGGTCACCTAGCTCTCAGTTTTCGGACTCTAGAGCTAGTCTAGGCGCATCGAAGGTTGGCTGGGGCTACAAACGCTGGCTACGGGGTTACGAAAGGACCCTGACCAGGCAGCAACAATCTAAAAGGGTGGAAGCCCACCCGCGCCGGCGGCTTCGCCCAGAGGTGTCGCTAACCGCCCTGCTCCCTCCTCACTCCGGATGCCCACATCGGTGTCTACAATTGCACAGTTCTGGAATGACCGTGAGGCGTAGGGTGGTTAAACATCAAGGGTTGTTCGGAAGACGCCGCCAAGGCGACTCTAAAGGAAGGTCATGAATGCAGTCCGATAAAGATAAGAACTCCTACTTGGCTCCGTGGAACGTAAGCATATCCTCGCCCTGCCACAGCGCCGTATACTTCGGCAAGCTCGTTGAGGTGTACACGACGCCCGCGGAACACTGGTGCGTGGTGCACCATCCCAATAATAAGGCTATGACTGCGAGTTGGAGGATGCCCAAGTACAGGTCGCTAGTTTGGTGCGCTGAACACGCGGCGATTCAGACCAAGGATAGGGACTATGATCAAGGATGGACCGCCAGCAATAGCGAAGCCTAACCCATTTTGCGATGAATGCCTTCGCTGTTGGCAGTGGTATTCCATGCTTGATTCTTGACGGAAAGCCAAGCCGCTGGCGGACACGCCAGGAGGGAGCTTGTTTATGATGGCAAACAGCGGCTCTTCCCGGCCTGCTGATTACCTTCTTTACGCTCGAGTTGCTCTACCGGAGGGTGGGAAAAGTTGAGGGTGGAACCACCGGTTCTGGATTACAAACGATGCAACCGTATTGCGGATTGATCGCATCTCGTCCAAGGGACGCTGCTTGGAGTTGGCAAGCCATTCTTGCGGCGGTGAGTTGGATGCGATTCGGGACAATGAAAATCTGGAATGGAGGCAAAACTTATGATAATCACGAAGTTTGTTGTGAAAGTACTTCGTCGGGGTGCCCAGGCCCCTCAGTACGTGCAGCGGATTTGTCCGAGTCCCGTGGTACTGACACTCAACCTTAAGTTGGCGATGGCGATGGGAAAATTCACAGCCGAGGGCGTCGCCGACTCCATGCGAAACTCCCGGCGCATCGCGGAGCTAGTGTCCATTCAGGTCAGTGCTTGAAGTGTGGCGCCGGAGGCTGGGGTACCCTTTTTGGGTCGAGCCTAGAAGGCGTGTCGTGGGCGATGGAAATCATGCAGTAACAATCCACAAGCGAAACGCGCGGGGGTGACATTCCACAGCTTCCAGCAGCTAGCACCAACGTGTCGCCTTGCCGCTTCCATCTTTCTTTGGAATCAATTTAGAACGAGAATGCCCGGCATGCTGGCCACAATTGCTCAAGTGTTGCACAACAATTGCGGAGCCCTTCTGCTTTTCGAGGCAAGGACAGACGCCATACACCTCAATCCCTTCGTAGACAGACCTAGTGCGCACCGGCTGCTTGGCCATTCTGGCCACCGTGCAAGGCCTGGTGGGCCGTCGTCAACAATCCGCGCAAGGTAAAGGGTTTCTCCAAGAGCACAGTTTGTCTATCAAGGATTCCGTGGTGATCGATCAAATCATCCGTATAGCCGGTCATATAGGCAACCTTGAGCTCTGGTTGCATGGTCACCAGTCTCTTCGCCAGTTTGCGGCCGCTCATCCCCGGCATAACAACATCAGTCAAGAGCAAGTGAATGCGTCCCCGGTGACTTTTGGCAAGCGCCAGTGCAGAGGCAGCATCCCGTGCGTCGAGTACGGAGTATCCATTACCCTCAAGGCAAGTACGGACTAAGCTGCGTAAGGGCTCTTCATCCTCCACAAGTAGAACAGTCTCTGTCCCACGAAGAAGTGCTTCCGGCATCGCAGATGGTCGGGAAAGCTCAACGTCGTTACCGAGCCGCGGCAGATAGAGACGGAAGGTCGTTCCCTTCCCAACTTCGCTGTAGACCATCACATACCCTGCATTCTGTTTCACAATCCGATCGACGGTAGACAGCCCTAATCCCGTTCCCTTCCCGGGCTTTTTGGTGGTAAAGAACGGATCAAAAATATGATGCAGTATATCCTTGTCCATCCCGCAACCCGTATCGCTGACACTCAACCGGACATAGGGACCGGGGTGAACGAATGCGTGTTGACGAGCAAAGGTTTCATCCAGTTCGACATTGGCCGTTTCAATCGAAAGTCTGCCGCCCAGAGGCATGGAATCCCGGGCATTTAGGACTAGATTCATCAGAATCTGCTCAACTTGGCCGGGGTCCATTTTCACGGGACCCAAGTCCGAGCCTCGGCGGAATATAACCTGAATATCTTCACCAATCAACCGGGATACCATCTTCTCAAACTCTTCGGTGGCGATGCTAAGGTCAAGGATGATCGGCTGGACGACCTGCTTGCGGCCAAAGGCAAGAAGTTGACGAGTTAGAGCGGCAGCGCGGCCGCCCGCCTTAGCGATTTCCCTGGCATATTTCTGGGAAACATCTCCCTCACGTAGGCTCGTCAGCAGGAGATCGCTATATCCGGTGATCACGCCCAGTGCGTTGTTGAAGTCGTGGGCGACTCCGCCTGCCAACTGCCCGATCGCCTCCATCTTTTGCGCCTGACGCAGCTGGTCTTCTAGAAATATACGTTGCGTCACATCCTCGCACATCCCTTCATACCTCACCACGACACCATCCGAGAGCACGGCTCTGATATTGCAGCACAGCCATATCCTGCTGCCGTCTTTGCGGTAGGCCTGGAATTCCAAGTTTTTGACCTCGCTCTGTCCATCGATCAAGGTCTTGATTTCATCGCGACTCTTCGGACCGGCATACACGTGCCTGACGATATCGCTAATCTCCGCCATGAGATCCTTCGAAGTCGTGTAGCCCAACATTTTCGTCATCGCAGGATTTGCGCTAATACACCGGCCCTCCGGGGTGCTCTGAAATACGCCAATCACCGCCTTATCTAGCAGATCACGATATTCTTGGTGTGTCTGGCGCAGCTCATCCTCCAGCAGTTTGCGGTCGGTTATGTCTTCCAACGAACCTTGGTAACGGACAGCGTTGTCGACTCTTCGAATTACCCGTGCGTTCATACAAACCCACATCGTACGGCGGTCTTTACGATAGAGCTGGACCTCAAAGCGCTGTAGCATCTCATGTTCCAGCATGCGCCGCTTGAACTCTTCCCGCTGATCGGGATCCACATAGAGCTGCGTTTGGATATCGGTGATAGAGGCGATCATTTCACCTGGGGAATCGAAACCGAACATCTGAGCCATCGATGGATTCACACTCAGCAGTCGGCCGTCCCGGGTGCTCTCATAGATTCCGACAATCGCATCCTCGAAGATGTGCCTGTATTCTCGCTCTGACTGTTTGAGCTCGAGCTCTTCCCGCTTCCACTTCGTGACATCGCGCACTACTTCCAACTGCGCTTCAAGCCCGCGAAACGTGAGACTATGAAACTTCACCTCGACATCAATGATCTGGCCATTCTTGAGTCGATGCCTTCGCTCGCTACCCGGTTGGGAGTCCGCTGGAGCGGGAGCCACTTCATCGATAACCTTCGGACCACTGTCCTGCTGCCGAACATCTGCGATCGTCATATCCAAAAACTCATCTCGAGAGTAGCCGTAGTGTTGGACTGCGGCGTCATTGACCTCGACGAACCGAAACGTTCCAAGAGCGAAGACCCACATGGGCTGCGGGTTTTCGAGAAACAGCGCACGAAAATCAGTGCCGCCGCCTGTTTGCTCGTGGATTGGAGATTCGGTATCGGGGGCAGCCCGAGATCGATCTCGTGGGGTCGTCGAAATGCGCATCGGAACTACTCCTGCAACTATCGGTCGTCACGTTGCCATCGTAGGGTGTTGCCAAGATGGACGACTGTTCCATACTGCTCAGTAACGAGAACAAAACGCAATCTATGGCACTTGCGTGCTACTCCTCCTTCCTCGTCGACGCCAAGAACAATTGGCACTGAAGCGGGGATGATCCCCCGACAGTGATCTGGCGGCTCAACCTTCTTCCCTCAGGCCAACTCCTGTTCGCCCTGAGTTTGGACTGTGCGGGCCTTCAGACAGTACGCTGCTGACGTACAACGGTGATGATTTTGTTGAAACTGTCCACATATGACCAGTCTTGGCACGCTGCTTACGCTATCTTCCAACACAGCCTGATTTGCGAGTTTGGTCTGGTTGGCTTTACTGGAGGCGCCGGTTTCGTTTGCGCAATGACCCGCAGATCGCCTAAACGATTCTCGCTTTCGACTGCTTTCCGATATGTCAAACGGCGCGTGCGGGTAGCAATGTGTTCAGATGAGGTAAGTGTCCAGCAGCAGGGAATTGGGGTCTTCTCCACCATACCGCGAGTGCCGCACGGTCGCGATTCTCCGTGCCCAGGATCTTGGAGCGAAGGAGATGGGTCCCGATGAGCACAGTTGCAACATATAAAAATCCAGGGATCCGCATTGCTGTGATCGAAAGTGAACCTCTAAGATTCGCAGGCTTTGCTGTGCTGTTAGGTTTGGAACCCGACTTCGAGGTGAACGCCACCTCGCTGGCAGAATATGAGAACTTGCCGAACGCGGACGTGATCCTGCTCAGTGACCCAAGGGGGATCTGAAGCGGGATGTAGCTTGCTTGAAGGCGATTCGACCCGACTTGCGCATTATTGCGACGGGGACGGGAGCGGAAGAAGAGGCGGTCCTCGATGTTCTCGCATCGGGTGCCAGGGGTTATATGGACGAGGCCGCTTCTGCCGCTGAGTTCGTGCAGGCGATCCGGATAGTCAACCAAGGGTCACTCTGGGTTTCGAGGCGCATCCTGAAGATGTTCATCGAGCGTACGAATCGGTGTGAGGGGCGAGCCTTTCCGGCGGCTCCGGTTGTTCTCACCGCGCGGGAAAAGGAGGTGCTGGAAATGTTGGTGGCAGGCAACTCGAACAAGGAGATCGCAATACCCTTGGGGATTGAAGTTCGCATGGGGATTGAAGTTCGCACCGTCAAGTCCCACATTTCAAAGCTGTTGCGCAAGACAGGCGTCCGAAATCGTATCGCGCTTTCGTCGTATGCGATCGGCAATGCCATCGTTTCTTCAAAATAGACGGTCGGGCGGTTCACTCGCTCCAATGTTGCCCGTGGGGTCGATTGGAGGGCTCAGTGACCTTGGTTCCGCAATGACATGGACGTGAAGCCTACAATTTCACCATGAGATATTACACAATCAAAACCGCAAATGACCGCACGACATTCAAGTGCTCCGCGTGCCCGCACTCGGTTGCAACGGCGGACTTCAACATTCTGAACGGCCACCCACGCACACAAGCAGCTAAAGCTATGAACGAGCACGCAGCCGCTGCGCACCCGAGTCAGCCTCACGGCGTCAAACATTCTCTGCTCTGGAGCCTCACCGTTAACGCAGGCATCCAGGACACCAGGAAACGAATGGACCAGGATCTCCTAAAGAGGGGTAGTTTGGCCGAGCCTCGTCATCTCTAGGGTCCATAAACCATCAACCCTAGTCGTCGCAAGCTTTGTCCCTTGAGGCCGCCTTGGGGATCTAGAAATACGTTCAGTGCAAGGACGCGTTCGGTCAGGACGCAGTGGAACTACCGTAACCCCTTCGAGCGTACATCTCGGCCCGGAGGTCATACAATTGAGGCATGGCAAACATTTCAGGCATGGCCCTAAATAAAGCGGAAGCAGTACCAGCAAACGATGCTAAGTTAGATGCTCAGCCGAGTGGTGGCGCCCTAGAGTCATCCATGGCGAAGGCGAACCGCCTGATTCGCGAACACCGGACGAGAGTTGCGCAAAAGGGTTTCTTGGCAATCCCACCTGTCGAATAAACAGAATACTGTCCTGCTAAAAGAGATGAGACCGATCCGCTTGACCACAAAAAGGACGTGTATCGGTCGGTTAGGCTTTCAGGGAGCACTTCGACCCAAAAAAGGGACACGACCTCAGTCCTCGCCCGCCAATTATGGAACCTCGCCTGGCCTCGCGACGCTCGCTGACAGTTTTGGCGACTGTTGAACGGGCGGGTCAGGGTACACGAGGTTGTCCTCGATCGTGTGGGCGCCCTGTCTGCGGTCGCACACCTCCGAGGTCAAAGACTTTGCGGTCGTAGTCGGTGAGCGGGTTTCCGGCGAATCGCCGGACGAGCGTCGCCAGCGGCAGCCGCTGCTTTGCTCCGAGGGTGCCCGGAGCAATCGTGGGACGCAAACTCTTCGGAAAGTTGCATCTGGAAATTCCGTGTCACGTCTTCGAGTGTGTTGCCAATGGGCCAGTCTGAGGCATTAAACACCCAAGCGCACTCAGAGCAGCCCCATCCGGCCAACCACTGCTCTTCGATCCACACCAGTTCACGAGCTGACTTTGCTTGACCCGGAGTAAGCATACAGCACCTCCTAAGGGCAAAAGCGGAGAACAACCTTTCCCCGCATTTTCTCATCACCACCATACGTTCCGTCCTGCGCCCGGGGGATAGCTCCGTCGTGCCGGAGAACGGCACTGCGGGGCTATTCGGGCCCCGACTGCCCCCGACTGCCCGTTCGCAAGTCAACTGCAGAGTGTGCCGAGTTCCGAACAGTACACATCAGACACCCACCTGCAATACGGTTATGTCACCTGCCCTCTCGGTTGCGGTGTGTTCTGTGGCCCGAAACGGGCTATCGTCACAGAGCACGCGGATATCATCTACAAGTGCAGTGGCGCGTTAGAATGGCGGGGCCGGAAATTGCCGGATCGTGGGCATTGTGTGACGAATATTCGGCAGTATTGAAGTGCTGTACGAAATTCGGACACTGGCCTAGATCCGGTGTTCCAAGGTCGTTCAAATGTTCACTTTTGGACAGACAAGACGCCGCGCTCCATGCAACACTGCGCATATCGGCGCTCGAGAACAAACGTCAGCAGCAGAACGACGATGGGGGAAAGTCCAGAAGGCCTGCATACCCGACTCTTGAAGGCAAAACGCGCGTACAATAAGTCACGAGCAAAAGACTCATGGACTCGCCAGGACGAAACGTCCGTCCGTATCCTCGCTTTAAAGTTTAGAAACTGGAAAGTTTAGAAACTGGGGCCCACAGAAGCGCTCGAATGGATCGAGTTGAGATCTTCATTGAGTTATTGGGACGCGCGCCAACAGGTTGAGGACTTCAGCAGGGAGTCGGAGCAGAGACTTCAGAAAACGGTGGAGCTAAGCACCGTTCCGCATCCGCGGCTCCCCGCGCGGGATAAAACTCAGGCTAGCGGGGTGCCGATTGTCTGACGATGTTGCTTGGAGGTGGGTTTCATCATCATGCTAAGGATTGGTTGGCGTACCTGCCCGCATTGCGGCAGAGGGGACATTTACTCGTCCCGACCGCAGAAATGGAGCGATCAAGCGTGTTATTTGTTCTTTTTACAGGTCGTGAGATGCCATTCGTGCATGGACCGCTTCTTCCGCCCGTTTTTCTTGCCGTCCCTCCCAGTCCCTGCGGACCAAGCTAAGAAGCCCAGTCAGACCATAACGAGTGACGGACAACGGAAGTGGGAACAGACACGTAGCGCTCAGCGTGAAGTGGATGCCACCAAGCATCCTTGACGTGGACTTGTATTCCACCACGACAACGACCCGCGTTCTGTAGTTTTCGGCATCGAATGGAACGACAAACATGCGCCGAGAACCGGATTTCGAGGATTTGAAGCCCTCAGAAACGGATGCCGTGACTCAACTCAATGTTGGCCTGCACATCTTTCACGCGCATTTCC
>Ga0137418_10006087_pt1 | contig 11091 bp, 10 predicted proteins | sample CZODoug3_1_2_16f_FD_122242 | JGI IMG/M metagenome (GOLD analysis project Ga0137418, IMG submission 122242) | Vadose zone soil fungal communities from Angelo Coast Range Reserve, California, USA - CZODoug3_1_2_16fungal (Hybrid Assembly) | ecosystem: Environmental > Terrestrial > Soil > Vadose... | reverse complement strand
ATGACGACGGATGGCGGAGCGGACTGCGTGTTTCCTGTCGCCTGGCGGACGGCATCGGCAAACGACAAGCGCAGTGGGGCGGGCGCTTGCGCCCGCAATGAGCCTGCGAAAATCAGCGCGAACATCAGCGCAATCGGTGGCTTACTTGCTGATACCATGGAGATAGAGATCGATGTGAGTGTCGAGGTATTTGGTGACGTTGAAGCCTTCGGGCATACAGGCCGAGAACGCTTTGCGGGCAATGACGGCGTGCATCAGCGGCGACATCGCCAGCTTTGCCGCCACCATGACGTCGACGGGACGGAATTCACCCGCTTTGACGCCCCGCTCGATGACGCTGGCCATCAGCCTGTGTCCCCGCGTCACCACTTCTTCGTAGTAGAAACGAGCCAGCTCGGGAAAGTTGTTCGCTTCAGCCATCATCAGCTTCGGGATGCCGACGAGCGACGTTTCACCGACGAGACGCCAGTACTCCCGCACGAGCTGCTCGAACAAATCGCGCGCACTGCCGGTGAAGGACTTGGCCAGTTCTTCGCCCCGAGCGATCACCGGAACGATCGTCTGCCGGATCAGCGCCTTGAACAGCGCTTCTTTGTTTTCGAAGTAGAGGTAGATCGTGCCTTTGGTGACGCCAGCGCGTCGAGCGACATCTTCGAGCTTCGTAGCCGCGAAACCGCGGTCGGCAAAGACTTCTAGCGCCGCAGAGATGATCTCCTCGGGCCGAGCGTTCTTGCGACGGCGCCAACGGGGTTTTTCGACTGCCTGCGGCATTGTGGGCTCCAGAGTTAGTAACTGAACGGTCAGTAACTAACCTGGGTTCCCCTGCTGCCGTCAACCCCTCCGGCGGTAGTACAGGATGAGGTCAGTACTCGGCGGCGTAGCGCCCAGCTGGCGCAGGAACGTCACGATCTGACCGCGGTGGTAGGACGAGTGGTTGATGAAGTGGCGAAACATCTGCCGGAAGGTGTGGACGTATTCCCCGCCGCTGGAAGGCTTTACCAGCCGCGTGTCCGCGAGACGGTTCTCCGTGAATGCGGCGACGAAGCTTCCCCGCTCCGCGTCGACGGTTTCCCACCGGCTGCACACCTCGGCGAGCGACCGCAGATCGGTTCCTTGCGGAACGGCGGGGTTCGGCTTGCCCAGCCAGCGGTGTAGCCACAGCTGCTCGGCCCATACGATGTGGCAGAGCGTTCCGTGAACCCCGCCGTAGCTGCTCTTCAGGTCGCGGAAGTACTGCTCGTCGGGAATCCGAGCGACCGCATCGAAGATCGTGCGGTTCGCCCAGGCGTTGTAGTCGAACAGCTCGAGGAATTCGTTCACGCGTGACAGCACGTTGGGCAACAGGCTTCAGACGCCGCAACGACTTCCGGCGCCGTATCCCCTACCTTCACGACGAACACCTCCCACCGATAGCCATTGGGATCCGTCACCCAAACCTTGTCCTGTAACGCATAGCAACAATCGGTGTTCTCTTCCTCGAACGTCGCCAGGCCCTCAGCCTTGAGCCGCTCTGCCGCCTCTTTGACAGCCCCGGTCGAAGCGACCTGGATGCCGAGATGGTTCAGCGCCCCCGGGCCATCGATTTGGCTCGAGGCGTTCAGCGTGAGGTTCAAGCCGGGTTCTGCGACATCGAACTTCGCGTAGCCGGGCTTGAGCTTCACCGGCTCGAGACCGAGGAACGTCCGATAGAAACGGACGGACTCGTCAAAGCGGGGCGTATTCAGGGCAACATGGACTTTCACGACCGAACTCCTTTCAGCGCGGAAACGGGAACGAGGCTGCTCCGGGTGCAGCATTCTGTGTACAGAAATGCCAGCAGTTCCTTGAGGCCGGCCGCATCCGCACGATAGCGGAGGAACTTCCCTTCCCTCGTCATGCCGACGAGGCCTTCGCGTTGCAGGGCATCGAGGTGATGGGAGAGCGTGGACGGCGGGATATCCAGACGCTCCTGGATCTCGCCGACGACCATCCCGTCGGGATGCGACGACAAGAGACAGCGCACGATACTGAGCCGCGCCTCGTGGCCGAGGGCGGCGAATTTGGGCGCGAAGTGCAGCGCCTGGGTCGTGGCGTCCACACTTCGATCATACTAGAATTGTCGTACTTGTCAACTGCCTACCGAGCCGGTGCCAGCTCCCCCGCATCCATCACGGAATCCTTCACTTCCCGGCCCTCGATCACCTGCTTGTCCCCAATCACCGAGCCTGCGACCTTGGCGTTCTTCACTTGGACGCCCTTGCCCAGGATGCTATTGACGACGGTGCTCCCCACGATGCTGCTGCCGGCCTCCACCGCCACGTTGGGACCGATCGTGGCGTCCTTGAGGGTGACGCCGTCTTCGATGTAGACGGGCTCCTTGATCTGCACGCCGGCCGGCACCTTCGCGGGGCGCTTACCGCGCCCGTGTTTCAGCAGATGCTCATTCGTCTCGAGCAGCGTGTCCACCTTGCCGCAGTCGTACCAGCCGCCCACTTCGCTGACGAAGAGCTTCTTTCCTTTATCCACCATGTATTGGAACGCGTCGGTGAGGAAGAACTCGCCGCCCTTGCCGGGGGGACTCTTGAGCACGTGTTCGATCCCATCGAACAACGTGCGCCAGTCTTTGACGTACTGCAGACCGATGTTGGCGCGCTTCGAGATGGGCGTGTTCGGCTTCTCGACGATCTTCGTCATGTGCCCCTGCTGATCCGTCACCACGACTCCGAAACGCTGATAATCTTCGACTTCCTTCGTCCAAATGATGCCATCGGCCTGCGTCGACTTCACGATGTTCAGATCGGCGTCGAACAGCGTGTCCACGAAGATGACGATCACGGGTCCGTCCACGTACGGGCGCGCGAGATTTACCGCGCCCGCGGTCCCGTCGAGCACCTTCTGCTCGATGAAGCGCGCAGGAATGTCGTAGTTCTTCCGCACGTACGCTTCGACTTTCTCCTTCAGATGGCCCGTGATGATGATCAGCTCGTCGAGCTTTCCGGCCCGCCGCAGCGCATCCATCACGTAATCCATCACCGGCCGGCCCGCGACATTCACGAGCGGCTTGGGAACGCGCTTGGTCAGCGGCAGAAGGCGAGTGCCTTTGCCGGCCATAGGCATGATGACCTTCATTTGAGTGGCACCCGTCCGTAGCGATCCTTCAGGCGGACGACGTCGTCGATTTCGGGCGTGGAGGCTTCGAGCAGGTCGCTCGTGACGACGGCCTCGAACTGATGGATCTGTTTGGGGGAAATGTGCAGGCTCTCGCCCGGTTTCATCCGGCGCTCGATCAATTTATCGCCGCCCTGGCCGAGGCGGAGAATGATCTCACCCGACTGCACGTAGATCGTCTCGTCTTTCACGTTGTGATACTGCAGCGAGAGCACCTGGCCGGCTTCGATGTGCAAGATCTTGCCGACGTAGCGGTCGGCCTTCGCCCAGATGAGCTCGTAGCCCCAGGGCTTTTCGACGCGATACGGCACGCCGCTCACGCGAGCCTCAGCTTCAGCGACGACGGTATGGTCACGCACGCCGTCACACACACCCCGCAGCCGACGCACCCTTCCGGCTTCAGCACGGGGCGGCCGCGATCGTCCAGCGCGAGAGCTTTCTCACCGATGGGACAGGCGCGCGCGCACACGCCGCATTCGGCGCCCTGGAATGTGATGCAGCGCTGCGGATCGAGCTCCAGGATGCCCATGTGGACGGTGTCCCAGGGGACCTTGGTCAGCGCACCGGTCTCGCAGGCCGCGGCGCACGGCATGTCTTCGCAGGCGATACACGCGCGCGTCGTGGGATCGATGTAGGGCGTCCCGGCCGCCAAGCCGCCGCCGTTGGCGGGTGTCTTGAGGATCGCGTGCACGGGGCAGACGTCGATGCAGTCGCCGCATCGCGTGCACGCGGCGACGAACGCCACTTCATCAGCGGCGCCCGGCGGGCGAAACCAGCGCTTGGGCGCGACGCGCTCCTCGGTGCGCCGCGCCACTTCGTGGAGCAGCTTCCCGATCGTGCTCTGAAAGAACTCGCGGCGGTCGTTCAAAAGCTCGGCTCCAGGCTCACCTGCCAGCGGAATCGCACGCGCTTGTCCGTGCCGTCGGCCGCGTAGTCCCAACGGTTGACGATCAAGGGCACCTCGAAGCGCATCGTCCACGCGAGGTCGTTGATGCGGTGCCGCGTCACGAGGCCAACGCCCGCGTCATATAGCGTCGTCTGAGAGTGATTGCCTGACGCCGGGACGGCAAGGGTATCGACCAGGCCTGCGTCCGCAAAGGCTTCGAACGTCACACGGGCCAGTAGACCGTCGTCTCGCCGGTACACGGTCTTCGTACCCTCGACATTCAACGCGAGCGCCCAGCGGCCGCCGAGGTCGGGGCGGAAGGCACGGAGGTTGGCGTCGCCCGGTGATTGATAGTGGAAATCAGGCCGCACGAACAGCGCGCCGCGGCTCCGCAGCAATGGATTGGTGAACGTGGTGTACGGATCGGCGCCGGCGACCATGATCCGGCGTTGCAGCGGCGTCGCGAAGTTGGTGTCGGCCGCATAGATGCCGAAGAAGAGCCGGACGCCGAGCGCCGGCGTCCGTAGACTGATTTCGCCCTTGGGTCGCGCGAACGCCTCGATATCGTAGCGGCTCTTCGCCTGGATGCCTGCGCCCGGATTGCGGTACACGATGCCGCCCGTGACGCCGGCCCGGGCGCGCCACACGCGGTTGCCGCGCACGCTCGTCTTCGACCACCACGGTCCCAATTCGATTGTGCCGGCGTTGTCCCACAGCCGGCGGTCCACGTAGCCGAGATCGTTTACGGCCATCCAGATCGCGTCGAAGCCAACGTGGACGTCGGGGCCGAAGGTCAAATGCTTGCGGAGCGAGCGATCGGTGTGAATGGCTGCGCCGACGCGCCCCTCGACGCTCCATCCAGCCACGGACGCATCGGTGCGCGGCATCGGATGACTGACCGGGTTGCCCAACCGCAGGTAAAAGCCGTATCGGCGCTGCGTCGAGTTGGAAGCTCCGGCGAAGTCAGGATCCAAGGCATAGGAGACAACGCTAAAGTTCTTGTTGAAGCGGCCCAGGTAGTCTTGCCGCGACCGGATCCCGATCGTGGCGCCGCCGAAATCATTGGACCAAACTGCCGGCAGGAAGCTCGTAACGATGCGGTCGCGCGGCGGCTCGACGCGCTTCAGATAGTCGAGCCGCACCAGCATGCGGCGCCTGCCATAGTAGTTATTGAGGGCATTCCAGTCGTGCGCGCGCTGCCGGGGATCGAGCACCAGTCGCTTCGGCTTCTTGTCGGTGACGAACTCGACGGTCTCGCGCTCGCCCTGGCCACTGACACGCGCCACGATCGAGTCGCCGTAGCCGAGCTCGATCGGCATCCAGCCGTCGCCGAGTCGCTGAATCGTGACCGCCGTCCGCCATCTGCCGTCGGCCAGCTTCTTTCTCTTGACCTTCCCGATTCGGTAGTCAATCAGCGGCGTGCCGTGGAGCCACTGGCCGAAAAACCACTTCAGGTCTTGGCGCGAGACTTCTTCCGCGACGCTCCGGAACGCGTACTCGTCCACATGTTTCAGGCGCCAGCGCGCGTAGTAGGTGCGCAGAATCTTCCGCATCACGTCGTCGCCCACGATGTAGCGCAGCTGCTCGTAGAACAGCTGGCCCTTCTCGTAAATCATCGTGTTGTATGTGGCGAAGTCACGATAGCGCTCGCTGACCATCGAGACCGGCTCGCTCCAGCGGTCCAGGTCCCACAACAGGATGTCACTCTCGATGCTGGGGTATTCCGATTCGCCGCCATGCGCCTCGGAGAACCAGCCCGTCTGGAAGCTGGTAAAGCCCTCGTCGAGATAGCCCTCGCGCCACTCGTTGTTGGCGAGGATGCCCATCGTGTAGTTGTGGCCCAGCTCATGAACGATCAGGCCGAGGCCGGCGCTGCCGTCCATGATCATCATGGGGAATTCGGTGCCGCCGCCCTCGATCCGGTGGACGTTCGTGATCTGCGGCCAGGCGAACTTGCCGTACAGCGAGTCGAGCCAGGCGAGCGCGATCTCCGTGCGCTGGACCGCGATTCCCTTTCCCCACGTCGCGCTGTCGCCCGGTTGATACAGGACGTGAACTACGACGTCTTTGTAGCGACCCTGCTCGTAGCGGTACTCGGGGTTCATCGAGAACGCGAAGTGATGGACCGAATCGGCGAAGAAGCGGACGCATTTGCGGCCTTGAGAAGCCGTGCAGAGGTGCGTGGTGCGTGGTGCGTGGTAGAAGTCGCGCTGATAGTCGATTGGGCCGCCTCCGACAGCGGCTCTCTGCCACCCTGGGTCGCCTTCGATCGGCACACCAGTCGCGCCGATCACCTGGTCAGCAGCAAGGTCGAGCGAGACATCGTAGCTCGCGAATTCCCCGTAGAACTCCCCCGCCGGATAGAGCGGATGATCCTCCCACCCGTACTTGTCGTACACGACGACCTTCGGATACCACTGGGCGAAATCGAACCGGCGGCCCTGCCTCCCCTGGCGGCGCGGCAGCGTCGAGGGCCGAGCCTTCCAGGAAATTGTGAGCTCCATCGAGTCGCCTGGCGCGAGCAGTCGTGGCAAGCGCCAGTGCGCGATCGTCGAATCGGGAGCGTACGGATAGTCTGGTATGCCGAGCGACGCCTGCGAGATCCGCTCGAACGCGTAATCGGGATCCCTCATGTGCTGAAAGCGCACGCGGCCTTCCGCAGAGTCGGCCGCGGCCCAGCGCGAGCCGGGACGGAACGCATTCAGGTATTGATGGACGTAGAAATCGCGCAGCGTGTCGGGCGACTGATTCACGTACTTGATGCGGACGTTGCCGCTGAGCACGCCGCTCGGCTCGTCGAGCGAGGCGACGATCTCGTACGCCACCCGCTGTTGCCAGTACGCGGAATCGACTGCGATGGGAAGCATGGCCCGTGAATCTCGCGTGTTCTGGGCCCGAGTCGCAAGGAAAGGACGATGCTCCCCGAGCGTCCGCCCCCACAATGAGCCTCCACTCTTACCAGGAGGACTCATGTTGAACCGCAGTTGCGCTGTGGTGGCGCTGATCCTCATCGCCGCCTGCAGCGACCGGACCGTGACCCCACCGGCCGAGAGCCCGGCTGCCGCCATCACGGGCAATGCCAAGCGTCCCGAAGCGCTCGCCAAGATGTTCGCCAAAGGGCTCAAGAACGCGGCGTTTCGGGCCTATCTGAAGGCGCAGCTCAACGCCTCGCCCTATCGCGAGCACAAGCTGCAATTCGAGACCTTCCTCGCCGCCAACGACGGTCGCGCACTCCGCGAGATCGCGGTGGAGAATAGCACGACCAAGGACGCGCTCGAGAATCAGGCCAAGGGGGCGATCGCGCTCGAGGTCTACTTCCCCGTCCCCGCGCATCGCGCGGCGTGGACCGGCGACGAGCAGGTGCTGGTCGCCACCGCGGTGACCGACGACGATCCGCCCATTGCATTCGATCCCGAGGGCCGTCGCCAGGTGCTCGACCCGAAGACACCGCCGGCCACGCCGGTTTTGGCCATCGTGCCCGTGGAAACCGACTTCTCCGTCCGACCGGCGCGCGTGATCGAATGCATCGTCGATTGCGACGGCAGCGGCGGTGGGTCTAGCGGTGGCGTGGTCCCTCCCCCTCCGCCGGCGCCGGGCTTGTACATGACCAAGAGCCATTTCGTACAAGACTTTGAAGGCTGGTTGAAGGGGTCGCCCGAATTTGAGGTACACATGCTGGGTCAAAAAGGGCAGGGCGACTCCCTGTACGACTATCAATGCGCGGGCGAGCATGCCGGCGGACCGTACACGTTCGACCAGAACGATCTGGATTGGTCAGGCAATGTGTTGCTGTTCTCTAAGACGCAGCTCGATCAGTACAACGCGCAGCATCCACAGCAGAACTTTCGCGTCTTCATCGTCGAGGACGACGACACGGCCTGCCAGATCAAGACCGACGTGGGACGCGCGGAGAAGCTCTTCAGGGTTGTCGACAGTGTGTATCACGACCTCTCCGCCGGAAACGACTCCAGCGGCCCAGTCACGCGGGCGTACAAGTACGCCAGAGGTGCCAAGAATCTCTGGCAGGCGATCGCGTCGTTCTTCAGGACCAACGATGACCTGGTCGGCAATGCAGTCGAGGATGACATCGTCGGCACCACATATCCCGGCTACAACTGGTTCGTCAAAGGCGACGATAACATCACAAACGGCTGGATCAACCTGGTCATGTACTGAGGGCAAGCGACTATGCGTGGTGGTATGGCGTTACTGGTTCTCGTGGCCGTCACAACGGTCCCTGCAACGGCACAGTGGGACATTGGATTCGAGATCAGCACCACTCACTATCGCGGATCGTCGCACGATTCGGCCGGCAGTGGCGGTCCCTCGACCTTCCGGCCGGCCAATGCCACGACGTTTGGACTGCGCGTCGATCGAGCGATTGGCGGAGCGCGCCTGGGACTACAGGCATCGTACGCGGGTGTAGGCCTCACGGCGGCCGGTCCGGGATTGACGCTTACCGACAACTCGGCCGGACAACTATTGGAGGGACAGCTGCTGGTGAACTTCCGGGTGGTGGGGATTGGGTCGAGCGGAGCGATACGAGCGGAATTGGGGCCCTCCCTCCACCTCTGGAAGAGCGGCGACGAGATGCGTTCGCGGGCTGGTGCCATGGTCGCCACCGCGTATGAATGGCCCGTCGCGCGGCGGTTCTCAGGCGCGCTCCGTCTGGAAGGGATGATTTCCAAATCGTGGTTCGATGCTGGTGACCTGCCGCCCGAATACGAGCGACAGGTCACGTGGCGCTACGGCGTGGGACTGGGGCTGCGCTACCGCCTGTAGGCGTCACCGCAGAATGATCGCCGGAACGTCACTCTCCTTCACAAGCCGGTTGAATGCGGGGATATCCGCGTCCAGCACGGCCTTGAGCCGGTCGAGCTGCACCTGGAGAGCCGCCGACAGCTCGTCGAACACCTGCACGGACTGCACCGTCGGCGCGGCCTCGGCGCTCGCCACGACACCCGCGAGCGCCGCGATCTTGTTGTTCAATCGGATCGGATAATTGAGCGGATCCTGGCTCGAGCGGTTCTTCACTTGATAGATCGCCTCCTCGACCGCGGCGAGCCGTCCCTTGATCGAGTCGGCTTGCTGGGCGATGCGCCGCCCGGCATCACCAGGCAGGCCGCGGGCGCGCCCGGCGGCGCCATCGAGCTGCTCGCGTACTTCACGGATCCGCCGCACGGCATCGTTCGCGGCGCTCACGCGGCCCGAGATCTTCACGAGCAGGTCGAACTGGCGCTGATAATCCTCCGGCGTCGCCTTGACGCGCGGATCGGGCCGCACCGAGAACTCGCGCGTCGCGGACCAGTCGCCCACCGTCAGCCGGACCTTGTAGGGGCCCGGCACCGCCACCGGCCCCGCCGTGCCCCCAGCCCAGAAGATCATGCCCTGAAAACGGCTGGCATCGGGGTACCGCAGGTTCCAGACGAACCGGTTCATGCCGGCGCGCACTTTGAGGGAATCGGGGCTCGGGGCTCGGGGCTTGGGAGTAAACCGCCGGACCAGGGAATCGCGGCTGTCCAAAAAATCGAGGCTCACGTTGGTCGCTGAATCAGGGGCGGTCTTGAGATAGAAGAAGACCACAGCGCCGCCTGGTGGATTGCGACCGGCGCCGACAAATCCCGAACCCGCACCCCCGAAGCCCCCACCCAGGCCCCTGCGGTACGCGGTGCGCGGCGTGTAAACAAAGCGCGTGGCACGCGCGACAGAGTCGGCGAGCTGCTGCAGCGGTGTCAGATCGTCGAGGATCCAGAACGCGCGGCCGTGCGTGGCCGCGACGAGGTCGTTGTCCTTGACCACGAGGTCGTGAATCGGCACGACGGGGAGGTTGCGCTGCAACGACTGCCAACGGGTGCCGTCATCGAACGACACATACATCCCGAACTCGCCGCCGGCATAAAGCAACCCGCGCCGCGCCGGATCCTCACGCACCACACGGATGAACTGGCCGTCCGGGATCCCACCGCCGATCGCCCGCCAGGTGCGGCCGAAGTCTGAGGTTTTGAAGATGTACGGCTTGAAGTCGTCGAGCTTGTAGCGCGTGGCCGCGACGTAGGCGGTCCCCGCGTCGTGCGGGGACGGCTCGATCGAAGAAATCAACGACCATTCGGGAAGGTCGTGGGCCGCCGGCGTCACGTTCGTCCACGTCTTGCCGCCGTCCCGTGTCACGTGTACCTGGCCGTCGTCGCTACCCGCCCAGATTACCCCAGAGTCCTTCGCGCTCGGCGCGATGACGAAGACGGTGTTGTAGTACTCGACGCTGGTGTTGTCCTTCGTGATCGGGCCACCCGAAGGGCCCTGTTTCGATTTGTCGTTTCGCGTCAGGTCGCCGGAGATCGCATCCCAACTCTGGCCTTCATTGGTCGTGCGGAAGACGACGTTCGCGCCGGCATACAGTACGTTCGGGTTAAACGGCGACAGCACCACAGGGAACGTCCACTGGAAGCGATACTTGAGGTCGCCGGCGCCCCAGCCCATCGGGTTGTCGGGCCAGGGGAAGATGTTCCGCTCCTGGCCGGTGCGGACATCGAGGCGCGAGAGGTAGCTGTAGCTGCCGGCATAAACGATGTCGGGATCGTCGGCGCGCGCCGCGATCCAGCCGCTCTCGCCGCCGCCCACCTCGTACCAATCCTTCTCACCGATCGAGCCCCCGTCGGTACGGCTCGCGATGCACACAGTGCTGTTGTCCTGCTGCGAGCCGCAGACCTTGTAGGGCACGTGCGTGGTGGCGATGACGTGGTAGAACTGCGCGGTGGGCTGATTGCCCTGCCCCGTCCAGGTGGCGCCGCCGTTGTAGCTGATGGTCGCGCCGCCGTCGTTGCTGTTGATCATGCGGGCAGGATCGTTCGGCGCGATCCAGAGCCCGTGGTGGTCGCCGTGAGGCGCGCGTAGCGATGTGAACGTCCGGCCCCCGTCCACGGAGCGATACAGGCTGGTGTTGAGTACGTAGACAGTCTCGGGGTTTTTGGGATCGGCGTGGATGTGGGAGTAGTACCAGGCGCGCTGCCGCAGATTGCGCTCGTCGTTCGTGCGCCGCCACGTCTCACCGCCGTCTTCAG